>Ga0163217_1063949_pt1 | contig 17068 bp, 12 predicted proteins | sample SynspAceP_FD_185933 | JGI IMG/M metagenome (GOLD analysis project Ga0163217, IMG submission 185933) | Saline lake microbial communities from Ace Lake in Antarctica - Synechococcus sp. Ace-P (PacBio error correction) | ecosystem: Environmental > Aquatic > Non-marine Saline and Alkaline > Saline ...
AATACCATTTGGAGAAGCCAGCCTTACTTGATTATAGGCCGGCGAGTGGGAACCGGTTAAATCCGTATTCGGCAAACTCATCATGGATGTCAAACAGCATCCGATGATTTTCTTTCTAACTTGATGAAATTTTAAAATGCCTCTTCAAATCATACTTTTCTTTTTGTTGCGTGCATCCACATCCATCGTTTTACCCATTGCTCTACAGCAAATCCGCTCTCCAATGAGTAACCAGCCATGATCTGTGCCGCTTGCATAATTTTGCTCTTGTACACCATAATCCGTGGTGTCCTTCAGAATATCTTTCAGCAAATTCATGCGGGTATTCTATCTCAACATCTCCCCCGCTCGCTGAAGTAACATTCAAATAAATCTGCATCGGACCTGGGACGGTACAAGGGCGTTCATTGCAATCAAATCTAATATCTGTTGGTTTCCAAAATCTTTAAATGCTTCTGCATTTCCACCAGACTCATAACTGAAAAGTACATTGGTCTCCCGCTGATTACATTTCATAAGTCTCACATCATCCAATGGAATTCATCAGATCTATTTCATTCATAATTCTCTTTGATTAATGCAATCGCATCCCGATATATGGTCAAAAGTTTTTAAACCCAAGAAGTCATTTTCAACACACCCCAAGCGGTCTTCCAGCTACTTTGTTATCAACGTGGTTATCCAATACATTCCTGCATCCTAGAAGTATCAAACCGAAGTAATTGGTAATTGTCGTCAGGCGAAATAATAATTCACAAACATGAATGCCCTGTATTTTTCGAACCGACCCTTCTAGCTTCTTGGCAATGCTGTAAGTTCTGCAAATATGTCCATTCCCTGCATAATTGTCCCCAGTTGATGGCTCTCTTGCTGTTCTACGTTCAGCATTTTTCTTCAACATGGCCTCGTCTTGAACTTATAAGCACTTTCGCCAAAGAAATATCTGGAACCATCTTCGTCAATTTCTCCAACATTCCGCAAACGGGAATATCAAGAACTCTCCCAAACATCCTTTAATGGAAGACTTAGCCGCCATAGATCCATAATAAATATTTTTGAGCCACTTGATCGCGTATTTCTTTACTACGTAATCATAATCTTGATCGCCATATCACAAAATCGATATCAATATCGGGCATGGACACTTTCAGGATCAAGAATCGTCAAAAAGCAGTTTGTACTTAAATGCGGATCACATATTGGTGATGTCTGACAACAAAATGCCACCGCAGAACCTGCCAGCAGAACCTCTACCGTGGTCCTACGAAACTCCAAAAGTGCGAATCGTCGTAAAAATCTTGTACAACAAAGAAATAGCCTGGAAACCCATCTCTTTAATATGCTTCAACTCAAAGTCAAATCGCCGTTGAATCTCGGCTGTTTCTCTCCCGTACGCGTTCTGCCCAAATAAAAGTGCAAACTGTTTGAAGGTAATCATCCCGGTCAAAAAGCCTTCTGAAGGTATAATCGGTAAATAAAATGTCTCGTTTAAGTTCAGGAAGGATAATGGAAATCAACAATTCTGTCGTATTGTCCATTGCCTCAGAATATCTTTAAAAACAATTGCTCATCTCGCTGTCTCTTAAATAGAATTCGTGATTCGAAAATCCAAACACGAAATCCTTTACCATACCCTCTTGGTCGTACTAATCTTATGTCTCCGGTATTTACACACAACAAGATATCGTGTGCAACCAGTCTCCTCCCAAAAAGGAATCGTTTTAGTCGCATTAAAGGGTACCCATAATTTTTTGACCATTTGATTAAGATTTGATTGACATCTTCTTGAGGTCATCCCCGTGTGTCAATCTCTCCTAAACATGTGCGAGAGCTCGATGTAATAATCATGCCCCAAAAACTCAAACCATTCCTTAAAAATCTCCCCCTGCTCTCCTGCCTTCGTTTAAATGGTTTGGTTGTACCTCTATCATACAACCAAAGTCGGTAGCATTAATCCTTCTTAACTGACTTAATAGCGCTTTATCGATCCGTGATATTTACATACAATCCTTCTAAAGAAACCGCTAAAGAACAACACTGGCTAAAATTCTGATAGCCTGCTGATCTTTGCTAAGTAACAATTGTGATATCTTTATCCTTAATTCCTTTGGTAATCACGCTTGAATCTGATCTTCCTACCAAGTAAAACTCACAGCCTACCACTGTTAGATTCCCACTTGGGGGCGCTTTCAGCAACAAACTGAAATGCACCAAACATATTCACGTGATCTGTCAAGCAATTCTGCATCACATCGCCTTCCGCCTTTGCCATCATTCCTGGATGGATGAAGCTGGCTCCCATCTAGAGTGGAAAAATGAGAATGCAATGAAGGTGGAAAATGACACATAACTGAAGAGGATTTGAAGATTGCTACTTCTCAAAATTACCACCACTCTCTCTGAATATTAATGATGTGATAATTATGAAAATCAAAGGTTGAGGGTTCATTTCGACGTGCTTCAGTGCCGACAAAAGGTTAATTCTAAATAGTTATGATTCTTTTACGTCCAATAAAGTATTCTTCGAGTGGATTACAAATAAAATCCACAAAGACCAAGAGATTCTATTTAGGAAATTATTATATTATTTGCGAACTAGCCAAACTCACATCGAACAACGGCCCAATGAGCACCTATTGTTTCATCGACCACAGAATTGAATCGTAACAGAACTTTCTCCATCTAAACCTGACTTCTTTCATTAAAATTCCAATTGCTTTTACGTCTGTTAATATAGGAGCTCATCCTGTTTCAAAACGGAAGAAAATCTATTGTATAATTATCATCGTCCCGACAAAACCACTTGCATAGGTCAAGTTTTTAACCCCAATTCTCATGTGAAAATCGTTGAACCACTCGCCAGAAACGAAAAAAATAATATAACTCCTCAATTTCATCAAGCATTGGTATGCTCACCAGTAAATTGACTTTCGAAGCTACACTTGCAAGTTTATATAGACTGCCGGCTTAGCCCTGTTCCCTCCTTTTCATCGGTAAATCCATGAAAATTGCTAAATTAAGATACCTTCTTATTCAATAATAATTTCATTCAACTATAATGCTCCCTGTGAAATATGTGAGAAGGGATAGACTCCCCATGAAATTATCATAAATAATCAACGTCATAATTTTTTTTTGAATGCTTACAAATCGCCTTGCATCTTATATGATAACGTTTACATTTGATAGACCAAAGAATTGTCGTGGCTAATCTCAATTCTGGAATCCAATTCTACCACATACTACATCACACCATCTTCGAATAAGTTTGCAATTCCTCCACTCCCTAAATCCAAGGAATTAAAAAACCTTTTTGTCCTAAAATACCCAAGAATGATAGGTGCTAAATATTCTATAAACTGTAGGTAATTTCGGATGGATTATGGCAGCATCCAACCAATGGCTTGTAAAGTGTTTATTACCATTATCATTCTGAAAAGTCAACATCATCTTCGTTTCTCTCTTCTGACGGTAGATACATCAAAACTATCCACCTTAGTTGGCTTAACATGTTTCGTTTTCATACTTGAGCTTATGCAGTCGTATCCGATAAAGATCGTGATAAAAGTCATATTGGTTAATGCATAGAGCTATAAGATAAGTTATGGCTGTAATTGCAATTGGTTTGCGGTGACTGACTGAAAAACTACAATTAAACCCACTATAAATCAAGTATATTGCAGCTGTTAATGCGTTAACGATTTTCAATTGTGGAATGAAGGTAAAATCCAGTAAGTGATAGCTCCCCTGCAATTCTCCAAATGTAGAAATACTAAATACATATTCCCTGTGGCTTTCCCACCTTTCCATTATAATAGACAATCGAACTCAAACAAGAAAGGCATACCTGCCCCCATGAATGTTAAAGGACAAACAAGGATGAAAAGTGAAAAGATTAATCCCAACTCATAATTCACAATTAGAAAAATAAAACAAAGAGTGGAGGTTCCGAGAAAACGTAAAGGATTGCTTACATAAAGGGCTGCACTGTCCAAATTAAATAAACAAGCCCGTATTTTTATCCCAAAATTTACATCGAGATCCTAGAAAATAGCCAGCAGCTAAATCCCAATAAGGTTATTCCTAAGAACCCGCTGCCCATACTTGAAAGGCGTTCCAAAAATTGGAGCAACTATCTAAGACCGCTACCCAATTTTATTAACCTATAAACACAAACCCTTCTAGAAAGGCGAAGTAAGTATACGAGGATTTTTAAGCAATAACGTTAAATTTTAAAGATACGATTTTAAGAAATCGGTTGACTTAAAAAATTCAATCTTACTTATATTTCTCTAGAATAAAATCAATGAACAATTAGTCCTATAAAAGATACTGCTTTTTTCCACATAAATACTCCCACTAAGATTTTAATTTTGACTACTTGAATGAATTACTTCTTAGATAAAAGTTAACATCATGTATTTTCTTTGATTAATCAATCTAAAAATTAGTATCCTTGTAATAAATCACCACGATTAAATTGCGTTGGCGATCGATGTATTCTGTTGTGACAATACTTTTTCTACCCTGAAGATCAATACAATCAATTCGACTGTGTTAAGCTATTGAATTTCAAAATTTACAAAAAAGCTGATCTGACAATGGTATTGGAAACAAACCTTACTTCATGATTAACTTAGATCAAACATACCAACTAACTGCAGGATGTTCACTAAATGTCAATTCCACTTAATCACAAAAACTGACAGTATCAAATAATCGTTGAATATTGTTCCACTAAATCCTGACTTTAAGACCTGACCCTAGTAGTTTCGTTAGTCACCAAAAACAATTGTTGGATGTGGAACTAATTTAACTGTACCAACTTGCAACTGCGAACCAACTGTTTGCAAATTAGCTTCATTTGGTATCTAAGTTTGTATAAATCTCCAGTTCTGTTTGAAAATACAACAGACCAGTCAGGAGGTTATATCTAACATCAAACCACAAATTAGTTGGAATTGTAATATGGTTGTAACCATTGACCGTCCAACCTCGCTCTTTAATATTTCCATTATTATAGTTCTGTCTAAATAGCCATTGTGACTTGCATCGAACAGCAATCCTGTGCATTATTCACCTGAGTAATTAGTATCTGATATTAGCCCCGTTAAAGAACACACTCTCCATGGCATTGGAAACCGCAATCGTATAATAGATAAAGAACTAACGGCAATCAACTTTTATTTGTTGATGTTCGTTGGCCATTCAATAGAAGCATCTGCTTATTGCACGAGTAATCAGAAAACTCACATCTTATTTTAAACTTCCACCACCCAGTAAATTTTCTTATTTTAAAGTATCAGTACTGGAGGTCTCCTATCCAGTGAAACTCCGTTCAATGCTTTAACATTATTATTTAATAAGTCTACTTAGTATACACTGATTGCTGAGAACCAAAGATAAATACTCCTTGGGCTTGAAGATGTAAAAATAAACAAGGAGAATATCGACAGCAGTAATAACCTTCAAATACGATTGGTTTAGAATGTAATAGAAAAGTAAATATTAAAATAAAAATCAATTAACTTTCAAAAAATCAATCAACTTTTTTCAATTCCAGCTAAAACCTCGATGACTAATCACATTTTTGTCTCCTCCAACGGTCATTTGAGCAAAACTCTATCAAACCCCTTCCGGTTGAAAAAATAGGGTCATACACCAAATCCATCTTTCGTTTATCATGAAGAAATTCACCTTTCACAAATCCCTTCAAAAGTTAAATTCTTTATATTTAAGAATTAGTGCAACTACTGTTCTAAAAACGAGCTTTTCGAGCTTGGTTATCCTCAAATTGGTTAAAATAACAATTCCCATATTATCGTTCGCAAATCAACAGCTTCTCCGCATATCGAAGCAGAATAAAACCCGTTGGCCATTCCAAGCGCCTCCACTTCAAGCCTGTATCAACGCAAACAATTGACGTCCATTTTCTGATGAATTGCTCTCAACTATTAAAAGCATTTCCCTCCAAGTATCCTCCTGTTTTCTGAATCTCATCGGAAATCAAATTCTGAAAGCTCTTAAACTGAAAGCCTCGCCCAATGATTCTATTCTTTGACTTTGTTTGGGTGTGAGTGGCAAAAAATAGTCCATAAGCAATCAATTAATTTTAATAAAATGGCAATTTGGAACTTGCTCCTTTGTATCAACAATTAAATATAATAACGACTCCACTTCCTAGAAAAAACTTGAACCCTCAAATCGGTAAAACCCTTCAGAACGTACTTCGTCAAAAAAAAGAATGTTCCGGAATAGATTATCGAATACTTGCAGTACCACCCCTTCATTGAACTAACCCCTTTCTATGGGTCATGTCTCGTTCGTGGATAGGAAAAAACCTTTAAGAACAACGAGACTAGTTCCCTTTACATCAGATTTCTTTTAAATCAAGTTTAAATCGTCAAAACTCATGGACAGCCTAAAAATTTCAACAAACAAGTAAAATGTTAATCCTGAAGAACCTAGAAAGAAACACGATGTAAATTCGGTATAGTAACGAAGTCATTGTGAAGCAACTGTCCAGTCGCATGTTTCTCTCTATTCGATAATTAAGAATTAAAATTAGCACTCATTGCACCGATTGATTCGTTATTCCAGTATTTATCAATACCACTGCCACTGCTACCAAATATTTTACTTGATCTACGGAGCGATTCGTAGTCGAAAAGATAAATTAAGATGTAGACATTAACATCGACAGTTCGTTTCATAAATTCAAACCCAAACTGATTAGTTATACGCAATTTAATTTGAATACAAACTCCTGTATCTTGATAAGTGTAATTTAGGTCGATAAAACAAAAGCAGAATCTCCATTTCCAAACGACCAAGCATATTTGTTGAAGACGAAATCCGAATCAAACATTACTACAAATGGCTGCTCCTCGTATAGTCTGCAGATTAAAAGAAGCTTTTGGATTATTTCGAACCATAATGCATTGCTTGCAGTATCCTTTTACAACCTTTAATGAGGTTACCAGTTTGCGTAATTCAAAATCAATTCAAAACTTTGCAAAGTAAACTAGGATTCTGAACAATTGACGGAGTCCTGATATCCCCCCAACTGATTCAACTTGTAATGCCCAATACTCAAGTCGTTCTTGTTACTGAACGTAATCAGTCCACTTGCCCTTTGTTTTCAACACAGAATCTGGGTTTTAAAATCAGCGATTGTTTATCGTTCATTCAAACTGCCGCTGATAGTAGCTTTCAACCACTACTTTGCTTCTGTTTCTAGCGTTACTGAAATAAAACTAGGGTGTGGATAAAAACTAGTTGGATCTACTATTGGAAGCGGTATTGTTACCTAAATCGCCAACTAATGGCTTTCAAGTGTTTCCTGAGGAAGGTTACTAAGATAACAATCGAGTAGAGTCACCTAAAACAACTCCAGAAACTTGTATAGTTAGGAAAAGCAAATGTTCACTTTTAATTTGAATAACCGATCCTACAACACTACGAATCTGACTCTTGATAAATTGGATAGGATAATTCGAGCAACACTAAAAACAGCAGCCGATTTTGTAATCTACTATAAATCGGATTTTGATTCAGATCGTTGTACTCATCTCCAATTTGAATTGTTCCGGCAGAACGATCCAGAAAAGTATCAGTAAAAAAGATACCTGTCTTCCCTTTACAAGCAAGCTATTCACCTGAAATCCTGCACCGGCTGGAATAATAGTTACCGTTGGTTATAGAGTCTGAAAATTGAGCAAATCTTCAATAACAACGAAAGGTAATATAGTTTAAACCGAACGTACAAAACAGTTGGTTTTGTGAACACATTTTGAAGTATTTCAAAAACTTCCAACGCCATGTTGATACCCCGAAATAGGGAGAGTAGTAGAAACATCTATGAATTAACAATCCGCCATAACAACATCATTACAATAAAGTCTGCTGTTGGTGCATCACCACGAATTGTGACAAAAAACACTACTTCGCTCTGTGCAAACACATTGCAGAAACTTCCAACCAATTAAATTCCAGTAGTTTGCGGACTATCCTGTATGGGTTTGTTGGTGCCCCTATAAATAGAGGTATCTGCAGAGGGTTTTTGTAAAGCCTATTCATAACATAACAAATAGACAGTATCGGACCTAGAGTTATTTTGGCTAATGTAAAGAATCATAACTAACTGTAAGGGTATCAACATTAAAACAGTAGTTATATCGGTAAATTCGGACCATAAATAACCCTTGGTGATGATCGTCCCAAAGCGGAATAGTAGTCAAGTTACTCATAAAAATTATGATGTCCTGAGTTGATAATTCGTGTTCCAAAGTAGGTTCTCCCAAACATAAACAATCCTTTTGGTTTGGCGCTTAGTCAATTATTTCATCAGTATAGCTGCACCCCAATTTATTGCACAGTTAAATTGATAGGTACTACCGGGGTTTAATAAAGAAGCGCTGTATATCTCCATACTCATTTGGTATGAAAGTAAAATTGGTATCTACTTGAATAATGTATCACAAAGCCATAAGTTAATAATATCATCCCAATGAAAGAGTATTGGAAAATTTTTGGCAGAGTATGTTTAACAATGTTTCGCAGTGGGTCGTTGAAGGGCGCTGAAAAACCAATTAACGAGCAACATCTTCTTTCAATGTGTTGGAACTGTTCTATGTTTACCGATTTGTAAATTAGGTACATTTACAGGATTTGTCCTAAATCCAGTACAAGTTTATATTCATTAATGGCATAAAATTTGGACCGCTTTCCATTTTACAATTAAAAGGAAAAAAAAATCAGAAACCAATGACAGTAGCCGCAGAACCATACCAGATCATGTAGCTAGAAAATTTTGTGCGGTAGAGTCTGCAAAACTTTTATAAAGGTACTGTATCTTCCCCAATTAAAAATTGAATAAATTTCCTAATAACAAATGAAAGAGTCTATACATGATAAACCTCAATTTGATCCATCGTAACTAAATTAATCGTTATTTATTAAATTGGCAATTGAATCTTATAAAAAAGAGGTGAACGTGAAGCACTTGTTGGTTGCATATTTGTGTGTCGTATAAATTTTTCACCTGTAACTTGTTGATTCACGTCTTTAAAATCCCAGAATCCGAAAATGAAAAATAAATTAGTCCTGACAATGCGTATATATCACTGTTAAGGTAAAAAGTTAAGAACTGCTAGAGCTAATCTATGACCTAAATCAAATGGCAATAATTTTTCCAAAAAGACTTTCCCTGTAGTACTTATATTAATTATTTCAATTCCGTTTGTTGAATCCCAGTTTTTGAATAGTAATACCTCATAAAACTAGAATCCTTTGAGATAGAAATAAGGAATAATAAGTCCCCGACGGAGTTTGTTTCTTACTTTATTCCAAGAGAATTCTATATGAATCAAAAATAATTTTTCCCCTTGTGAAGGTTCGTAATTGTTATATTGACTGCAGATTAAGATAATGCTTTAGATTATGTCTGAACCATAATTACTTTTGCTTACAGTGTCTTCTAACAACCTTGAGTGACGTTACCGGTTTGAGTTAACTCAAAATCATTCAAGCTATTCAAATAAATACAGGGTTTCTGACTGATGATGAAATCTATATATCCACCCAACTGATTCAACGTATTTCAACTACCCAAAGTTGTTCTGTCACTGTACTTTAAATCGTTACTTTCCCTGAACTATTCAAACATAGAAAGGAGTAGTTTTAAAATCACATTGGCTTTCGTTCATCTTCAAATGCTGTTGGAATTGAGGCTTTGGCAGCCATACACTGCTCTGTTTCTAAACGTCACTGTATATGAGTTTGAATTGTATTAAGACAGTTGGACTTACTAGATTAGAAGTAAGTAATTGTTTCCAAATCGGCCAACGTGGTAAGTAATTTAAACGTGTCCTTGTTGGAACAACTGTAGTATTAACAAAATCGAGTAGAATCGCCCAAACAATTTCAGAAACAGTAAAGTTCGCAACGCAATTCATTTTAACTTTAAATTCTGATTAACAGTACTCGCATACATCCGAGAATCTGACTCTATATTAACTGGATAGGAAATAGTTTTTGGGCTGTGCCTAAAAAACAGCAGTTGGATCTGCAATCGCTGGTATCCGGATTTTGATTTAAATCATTGACTTCCATTCCAACTTTGATTGTTCATTAATATGTAGAAGTCGGTAAAGAAAAGTACGCGTCTCCTTTACAAGCTTAAGCTATTCAACAAAACCCCTGCAATTGCGTAGGATAAATAGTATCGTTTGGTAATAAGTCAGAACATGTGCATCATTTCCAATAGTACATGAAAACAGTGTACGTTTTTAAACCGAATCATACAAAAAGTTGGATTTTGAACACTATTTTTGAGTATTCTCAAAATTCCAACTCCATTGAAATTTATAGTTCCCAACACGCAGGATGGTGGTAACATCAAAAGAAATTTAATGCTGTTCACCGAAAACAAGCTCATGGCCATAAAATCTGCAGTAGGTGCATACCACTGATAGTTACAAAAAGACTGTCTCTTTCCTGTGGCAACCATTCTGAAACTTTCCAACCAATAAATTCCTGTAGCCTGTGGGGAATATCCCTAGGTAATGGTTTGGATTGGTTACTCCATAATATGAGGCTATTCCTACGGGCGGATTTGCAAAACCAATTTCAAGCCCGAACAGATAGCAGTATCAGGCCCCACATGAGATATTAGCGAGTAAAGAAATCATGAACTTAACTGTTATTCGTATCAAGACTCAATAAAACAGTGGGTGAATCGCTGGAAGAGAGAGAGAGCTACGGCGCCGGATGTGTGATTGATGTCAAAGCTGAATCAGAAGTAAGGTTGCTCCACAAAAAATTATAACTCAGAACTTGATAGTTTCTGTAATTCCCATATTAAATTGAATCACCTAAGCATGAAGTCGCCGCTTTTGTTTGGTTTAACCAATGTGGTGAGAGTAAAATTTCACCGTATACGTGAGAGTGGCTGCAATCTCGAAATGATATTATTGTGGGGTTACAGTTAGTGATGAATGTTTCTGGTGATAAAATGAGCTGCTGGTGGTATCCCATTACTCATCTTGTATGAAATAAAGTTGGTATGTTACCTTACCACTGTGGGTCAGCAAAAAGCCCCATAACGGGTACTAATCGGACGCTAAAAGAAAGAGTGGCTGGAGATAGCCCTGTGACTAAATGTAATTTTAATGATATTGATCTAATTGAGAATCTGATTGAGGGTTCTGAAAAAGCAATTAAAGCAGCGTGTCCTACATTCCTTTCCAATAAGTTGCAAACTGTTTCTATTCTTACCAATTTGCAAATTTAGGGACATTAACACGGAATGTTCTATAGCGCATGCACAAGTTTGTAATCATTAATTTGGAGAAAAGTTAGGACCGGCCTTACCATTAACACTAAAGGTTAAAATAATTCAGTAACACAGAATTACGTAGCACTGAACCTGTATCCAATTAATATATATTTTAGAGAATTTCTGCGCAGTATAGGACAGCAAAACTTTTATTAAAAAAGTTGTATTATTTCCCCAATTAATACTGGAAATAAACGCTCAGAAATAAAAAGATAATTATAAAAAAACTATCATCGATCCGTCCCAACCTACTGACAGGGCTTATTGTTAAACCAGCGATTGAATCTATAAAAAGGGTGCCAAATGCAAGTTGTTTTGATTGCACATTTGTAAATTCTTAGCTAATTCCTCCACCTGTAAAACCTGACTAGATTGAATTTTAAATACCAGATGTCAGAGAGTAGAGAGAATAACTTGTTGCTTTGATAATTCCAGATGTCAGATGGCGCATATAGCTAAAAGAATAAGGTAAAGAGAGAATCTTGCGTCACATAGAAAGGCCCTGACCAGGACCTATTACTGTCCTTCCAAGAATATTTTGCCTGAATTGGCTATATTGTGTCATTGTAGCGAAACCTGACTCGGAGAATAGGTTAGGAGCATGAGTTGAAAACGTGAGAAAAGGTTGTTAGGAATATTGATTTGAATACTGAAAGCTATAATTGAGTTTATGTGGACAGCAGTAAAAAAGTTTATTGCAACTATAAAATGAAACAGTCGATAGAAATAAAATTGAGTTATAAAGAGCGGTTGTTGGGTTAATAATCGATTTTTGGTGAAGAAGAAGGCAGTTAATACATGCTAAAGGGAAACAGTAGAAAGAGAGACACAATGTTCCTTCGTGACTAGTAAATGTTTCTCACTTAATGAGGTTGGAAGAGGATACGTCAAAATTAAGGGGAACTATTGGAGAATGTGTTGTGCGTAAGTTTCTCACACCCACACTATAGTAATGCGAATTCAAAATCTAAAACTTTTAATCTAACACACACACTGAGAGAGAGAGCGAGAGCGCAAACTGACTGAGTTACTTGAAATATGCTGTAAACGCTACTTAACTGTCATTCAAAGAATCAAAAATACCCTCTTAGAAGATTGCAAACTATATCTTTTGTATGACTTAAAAATATGCGCAGGTTGGACAAAAAGCATATTCTATTGTTATAACGATTTTCTCCTTCTGAATGCGCAATAGACTAATTTATTCGATCGATTGTCCATTTTACAAGATACTTGAAGTACTTGTTTACTATTCCTCGTTTAAATAATTATCTATAGGTACTCAAATCAGTTTTCAACATGTTGCTAAATGTTGAGAATACCTTTTAAGGTCGATTAAAAGCTCTTTGTGTAAGTAGAGAGAGTCAATTACTAGAGAGCGCGTCTTTAAGAGAGACGTTACTTTGCCCGGTTTTATACTTGACGAGAGTGAGACTACGACACTACAGCGTCGAGAGACAATTAGATGAGTAATGGTCACCCTACCTCTAAAAGATATGATACATAGAAGCCTCGATCAACTTTCACTAATAAATCTCGCAAAGGTAATCACGTATTAAAAGCAAAAAAGCTTGAGCTCCACGGTTTCAAGTTTCCTGGCCCAACTACCAGTTCTTCTTGTAATTCACTGCTTCAATTTGGATAATAAGTAATTCTTGAATCTCTTTTTTGAGAAAATAAAGTTTTACTGTTCCTGAGAAAAGAATGACTTCGTTTTGTTCTCATTCGATAAATACCATCAGAGCACTTACCCTGGACGCTTTTCAAAACGACATTCCCGAAAGTAATTTTATTAATGAAATTATAGGTTTCTTGCAGCACTTTAATAGAAGTCGAATCCAAAGTCCGTTTTTGAGCAGAGATAAAGATGCATCCATACAGCCAAGTAAACTGCTCACATTTCAGCCAATGAGGTCCCATCTTCCGGACAACAGCAATACTGTTAGGGCGTTTGTGTCTTTTTTTAGCCATCTGGAAACCCAATAAAAGTTGGGAATCGCGGGAGGAATCCCCCAAAAGGTCATCATTTAAATGGAAAGTAGTTGTCTCTACTTGATTCAACGCACCTTCCTCAAGATAAAATATACTGCAGCTGTAGAATTGTTCCAAAGAGGTGTCAGAAATTTGATTTTGCATACCCACTGTTCGTCTGAGGCGCACCTAAAAACCAATTGTAAATGGTATTAGATCCAATTGTCTGAAATATATCTCTGAGCAATTGAATGTCACTGAAAGCTCTGAATCAATACAGTCCCGTCCAAAAAGCAATCGCCAAAGGTACATTCAAGGATATCAATGACTTTACCGACTGAATTAAAAATTCCTTTAGTCGCTTCATCAGTATTTTCGTTGTTGACTCGCAATAGAAATTTCAATGTGTTCCAAATAAGGCAGACAACTCTATTTTCTTCCATCGTAGGGACCTAAACTAAGTGAGCTTCCAGCATGAACTTTCTAATATAAAATTGTGGACTCTAATTTGGCCGTTATAGCCCTGAATGTAAATATGCTAATTGAGAAGACTTATTAAATAGCCAGGAACTCACGCGCTGATCAAAAAGTATCATCCGTGGCTTTTCAGATATATCGAGAAGCAAACAAAGAGCAAGACCCCCATCCTCCCGGCTAATAAGAATAAGAGGCTTAGCGCTTTGCGATATGCGCGCAGTCACCACGATACTGATTTGATCGGGTATGGTAATCAGCGGTACTGGATGGCGCGCAGAATAGGGCTCTATACCGGCGGTACACACTCGCACATGTTAATCTACTATAAGAGCTGTCTCCCCACAAGAGGCTAAAGGCTTCTAAAAATTGAACTCCAGGTCAGAGTTGTGGGTCGGCTTGTACACCAAGTGCAGGGACACCTCTTAAAGCCAAATGGAGTCTTTCGCTGGCTAGTACTTTCAAAAGTGAGAGAGCGAGCATTATAAACACCGCATCTACGTAACCTCAGCCTTTAGCGGACCTGTTTAAGCAATGGAGTGTCGGTTGGCTTAGCTCTGTATGCGTAACGGATCTCACGTGCGATCTGGCGCGTTGGGGGAGTGCGATTCCTTGCCTGCGGTAATTCGTCTGTTGTGCCAAATGTTCTAAAAAACCCTCTGGGATGGCTCATAATAAATTTCCCTTTTGCTCCGGGACCTCTATTGCCTGGGCAAGTAGGGGTAGTACCATTTCATATTGTGGGCAGGACAAATCTTGACGCGGTCCGGGCGACGCGGCATGTTTGATGTTACATGTTATGAATCTTCCCCAGCTCAGGTTCTGGGGCCGCCTGATGCGACCTCACATACCCTTAATTAATTTTAAGTAAAAAGTAAAGATCGCCGGTTGTAAATAAAACCACTCCTAATTAATATGGAATGGAGACGGTTTTACACGCGAACCTAGAAATTAAAGTCCAAACGCACATGGATAGTGACGACGAGCCATCGCGAAAAGTGACTGTTACGATCTGCACTTATATGGGATACCGCGGATAAATGGCCGGGTTTTGGAATGCACGGCGGTTGGCCTTGAAGGGTGGTTAGGACTCTAGTAGGACCCTTCAAGCGTCTCACCTCTTCACCGCTATATACTGCTATTACCAATGGAGAGGGGCGGAACATATAGTCTGGTTCTAAAACCATCTAGAGCACCATGGAACTCTTCTACCTTTTGCGAGATTTTTACTCCACTTAGACCAAGCCTTTATTTTAAATTCCATTTTTATATTGCAATTGGTATTGAAAAAAGTAATCCGCGCCGACACTGGATCTTTGGCAAGTCTCGTATGGGATATAAATAGGAGTAATGATAATATTGCACTTAGACAGAACATTGAACATAGAATTTGACAGGGGAGCAAGTGTCACTGGTATGCGTGTGTTTGTAGTGCGTGCGCTGCTCGCCTCGTGCGACTCATAACGGCCGCTCGCGCGCAGGCCTCCATTGTTTACGATACTCGCCACTGAGGCGCAGGTCGGTGGTGGCGTTGCTGAGCTACCTTGAGTTGAATTAGCACAACTCGCATCTGCTGTCTCAGCTAAAACAAGATTATCCACTGACACACGACGCAGCGTGAGACAACTTACCGATTCTAATCTCACAATCCTTTTAAAATGATAAAACAGAGACACGCGTTGATCGCGAAATACTTTCGTCAGTCTCCATCTCTTTGAGGGTCTTTCCACTCTACACGTCTTAAAAGGTTAGAGAGTTCATTCTATAAATCCATCAGCATCTGTGCGGCAATCTTAATATCTACGTAAAGAACAACATTACTCTCGCTCTGCTTGCCGCAATCCAGATAGTATCTACCAAGTACCAGCACAGTTGTAAGCTGGGATCTAATTAGTGTGTCGGATTCTTACATCGGGTCCATTAAATGAAATCAATGATTGGGATCAAGTGTCCGCAACTAGACACATCATCACTATATACAACCGTCAAAACAGGGTACTATACGATGACCGTGTACTCTAGATTGTCTGTTACCAGTGTAAGTAAGTGCTGCAATATCAAGACAGGCGGTGAGATTACTACAGTACCTGCGTGGAACGGAGCTTCTCTGATAGCGCTCGGTCGCTGGGTGAGACTGTAATCCTTACGCACGCTATCCACACACTTTGGGCTCTAATGCGCGTGTTAGAATCTCATAGTGAAGGAACTCAGGATTTGGAGACAGTGAATTCTACACGCAACGTAATTCTATACCTCTGCTGGACATATGTTTACGTTACGCTAACTTCGTCCCACTCTATCATAAGACGATATGAGTCTCTCTCACATTCTTTTGCTGTAGTCCCAGACAGAACAGCGGGAGAGACAGAACAAGTCTAGGTGTAGCCCGGTGTAGTTACCTCTCTTCGCACACGAAAAACTTATACTGTCTCAAGGGTGGGGCATCTAACATTCGGGGACCAAATCTTTTATAATACCACCTTGTATTGTATGGTGGGTTATTCACAACTCTGGATCCTACTTAATTATGTTGTGTTAGTTCTGGCAGCGAGACCAGTTGTTGTTTCGCAGCGCCTTTCACTTTAAGTAGGCCAAACGCAGAGTGCGACTGGTGTGTCGTGTGACTCCGGCAGCCCTGCGGCTGGGAGCGATGGCCGCCAGTAGATGGTGCCGGGATCAGATTGTAGGACGCGTGAGGGAGGTTCGAAGCGCGCTGTGAGGTGGACTCCTGGTTGTCGATCAGCATGTAGGACGGTTTGAAGACGTCTGTTATATATTTCATTAAAATCATGGGTATTGCCTCATGTTTGTCATCACGATCGGAAAACGTAACTACATTCAAAAGCCTGTTTGGCAAAACTTGCGAATTTCGGTTTCATACCATTAACATTGGACAAGGTTATGTATTACTATCATTCCGATGTGAATTCCACGTTGCAAATTCTCTAATTGGGTTTCATCGTAGCAAATCCCTCGGATTAGGTTTCCCATCGTATTTTTTGAAGGTGCTAATAAATTAATCGCAAAGCCAGTTAACCAACAAGCAATATCAAAACGTATTTTCATTTCCTTCAATTGTTGCTTTATCACTTCATTTTATCGGTTGGAACAATGGCAGATGACAGCACCGCGGGGATGCGCGCGCAAGGGGTGTAAGTGGTTGGTTCAAGGGCCGGAACTTGCTGAACGCGTCTCTGGCGGTGGCGCGCTCCTTGGTGGAGGGGCAGGATCGCTTGCGGCCTGCAATGTGGGGGCAAAGTCGTGCTCACCGCTTGGCTGAACTTT
>Ga0163217_1016526_pt1 | contig 17066 bp, 10 predicted proteins | sample SynspAceP_FD_185933 | JGI IMG/M metagenome (GOLD analysis project Ga0163217, IMG submission 185933) | Saline lake microbial communities from Ace Lake in Antarctica - Synechococcus sp. Ace-P (PacBio error correction) | ecosystem: Environmental > Aquatic > Non-marine Saline and Alkaline > Saline ...
GGTGTTGGGAACTGTGCCTGCTCACCCGTGTCCAATTAAGTTGCCTGCATTTACGGCGGAATTACCAAGAGGAATGGGTGGCCGCCGACTTCGTCCCAATAACACCGAAGAAATTAACACTTTGATTCCCGTATTCCTCAAAAGTCCCGATGGATATCAGTTTTTTTTTCTGGGCATTCCTCCAGTTCATTTTAAAGCATTACTACCAGTGGTGTTTCTATTTTCTTAGGCCCATTTTAAATGGAGTTCGGCTTCTTTTTTAATTTGGCCTGTATTATTCGCCACAAGCCGTTATTTATGTAGGCGTAACCATTATTCTTCTGGAATTTGTTTGTAGGTGCAGCCAGTAGGCCTTCTTTTTTGCCTTTATTTTTATGAGGTTGTACGTAAAGAAAGGGTATGGCAAGCTAAGGTCCATATTAAATTTAATAATCGATTTACGTAGTTTCCATAATTGTAAGTTGGATCTTGTTTTGAAGTAACTTAAACGGTTATTCTGGGACCTAACATTTTTACAAATGTGACCAAATTGGGCATGACCTGAATAGATTATGTTTTGCTAGAGAAAACTCCATTGGGCGCAACGGCTAATGGCTCCCCTTTTGGAACGAAGAGGGAATGAATTCCACGCGTATGTCTCACCGGGGAGACCGACCATGGGTATATTGAAATTTTCGTAGTAAATCGTTCTTATTTACTCTTTTATCCTCACCTGCGACAACTGGCTTGTGTTCAATACCTCTGCTTCTGTCCGCGTTCGCAGTTCTAGCGGAAGATCTCTATCCTTCCTTTATCCAAGGGAAGGAGTCAGCTCCGGGTTTTGCCTGTCGGCTTAATTACTTTTACATTTTGATCTGACTGCTTTATTCTCTTTTTTGCTCTTATTGTACTTCGGCTAATCCGTTTAATCGTAGAAACCTACATTTTTTATCTAGACAGGGTACAGAATTGGGGGGATGACCTGAAATATATGTGTTGTCTTGAGAGCATAAACGCTCATTTGTGGCTGCTAACCGGCTAACTTGCTTCCCCTCTTGGGAGTATGAAGAGGGATAGAAGTTTCCAACGCTACCGTCGTACTGTGGATGGTTAGAAAGGGAGTATTGAACTATTCCCGCAGCGTAAATCGAGTGCCGAATTCGTAGTACTTCCTCTTCCGCTATAGACGCGGTGTTCAAACCCTTCCGTCTCCTCCGCAGCTAGCGAGATCCACCTTCCCTTAACTCCAAGGGAAGGGTGCCCTTGCTGTGGTTATTAGCTGTTGCCATTTTGACTACTGGCTTTATCTCTTTGCCTTATATGTCTTTCGGCTAAGTCCGTTACGGTAGAGCCTAACATTTTTACAAATGGTACAAATTGGGATGACCTTCGAAATAATATGTTTGCTAAAAGAGAAATCACTCCATTTGGCGCAACGGCTAAGGCTCACCTCTTGGAACGAAGAGGGAATGAATGTTCCACGCTATCAGCGGGGAAAAGGGGAAGATCTGTAAACCGCGCCGTAATCGATTCCCTTATCTGATTGTACTGCCTGAAAGACCTGGGCTTTTCAAACCTTTCCCGTCTCCTCCCCGCTAGCGAGGATCCACCTTCCCTTATCCAAGGGAAGGAGCTCCCTTTCTGATGGTTATTACTTGCCGATTTTGACTACTGGCTTCTCTCTTTTTGCCTTATGTCTTCGCTATTAATCTACAACATTTTGCAAAAATGGTGCTAATTGGGAATGAAACCTTGAAAATGATTTATTTCGCCTAGAGAAATAACCTTTTTGGGCACATAGCTACGCTCCCCTCTTGGAACGAAGAGGGGAATGATTCCACGCTATCAAGCGGGGAAGAAAGGGAATTGAGATCCAACCCGTAAATCGATTTCCTTACCTATTGTTATCCTGCCTGAAGACCTGTGCTTTCAAACCCTTCCGTCTCCTCCGCAGCAGAGGAGGAATCCACCTTCCCTTATCCAAGGGAAGGAGCCCTTGCTGTGGTTATTACTTGCCATTTTTGACTACTGGCTATCTCTATTGCCTACTGTCTCGCTAATCCGTCATCGGTACAGACCTAATACCATTTTTACAAATGTACAAATAGGGTGACCTTGAATGATTGAGTCGCCCTAAGAGAAAACTCCTTTTTGGCGCAATTGGCTAAATGGCCCCTTCTTGGAAACGAATAGGGGAAATGAATTTTCGCACGCTACAGCGGGGGAGAAAGGGGAGATTCAAATTCCGAGGCCGTAAATCGATAAACTTATCTAATGTAGCATACCTGAAGACCCTGGGCTTTCAAACCCCTTACCGTCTCCTCCGCAGCTAGCGGAGGATCCACCTTCCCTTTCCAGGGAAGGAAGCCCTTGCTGTGGTTATTACTTGCGATTTTTTGACTACTGCTATCTCTTTTGCTATGTTCTTTCGCTATTAAGTCATTGGTGTGACATTAACATTTGCAAAAATGTCAATTGGGCCCTGACCTTGAATGATTAATGTCGCCTAGAGGAAAACTCCTTTGGGCACAAACAGCTAACGGCTCCCCACCTAGACCTCCCCCAAGGGAGGGATTTCACTTGATATCGACTTGAACTGTTGCTTGCTGCTCGAAATATATTATCCCCCCTCCTTGGGAGATGCCCCGTCCCGCAGTTGTAGCGGGAGGTTAGGGGAGGCTCAATTGCGTTAATAAAACAACAAATAAATGAGAATGTTTTTTTAGCCGATGCCCGTTACCGAATGAAAAGTAACAAACAACCAGCACTATATAACCCACTTAGTGTAAGTCCGTCCCTAATGCAAAAGAAACGGTTTCTACTCTGGGATCTTCTTTTAAATTCCCGTGTAATCCATTTAAAAATTTTTGTGCCTTGTCCTTTGGATTTAAAGGCTCCACACCTTAACCGACCAAAAGCACATATCTGATAATAAACACTTCCTGAACGGCATTTTTTTTAAGGCAGCTTCAAAATATTGGTCCATGCTCACTTTCTCGGCATCAATAAAAACCACGATTCAAAAACAGCCTCCAGGTCGGGTATAATTTTCAGTGCATCACCGGTGTGTTGTACAATTTGAGATCCATAACCACCTCGTCAAAATACCGCCTTTGCTGGCAATGCAACTCTCATTAATGTCAATAGTGTGCAGTGTTTCCCTCTTTGCAGACCCTTCAGCACAAACAAGGCGGCCGTGCCATATAGGTGCCGATTTCCAAAATGATTCTTGGGATTATATTTTGGATAAAAGGCCTCAGTAACCGACCCCTGAAAAATGTCTCGGTGATCATTCTGGGCTGAATTAGCCTTTAATGGGGTTCGCGGTGTAAGTCTGAAGTAATTTCAGGTTCCGAAATTGAGAATGGTCGGCATATATTGTTCCAATATAGAGATAAGAAATGCATCCAGCTTACTTGTATATTTAGGTCTCCAAATATAGTAATCATGCAAAATTTGCAGTAAGAATGCAGTCTTTGGCCGGATTTTAAATATCATATTGGCCCTTGAGCAGCTGAAATGAATACGTGCCCGGAAAGGCCTTTTGACGAGCACCCTGACAAGGACCCGATCAAGTTTTATGACCTTCGCCAATGATATTATCCCATGAGGCCGAGGTAATGGTGGCAGAGGAAGTACTCCAAAATTATAGTCGGGCTATGTACACTTTTATAACGGAGCAAAGCTTATTTTAGATCATAGAAAATACACCTACTTGGTTATGTATAAGCACAACATATATGATACCGCGGTAAAGGCATTAACAAGACTATTGTAGATGCCTTGTCCAAGGTCAAAAGCCTCAGGGCGTATTCAATGAACAGAAAGGCTTACGTGTACAACTATTAATCTACGCCGTCCATTAGGGCCTATGAGAAAGTGGGGTTACAAAAGCATATTTTTGGAAATGAGGTAAAATGTGGATTGATCAAATATAGATTTGGGTAAGGCCTTATATACGTAAAGTTGTATTTTAGCACAGTAAGATTAAGAATATTGGAATTTTCAAAATTCGTTAGTGGTTGCCCCAAACAATTGGATGCGGTTGATCCCTCTTAACGAAAACCGGGTGGCGAATTCCATTTTTCCTAAGACGATAAGGCAAGATGTTATTTATTTTACCGGAAATTCTCAAGGACTACAACCTAAGGCGCACCCAAAAGTCGTGGATGATAATCATGAACGATGAAGAATTGGCGGTAGAGGGCCATTTTCATGCGGAAAAATCTGGTGGGATTATCCATGAGCGGTTTGGCGGTACCATTGCAAAAAGTGGTAGGGGCAAACGCCTGAAAAGTGTCGTGATGAAATACCGTAACGGTAAACCTTACATATCTCATGTCCTTTTTTAACAGGCCCAAACAAGAAAAAGATTTAAGATCACCTTGTGAGGAAAAAGGCATCCTCAGATCAACTATATGTTGAGAGTCAAAGGTTAGAATTCATGTTTGGGATCCAGAAAATACAATTGTAGCGGTAAAGAAAAAGATCGGGCGAGATTTTTCTGGTATCCTCAGGAATTCTAAGATATAGATTAATGCAGGTTGGGGATGCAACTGGCGCTCGTACTCATAGGTGGTGTAAGTAATTTACTAAGACGTCAGGTCTTTGCTATGGAGGCCATTACAAAATCGGCCAAAAGTCAAGGAGCCTTGGTGGGCTGATCTGGCCCATTGGTGTGGTATGTTGCTCTAAAACCTCATGAATGGGGGAGTTGACTTTGCGGCCTGGGGTGCAAGTTATAAATTATGAAACAGTGAACCTGGAAATGCCGGCGGTATTTGTACATCAGCAATATCTGACAGGAGCGATATTCCCCCGATTTGAAGGCTGGTGGGGAACAAGAAAACAACTCGCTTTTAATGAAGCGCGAGTTTTGAACCCATGGAAAATGCCGAGGCTGCAGGTTAGTAATTCCCCCAGCTTTTCACTGGCTCCTTATTTGGCCTCTCTGGAAATGTTCGCTGAGGTGGCATGGAGGTACTCTATAGCAAAAGGGAAGCCTCAGTTGTTTCTTATTTGGAGTTTAATTCTCCCACAAAATAGATGAAGGAGACCCAAGTGGTCGTTTGAAAATCATCACCCCGAGGGATCGCCGGTTGTCAGCTTCCTGTTTTTAATACAGGACAAGGTAAAGACTGTTAATTTTTATTGGAAAACGGAGTTTGTAAACGGATTGGGGGAGCCCAATGTAATTCGCTGGCACCGCACTTTATTGTTCCTTTGCAGATATGTATATTTTGGTTCAAGTTTAAACCATCTGGATTCCAGTCTAAGGGCAAAATTAAAACCCGAATATCTGCAAACATTATGAAGTCACTTCGTCTTATCTTCAAAGCCCAGAATTTTGCGCCTTCTTGGGTCTTTGCCAGTATAAATATTATTGTTGGTACCTTGGCCAATATATATACCACGTCAAGGAGAAATTGGATATCCTAAGGCCGATTTGGGTTATAGCACTCTTTTTTTGGCCTTGGCGTATTTGTCGTATTCCCAGTAGCTGCAAAAAATCAGTTAATAGGTTAGGGTGGGAAGGCCACTATGGGATGGTATAATTTCAGTTGTTTGGCGGCCCTATCCCATTGTTGGCGCCTAATTATTATCTTTAATGGGGCACTTTTTTATTGGAGCCGGAAATGGCTTTATCCGATATTGCTATGAATCACCGTTACCTGAAATTGAAAGGAAGATCAACAGAACTTTATGTCCGCAATCCCATGGTTTTTTTAGCCTGGTGGTGTATGGCGGGCTGGGCAGTTTTTCTAATATTTACTATAAATAGTCGCGGCCTTGCTAATGCTATACGCCGTTATATGTTTATTGTTAATTATATTTTACACGTAAACCATTAATAACGGATATCGTAGCTGAACCTGTAGAGAAGGGAACCCTTAGTCTAAAACTGTTTTAACCGCTTCTGATACTTGGTATCTCTCATTATTGCGATGGGCGGGGAGGAGCCATTGTAAGATTTGGAGTGACTGTTTTAACAAGGAGATAAGTATGGCACCTCGAAACATGAATCGTACGGGGATTTTTGGCGTTTTCCGCCAATGATGACTTGGGCAGGTTTCTTTGGGACGTATAGTACACCGCATCTATAGGTTTCTGTAAAAGTGTGGCTCTAGAGCTTCATGCTGTATATGGCTTTCTTTTTCCGTACTTGCTACACATCACCTATATGGCCATTGAGGATTTTGCCATTTCAGGATTAGGGCTAGTTCGGTTGATATTCCCGAACTTTTTACGAATATCGGGGTATCGGTCAAAGGGGTAGATCCTACAGGGAGTTTCCTTTATACCGGTAACGGGATAAATGCAGGGTTCCTTGTCTACGGTCCGTAAGTTCTTGGTTGGTGGCCGAAAAGTTAATTCCCTAAAGTATACCTTTTTGTAATATTAACTGGTAAGCGCCAATTTAGTACTCAGGCCACCGTATGGCTTTGTATAGCGAGAAGAAGGTAAGTGCCGAAAGGCTTTAATGGGGTTTTTGAGTCGTTACTTGTGATTGTTGAGGTGAATACAAACTAAAACTTCCATCTTCATTTTGGCATTTCTGCGATTGAAGGCCGTTTAATGTCTACGTAATTTCTCCAAGTGGTTTGTCATGGATGGTTCTGGTTGATTGGCTCTTCTAAAACCCATTCCTTGATCCAATAATCACTTCCAAAATATAAACCAATCATAGGCATCACCAGCGAAGTATATGCGGCGACCCTCAATTGCCAATAAGACATTTCAAATGGGTTAATTTGGCATTGGTATTTTATATCGGTGCGGGCACGTACGCTGTTGGATGGTCATAAGTGATATTGCTCTTGTCCCAGAATATATAAAGGGGGCCATGAGCCAATTTGTCATTATAAAACCACTATTTACTTTCGTGGCGTAGTGTCCATGTTGCTTGCGTTGTACAAGAAATGGTATTCACTCCCTTGTTAATGGTTCGTACGTCGTTAGTTGATAGTATGCCCATACCAGTCGGCGTTCAGAAATGGCTTGTCTAGCGCGATCTACATTAAAAGTAAAGTCAATCCTCTTTTACTTTTAAATTGATAACACCGGTTCATTTGCCACTTTATCCAAAATAGATTAGTTCATCTTTAATCGGCAACCCTTTGGTTTTTATCCGTTTTGCAAGTCTGATATGAAACAGTGTTAGAGTCATAAAACAGTTTTAGTAGTGTAGTTTTTCATTTGTGGTTTTTTTTCAAACCGATAAAGATAAGTATTAAAGGTTTTGGCAGAACTTTAATGATTGCTTCAGTATACATTATTCGTTTTCTATTTTAAATTGGTGGTTAATGGGGTAAGAGCATATTTGTGTCAGCCATCCCTTCATTGGAATCCCCACGTATTACCACAGTATCTTTTGTATATTTGGCGCTATGTCTTGGCACTGGATTAATTGTATAATGCGCCTGCAACATTTAATTTAGCCTGCCGTAATTCCCAATTAAATTCATGTATTTTTGAAACTTAATAAGAAATCAAAAAATGAGTTCAAAAAAGGGAAAGTACCAGAAGCAATAGACGAAAATACATGCTTGACGAAAAGGAAATAGTATTTTTAATGGGAATGGTAGATGATGTATATTCGCTTAACATGTAAATCGATTCGTTTATGTATTGTGATATGCAAAACAACAAACGAAATCAAATTGTACATAAATAGCCCGGGTTAATGTTACTTCTGGTTTGGCCATGTAACGAAACTCATGTAAAATCATTAAGAGTCCGGTTTCTACCATCTGCTCCGGTTTGGCGATCTATTGGGTCTTCTTGTTACCGTAGGGAGTAAGGGATAGACGTTTACTAACAGCCACATGCCCCAGGGTAATGATCATTCTATGCCCTAGTGGTGGTGCCAGGGGACAGGCATCCAATATTGAGACCAGGCAAAAGAGATTTATCAAAACACGTAGTTTGAGTGCTAAAATTGCAGATATTGTGGACAGGATTGTAAAAAGTAATGAAGGAATGTAGGATAGAGTTTTTGGATGAACGCTGAAGAGTCCATTAGCCCTAGGAATAGTGGATCGGAATTTTTGGAAAGCCGCTTGAGTTGGATAATAATGTACTTTTAATCATATTTATATAAAGGGAAAGTCCCTTCACAAACCTTAATGTGTCAAGGACTTTTTTTATATCGAGACGACCGAAGCGGTATGTAGTAAATAGACGAAGTAAATAGGATGTTGGATGCAGTAATCGAAAAATTAGTTTTCTCTTTGCTGGTACGCGTTAGGTTGGAAATATAAGAAACTCGCCAGTGTTTTGTTATGATTTAAAACTGTTTATATTTCAAGTAACTTTATTTTACGTACATTTATTACGTTAACAATATCCCGTTTTTCGCCTCTTTGTATTAGTAAATGACACAAACTCCTAATAAACTTGCTATTATCGGTTCGGGTTAGTAGGATCATTATTCAGCGATTATCTCTTCGGAAGTTAGGCCCCCACATCACCTGTTTATGATCGAGACCGTGAATTATCCGAAGTGTAGAATTTTCTGGTAATCATTAACTTGGCCATTGAGTAATTAGGGGCTGGAAGGCCCAAGGGAGGTGGGATTGAGGATGAAGTAAGAAAATTGCAATCCCATTGGATCAAAAGCGCGCTAAAATCCATCTTGCAGGGGAACCAGGAGTATTAGTCAAAAATATGTGAAAGAAGGGAGGCCATTTGTTCTTTTTCACGAAAAGCATATTAAATCGTAAAAATGATCGATTTGGCGAGGAGGCCGCGGTGGATTTCATTTTGAGGAAAAAGGTGTTGGATATAGACCTTCCCGAAGGAAAAATAAATACGGAGCTACGGAGAAAGGGGAAGTGGAAGGAGTATTTGTACGATATGTGTTTTGGATGCGGACGGTTGCTTTTCGCGAGTTAGGCAACAGGATGCAAACGTAGGAAGTGGTTTAATTACGTTCAAGAATTTGAATAGATGTAGGCTACAAGAAGCTTACCCATACCTGCAAATGAAGATGGTACCATAAATGGAATAAACCATTCATTCCAACTGGCCAAGGGCAAGTTAGTTCATCATGCCCCAATATGATGAAGGTTTTACCTGTATTTTTCCTAACCATTTGAAGCGAGGTTTCCTTTGAGAAATAAACACTAAGGATGAAGGACAAACATTTCTTAACACTTATTTCAATGTTGCCCCTCATTGAAGACCTTCCTACAGATTTCTTTAAAAATCCACCCAATGCAGCTGGTTACCATTAAGTGCTATCCTTGGACTAACGGGACAAGGTAGCATTGGTGGGCGATTCGCACATTGCCATTGTGCCGTTTTTGGGCAGGGCAAATGAATGCCGGCTTTGAAGATATATACGCTTTAGATAAGATCATTGCCGAATTCATGGGATGATTGGGAGAAAAATTTAGTACTTATCAAAACCCGAACGGAAGCCCAATGCAGTGCCATAGCGAATAAAAGTTACGGAATTTAATGGAAATGAGCAGTATGACGGCCGACCCTAATTTTAATTGCAGAAAAAGAATTGAAAAGCGTTGCAAAAATATCCGAGAAATGGGTCCGCCTATTCTTAGCGGGTACGTTTTCAGAAAACCTTATGTAGATGTTTGCTAATGGTGATGCTCAAAGAAAAAAATAATTGAAGCAAATAATGCAAAATTTCCCAATTAGAGAAAATTGGGGACGGAAGCCAGTAGAATCAAAAAATCCTGATCTTTTGTAGCGTTTTGACTGAAGTGGTATATAAAAAAATAGTACGCCATCTCATAAGATGCTCCGTATTTTTTTATAACTACTTGTTTCTATAATTTAGAGAACAACTTTTTTCACTTTTTTTCTTGTTCTCTTCGGCCAAACACAGGGTCTACTAAAAATTCTTCCACTGTGTTCACCGCTAATAATGTTTTGCGGGAAGCTATCCTCCACTTGAACTTGTGGTGGAATGGTAAAGAAAGGAACCACCGGAAGCACCTATCTTTCATTGGAACTACGCCAACCATTTTTAACGTTTATTTCTGATTCTAGTGTAGGCCTTTTACCAGACGGTCTTCAAATTGTTTGATTGTAGTCTTTCCATTTTTTCACAAGTGCCTTTCTTCTTTCTTCCGTTCGCCCAAATAGCGTTCAAGCTCACTTTTTTGTGTTAAGGTTGAGATTCCCGTTCGCCCTAAACGCTCCTTGTAGAGGATATAACTCTTTCACTTCTGGTCCTAATTTGGGGCCTTGACTCTTTAATATTTTTTTCGGGGCCAATTGAATTTCAAGTTCCTGGAACTCTACATTCTTTGTCAAGGGAATTAAATCTCTACTGTTACGACATTCTTTTGTTGTTCCGCGTATTTTTTGATACGCAGTTTAGGGCTTCATGCAATAAGAATTTTTCCTTGCGCCTATTTCGTAGTTTGAAAATAGTTCAAGTCGTGTTAAGCTATCCATTCTTGTTTACAGCCAAGTACCTCGTCTTCCAAATTCTTTCTTACTTCTAGAGGAAGTTCTCCTCTAACATTTTCTTACTCATCAACTCTAGAATCAATTAATTGCAAATCTATAGTGCTCTAAACTTTTCCTCTACGGTTTTTTCTGTCTGTGCCATAATTTAAAAATACTTGATGGGATTTGGTTTTGCTCTCCGATAAAGAGATGCAAAAATTAGGAATTTTTTTCGTAAGAAATCAACTAAGAGATTTTTTGTAAACTGCTCTTGTTTCATAGTGCCAATATCGCCAAAGTAATTTTCCCTTCCGCCTCATAGAATTGATGAATTTAGATCTGATTGTGACAAATACGTCAGCGTTGCGGACATTGCAAGCACGTATTTGCAAAAGAACCGCTCCGCCCAAAAACCGCAACTTTAGTTATTTTTTATCAAAAAATTAGAGTGTCTAATACAGGAAAAAAAACCCGGGGGGTTCATTTTTTCCTTCAGAAAATCAAAAAAATTCTCTCGCCCTATCGATTTTTCGAGATTTTCCGACCATACCCATGCCCACTATTTTGGTTTTAATTTCTAAAGTTGCACTTCATAAGCCACTTCTTCATGAGGATGGTTGCTTAAAGTGCCGCTACACTTTTTGTTCATCTCGCCTTGCAATAGGTAATGCTATTTGTGATTCGCGCTCATAGTGGGTTCGCCAATTTTTGCCCAAATAGGGATTGCCTCTTATGGCTTGATAGCTTCTGTGCCACCATTTGTAAAAACTACAGTTGCTGTATATTGGCCGATATTTCCTGCGCCAGCATTTAAATGAGCTGTTAAAGGCCTTTCGGCATGCGCTTGGGGCAAACATAGGTGGTCAGCTTTTATGGTGCCAGTTGCGGGATTAAAAATGCTTGTATTGGGTAAGCCCAATATTTCACAAGATTTGGCATTTACGTGCCCTTCTGTTGTTATTGTCCCTAGGGCCGTATGCATGCTATAAATATGGCAATTAACAGCCTGGATTTGATTTATTACTACTGCTTTTGTACGTAAGCACCCCGTAAATTCTATTAGGCCTCAAAAATAATAAAGGGTGAAACTAACAATCAGATGCCCCAACTTTTTGGCAATGCCTCGTCACTACATTTCCAAGTGTCCAATGTAACAAGGAAACTTACCTCATCTATTGCATTTCCCACCAATAGTCGCAACATTGCAAAATCTTCAAGCATAATTCAGTGGTGCCAATTCTTCCATGTGTACTCGATAACTTTTTAATGATCATTTTTAAAATTTATGGTCTTCCCAAAAGATAAAATATTATATTTTCGTTCTAATGCAGCCTACAAGAAATTAGGCCTTTTCTAATATCACTCATATACGAATGGTCGTATACCTGCGTAAATTTGTTAGACACTGGCCTGTTCCGGTCAAAGATCCTATGCTACCAAAACCATATGTGTGGGAATCCTAGTGTTGGTGGTACCGTAAAACCCCAAATGATAGAGTTTTTGTTGCCCATTGTGCCGCAGCAATTTAAATATGCGATTTAGTAGGGATTATCGGAAAAAGTCAAAGGTTATTTATTGGCGGACCTGGGTAAGTTGTCTGATTAGGGGATGAGCCCTATCAGAATATATATAAAAATTTCCAACGCCTTTGTGCGTGATGCGAACCGGGCAGCATGGAATTTCTACTTTGGAGAAAACGGTTGGCCCCGATGTTATTTTTTTGATTGATCCTTTCAGCATAGAAAAGTAAAATGTTGATCAAATATGTGTTATGACTTCTTATGCAATTTGATTTGATGATGGTATTTGCCAAACCGGGAATTAAGGGATAAGCAAACGTGAAGCCAGACGAAGCGAAATTATAGTTGTACCTAAATGCCCAGATTGAGTGCTATTGACAACACAGAATCAAAAAAAAATAGGAACCCTGCTTCAAGCCAAAGTATTTTAGTTTCTGGATTATGACAGCTGTCCTTAAAGGGAGGTCTGGGGGATAGTGTGGGCCCAGCTGAAAAATACAAGGTACCTGGTTACCGGAATAGCCGACCCAAAAGCCTTGTAAGTTTCTAAACATAGGGGAATTGAGTCGAACTTTGGCCACCAGGACCATCATTTTTTTGGAAAAAGGAAATGCCATGTTAATACAAGGAATGGGTACTTAACGACCGAAAGGATATTGCGTTTAGAAGGAAAGTAAAAAATCTGCATTAAAAGGAAAGCAACAAATTTGAAAATGGGAGGGCGAAAAGGTTCGTGAATTTGCTAAATGATAGCTTAACTAATCTTAAGCTTCAATTTTTTTTTTAATAATCAAAGATGTTTCTACTCCTGATTTTAGAATAGAATACCTCTGGTTAAAAGGTTTGGTACCAACATCATTAAACCAGCCGCGGTAAAAACTTTCCCAAACTGTCATCCAAGGAATTGCCGGTCAGTGCAATAATTGGAACCAGTCTATAACATTTTCTTATTTCTTATAGTGGCTTCTTCTCCACTAATTCCTGGCATATGGAATTCCATTAAGGATACAGTCGTAATCCCGTCTTTATCAGAACAACCCTATAAGCATAAGTGGTGGGATAGTTGCTTGAGATGATACTGAATGAACGGATGGTGACTGCTCTACAGTGGGACAAGATTAGTAATGTTCAGAATGGTTATGCGTATCAATCTGAGGGCGTGAATTCATTTAACGCCTCTGCAAGGCTTTACTGTGTGGCAACATTTGACTAACAACCGTTCAGCGGCAAAGGAAAAGATACGCGGACAGCCTCTGTTGATGTGAAACCGCTGAACTGGCATTTTACCTACGTGCACTGTGAGCGTATCGCCGTCATCTTCAAGTGCTTAAATCTAATGGAATGGGTTTACGGTGACAAAAGCTGACATTAACACAATGATTTTAAAATGAACTACTCTTCTTTGAGTAGCAATGAAATGCTAACAATACGATTTTATGTGGCGGATGATGTAGAAGAACATCGCCTAACACCTTACCGAAATGAAAGCCTTTATTAGGAAGATGACTTAAAAGCATCGGGGAATATTATCTTGTACTGGCCGACGAAAATTATCGTATGTAAGACGTGTATATGGCTCTATTGATGCAGGGACCGGCAATGATGATCAATCCATATGGTGGATAATGGTTTGATGGTTATATAGGTAACAGTACAGGTAACGATAAATCTATTGTTGTGGAAATGTATCAGACAGCAAATTAAAACTGATACAGGTAATGATGATTGTTTATATAGCGGGAAAATGTTCTCGCTTCATGAAACTGGAGACGGTACGATCGTTGTTTATTGTGGTGATGTATCAGGCGCAATGATACAGTACTGGCCATGAGAGTTAATATTGGGTGGTGGTAATGCTTATGTACCTATCCGGACAGGTAATACACCCTTACTATTAAGGTAACGTTGGCCGGTAGCAGTTAGAAGTTAGACACTGGCGATTGACTTTCTGTAATGATGCAAAATAACCAGGTAACAGTGGTTCGCATTAATGGGATCATGGAATTGATGGGGGGACTGAACTGAACCTCCCATAGTAATTAAAGAAAGTTAAAACGTGCGGCAGTATAATTTGAATATTGACAATATTCGAATAGGGGTTGTTAATTCGAGAATATCAATGTTGAGCGATGGTGATTGAAAAGGTGACGCTAGTCGCTTTGACAATCTACAATTAGCCGCTTTAGCTACAATGTCTCCGTTAGTAAGAAATACTGATAGTACAGGAGTCTGCCGTTTTACTTTATTTGTAACCTATAGCGAGGCGTTCTCTTACATTGGCGGGTACACCTTTAGACGCTAATATAGATGGTAGTTTGATTAAAAATGCCAGTGGTCAGACCCTATTGAGGACAATAGTAATCAAGGTGATATTGCTTTGCCACTCTTGATATAACAAGTTTGTGTCAGAGATCTTGATAGTTCAAGTGGTAATTGGTGCTCTCCAATGAAGGAGATCTCTGGACTTGCTGATGACAGTTTATATCGTTGGCTCGGAGGGCATTGATTACCGCTTCTAGGTGGCTAGGTGATTGACGTCCTGTTTGGTGGTAATGACGAAGTCACTGATATTCTACCGGTCTAGACGGTAAAGGATATCTTTTATACTGAGTGACATCAGTGGGATCACAAATATAGATACGATTAACTGACTTCAATTGCAGCGGAAGACGTCATCTAGACTTGGACGGATCTCTTTAACCGTAAGAAGGAAGGACCTGGTAAAGACCGATACGGATCTGATTACTGAGTTCCGTCACAAACAATGTCAAGGTAACAGAATGGCAAGTGTTAAAGTAGATGGTTGAGAGCTTGCACCTTTATAGAGGAAACATCCTTCTTTGATCCGAATAACGATGGCTTTGTTAATGGCCTGACAGCAATAATAGGATTTACAAACAATGAGAATACAGCATCATATTGATGGTAGTAAGTTAAGTGCATTCACTAAAAAGCGAATGAAATTCCCAATTCGGCTTTTTCATCTCTTGAACCTGGGGTTAAATGATGTTGTTTAAAGGAGACTTCTTAACTCGGCAGGCCTATCGGAACTCACACCTGTTCCATTCAATCCACAGTAACCATTTGGGTTCTTGTTGTAGGTATTGTTGGGTGATATTCTTCCGCAAAAGTAGTAAGTTGTCTAGTGGTTCGATTTCTGTGGTGATCATGCCGTGGCCAGCGGTATAACTCCTTTTTGATACGGCTGCCCTTGCCTGGCTTGTGCATTTGCAAACCGTTGCTCCGTCTTTGGTGTAGATAACTTGAGCGATACTGGCATGCCGGTTGTCGTTGCTTGTCGCATTCTCTTGAGTCGGTCATGGCTCCCAGAAAACGCTCAGGACAACCTTCTGTGGATGATGGAGGTATCAAAAATGAACCTGTACTACTTCACTGTGTCCTTTTGACGCAGAACAGACTTCTCATACGTTTGGTTTTTAGTGTAACCACCGCATACCCAACAGACTTTACGAGTACGCCTTTGTATCCATAGCTTCTTCCCGCTCCCCAGAAACACCCCATACCAAGAATCACTTCGGACTCTTTTTGTTGTTAGGCTGCGACAAAGGAATCATTAATTAAAGCGTGTAATTCCTGACACGTTAAAGGCGTGCTTCTGCCTGGAAGGGCGTCTTTGTCTAGTTGAATGGCGGATTTTTCGAAGAATGTCTTCAATCTTATTAGCATGTTCATTCCTAACATCGTGATCAAAACTATTGATGGCTTCTTTTACCTTGTGATAGCGACGTATTCAAAGTACTTTAACGATGGTGCCATTTAGTAAGGGTGTTTGTATAAAGTTTTTGAACTTATCGCAGTAAATACCCTATCTCTCTCTTTGAAACTCCTACTTAATCGACTATAATACGACAACTCGTTGACACGGGTGAAGCAGTTTGCCAACCTAATTAATCATTTAAATAATGGTTTAATGTAACGAAGATTAGTCGCGGATGGAGCAAGTCTGGTAGCTCGTCGGCCTCATAAACCCGAAGGTCGTAGGTTCGAAATCCTGCCGTCCGCAACACTATCGAATGAAATTGTCAGTGATTCTGAAAGAATATTGTTCGCGGATGGAGCAGTCTGGTAGCTCGTCCGGCTCATAACCCGAAGTCGTAGGTTCGGAATCCTGTCCCAACCACTAGATCGATGAAATTGTCCATGAGCTTGAAAGAATTATTTGTCGCGGGATGCGAGCAGTCTGTAGCTCGCGGCTCATAACCGATAGTCGAGGTTCGAATCCTGCTCCCGCAACATTAAGAATTAGATGCAGGTCGTAGGTTCACCTTATATTAGAAAAGTGCTCAGCCAACATACAGGTTTATTTGGTCACATAATCTCCTCAGCACAAAAGATAAAAATCTAAACTATATCATCGTTTAGCATGGCGCGGGATGGGCATCTGGTAGCTCGTCGGGCTCAATAACCGAATCGTAGGTTCCGAATCTGCTTCCGCAACAATTAGGCATAATAACGTTTCGTAGGTTCACTTTTTAATACAGAAAGGTGATCTCCGCAACCAAAATATAGTGTATTGTAACACAATATCTTTATTTCTGCATATAAACATTATTACAATCAATAGTATTTAATCTGTGCGGCATGGAGCAGTCTGGTAGCTCGTCCGGCCTCATAACCGAGGTCGTAGGTTCGAATCCTGCCTCCGACCAATAAATCCAGATTGTCATACAAAATATCAGAAATACATCTACAAAAAGTAAGCTATATCAATAGTTTTAACTTGTCGCGGGATGGAGCAGTCCTGGAGATCGTCGGCTCATAAGCCCGAAGGTCTAGGTTCGAACCTGCTTCCGCACCATTTCAAAGAACCGTAGGTTTCACTTTAAATCCTGATAAGTGCTCCCGCCAACCATTAAAGAAAATTTTAAGATGGCAGGTCGGTAGTTCACTTATATTAGAAAAGGGCTTCCCGCAACTATTTCAAATTTTGAAAATAGATGGTTCATACAAATAATTCAGAAAAATTAACCCAAAAAGTAAAACTATAGTCAATAGTTTAACTGTCGGCGGATGGAGCATCTGGTAACTGTCGTCGGGCTCATACGCCGAAAGGTCGTAGGTTCGAGATCCTGCTCCGCAACCATTTCAAGAACCGTAGGTTTCAACTTTTAAGTACAGAGAGGTGCT
>Ga0163217_1026221_pt1 | contig 17064 bp, 13 predicted proteins | sample SynspAceP_FD_185933 | JGI IMG/M metagenome (GOLD analysis project Ga0163217, IMG submission 185933) | Saline lake microbial communities from Ace Lake in Antarctica - Synechococcus sp. Ace-P (PacBio error correction) | ecosystem: Environmental > Aquatic > Non-marine Saline and Alkaline > Saline ...
TTGAGGAAGAGAATTCCCCCCCCGGCGAAAAAAGGATTGACCATGGTTGGGGGGAAGGGGCCCAGGTAAAAAAAATTTTGGGGCTACTCCTGGAATAAAATACGCTTAAATTTTTTTCCATGATATTTTAATTTTTTTAAGGTCCTTGCATTTTTATAGACCGTGCCCTATTAATGATTTTAAAACAGGACAAAACCTACATAGAAAAAACCGCCGGCAGAAATTGGTAAAAATGCGACCGACCCCGAAAAAAGTTTGCGATGAAACCAACCAAATTTTAGCTTTTTTAGGAAATTTTTTGGGAATCTATAAGAAAGGGATATTTAAACGCCAGGCATAAATTTTCGTCCTAAGAACCACGGAGAAAAGCTCAATTTTAGACTTTTGGAGTCCAGGAAAAAGTCGAAAACAGCAAGTAACAAGGAGAATTAAACGAAAAATGTAATCCATGGTCTCTTTTTATGTTTGTGTCACAATGGTGTCCAGCAAACATGAAATAAAAAAAGCCTCTACCATTTTGTAACAGGCTTTCTATCGCTTTGGGCTCCTTTCTTGGGCTTACTTCGCGACTTATATTCTCCCGGCAGCAGACTTTCTCACCCAACCGCATCACTCATTACAAAGCCTTCACTTTTCCCGTTGAAAGGCTTTTTATCGCTCTGCTCGCCCCTCTTGTGCCTGCGAACCAAGGACCCTCGATTAACAGTTGCAACGGATTGTGAGTTTATATTGGATTTAAAAAATAAATCCATAAATTATTGATTAATTAATGTTTTTTTAATAAATTTTTTTGGTGAAGTGCTTTAATTTCAATTGATACTAATATTTTATGTGCAAATTAATGTGGCAAATTTTTTCTTACCTTTTATATATGCGAACAAGTATAAGATTGAGTTTTGGATTTACTCGCCGAAAAAGGCAAGATAATACATTTCCCTGCGATAATTATAAGGCCTGGGGCATTTTCAAAAACAACTTTCAATAGGCTACTGGTCAAGGCAGTGCAAGAAATATAATTTGGGACGACTTCAAAAATGCCAAGTTCGTCGAATCCTTTAAAGGGTGTTTTTGTCCGGTTCAATTCTTAAATAATTTAACTACTCTCAGAAATAGCAAAGTTCAGGACATTTATCAATCCGAATTGCAATATAAGGGAGAATTAGACTTTCTGGACTATTAACCAATTAAAAAGGCAAACAATTGTTAGAAATCAAAATACGAATTTTCTTTGATTATGGGATTGGCATTGCTGCAAAGTCTTAGATTGGCTCAACGCTTTGGTAACGCAAGAAAAAATTTACGAGGGTTAGTTTTAATATCCTGGAGGGGTGTTTTTAATAATGACAAGGATTTTAAAAGTTCAATGAAACTAAATCTTGATTTTCCTAAACGTTTTTTGAACAATTTCCATTTTATGCAAGAGTCAGGTTAATAGTCAAAACGGACTAGCCTCCCTACATGCGGAACGATTAAAAAGCAAATTATATAATAGAGGTTATCATAGATGATATATTGAAAGGGGAATACCTATCCTTTTTTTAAAAATATCAAATCAAGGTAAATCCAACCGAAAGAGAGCAAATTAAAGTTGAAGTATGTAAAAAAAAAATTCTAACACTAGATATCAAATAAAAGAACCAGCTCACTATTTCAACTATCGGAAATTAATTTCTATTATCCTACCCATGACTATGGAATGGGGTCTTTCATCGATATGGCGGTTTCTTCAAAAGGGAAAACATTGTAGATGGGCCGCATTAAATTTCAAACGAAAAAAAACTCGGAAGATATATGACATTAAAATTACAGAACAAATGCAGCTATTGCTAGAAATTTTATCTTTTTTTAAAAAGAAAACAAAGCGACTTTATATTTCCAGTACTAAACGAGATACATTGAACTTCAATACAAAGATGCATCAGGGGATTAAAAAATTATAATAAAGGTCTAAAAAAAATTGCCTGATTTATGCTCTTTGAAAGAAGCGCTAACTCTTATGTTTCAAGACATAGTTTTTTGCCACTCATGCCCTTTTTAAAAATGTTTCCGCTAGCTGCTATTTCTGCTATGTTTGGGACAATAATAAACTTTCTACAACTCAGATAAATACTAAATCATTACGCGAGTGAAGTTCTTGATAGTTATCAAGAAGAATTAAAATATTTTGTAATCTTTTTACGAGCTTGTATTGTTTTCCCATATTTAATTTATTATGAAAGTCCCTTTTTTATCCTTAACTTAACTGAAGTAATTTCTTCTTATTGCAATAAAAAACTAGTTTAATCAATATAATGGCCAAACTCAATTATTGGTTTTAGTCTCAATTGACCCAGTCTTTTCCTCAAGAATTATTCCTATACTTATTATTTTATTCCTTTTCCCAATTGCGAAGTAATAAAAAAGGTATTGCTGGGAGTAAGAAAATATCCAGTTAAACTTGCAAATAAAAATCGGAATAAAATGTCCAAATCCGGTTAAAGTAGCCAATAAAATAGTCGTACTCATAGGAGTTCTTCGTAATCACAGGCATTAATTGCCGCCATAATGAACAACTTAACTACGCGCTAATGTTACATGTATTGCTTGGAAATAATTGATGTATTAATTAATTCCTAATGTAGCTCCTACAAAAAAAGCGGAAATAATCAAAATCCACCTCGCCAACCTGAGGTCACTGTTTATGGAAATAGCGATAATTTTAAAAAATCAGAATAGCTTAATATAACGTTAAAGAAAAATTAACTGAAAGTAATTCGTTTTTATTTCATGATGTCCAAAGTTCGGGTTATGGGAAATAAACGCAATACACCAAGTAAACTCCACCAATAAAAGTTTGAAAATAAATGGGGTTGCTTTTTATATCAAAAGAGTTTAAAAAATTAGTGCAAAATATAAATATCCAACAAAAAAAGCTCCAACAAATGGATAAAATCGAATAACCAAAATCAAAAATCCTGAATATTCATATGCCGATAAATCCATGTTGGACCGCAAGTGCCCAAATGAATTATAAGCAAATACTTAAGTAACTAAAACAACTTGCTACAAAATGCAGGTATTATTGCTTGTAATATTCGAACCGCGTGGTTTATGAATGAAGTATTTCTAAGGAAAACAAACCTACCACGCTAAGGAAGCTCCAAACAAAGCAGTAAAACCTGAAGCCATTCCTGCAATAACTTAATGAATCTTAAAATTCTCGCCTTTAAGCCTAAACAATTTAACCTATCCAAGTGCAGTAAGAACCTGTTACTTGTACCAATGGTGCTTCTGGGGCCAAGACTACCCCCCCCCGAAAAATTTGGGCCTACACACAATAAAGAGAATAATACCATTGAAGGATTAATTTTTTGGGATCAAAGTTTTCCTTTATTAAAACGATGTTGTTACGATAAAATTTAATTTCTCCTGGTCCCTATAAGTGAATAATTAATCCTGCCAGAGTCCGCAAGTCGCCCATTACTGGAATAACTCAGCCATCCCTCAAAAAAAGCCAATTGCGTGGTGTTAAATAATTCAAGACCTAACCAATAAATACTGCAATTGCACTCCCATCAATCCAAGATTAGCCCACACAAAACATCCTACTAAAAACAGGAAAGGGTTAAATCGTACAGGTTTTGGTCTAAAAATGTTTTAATAGGTACTTATTTTTCCGTTTTGCTTTATTTTCATTTTTCGTTTTTTGTTTTAAATAGCATATAAAGATTAGCCTTCGTGATAAGTTTGGAATGCCTTATCAAACCAAGTCAACCCCCCCAATAATAAAAAATTTTCCCCAAAAAAAAAAAAATTTTTTTGGAAAAATTTTTGGTTTTTTTCCCCCCCCCCCTTTCCCCGGATTTTTTTAAAAAAATTAACAGTCTTTTTAAAAAAATCTATACTAACAACTAATTGTTTATAGATACTACAAAAATAAGTTTTTTTATCTTTTTAAGGATTTCAAAAGTCCATTATGAAGTTTGAAAGTTCCTACTAATTTTTTACTTCCTGAACTTTATTGTAGTTACAGGAGTGAAGTTGAGCATACGATTTTTTAATTCTATTTCCACGTAATACCAAATAAGTTTAAATGTGAAAAAACTAAGATAAAAAGCAAATTTTATTACAAATAAAAAATTAACTAATCTGACTTGAAGCACCTGCAATTCGTAGATTCTGCATAAACAGGAAAAAAATCAATATGCTTTTTTTATTCTTTAACACTACAAAAAACCAAGTTCAAAATAATGGCTTCAATCGCTCATTAATATTTTATCCCAGGAGGATCCCAAGTAAGCGCTACGGAATAACTTTCTCTTACAAAATCGAGTTTCTGTAACACGTTCTTTTACCTGTCCACAATCATTCCTGCCATAGCACAGGATGGAGAGGTAAGCGTCATCAAAAATTTCAACGGTATTTATCTTATTCTATTTTACAATCGTAAATAAGTCCCATCGTATACATTAACATGAATTTCAGGGTCATATACCTTTTTTTATCTGATCAATAATCTGGCTTTTCTTTTAATTTGACACATTTTTCAATAGCTTTGGGTATGAAATTAACATTCTATGGTGAAAAATACTAAGTAGTATAACTTTTAGAATTTTTCTGAAAAAACATAATACAAATTGAAAATAGGATGCAGGAGGGAATACCCCATTTATAATCATAAGGGTACGTTTTTCGAGAACAGGGAGTAAATAGAACGTTTGAATCAACAAAAAGCATTAAGTAAAAAATTCAATATATTCCTGAACGTTTTATTTATTTTAAAACCCTCCTTTTTCAATGAACACACTAAGTAGAAACTACCATAAAAAATAATTCTACTTTATTTAATATCCAAAAACTAACCTCCCAATACTTAAACCAATATCTTGTGTAACACCTTCTGCTTGAAACTTAAAGCCAAGCTTCCATAAATGAATGGAAAGCAGCAAGCCCAACCACAAGAATTGGAATGGTAAGACGTACTCTTTGATTAAAAAGACAATGTCGTTTATTTTTAAACTGTTTATAAAGCCTTTTGTTAGTGTTAAAAAAATACTTTTTTTAGATAATTATAAGGCGAACAATAATTTTCCTTCTATCGCAATTAACTGTTACGAAACAACATTTTCTAATGCGATAAGTTTTACAGCGTTAAGATTTGGTGGAGTTAAAATTCAACTTCAAATATATGATACCCTAAAACTGCGGAAAACAATTGGAAACAGGGTTTATTATCCTTTGCTTAGTTCTTTCTTTAATATAATTCAGACTTCCTTTGAGCTTCAGTATCAATTAAGATTCTATAACTGGTTTATTTTTCATCGAAAATAAAATCTTTGAAAGGTGATGCTAAGTTTTCATATATTTTATCTATTTGATATATTAGTTTTTATCTAAAAAAAAGATTTAATAGGTTTCCTCGTCCAGTGCGTTATAAAATAAAAAATAGCAAAAACACAAAAGCTATAATGCAAGCCCAAACCAAGACGGAACGCTTTTGGTGTTTCCTGAACCACGAATGATAAAAGATTCTGAAGTTTCACTACGCATAGCATTATAAGTAATTACGGTATTAGGACTTCTTATAATTTCATTGTCTTTAAGACCAACTACTGCTATTTTGCTGACCTTCCGTTACTTCAAAAGGGATGACTCGTAATCCCTTCAATAGCCAATTTGAGGAGACTGCCTTTATTTTTAGTTCGTGTTTTCATCGCAATCTTGGTAGTGTCTAGCACTAATTTTTGCCGGTGGCTCAAACACTCCAAAAGGTACTTTCTCGTCATAAGATTACGGTTTACTTTTCTTTTATTTTCCATTAGTCCAGAAAGTTTTTCTCGTTGATTACCAAATTTTATTTATGTTGGTCCTACACTCTTTCTTTTGGTTTTTACAAGATATTTTATACTCATGTAAGCGTGTAACCCACAAATAACAATGGCACTAAACATGATGATATAAGTCAAGATCTCCTTCAGGGCCTTGGGCCATGAGTATGTTCAATCGCTTTAGGTTGTTTCGCTTAAACATAAATCACAAGCTATACTTACGGACTTATTAAAAGAGCAAACGATTATTAGTATTTTATGTTTCATTTTTTCGCAGTAATTATTTGGCCAAAAATAGCAAATGGTTTTGAAATTCTATTGCAACGACCTGAGAAGATGGCTATAAGTTGAGCTTGCAATCATTGGCAATATTCTGGCCGGAGTGCTTTAAGATCTCAGGATTATTTGTTGGCTGCAATTGTTTTTCGGCAAGAGTAAATGCGAGTTATTCTAACTTCTGCTGGGGTTTTACATTCTAAAACTGTTTAAAATAATCTATTTCCATAATTATTGGATTTTTAAAATGAATCTCTTAGTTCTGCGTAATTGTTTCTATAGGTACTTTTTGCTGCACTATTCCCCACTAGAACCCTCTCATGGTCTACGATAGCTTTAATTTTCCTTCGTCAGATAGGTTGTTCTCCCAGCGCTGGCATTGCGCCATATTCTGGTCGTGCATCAATACCCCATTAAAATAATTTTTTATGAAGCATTTTGGAACTTTTAATCATTAACGATAAGACTTCCTGCTAATGGTGGAAAAGCACCTTTAACACACGTCCGTTGCCTTGATGAACAGGCCCACATTGGTTTTTGGTATAAATTGCCCAACCTGATTTCTCTTCTCCGAACTTGCAGGCAGTTGCATTATTACTTTCTTCTTTTGGGCATGCAAGTATAAACTCTAACCGGGTGCGGCAATCTTCAAACCGAAAAATTGTTGGCAAAAAAACTTTTTAAATACGCACAGGTGTAAAGGCATCTCTGTTGCCACCAGCACATCGCTACCTCCATTTGGGTGTAAATGCCACGTGGTAAGGTACAATCATCATTCTTTATGGATGTAGTATCTGCTTTTCTAAAACAACCAAGAGTAAAAATCTAGAGCATTATAGGAAGCTTCTACACCAATCTTTGGATTATAGAGGTGTAAACAAATGCCATTGGATCGCTAGGTTGCCTATTTCCAATATCTGTTAAGAATCAAGGTCCAGTTCGTTCACATTCCCTAATAACGATGGAGAATTGCCTCCAAACATTCATTCGTTGTTTACTACATATGTAATAATCAGAACCAGTAAAGGTCTATCACCCCAAACAGCATCCCATTTCTATATTTGCACTTGTTTGTGTATGACAACCAACCACAACCTTCTGAAATATTAAATCCCGAGGCCTTTTCTTTCCGAATCCGTTAAATCTTTTTGTCCCTGGAATAGGCTCGTATTCTTGCATCTGATAGGCAGGTAAAATGGCAACACCTATACTTAGGGCTACAAAAACGCTACAAAGCGAATAATTACGAGATTTTTATGAATCTTTTAATGTAAAGTTCAAACATTTGCTAATTATTAATTTTGATTTGCCTTGCAAAGATTTCTTTTTGGCGGTCTCCCTGTCAGATAGGGTAGGAACGTGTAATCTCTTTTTTCTTGCGAACCATTAAATAGAAATTATAAGCGAAAATAATATGTGAAAGTAAACATTTAGGCGAACCACGCTACGGCGCGCCAAAACCCAATATTTTCCATCAGAATAACAGAAATTCTATAAACGGATTACTTCAATCCAGCCTTAAACCTTTGTAATGTTACTCCAACATAAGGGAAACCATTATAGGCTATCAGTCCAATGAAAGCTAACCAAAAATGAGCCCTCCTACAAGATTTTTTGAGGTGGTTCTTTTTTCCCTGTTATTTTTTGGTAGTAATGCATAGATACATGCCCACATTAAAAAGGGTTAATAATCCATACATAGTCATATGCGAATGCGCCACATTAAAATCTGTAAAAGTGGCCACAGGTAGTTCGTAAATCGAAACGTCCCTGAACACTTCCTTGTAACCGAACCCTACAAAATAGAAAACAACCCACCAGAAAAAAGGAAGTACATGCTTTTTTGAAATGTGGTTCCAACTAACCGACGCATGGGTCCCCATCAAAACAAATGTAAGTACCTGCAAATACGGGTATAAACATTCCAGCACTGAATACGATACGCCACAGTTTGTAACGCACTCAAGGGCAATGGGCTAAAAACAAAAATGGTGTGTACCAATTAGGGTATAAAATAACATCTGCGTTCCAAAATCTATACACCCCAATGAATAGGAATAAATTGGCTATTAAGCGCCAGAGGGCAGATAATAATAAACCAGTCCTAACGTGAAGGTCATGAACGCACATTCCCCAAACCTTGGTGCATATAAATAGCTTGAAAATGACGGTTTCACGCAAACCATCTTGATAATCTGGAAATACCCAATAACAACGAGTACAATTGTCCAAATAAGTGTGCAAGAAATAAACCAGTTTGAAATTGTTATATTCTGAAATTTTTCGTTTTGGCAACTGTTTTGTAGAAATTAAAAAAGCATATAACAAGACTATATGCAAATAGCGCATATTGGCCAAATGTATTCTCTATATTCCCTCCACCACCGTTATTTGGATGCCAGCATTAAAAGAGGTTTCCTATAAGAACGCTAGCATTCATTAACCAAAGGCGATTTTTAGAACCCTTTTATAGCTATAAATCTCCCTATTGGATGTTCTTGCTACACATAATGCCCACAAACCTACCATGGCTAACGAACCCAGCCCAAAATACAGTATTTGGTATGCACAGGGCCGTAGCCTTCAAAGGATAACCACTACTGTTATCCCATTTCCGGCCAGATTGAATTTCATCCTACATTTGTCCCTACAAGCGTTCCAAAACTAACCAAAATACGGCCTGCAGCCAAAAAACCAATACAATATTTCTTTTAAGTTCATTAGAAATTTTACAATTTGGGATAGTAGATCTCGCTTTTTCAATCGAAAAGTGGATTTTTTTGGATCTATAAATTTTTTTGGATAAATCCACTATATTTTTTTGGGACAAGGTATTTTCAATTGACCTCTTTCCTTTTAGATTAAATGGTCTTTAAACCTTGCTGCGCAATTTAGAATTTCATCAACTTCTTTTCTGATCAAGGTTAACGAGTTCGTTTTATCAAACTCTTCGTCTTTCCAATGTTATTTTGTGTTTTTTTCGCAAAAAAAGAGGTCAACATAACCAACTAATGTCGTTTTATAAAAATGAATATCGCTAAAAACAATACAATCAAGATAGAAACACACTATGTTGCCTGATGAGTACACCTGGAACTCGAAAGCCAATTTTCCGGAACTTACTGTTGAAGTTTGAAGCAAAAATAACAAAATAATTTTTCATTTTTTTATTTTATATTTTTGCAAGTTAATTTCTTAAAGCTTATAGTACTATTGAATTAAAAAATTAAATTTTTCACCACCATCTATATCTTTAAAAAAAATTAGTTCATTCGCTTTTTGTTTCTTGGCTAACCTCATTATCTTTTTTAAAATTTTGAAAACAATACCCTCTAATTTTGATGTAACTGGTATTTGGCATCTAATCGACTTTGTTTTGTACTATTGCCAATCTTAGATAAAGTTTGTTTTTCTCCTCGTCTATTTTTTTTACTAAAATTAAGCCTTTTCAATAATCTGATATGGCAAGTACCCACACCAATGCCGCTTCCTTTACAATCTCCCCAATCTCTAAATATTTATCGAAGATTAGTTTCCATAAGGCTGTGAATATTCATTAGTCTTAAAGATAGGTATACATTCTTCGCCATACTTCGTTTATAATAGGTAAAGGCTATACTCCTTCTTATTTCATCAAATTAAAGTTATTGAAATTTATAGAATAGTCTCTAAAAACAAATTAGGCACGATAACAGAACTGCCTAAAAACCACAGCTTAAATTAAGGGTAGATTGAAACGGGTGATTTTTTTGATTTAAAATGTGGCTATAGACTGCTGCGTATAAGCAATACAAATTTGTAATAAAGAACACTAAATATCATCTTTACGGCTGGAGCATTTCAATGCATCAATAAGAGCATTACTCTACTGCCGATCCATACAGCTTTGACTATAAATAGGCAATGGCTGCATAACGCTGTTTGCCTTTTATTCGGAAAAATGTCTGGGTTAATAGATTAGTGTACAATCTTTAAAAGTATGTTTTTCCCTTTTTCAAATCCAGAATACGTCATTCGTATTGTCGTCGAATTTTCATCACTAAGTATTTTTAAAATTATTTCCTAATTGCTTTTCCGTTGCAATTTTTGATCTCCGTTTGAAAAGTATCCGCTCTTCAAACGGATGTGTTGTTCAAGTTCTTCTTCTATTAAACTTAATTGATTTGAAATCGTAATTAGTTTCAGCAAATGACGATTGCAATCTTTTTATGTTGAGAAGGGCTTTTTTTTCACCAGTTCGGTGATCAATTTCCTAAATAGGAAAACATAATAATTTTTCTCTAATTCAAAATGGGGAATTAAAGTGCAGTGGTATAAAACCAATCTGTATACTTTTTTTAATACGAATCTTCAGAAATCCCTTTCGAGAATTCCTGTCCTATTTTTCCAGCAGAGTAGTAGGCCCGTGGTTGATGTTCACGGCTACTCCCTGTAATGCTTTATTTCTTTTTATAGGTTGCGTAATTCATAAGAAGTTATAGGTTGAATTTTTGCTACCAAAATTTCCGCACATTGGAAAACAAAATATTAATTTTTCCAATGAATATGCCCTGTGCAAGTCTTCCTCGAATTCTTTTAGCAACGAAAATGTTTTACGCGATATGTACTACAGGCCATCAGCAGGCGGATTATAATCATCGGTAGTGCTGCAATCAACCTAAAACGATCACCTTCATTCTCGTGTTCTAGCATCAATCATGGCAATAGGATTTTTTAACCGTTCCAAAATGAGGTCTATCGATTTCTCTGCAGTTTTTCAGCCTTGACCATCTTGCGAACCCAAGGAAAAAGCATTAATTCCTCTTTTTCATGTGCATGGTCGTTTGCGACAGCGGTTGCATTAAAATGCTCGCGAACTTTAAAATAGTTCGGGGTAGCGTTCGCCATGGCACTTACAAGGTTTATTCAGGTAACTGTTTTAAAGATAACGGAATTTTGTTCTTCCCACGAAACAAGTGCTTTTTTCTATAATAATCGGCAAGCAAAATCTAAAGGCCACGATTTAAAATAGCATTTATCATTATTAGTGCGGCTTTGTGATTCGTTTATTTCCCCACGCAATACTTCAACGCTTGAGATTGTACGATTGGCCACTTCTTCTAAACTGCGGTTTCCCTTACAGCAAAAATCGATTTTATGGTTCTTCGAAAACCTGTGCGATGCGTAGTCTTCGCTACCGATTTGGGTCCTATGTTTTTTTCTAAAGTATTTTTCCATAAGATTCTTTTTATTTAAAGTTTTATTTCAGATTTTTACGCCATAACGCTATTGCATTAAATTTTGTTAAAATGGTAAAGGTATGTCCTTTTTTGCGTGAAATAATAAAAGTAAATCTCCAGCTTTTAAAATATAATCTTCATCAAGAATTTTTAAAAGTGCTTCTCCTTTTGGTACGATTATTACCCTTCTTGGGTGCTGTATGTAGTGGCATTTTTCATTCCAGCATTGCCATCATATCTGTAAGAACCTTAAAAAGGTATCGCCTAAAGCTAAATGAGTTAATTGGGGTTGTTTAAAACTTCCATGTTTTTTATTTATATTTTTTTTATAAAAATCAAGAACAATTAATAATCGAATTTATGATTATATAAATTCGGATAAAATTATCCGAATTAAAATTAATATTTTTTTTAACGTTTTTAAAATAGGTTAGCCCTACCTACAAGACCCGCAGTCCATTTCATAGAGACTTTTAGTATTTTCGAGCCTCCTTCTTAAATCCATTACGTATTTCTACAAAATTTATTATGGACTGGAACAGGGTGAAAGCATTACAATGCTTTAAGACCTAATCCACAGCCTGCTATAATGCGGTCTTCCGTCGATAGCTTTAACAATTTCACTTAATTTTAAAGAATCAATTCGAGGCTTTGGGAAATTTCAAAACCACCATGAGCACCTTTCAAACCGAATCAATACTGCTGTTTTTTTGGAATAAAAGCTTGCAAAATTTTGCCGTAAAAGCTACTGGGGAATCATTTTTTCGGCAATTTTTCTTTTGGCTTACCTTCTGCTCTCGTCAAAGACTGTAAGGCGATATAAAATTAACTGATTTAATACATATCACAGCTTTTGAAACATACAATATCCTTTTTTTTATAACTTACAAAGATACTAAATATTCTAATCAGATAAAATTTTTCCGAGTTAAATATTTGTTATTTACAAATTGTACAGGTAGGGCATCCTTTAATAACGCCTTTCCTTTAATTTGAGGCCATCTAATCGTGCTTCATGAAAATCCTGAAAATGATCATATAACTTGCCCTTGTGGTTTGTTTGATGTCTAATCTGTTTTGTCTTTAACAGCTTCCTTATTTTTTTCCCATCTATATTCCTGATAGCCCCAACAAACGGACAAGTTCCTTCGGGTTGCCTTACCTGCCGTTTCTCTTTCGATTTTTTGAAAAAAGTTATTAAGTTCTCAATGATCTGTTTTCATTTTTTTTATTATTAACGTGTTTCTAATTTTTTTAGCTCTTTTCTTGACAATTAGTTTTGATCCTCTTTCTCGCATCTCTTCATAAGCAAGGTTTAGCGTGTGCGTATGCGCAACCTGCCGCATTTCTGCGCCACCCAAGATGGCCCTCCATAATTTTCTTTTTGCTCGCTTCCTTTGCGCAATTGCCAAGGGAGTTATGCGCTCTAATGCAATAGGACATTGGGTTTACATGGCGCTACCGGACGAGCAATAAGTGTTTTGTTTTTTTTTCGTCAAGAGCACTCTGACTTAAAGACCGTATTGCTGAAATTTGCGCCAGGCCTCAAAACGTTATCTGGTGCCAAAGCCAGCCCTTTTTCCTGTTAAGTCTTGTCGTATTGGGGATAAAGTTTTTCATTGTCCATAATCTAGAAGTTTTAATTAAATTTTTAATTTCTTTATTAAAGTTGAATATCCTGAGTTATTTTAAAGACTCAATGCCTTAACATTACTGGATAAATTATTCTTGGCTATATTGGCAATATTCTTTCAAGAACTTTGCTTGGCTATTTTCGACTTTTTATATATACTTTCGAATCGCTTTAGATGCAAAACAACCTCGCCTATGCATTTACTGTTTTTAAAAAGCAGCGCATTATTTTTTACTTATAATTATTGCCTTAGAAACATATTGCAGGATGCCGCCCATTGCGGTAGTACTCAATCTTCTTATTTGCGATCGAGAACGGGTAAATTAACCTGAAAATTTAATTTCCTTACCAGCTTCGGTTTTATAGCTATAATATTTACTTCTTTTTAGTGGTTCGATATTATTGGCATTCCTGTAACGGTAAAATAATCTCTTTCCCCGGTAAGTCTAACTGCTTCTGCCGTTTCTCCCTCTTTGGTAATTGGAGTGGCCATACACGTAATCCTACAAGTTACTTCCTGTGGATACGCTCATAACTTTCGGCCAGCACAAATTTTTATTCCGCAAAAGAAAAGTGCCTTTTGCCGCCCAACACGAGATGATCCACTGCCGTATTTCTTTTCCAGTTAAAACCAGTAATGGAGTTTCTTTTTCTTATATTTTAAAGAGGCATCATATACCGACATTTCTTTTCCAGATGGTAGATGACAAGTGAAATCACCCTCCTTTCTGGGAAACAGTTTATTTTGATACCGAACAATTGCAACGTACTCTTTTTACCATAACTTCGTCATTTTCTCTGCGCGATCCATAGGAATTGAAATTTTCTTTGGCCACACCGCAGCTTAATAAAAATATTTAACCCGCAGCAGAATTTCGCTGAGGCACCTGCCGGAGAATATGGTCAGTGGGGGGGGGGTTTTAACACTATCTTCTAATACTAACAAGGCTCTGGGACATCTTTTAATGTCCTCAAGTGGGTTTGGCTGTTTCGGAGATACCGTGGAAGAATGGAATTTCTTTAATATAGTGGAATCTTTAATCCCATTTATATAACTTACCGTAGGCAACATTCCAAGTTTCTCCATATGTCATTGCCTTCGAATATTTCCACCATAGTTTTTCGCAAAAATCATCTGGAGATAGAACACGACTCAGGATTATCATTGATTTCATCATCAAGATGGCCAAATATCTTCAAGGTACATACCGGCTCCTGATTAGGCGTTCGAAGCATATCGTTTTGTTCGTTGAATCAAATCAATATTACTCTACCAGCTATGGCAATACGGCTACCACCAACATTGGCGACATCAAAAAGTTCATTTTTAACTTGCCGGATGGATCCTGGTCCTCAAATTCCGATTTCTGAAAGAACAGAAACCACTACCGAAAGATTATGGTCATCAACAGTTTTGCGATTTTTGGAGACAATGGGCCAGAATTTTTCAATACAAGAAGTGCAAGCCAATAGCCGCATGCGAAATGAAACTTAGCCGCTTCTAGATCTTTTCTATCAAATCTGCCTTTTCTCTAGATACGTCCGGTCAAACTACTTTAAGAGCCTGGTGCAAGTGAAAGTCTTTACCCAAGGCCTTTCATATTTATGCATGTTCTCTGCTTTTTCTCGCCAGCCAACCGCGGCACCGATCATCAAAACGGATTGGAGGTATTGGTACATGAGGTAATAGCTGCGATAGCCACAATCGCGTCCGAAAGCAATAAATTTCCTCTGCCCTTTGGTTTTTGGGGGGTTTTTTTTAAAAAAAATTTCCCCCCAAAATACTGATTTTAAATTGTTCTCGTCATTCGACTTTACATGTTGAAACAAGCGATTATTGTTTATGTTCATGTTGAGTCTGATCAACCTCCTTCTCTTCAAATCGCGTTATAGATTTTTTGAATTTCCCCGCGCTTTTCTTTGGGTAACGGTATAATTCTGCCGTACGATTTGGTCCAACAATCGTAAAATTTATTTTTGAAGTCTTCAATAGGATTTTGTCCTGTGGCCGCTGGTCCCTGCAGCCGTCGGAACAAACTGTAGAAATGTCCCTAATTCTAGAACATCTGTAATAGGTGATTTTGTCCTTTCATGCTCATCACGCCACAACATGTTCGTTCTGCAATACGTTTTCTAACCAGCGTGATTTGTTCTTTCGGAGCGATTACTCTTAACGCATAATTCCAAAGTTTATCATCTATCGGCGAAATAGGTTAATGGTAACACCCAACTCAGGCCGACATATTACCAATAGTTTGCTCGGTCGGGAACTGAGATTAGCCAAGCCGGATCCTGAATACCTCCACAAATTTTCCTACCCTCCACGTTTTCCTAAAGTAAATTAAGCAAATCGTTAACACCAAGTCCAGTTGCGGTGAACCAACGGAAGTTTTTCCCTAAAATAAGTTTTAAATCCAATACTTCTGGCATTATAAAGTAAAGAGTTGCCAAAATGGCCGCTTCGGCTCAATGCACCAACTCCCCAAGCTACGCACGCCAATCCCGTTGCGACGAGCAATCGGGTACTGGCTATCCGTTCCTACTAAAGTATCCAGGGAAACCTCACCCATTTCGCTCTATCGACTCTTTTTGATAAATACTCAAGGTTTATCTGGTGCAGATACCCATTGCCGGGAGGTTACTACTGTGAAATTATCAAAGGAATTTTTGTGCCCATTTCAAAATTGTAGCGTTTCTTTATTGCGCTGGTATCCATATCTTATATTTTTTCGCTTTTGTAGGAATATTCCGTTCCAAGTAGTGCTACTTGTAACGCGAGTGATCTATCACTAAGTCAACGCGGAATAAGCCGGATTGATGTCTCCGGTTTTTTCCCTTTCTTCCCTTGCCAACCTCTGCGCGAGGGCGCGGCAATATCCACCAGCCGCAGGAACCCCAGTAAAATCCTGCATCAAAAACACGAGCCGGCTTAAACGGATTATTCCTTGTCCGATTCTTTTGGTTGCCAAATTTCAAAAGCGTTTCAATATTTATCCTTTGTAGCGGCAAAAGCCCATCGAAATTTCGGATGCTCTCCAAAAGAATACGGAATGGAAAAAGGTAGTTTATCTATGTTCAAATAACCCTGATTTTTAAAGTCTCCGACAAGACTATAATATTCAATAGCTTTTTTCCGTTTACCTCTAAGGTTTTTTTACGTGATACGGGTTTTCCCCTAACATAATATTTTAGTTTATACTGTTTTGTTTTTTCCCACTAGGGAACTTAATCTATTAAATTGAAATAAATTCTATTCTGCTTTTAGAGATGCTCTGGTGATTTTGTTCTTTTCATATTAAAGCAGTCAACATCAGTCCCTAATATTTTTTAACATAACGTCGCATAGTATTGATTTTGTAATGAGATCCGTAAGGTAAATTTGGCAACGCCTGAAACAAAACCTTTCGATTTTTATGAAATGACTGCTCTACTTCTTTAACTTGTGTTTTTTAGACGTTTCATAGGTTAACTGCAATATCTGCATCCTGAGCGATCTGTTATAAGTCTTACTCCCTCGTTTTAAGGTAAAGAAAGCTCCAGGTCCATTTCTCAAAACAAGTATGCGGTTTCTAAATCCAAATGAAGAGAGAACAAATGAAACAAAGGACCATAGAAACCAAGCAAATAGTCCGCTGAATTTAAAATGCCTTTGATATAGGCTAACGGCTTATTGCCCCGTCCATGGAGCTTGCTCCCTTTCCCATTGGTAAACAAATTCTGGCCAAGTGATTTTACTGTATCTTGGTAAGTAGTTCTACCGATAAATTTGCCTGTTGTGTGGCGACGGGTGCCAATGCCGCAATGGATTTCCCTTGAATGTCATTGGAGATGCGCCGAATCTTCCAATTAACGAAGATATCGGGGTAAAATTTTGGAATGCTTTAAGTCGGGGTTTAAAGTAATGCGGCCAGACCTGTCCTGGCTCCACATTTAGGGTATCCTAAGGGAAGATGCCTTGATCGCCGTTGCCCAAATTATATTGGCAGTTTCAAAAAGCAATCCTCCTTTAATGTAAACTTTGGTGCTTTTCAAATCTTGGTCACCGGTATTCAACAAAATAGTCCACATTCAATTTTTTTAACTATTCTCTGCCTTTTCCCTAAAAGATTCTTTGGGAATGTATTTTTTT
>Ga0163217_1112861_pt1 | contig 17061 bp, 10 predicted proteins | sample SynspAceP_FD_185933 | JGI IMG/M metagenome (GOLD analysis project Ga0163217, IMG submission 185933) | Saline lake microbial communities from Ace Lake in Antarctica - Synechococcus sp. Ace-P (PacBio error correction) | ecosystem: Environmental > Aquatic > Non-marine Saline and Alkaline > Saline ...
AGAGAGATTGGATAAATGATCTTTTTCATTTGCTTCGCAAAACGATTATAGTTCCACTAAAAACAACCAAATCATCCAAATAGAAAGAAAGACGTCCTCTGGATGCATCACGTCCTCCTTAGACTCCAACTGAATTGTAATGAAACATAGCTTAAGCTTAGCTCTTTTCCCAAACCCCAAATAGGGCAAAATTGGCGCGCTTTGAAGGTCCGCCCGCTGCTTTGCAAAAGCCAAAGTAAGAAAGCACAAAGCCAGAAAAACACTCAAGCTAATCAAAAAGGCCTAATTACTTGCTGGCAGGTCCAAACCGAGCTTGGAACAATCCCAACTGGCTGCTCAAAAACTGGCCTCGATCATAAATTCAAAAAACCACTTCCAGCTTTCCAAAAAGCCCCGCCTGATCCAAAATTTACCTCACGGATCTCCCTAATTTGAAAGAATACACTGGAAATAAATAGATAAAGCGTGGGTAAAATTTGCCACAAAACCAAGGCCAAAAAGGAAGCGTATCTTTTGGCTAAAACGATTCTTGAAAAAAAATCGAAAGTGGTGAGTCCCGAAGGCAGCTTCCAAGTAACCCTGTTTTGCGCTCCTGCCAGCTAGAATTCCGCCATAGAAAGCGGCGGGAATCAAAAATGTAAATCCCATAAAGCGTGTAATAGCTTAAAAAGGACTTCCAATCTGCAAAACCATAGGAAAAGCACGCTGCCTTTCCTGGAAAAAACCCAAACGATCAATCCAGGAGCGACCAGGGAACAGCGCCAAAACTAGATAGCCTAAAAGCTTCCAAAAAACGCCGTTGGATTTCCTTCCAAAACAGACTTTCATCGCGTGATTTCCCTGAAAATTTGTTTCTAATTTTTTCTTGCTTTGGGAATTTCAAACTGATCAAGAATTCCATTTTCGCTGCCCTGAATCAAATTGCATGAATTTCCTTGCGCGCTTCACCAGCATTGGAAGCAGAATTAATGACTTCTGATTTTCCCTTAGTTCCACCAAATTTAGTCGACATCAAACCTTGAGTGGAACCATCGTAGATCCATCTCCTGCCTCGTTTTTCTAAGGATCAATTGAATTCAGAGTGGAAGACTTAAGATTTTCCAGCGAGTCCTGCTGCCAAAATCTTCCCTTATTGATAATGACGACATCATCACAGATGGCCCTCGACCTCTGCATGATGTGGGTTTGAAAGGAATCAACGTTTTATGAGAGCGATTCTTTGATCAGCGCTTCTGATTTCTACCTAATTGAAATTCCGGTTCAAGTCAGTGGTTGGGTTTCATCCAAAATGATGAACTTGTTGGGTCGTGAAATCAAGGCCTCTTGCCAAGACCTACCCGCTGGTCGATATCCTTGGAATAGCTTGTGAAAGATTTTTTTTTTTGTGCTGCTCAAAGTTCCAGTCCCAGTTTTCCAATGGAGCATCTCGAGTAGCCCGATGCCTCAGCTTATTTCCTGACAATCCATAGATTCCTCTGAAAAACTTCTAGAAATTCCCCTGACATACATATTCCAGGTAAAGCGGATATGCCTCGGGGCAGGTAACCGATAAGGGGACTGACTTGCTTCGGAGCAGTCAAGGCATTTTTACCTAAAACTGAAACTGCTCCCCATCTGGTGCTTAAATAGCCGCAGATAAATTTTCATGGCGGTGGATTTCCCAGCCCCATTTTGGTCCCCAAAAATCCCAAAAATCGCCCCGAGTAACTGAAAAAGATACTTCATCGAGTGCTTTTTGAGAACCGTAAATTTTGTGAGCTGGCTTACTTCTAGACCATTGAGATTTTTTGGTCATCAAAAGTAAGGAAAAATGTTTTTTCTTCAGTTGGGCGAAAATTGCACAGCTTTAGAAAAAACAGATTAATCCCTTTCTTAAAACGCAGTTTTTTACCCTTCTTAAAACTGTGAGATTTATCTCCCTTGGATCAAATTGTTCAGTAAGATCAATCTCATAATTCCCACATATTCCGCTACCAGTTTTCTTATCCGCATTGTAACAATAAATAGAAGGGACACTTCTTATTTGATAGACACTTGCTACTCCATTTCAGAATCAAAGCAAAAATGAACGTATAATTTATCTTTAATTCTAGACTGGTTCACAAACCCAATTCATCTCGTCTACCGGCTGTACGGTCGTCAGAAATCATTTATAGTCTTTAAATTCATTTATTCTTTTTGAAATCGCAACCAAGTTCATCTGAAACAAGATGACAAGTCGAGCTGAAGTAAATGCAAATTGTAGGTTTGTTTTCCTGCAATTGATGAATAGAGCTCGATTTTCCATTTTTATCGTCAAAACAAATCCTGGAAGGTTAACTGGAGCAGCGATTTCTGGCTCTCTACTGGAGGCTTATTATTAGCAAGCAAACTGATGTATGCAAGTACCGCCGACAAGCACTGAAATAAGAAGGATGATATGGAATTTTTTTTTCATGGGACTGATTTCCGAAAGATTAATACTCAAAAATAAACACTTAACTGATTCAAAAAAATTTAAAACCCTGCCAAGGTCTATATTTAATTTAAAACTTAGGTCAAACTTTCAAATTAAAGACCGATTGCTAACTAGTGCTTCACAAACTGAGTGCAAGGCAAATTGCTACAAATCTGGTAAATGGTCCAAATTAAGACTTGAACTTTTTTAAAAACCTATTATTTCTTTGGGTGTCCCTTAGCGAAACCATGGCGTCCTTCGCGGTTAATACACAATCACAAAGCTTAACTTCTTTCCCTTTGGTCTGAGCGTCTACATTCTACATCTGCCACAAAGTAATTGGGATGAGTTTCCAGCGCCTGAAGCATGGTCGTGGCTACATCTATTGGTGCATCATATTTTCAATGGCATCGACTCCGAATCCTCATCAAGAAATTGGTCTGAAAGTGAGCCTGGATAAATGGTCGAAACTTTAATTCCAGAATCTCTCAACCCATATAAATAAGGAATGTGAAATTCCCCGCACTGCAATGCTGACCCAACAATACCAGCAAATTGATTCAAAACGCCATTAAGTCCTGCTATGGAGGCTACATTCAGAAATATGCCTTCCGTCGGCCGCCTTCATTCTGGGATCAAACGCTTGGTGGTGTAGAAATCCCGTGAACAATTTGGTGTCAAACATGGCTTTCCAATCTTCGGTTAGAGAGTTTCTGTGGCTCCCAGCCACTCCAAAATCCAGCATTATTCACCAGAATCCTCATATCTGTTCCCATTTCTAATGGTTTCTTGAAAGGCATTCCTCTACCGATTCTTCTTTGGCCACATCACAGGTAAAAGTGGAAATTGTCATGTTTGATAATTCAAGGAAGCCGTTCTCCCCAGCTGCTACTATGCTTCCCTTTCGATTAAAAAGTTTGACTAATTCAAGTCCGAGCCTTTACTGACTGCCTGTGACTACTCTGCGATTTTTGTTTGGGAGTTCCATAAAATTAAGTCTATTTTGCTCTAGAACAGGTTTTAGCCGCGAAATAGTTCTTTCAATTAAGTTTTTTGAAAGCAAATCCATAAAATGAGTGGTTGGTAGAATCATTTTTCTAAATTGGAAATTGGAACAAATAAACTCAGACCATGAAACAATTTATACTTCCCCTATGCTATCTCCGGACGGCATTTGGCCAGTCCGCTTGAGACCGCGATAGACAGCAAGCTTCTGCCATCGATCAAAGGTGAATCGATGCGGACGTGATATTCAACAAAAACCCGAGCTCGGAAAATCAGGAAACCAGAACCGCCAAAAAAAATCGCCGATCACCTCCGCTCGTTGGGTATTGAGGTGAACCGAAGGCGTCGCCTTTGACTGGTGGTACGTCGGTGTGTTACGAGGAGAAAGCCTGGTCCACTGTCCCCTAAAGAGCAGACATGGACCTCTTCCAGTGACGAACGAGGGATTTACCCTTTCAAATCTTCTTGTTAACGCAAACTGTATGAATGGACAAGAAACAGGCGTCATGCACGCCTGTGGTCATGATACGCACGTAGCTTCTTTTGGATGGGAGGTCGCGGAGGTCTTAGCCTGGAATGAAAGATCACTTTCAAGGAAATGTGAAATTCATTTCCCCCACCTGCGGAGGATAGCGCGTTTATGATGTGGACATGCTGGTGCCAGCTGATGGTCCAAAGAAGGTGTAATGAAAGATGTGGACGCAAATCTTGGGTTACACATCGGTTTTCTCAGATGGAAGTGGGGTACATCGGATATCGATCCGGTCCAGCATTGGCAAGCAGTCGATAATTTGGAAAATCACCTGACAGGAAATTCAAGCACAATGGCATACGCCCTTGGTCTGAGTAGGATCCAATCGTGACCTCTTCACAGATCGTGATGGGCTTTACAAACCATTCTTCTAGAAATGTCAATATTACCCAAAACCCTGCTGTAGTCCCACCAATCGGTGCTATTCAATGTGAATTTCGTCATAATATTAATTCCTCGAATAAAGTGGAAATTGATTCGGACAACAATTCCGAACTTTTGGAACCCGGCAGCAAGACTGGTACATAAGCGGACCGAGAAGTGGCAGTCATATTGGCTGAGAGCGGCCGGAGCTACTGCGGAATGTGAGAATCAAAAAATTATATCCCTCCACAAGTAAACAATCCAGCCTGACGGCAAAGATGGCCCCAACTTTTGGCCCAGCTGCGGCGAGGGAAATGTCATGCTAACCCGCCAATCACCGGCAAGAGGATTCTCGTTCTTCCAAATCGAAAAAGCAGGAATGTTATTTCTCTGGGGGAATGAAGAAAAGGCGGCGATCCTACCAAAAACACGCTTCTCAACCACACTCCTGAACTTCTACATTGATGAAGGTGGATTTTGTCCTAGGAATGCGTGTGGATGAGCTTACTTTTGTAGTGGACTTCAATGGGAAATGAAGTTAGGTAAGCTAGGAGAATTTGGGATTTTAAGATATGAGATTTATCATGGACGATATCCTACAAAAAATTAGAAAAAGCCCCTGATCTGGAGATTAGGGCATTTTTTTGGCTTTTAAAAAAAATTGATTCTTACGGAAACTCCACTGAAATAAATGCCATCGATTTATATAAAGGGATTTTTTCTATCTTGGAAATTAAATCTAACTTTTTAGCAAAAGTCATTACGACAGAATTCTAAACGAATAACCCAAACACAAAAACCAACATTTTGAAAAAGCTACTTCTTCCATTCCTCTTCCTTTCGCTCACTCGCCTTTTGGCCAGTCCAGCTTCAACCCAAAAATTGATCAATCTGCTGATAAGTGGAATCAAAGTAATCGAATGGCGACGGGGACTTCATCAGTACCGCTGAATTAAGGAAATCAAAGTTTCGCACCGCCAGAAAATTGCGGACCAACTGCGTTCGCTTTGGAATGGAAGTTACCGAAGAGGTAGGCCATCACAGGTGTAGTTGGGCGTATAAAAGGCGGAAAACTCAGGCCCTATGGTAGGTCCTCGAGCGATATGGATGCTTTTAACAAGTTACCGAACGAATGGATTTACCCTTCAAATCTTAAATACCGCACTTATAACGGAAGGAAAACAGGGGTAATGCAATGCTTTGTTGGTCATACTCCATGTAGGCCCATCTGATGGAGTGGCTGAGTCTTAGCGGGAATGAAAGACAGCTTCAAGGCTCTGTTTAAATTATTTTCAACCTGCGGAGGAAAGGAATTTATGATGGCACGATGCCGGGTGCAGAGCTCCATGGTCAAAGAGGGAGTCATGAAGATGTTCGATGCGATTTTTGATTGCCATATTTTGGGCGCAGTGGCAAGCGGGAAATAGGCTTACCGTTCCGGCCCTTTTATGGCTGCTGTATGATAATTTGGATATCACGTCAATGGTAAACCCAAGCTCATGGAAGCTTCCCCTTGGTCAGGAGTCGATCCGATTGTTCCACCGCTCCCCAAATCGTGTTGGGGCTTCAAACCGTACTTTCAGAAACGTTAAATTATCAACCCAAACCCAGCAGTCCGTAACCATCGGTGCTATCCATGGAGGAATTCGTTCCAATAATTATTTCTGAAAAAATTGAAACGATGATCGGTACCTATAACGAACATTTTGCGACGAGCAGCAGGCATTAGTCCCAAGCGAATTGTAGAAATACTTCCCAATATCGCTAAATAAGCGCACGGTGCTACCGCAAGAATGTGAAAATCACCAAAGCTTTATCCATCCATCTGTTAATCCTCCTGCCTTCACTGCACAAATCTTCCTTCGATCCAAGCAAGCTGCAGGAAGTGGAATGTAATCGCAATGGATCAATTACGGGTTCCGAGGATTTCAAGCTTCTTCCAACGGGAAAAGCCCGCATCTTCGTAATGCTTGGCGGTATGAAAAAAGGGAAGGAGCCTCCGTTGAACTACTCCATCGACATACACCGGTTTTAACCTCGAAGAAAGTGGCCTTTAAGCTTGGTTGTTCGAGCGCTAAGTTTAATTTTGGTAGGTGGATTATATGGGAATGAAAAGTAAGTAGAGCATTGATAGGGCTTAATTTCCGGGAATCATCTGTAATCTTAATTTTTTAAGCTATCACATTCATATCCGATGCCCGCCTCGGAGGCAGGCAATCTTTCTTCACTTAGCCAGATGACACATTTGGGCATAAGTTAGTGCCCATTCAAAAAATCAAATATTCCAGGTCAAAAAACCGATTTCAATCCTGATTAAGTACCTTGAGGCAATTGATCCCAACCAAAAAGTTCCTGTGTATAAATCATTCTCAAGCCGCTCTTTTTTCTCAAGAAAAGAAGATGCACATCATTTCACTTGATCTGACCAAGTTTGTTTTAACCTTCCCTGTGATCAAGCAATAGTAAAATCGTTTTTAAGCTTGACGATCCAAGGTTTAGAGCGGGAAGTGTTCGGATTAAAGTTAAAAAACCCGGGTGGGACTTGCTGCTGGATTTGACAAAGATGCCAAGCTCATCGATGAAGATGGCGATGCTGGTTTTGGGATTTATTGAGATTGAACCTTACCCCAAAAACCTCAGAAGGCAATCACAGCCGAGAGCTATTTCGACTTCCTCAGGATGAATCTTTATCAACCGAATGGGCTTCATAATGGAGGCCGTATTAGAGCTGTCGAGGCGATTGAAATCCGAAAATCAGATGTGATTTATCGGTGGAATATTGGGCAAAAATAAAGCGACACCAAACAAAATGCAGTTAGATGATTTACCTTTGTTCTGTTTGGAGGCTTTACATGATCACGTGGAATTATTTCTAGTTAATGTAAGCTCACAAACCTCCAAATCTTCGAGATTTACAGAAAAAGAACCAATTTGAAAGCATTGCTTCAGCTGTAAAATCTGCGAATGAATCCCTCAAACCAAAACCGAAGCCATTCTTCTAAAAATCGCTCCTGACTTGACGGATGGTCAATTAGATGATAATCGTAGAGATCATCAAGAGACTAAAAAGTGGAGTCATTGCCACAATACCACAATTCGGAATCGATCAGGTCTCAGTACGGATAAAATGAAGTTGAAGCCATCGGCGCTGGAGGGGTAAGCGAAAGTTTCTTAGCAAAAGAGCACTGAGGTTGAATTCGCTATCTTTCCCAGAAGTCGAAGAATCCTTTCCGATCATCGGAGTGGGCGGAAATCTACTCCCCTGCGGATGCTATTGAGAAATAGAAGCTGGAGGCGAGCGAATTCAAGTGTACTCGGGCATGATTTTGAGGGACCTGGATTGCTTAAAAAAGATTAGAAAGGATATTGGCTTAATTTTTCCAGATAATTGTCACCTATTTCCATTAATCTTCACTTAAAATTGGATTTGAATCGCAATACATGGCCAACCAATTCACCCAAGACAAATACTTTCGTAAAAAGGAGAGAGCTCCAAAAAAAGGAACCCAAAACCTAAGGGGCCAAGGTTTTCTTTCCTCGGAGGACTGAAGAGCAATAAGCTAGTCCATGACGCTCGGGCATCCTATTGATTTCTATACATCCATATTTTTTTATTTTATTGCTTTTGTCAGCTACCTTGCCAATGGTCCTACTGATCAAAGTTTGGTGATGAAGTAATCCGATGAGGCAATTCGGGAAACGGCAAAAGAACAACCACTGGCTAGGTTACCTTGGCGCTCAAGCTTCGAATTGGCTTGATTTATCGCTGGTTTTGGCATTGGTTCTGCGGTTTTAATTCCCTCCCCTTTTCTATTTTTTTCTAGGCTTCCGCTGGACCTTCAAAATCTCACTGGTATCCCTGACGCGATATTCCCACTTTGCTTATTCTTCAACATTCTGTTGGGATTAACTGACCGTTATGTGGTGGACATATTGGATTGAAGGGTATTCCTTTTGGAGCTTCCTTTCAGGGGGATTCGGAATAGAGTTGGGCAAGCTATCGCTGATTTTCTCAGCTGGGGACTTTTATTCTACTTGTGGATCCCTATAATCTTTGTGATCTTCTACTTTGGGATATGATAAACCTGAATGGTTTAGTAAAAAAATGTGGACGAAATAGACTCAGAGCCCAATTTTCCGAACACAGCAGCGGCAGTTAAAAATCCATTCTTGACGAGGATGAATTGGATATTTACAATTGAGGAAGATTGGGTGGATTCAGATGATGATGGAAGTGAATGGACAATCAAAAGCGCAGAAGAATCCATAGAAGTTGCCAAAACTGCACCTGAAAAAAGTTAAAAACACGATTAAACTTTTGAAGTCCTCAACTAAATTATCCTCGATCCAGTCGAGAAAGAAAGTCCAGTGTCTTGAAAAAACTTCTCAGTGACCAAGCTATCGGGGAGAAACAGCAGAAGAATTCGAAAACCTAGTTCATATGATTCCCGACACTTGACCTTCCAAAATAACAAGTATCCACGCTAGACCTCCTGAATGAATAACGAATGTCCAAAAAGTAACGGTCCACCCAAAAACCGACAGGAACTGGAGGAATAAGTAAAGAAATAAGATTGTCGAGACACGTGGAGAACTTCAAAATCGGAATTCAGGAAATCAAGGCTAACCATTGGCGACCGTGAACACTTTATGAGATCGTCCCGGAGCCTGGCGTGGAAAATCTCGAAAATTAGAATCTCGAAGATGACAATTGCGCTGGTCAGCAGCTTTGGGAATTTCGAACTTATCGCAACCGATTCCTGGTAAGGAACTATCGGTAAATCGAGGTGCCAAATAAAAAACGTGAGCTTTGTTCCGGCCACGGGGCAGTCTTGGGCACAGAGAAAATTCATGAAGTCCGGATAAAGAACTTCCGATTGCATTGGGGAAAACTATTTTCCAATGAAAGTTTTTGCTAGGTCGATCTGGCAAAAAATGCCTGCACTTTGCTGATGGCTGGAGCTACGGGCCAAGGAAAGTCAGTCGGCTTGAATATGATCTTGGTTCCTTGGAATTTATAAAAAAAGTCCTTTCGCAGCTGAAATTTGTCTTAGTCGATCCAAAGACATCGAATTAACTTTATTAATAAAATAGAGCGACACTTTTAGCAAAACTACCCGGCTCAGCAGAGCGATTTATCACTGAATACTAAGAAGGTTATTCTATACACTGAATTCGCTCTGTATTGAATGGATAACCGCTACAATCTTCCTGAAAGAGGCTGGCCAAACGAGAAACCTGAAGGAATACAATGCGAATTTATCGCCCGTAAACTGAACCGCAGAGAAAGGTCATTACTTCATGCCTTATATCGTTTTGTTTTATGTGACAGAATTAGCTGACTTGATGCTGAAGCGGAAAAGAAATAAGAGACTCAATTGCCGCTTGGCACAGTTGGCTAGAGCGATAGGAATTCACTTGGGTCCCGTAGCAACGCAAGCGGCATCCGGTGAATGTGAATCACAGGTATCATCAAAGCCAATTTCCCAGCCCGCTTCCGTTCCGTGTGACTTCTAAAATCGACTCCAGAACTAATCCCTAGACACGGTGAGCGGATCAATTGATCGGAATGGAGACATGTTACTTTCACATGGCTCGAGATTACCGGATTCAATGTGCATTCCTCGATACACCAAGAAAGTAGAAGCGATTTGTGATTGATCGGTGAGCAAAAGGGATATTTCGGACGCCTTCTGCTACCTGAGTTTTGAAGGAGAAGATGGCATAGCGGCGTTGGTCAAAATCGATCTTTCCTGATCGCCGATCCACCTTTTGACGATCCGCAAGATTGATTGTAATGCAACCCGCAAGCAGTATACTCCCTGATTCAAGCGGAAGCTAAAACTTGGTTATAATATAGAGCCGGAAGAATCATTGATCGCTCGAGCCGCAGGAATCGTAGTTCATTTGAGGCTCCAAAAGCAGAGAGGTGCTCGTGCAGGACGATGCTAAGTTTGGAACGGTTATTGAAAATAGTTTTGTAGAAGTGTTTTTAAGTAGTTCCTACCAGCTTTACACATGAAAAATTTCGCCCTAGTATTTTCCCTCTTATTCTTTCTTTGTTTCCCAGCAGCTTTGAAGCTGCCGCTCAGAAAGACCCCAAAGCCAAGGGCCAATCCTGGATGGAATGAGCAAAAAAAGTTCCAAGCCATGAATGGATTCACAGGCAAGCAGCTTCGATTTTACTTTTCAGGATCAAACTGGTTCAATCTGAAACAGGTAACAGGCGACATAGCTGTGAAGGGTGGCAGTAATCGACTCAACTTCGGATCAAGAAATCTTTAATGATTCAAAAACGTAAATGGAACATTTTATCCAAACGGAACACTTACAAGGAAGTAACAAAACGACGCTTTCGCAAATGGAAGTGAGACTCACTCCATCCAATATTTAACCGGATGTAACGAGTCTGGATACAACTACAAACTAATCGGCGAAAAGCAAATTTCAAGGCAAGACTGCCAACGGTAGAACTCACAGCCATCAATTCCGGAGCTCTTTTGAAAAAGTCACCCTACGAATGAAAAAGTAACCAGCAATCTTCTTGGCTGGGAAATGTACGATGGCCAAGGCGCGTATTCTCCTATGCTTTACCAATCTCAAACCAATGTCAAAGATCTTGCTGCGATTTATTTCAGCTTTGACATCAAGCAATATCCTGGGATTGAAAGTGATTGATTTGAGTAATTTTTTTCGATATCTCACAAGTAAGAGTTGGGTTAGACCTTTTCTCAATCTTCCTGTTTCTTCAAATCAATGAAATCGAAATTTCAAGTAATTGGAAATGAAAGAAATCTTCCAATTTCAACTCTAGTTGATGTCGGAGGGATTGAAGTTTGACGGAAAAAGCTTTACAATTCTTCCCGCTTGGCTTTTTCTTTATCTTATCTACAAACTCAAATCACCTTGTCCCTTGTGCTCTTTAGCACTCGGAAAAAAAGGTTCTACAGCTTCGAATCAACGTAGGAGCCAAAAGGCTTGATATATACCCTAAGATTTCAATTCTTAACCACTTTTTGGGAAGATCATTTTAAATTCTGTGGGTAACCACAGAAACAAACTATAAAAATCCAGCTTTCACACGCCCAGCACTCCGCCAGCAGCACTATCGATTCCTCCAATAAAATCAAATCATTTACTTTTTTCAAGAAATCCAGCCTACTATTCGAATCAAAAAAATCATCAGCGATGATAAAATAAACCAAAGCCAGCCAGAGGATAGCAAGGTTATTTCTTTGACATTTTCATCCAAAACCAATCGGCCATGGTTCCATAAAAATAGAAACCCCAAAATAATCGCTATTACAAAACGTCACCAAGCCGAGGATACTCATGAAAATCCCTGTTTGAATCCTCATAAGCACCAAGCCCTAAATTATCAATATGACGATATCGACTATTTCCAAGTTTTAGCTATTCAAAAAGTGCTTCACCTTATCGCATCATCTTGCCTCTGCCTTTCCCTGCAAGTTCTTTGCTCGCTACTCCCATCACTTTCCCATATCTTTTGGACTGCTGTCCATTGTGGCAATAATCGGGCCATTATGGCTCCTGTGACTTTTCTCGTCATTGCCTTTGGCAAAAACTCCTGAATGATCGCCAATTCAGCCAATTCCACTACTAGAAGATCAGCTCTACAACCTCTGCTCATAGATTTCTGCAGAAGTCTTTTTCGGCTGCTTAGCTGCCTTTGGTAAGGATTTTCATTTCATCCTCTTCGGGATTTCCAGCTTTTTGCCCCGATTTTAGTTTCTCCAATAAATCAAGGATTTGATTGCTCTCAAGCACTCAACTCGAGTTCTTGTCGCGCGGATCATCTTGCGGATTTAATTTCACTTTCTATGTCAGCTTAAACTCATAAGTCCTAAGTTTGTGTTATACGTTTATGTATTGAAGTCAAAAATACCTTTTCAGATCGGATTATGACCAAGCTAGTGTAGAATATTACAAGATCGCCACCTAAGAAACCCCGTGGAGCAAATAATCCCAATGTGGTACAGGTGCAATGGATGCTGAGCGTTTAGTGCAAGGAGGGAATCACTGTGCCATCCCAGACCGGAGAACGCATATTTTGCTACCAAAGATGTATGATTGGGCGAAAGTAGTCACCACCCGAATTTAACATTGGGGCCTCGGATCAGCGATTTAATGGAATTGGTCAAAAAGTGAACCCGGCAGCAAGCTACTTTGGTCCCCGATCCACCAACTGGCCATTTACTTCAAAATACGGTTGGGATACGATCGCCCATCAAAGTATGGCTTTCGAGAAACGTAGTGCTGAGTTTGAAAGAAGCCGGCGTTCCGTTGTTCAATTTTCATCAATCCAAGCGAAATATTTCGAACCGGCTAAGCTGCTGGTAACTGATCGTGGGTCGAACTCTACACTGAACCTTTGCGGTTGGTTTTTCCCTACTGATCCCCGACCAAAGCCCGTAAAAGCTTACATTGAAGTATCGGAAATCGCACAGCCGAGTTAGGCATGGGATCTTAATGCGGTCACGACTGGGATTTTACACAATTTAGCCTTTTTGAAAAAAAGTATTCCCTATTAGCCGAAGTTTCCATCCGGACATGCGCTGATCCTGTGAAATGCCTTGTATTATGGCTTGGAAAAATGCCATTCAAATGTTATCGGAGGGAAGCTTGAGTAAAAGATGGTTTGGATGTTTGTTGACCGATGCCCGATGAACCGAAAAAATATTAAGATTTATGGAGAGAATAGCTGGTTAAAAAGTGTGTTTAAATAAGCTGTAACCCCGTAATCAAAAATCGTAAAATCAAAATGCAGTTAAATTTCAAAAAAATAGGCTCAGGGCCTTCCATTAGTGATTCTTCAACGACTTGTTTGTTTCAGGCGGATAATTGGTAACAGCATTTCCGAGAGCTTCGACAAAGAGTTTTACCATGTATCTGGTTGATCACGGAATCAATGGTGGATTTCTCCACATTCAGATGAGTGGAACTATGCCGTCATGGCGGAGGATGTTATTAGAATTTGCTGAATGAAGAAAATTTGGATAAAGTAATTTCTCATGGGGCAACCTCTATGGGAGGAAAAATTAGCGATGAACATTTGCCGTGAAATATCAGAGCGAGTGGAGCGCCCTAATTCGTAGCGATATTTCGGCCGGGTATTACCCCGGTCCAATTCACCGAAGTCAATTATGATGGACTCAAGCGATCAATTTGTCAGAGATTCATCCCGAAAGAAGCGGATGGAAGGCCTTGGTAGAATACATTCCAGAACCTTTGGGAACCGTCAAGTTTTTTTGCTAAAAAGTCTGGGTAAGAAATGAAGATGGATTTTAATTGGAAAATCAAACCTCGCGATAATCAGTGAAAAAATATAGAGGAAGTTGGAAAAGCTTTAGCAATTGATACAATTTTTGAAGGCAATGAACTTTTGTTTTTGGGCCGGTGAAAAATCAAATTAACATCCAGGAAAAGGACATGGAAGCCATTTTTGGACTCACTTCCCATCTTACGAATTTAATCGGATCCAAATGCCGGACACTGGCTCCACGCAAGAGGCAGCCTCAGGCTGTCGTTGCTGAAATAAGAAAGTTTCTTCGCTAATTTTCGAAATCTCCCTAAACTTTGAAATCATTCCCATGATCAACTCTTTTTGACTACAATCATCGCCGATCAGGTCGGCAGGAACTGAGTCTGCTGCATCGATTAGTCCAAGAAGTCAGTTTTGCAGGAAAAAAGATATTGTAATCGTGAGAGCAAAGACCCAAAAAATGTTCGAATCCCTGGTGCTATTGGGAAAAAGAACTGGAATTTTCGAACCTATTGTTCATCACAGTTGGACAGCACTGAGTTTTTTTGACACCGTGAATTTTTCGAGACTTTCCAGAATGACAATCCAACCGCTATAAGATGATTTTGGGAGAAGAAATTTTACCAACTATGGTACTCGATGGAGCTGCTAAGAAATCCAAACATCAACCTCCGCACAGGCAACATTCTAAAGATCTATACCGAAGGAAATCGAGAGTAGTACAGACCGATACAGGAAGTTTGACAGTGAATATGTGTTCAACTCCACCAATCTTTTTAATGCCTCTGAGATACATGAAATTCCTTACTTCAGCTTTTCTAGGATGGAAATCAAGTAGAGCACCGTTTTCAACCCAAAAGAAAGCACACTTCATGGACTTTAACTTTGGATCAAACGCATGGGAACTACTTTATGTATATGCTTCCACACATCGCAAGAGCGCTGGTGGAATACACCCTTTTCAGTCCCACAAGTAATTAGCTCGGGAGGAATACGAGAAAGGGCAGCAATCAAAACTTATATCCGGAAGGATTTTAGGAATCACCGAATTATGAATTAACCCCACGAAGAAATTTGGGATTATCCTATTGTCTCTGGCAAGATTTGATCGGAGTATTGGGCTGAAAGCGAATCATCAAATTAGGCCACTGCCGGAGGATTTTACCAAAAGCCAGTAACGGCTATACCTTTTATTTTGTCCAAAAGCACCTCGACAAACCTAATGGTAAGTCCTTCAAGGGGCGGGAAAATCTTCCAGCCTCACAACAGACTTTTCAGGATCGAAAGTAACGATTGGTATGAATCGAACCTACTTGAATGTCCCTCCTAAAAAAAATTCAGGCCGAAGGGAAAATTTTCGCTCCCACTCCTTTAAAAACGTGCCCCTGAATCAGTTTGGCCTTTCTAGCCAATGAGAGTACAGATGCAGAATTCGAATCCGCCACAGCGTGCCACGACGCATTTATCGGTTCAGGGATGCGGCAGTTATTTTAGATTTATATCAAGATCTAATCTTTCCTCACTTCACCCGCTTCCCTTTTTTAAATCACCAAATCTATCATCCTGTAGCAAAGCCTGATATGACGAAGCAACGTCTCCTTCTCACGGCGATAATATCAGCATATTTCCTTCGGAAAATTGTTCCACTTGTCGGAAACCGCATGGCTACCGATGGGCCAATAGGTGGCAGCTTTTGATCGCTAGAAAGCGGGTCATAGCCCAATTATTCACCCACACATCAAGTCATTCCAGGTGCTTTTGACTGTGAATTTCATGCGGAATCCAGAATCCGTCCCGATCAGCATCACCACGCCACTCTGCTTGAGTTGATTAAATTTCACGCTCTGAGCGTTGGTTTCCGTAACAGGTGTCAATTGGGAAATAAGAACATCCCGCCGGGATATTTAACGAAGCTCGGATGTCACGGAATATAATAGAGTCAGCAGCCCAAGATGCCAACTGATCAATCCAATTTCTCAGGGTTATTTCGCACCGAATTCATAATTGTAATAAACCCTCACGTCGGAGTCCAAAATAATGGCCGAGATTCATCTGGGCAGATCGCTCTTTGGATGGCAAAGCATGAATTCTTCCGGATAATTCTGGTGCTGAGCTAAGTCCGCGTATGCTCGAAACAATCCCCACACCGATTTTCAATCCGATTACGGATTTCCTCAGGAAACGATGTGAATGTCCCACGACAGGCCAAGCCATGCTTGTGTGCTTCATCAACTTACCGCTTGGCTTCTTCCAAAGTCCATCTGATCCTGATCAATCAGCTTGGATCACGCCAACGCCAGCATCGGCGAGTTTTTTTCAACTTTTGCCTTGGCGTCCTGCTAGCCCTTGACTCCCAGCGGAAAGCTTCAGTTTCCAGGTAGGCTGTTTTTTGGAATAAATGGGCCCAGAAACATAAATTCGTCGGGCCAGGGATTTCCCCTTTATTTTATTCTATCTCGGACAAGTAATACTCGCTCAAAAGGCGCTTCCAAGATCTGAGCAGCTAGTCACCCAGCCCTCAATAGCTGATGTGGCTGAAGAAGCATGATCAGACTGATTAAGACAAATCAATATATGTCTTATCCAATGTTATTAGTCACTGTGTCCGTTGTCCATCAAATGCACATGCATATCCAAAGGCCGGGAAGGACGCTGGGCGGGGCGGGGGGGGGGGGGGGGGGGGCGGGGGGGGGGGCGGGGGGGGGGCGGCATGCTTCGTAGAAATCACGCTCTGCCGCGGCCGGAACTCCAACTCCCCGACTTGACCAACTGCAATAATTTTTTTTCAATTTTTCGATAAGGATCACGGAGTTCCTGATTGGTCACTGCCACCAAACGCCATCGATTAAGGTTCCGCCGCAGGGCTTTGAGATTCTGGGAATAGCTCTCAAAACCTGAAATGAGGACGGCAGAATGAAAATTTGGGAGGATGGATAATTTTATGTTCATAGGATTTGGTTGTTTTCCTGCGAAAATAAGTTAAAGATTTGGGCATTATTTTAACTTTATCCTCATTCTGAATATCAAATGCCACCAAAGGGAAAAACTTTTTTTTAATCCAATGTCTCTAGCTGAAACACAGCCCAGTCAATCCTCAGTCCTCAATCAAAGAGATAATTACGCACACGCAAAGTCTATTTGTCCGAAAACCTCCGCACTGCCGTTCCCGCTACATCAGCAGCTAAAGTTGGGGTGAATATCTGAGGAATCACATGGAAATCTAGATAAGGATATCGCTCCTGAAACCATATCAATCCGACTGATGCAAGACCGTACTCAAACGGAGCCAGATATGGGAATTCATTTTTCCCGAGGCTGGCTGTCCCAGATCGCGAATCCAAGGAGCTTTGGCAGTAGCAACATGCGCATCAACAAGGTATTGCAGTCGGGTCCATTCCGGACACAGTTCCATGTTTATGGCCACTGATGGCTCTTTCAGGT
>Ga0163217_1063017_pt1 | contig 17059 bp, 25 predicted proteins | sample SynspAceP_FD_185933 | JGI IMG/M metagenome (GOLD analysis project Ga0163217, IMG submission 185933) | Saline lake microbial communities from Ace Lake in Antarctica - Synechococcus sp. Ace-P (PacBio error correction) | ecosystem: Environmental > Aquatic > Non-marine Saline and Alkaline > Saline ...
AAAAAAAAAAAAACCAAAGAGGGATTTTTTGGCCCCCAGACCCGGTGGGGGGAAACCCCTTTTTTTTTCTTTTTTCCCAAAAGGGAAGCCCCAAACCAAACCCTTGCTTGGAAAGACAAAAAAACCGATTTTGGTGGGGGGTGGATCCTTCCCGAAATGTGGGGCTCCCCCCCGAGACGTGGTCTGTGGGTGGCCCCTTTGCTTTGCTCCTCTCCAGCAAAATGGGCCGAACTTAACTGGGCCTGATTGTGACGGGCGAAACGATTCCCGATTCCCGAAATCCTTCGCCATGAACCGATCATGCCAGGCGATCAATGCCAAAAAAGCGAGAAAACTACATAAGGGTGGGCGGCTTGGCGGTGTAAAATTGCCAACCGCCCTCCTGAAGAAAACCGAATCAGATCCACAAAGTTCACGAACGCACCGCGTCCTTGCGGTACCACATGGCCCACTTCAGACCGTCGATGCCAATCCGGAAATCAACGCCTGAAAGAATGCAAACCAATTTTTTGAAAATGGAAAATCCACCCCGGAAAGTGGAAGCCCGTGCAGCGGGAATACCTGAAGCCTGGCCCAGAGAGATTGCCTCAGCGAACATGTGGAGCCGCTGGAAGGCCGATTCGCTCAAAGGATCGCGACATCTTTGATCTCCTGGGCCTTCCGACTGATCCACCGGATCGATCTGATCCATCTGATCAGACTTCAGCGGCGGCGGCGCTTCCACCAACAGCGGCGCGCCAACCGCCTGTACGCCCGTGGTGGCGTAGGTTGTCGTGAACGCAATCAAGAAAAAGCCGCGAACTGATACCATCCGGCCCTGCGCCAGGGGCCGAGCGTGATTCCACTGCTGCACGGTTCCTGGGCGGATGAGGCCCGAGCTGCCCAACGAATCCGCCCGCCCAGCCCAGAACATTGATCGACGCCAACGGCGCAGGAAGCCTGAGGTGGGCGTCGCGCTTGCGGCCCCGGGGATCAGGAGCCAAGTCCATCTGCCCGGTAGGCCAGGCAGCCGTTTCAGAATCCTTTGCGGTTGGCCGCCCCCAGCAGGCTGTCAAGCTTCTGCAGTGGCCTGGTCACCCAGGCCGGTAGCCACGCGGTCAAAGCAGATCAGGGCCGCCTCCGCACCCCGGCCTCCCCGGCGTAGTCGGCCAGGGCGGCGCCGAAACTCGCGAAGCTGTCGCCGGGCAGGCCGTTTCACCTGGGGAAGGCCAATGCAACTCGGAGCCCAACCTTCCAGGCTCAGGCCAACAGCTTTGCAGAAGTGTTCGCCTGTGGCGTCAACGTCAGTCCAGACGCTGAGCAAGGCAAGCCCGGCCGCTCAGATTTGGCCAGCCCCGCAGGCCTCCGGCCTGCGTGCTGGCGAACGGTTTTGACGGCGTCATAAAGGCTGAGGCACGCCGCCATAGCCCTGCGGCGCGGGCCCGGCTTCACTGAATCACGCGCGGCCGCGTATCCGGGCGACCAGGGCGGGATCCGTGTTCACCGATCACATGTCCTGGTCAGCTGGTCACATCTGGTGATGTTGGTCCCAGCCTCCTGGCACCAGGGTGCTGAGACCCTCTTGAGGGCCAGCACCCGTGAGATCACGGCGGGCAGACGGTCCGACGCTCGAGAAACGGTGCCGGCCCATCAGCTGCCAGAGCAGGGGCGGATCCAAATCGCTGCCGGGCGCAGAAGTGGCAGGGCCTTCACGGGCAGAGACGGGCGAGAAGGCTGGGGCTGAGCGGGCCAAGGGCAGTGAACCGAAGCTTTCGAGCAGCTCAATGGCGCGCCTGAGGCGAGGCCGTCGCCCTGGCCGATCACCTCAACCTGGAAGCGACCAGCCCACCAAAGCGCGCTGGCCTGGGCTGCCTGCTCCACCAGGGGCCAGCCGGCCACTGCGTTCTGCGATGACCCGAATTTCTCAAACGGGCTTCCGGTGCGGGTGGTGGTGTCCGGGAGAATGGCCAGCAGCGCCAACTAATCGCCCCCGCGCCTCAATCGCGGCTCGCTGAACCCCCGCTTTCCTGCTGAACACCAACTGCTCGCCCTGCAAACCGGGCCGGGAACAGTCGAGTTGAAAGGCGGGCCGTTGAACGCACCTCCTGGTTATGGAAAGCATTGGCCACCGTGCCGCCTGGGAGCCATCGGCCGAAGGGGATCACACGCTCCCCCCAGCCAACGCAAGACCGCGGCGGGAACCGCACCCCAAGGACCCAAAGAAATTCCAGCGCAACGGGCGGGGCATCACGGTTCCTCAAGCGACGAAGGGTTGAATGAAATGGAGTAAGTTCATATTAAGCGTGGAATAAAGAGCGCCTGGCTGGAGGTGGCCATCAAAAAGACCCAGCCAGCCCCAGAACTAATCCCCCCAGAACCAATGCAGTCCAGACGACATTGCATCGAGAGATCCAGGTCAAGCTGGCGATGCCCGGGGTCGCTGGGCCTTTTCTGAGAGCTCCTGAACAACTGTTTGCCGCCCTGCTTTGGCGGTATACCCAGCTCCAAGTGGCCCCGGAAGACGGCGAAGCCGGGATCGCCACCACCTGGCGACAGCGCTCCCGGCAAGCTCCTGGCTGAACGTAAGCCACCGTGCCGTTCCTTTGGAACCAGGAATGATCTCTGGAAGGAACAACGCGGATAGCTTGTTGCGGAATAAGTGGTGTGTCGGCCACGCAGCCTGGGATATGAGGAACTGAACAACAGATTCCCGCTGCTTCCATGCTAGCGACGGTGCGAATCCTGTGGTGGTGATCATGTTTGCAGAGCTTGCTGTCCGCTGTAGGCCTTGCCCAGGTTTGAAGGGCTGCCGCTGGCCAGGCATCGGGGCTTTGAATCCCGATTGGAAACCGGAGAGGGTCGCCGAGATCCCCGGTGCAAGGGAGGGATCTTGTCCCCCAGACTCCTTGGAGTTGGCCTGTGACCCGTTCCCAGAATCACCAACCGGCGTGACGGGTGATTGGAAGCGCTTTGAGCTCCTCAAGCAGGAGCTGGATCAGCAGGAAATGGCCGAAGGTGATTGGGTCGCCATCGACAAGCTCATACCCTGGGGGGAGCGCTGCTGCGGTGGCCTGAGCAGCGGCAAATAGACTGGCCGCATTGCAGACCAAGGCAATCGAGTGGCAGACCGGCTGCTTTTGAAGCATCAACCAGTCCGGCGCACGCTCTCGAAGATCCCCGAGGTCCGACCTGCAGATGGTGACGGCGTCTCTGGGCAATGCCGATTCCGTGGCCGCCGCCGCGCGCTTTGGCGTATCGCGCGGCAGGCCAATCACCACATGCCAGCCCTCGATCAGTCAGGGCCTGTGGCGTAAGAGACCAACTCCCGAGCAAGGAGCCGGTGATCATCACGGTGGCCGAGGAAGGGGACGATCTGACGCATTTCGGGCGCTTCACTTCAAGTTTGCCCTACTAACGACAAGGAGTGGTCTTCAGAGGCCATGGCCCTGAGAAATCAACAGAAGGAAATGGTTGGAGCCCTGAAGGGATTGGCGTCTGGGCCGCTCGATCAGAGCTGGGATGGAGTTGGCGGTTTGCTGGGGAAGCTCCCAGATCAAAGCACGCAAAACGGTCCCTGGAGCAAATCCACTGCTCTGCTTCGCGCTATCAGCCGTTCTGTCCTCGGTGGAAAAGAGTTGTCGAAACGGTTCTGGGCCCGGCCGCAGCCGTGCCGTTTCGAGCTCAAAAGATGGCGCTGACTTCGCTGTGACTGTCGAGCCGTTGCTGATAACGCCGAAGCAGGTGGGTCAAAACTCACAGCAAAGCAACAAGGCCGATCCCCATGCTTGACGGTGAGGCCCCAATCACGCTGCAGAGCAGCTCCTGCCGCTCACCGACGGGATTGGGAACCACCCGAGCGGAGGCGGAGAAACGCGGCTGGAACGGCCCTTGAATTGCAACCGGCTGCGTCACCTCTTTGCCCTCCGCGTCTTTGATCCTCGGTTTCCCGCGTCGAAACTCTGGTTTGATCCGCCCCTGGGGGCCACAAGACGCTGCGCGAGGCCAAGGAGCGCGAGAGAGGCTTATCGTCAGCAGATCTGACCAGCCGGACCCACTGCCAAGGGCCAACCGGCCGATCAGCCGTTGAGAGGGCTGACGCAGAGGCGAATGCAGCACGCCGGCAATGGGCGGCGACCACAAGGGCGATTGAGCGAGCGTCTGCCTGACGAGTGTTGTGACCATGGCAGGCGACCGATAACAAATGTCGCACCCACGTTCAGCTCGATCCGCCCCCGCCACGTCCTGGCAGTGGGTGTCATACGCTCTTGATGGCTTCCTCCCGATCTCGATCACGATGCGCATGCGACAGCAGATCACAGAGCAGTTCTGTTGCTGGATCTAGAGCCCCCTGCAGCGAGCGCAGTTAGTAGAACATCTGCAGGCCACTGGCCGTGTGCGCGAGGCAGCCGGCAGTCTAGCACTGCCACTTTCGAGAGAGAACACGTGCCTCGAGACGCCGTACGTAGAGTAGATAGATTCACACCATCGACGCCCGCTGAGAGGTTGTGCTCGAGGGTCTAGCAAAAGCACAGGCAGTAGATAGGAAGCCGAGCGACCGGCTCCTGAATGGCGCCCCGAAGAGCTGTCTGGCGGCCGGTGCTAGGACTTTCGCGGGAAGTACTGAGCCCAGAAGAGTGCCGAGCCAGAGGGAATGGGGCGATAACGTCGCGGGTCATCTCCATCAGTTCGCATCTACCCATAGGCTGGCCGGCTGTGCCTTCTATTGAGCGGCAGACGCCTCTAAGTCTAATCCCGTGATGGCCACGCGTCTGGCCCGGGATCCATGTGGGCTGAATGGGCTGCCTTCCAAATCCAGCGAAGTGCAACACCCACCATGTGACGCGTCCACGGGCCGACCCACCAGTTGCCTCTCTCCTCCCGACGTCCCGAAAGGGGATGCAGCCGGCAAGGACGGTTAAAATAGGGTAACCCAGATCTCTCATATAATAAGGTTTGCTACGCAGTACCGAAATCGCGGGTTGAGTAAGCGGCTGGTTGGATCACCCACCGGCTTCCGCCTCCGACCGAAACTGGAGTGCCCCTGCACGACTTCGTTGTCGCTCAAGAAGCCTGGGCCAAGTGGGTCGGCGAATGCCTGGGCTTTGAGCTCGATCCGTCGTTCTGGGATGCCCTGCCCCTAATCGCCAAGGCCTAGCAGATGAGGGCCGCGACGGCCCGAGTCGGCGGCCGCAGCATGGTGATCAAGCGCAGCGACGCAGGCGAGTTTGCGCTCCTGACCCCGGTCGAGCGGGCCGCTGACCAACGGGCAGAGAACGCGGTCAGCACCTCCGAGCAGCAGGGCCTCGCCGTGTTTGACCCGTTCACAGGCCAGAAAACTGATAGGCGAGCTGCCGAACTGGAGCAGAGCACCGCCAGGGTGCTTGAGCCGGATCGCCTGGCGCAAACGGCAAACGCGCAGGCCCCGCACCATCAGCGGCAACCATCAACAGGTCCCCCCCCGCCCAAGGCCAGGAGTCCGCCGCAAAGCCCGCCGCACAGCCCCGACCCCGATCAGGCCGGCCACCGCGGCCGGGCGATCCTCGGCCTTTGGCTGGGGTCTCTCGGCGGCGTCGATCGTCAGGGCCCAGCAGCCCATACAGTCAACGCCTGCAAGGGCCAGCAGTGTGCCAGCCACTCAGCAGCCCGCCCAGCCGGCTGAAGATCAGCCCGCTGGCCACACGCTGAAGTCCGACGCAGGCGCCAGAGACAGCCAGCGGCAGCCGGCCGGCCGCAGGTGGGGAGACGGTGCCCCCAGGTGGTTGGGAGAACGATCGCCAGGGTGCTGGTGGCCAGGGCCTGGTGGGGGCTGAGGCCTCAGCAGCAGCAGGATGGGGAGAACACCAGGTCCGCCGCCGACGCCAGCAGGCCAGAGAAGACCCCCGCCAGCAGGCCCACGATTCAGGGCAGAAGTCCAACGCATGATGGGCCTAGAAGCTTGTGGCCATTGGCTCCAGGATGCCACATTCCCCCTCCATGCCACGCCCGCAGGGGGGGGGGGGGGGGGGGGGGGGGGGGGGGGCTCGGCGTTGGATCCACCGCTGACTTGGACAGCGCGACTGGCAGATGGCCATCGGACGATTTGGCTTCCTCGATCACTGCGTGCCGGCGAAGGTTCTCCGGTTTTGCGCCTTTACCAACCTGGGCGCGGCCCACCCGTCGTTGGGCTTCCACCAACGCCGGGTGGAGCCCAGCTGCGCCTGCTGCAGGAGCAGGGCGGGAATCGCCATCGTGCGCCGGCCCATGTGGCCGGCCGGGCGGTGCTGCATGGGGGCTGTCCTCACCTTGCCCTGCTGCTGGCGCCCGCAAATGCCCCCCACGCTCCCGCCTTGGCCTACGGCCTCGCTACTGACCTGGCTGGACAGGCCATGGAGGAGCTGGGCAGGCCCTGCGCTTCGGGGAAGCGGCCGTCAAGCCTGCAGGCCCAGCATTGTTGTGGCCAGCAGCACTGCGGCGATCTGGTGGATGCCGCCCAGGGGGTGAAGACGGCGTTGCAAGTGCCCGCTCGGAGAACAGCGGCCAGTTGTTTGTCAGCAACGGCAGCGTGCAGCTCGAATCCTTTGTCGTCAGCTTCTGGCAGGAGGTGTTCGCTGCCGACCACCCCCAGCTCGATCCCTGCCGCTCAGCGGATCGCACTCGGCAAGAGCACTTGCGCCGCTTGCTAAAAGGCAGTTTAGCCCCTGCGGGCTTGGATATTTTGGCCGCTTGCACGCCCCCAGGAGCTCGCGGCGATTGCGGCCTGCGCCGGCAGCGCTTTTCCCGCCTCAGCCCAGCGGACCTGCTTCGCTGCTGTGAGTGGTTCGGGGTCTGGATCCGCTGGTGCGCGTTGGCCATGCTCCCGGGCCACTCTGGCCAGGGCCAGCCCCAGGGGATAGCCCACCCTGCCGCCGGGCGCTATCGATCAGTGCGCGGGCAGGCGTTAGGCCAGGCGCTTCAACAACGCGTCGGAGAGTTCCGGGCGCTCGAATGGTGCCCAGAGGGCAGCCCGGCATTGCGTGAAGCACCAGCAAACGGTTGACGCCGTGGCAAATGAGTTTGAGGGCGGCTTGCCAAGAGCGGTCGCCGTCTGTGATCGAGGGCAGGCTATCTAACGGCTGGATGATGATCACCTACTCACTGCGCTGTCGAGCCGTCCTCATGCGCTGCAACGGGCAACGACTGCAGGCCGGCGTCAATCACCCCGCCATCGCCCCCGTCGAAGATATCAGAACCCATCCAGCGGCAGGGAGGAACGTCCGGCTGAGGCGCAGCTGGGCTGAGGTCCCGCAGGGAAAGCATCAGATTCCAGCACCCGATAAGCGACGGGCTTGCGGGCCGTCTCCCCATCTTTGAGTTCAGCAGCCAATCGCCTCCGTCAGCGAGAGCTGCTGGAGTTGGTCTGCGCGAAGCCCCAACCCGGCCGAAACCACCCAGCAGGAATCAACCAGAAGCGCCGAAGCCGCCGCCACGCAGCACGATAGCGGTGCCCCATGCCGATCGCCAATCAGCGCAAGAAACGACCGAGCCGGCGCCACCTGAATGCACGGCGCTGGCTGCCGGTGAAATTGCCAGACCAGGGCCCCCCTTGACGATCTAATGCCGCCCATCGAGGGCAGACCGGGCGGAAAGATTGACAGCCCCCAGCACAGGTTTTTGAAAAAGGGGGAACCCCCGCCCCCCCCGGGAAAGACTGGGGGCCCCCTTTTTTTTGCGCCCCACCCCACCTCACCGGCCAGGGGCGCAGCATGGGACACCGAATGGCCTGCCCAGCAGCACAGCAGGACCGAGGCCCCACCACCAGGCTGAACACAGGGGACCGGCGGCCGCGCACCTGCGGGCTGACAGGGCCGTGCTGGCATTCCCCGCTCCACCAGTGGCGACACCGCCAAGCAGGAACAGGGTGGATGCGGCGGGACCTTGACGCCGTAGGCCAGGCCACAATAGGAATGGGCCCAAGTTCGTGGAGCAGCAACCCGAGACGAACAGCAAAGCAAAGGCGGTGAGCAGGGCCATCGCCAGAGCCAGAAACGGAGGCCTGCCGGCGAAGAGCGTTGCGCCGTACTGCTGCCTGCAAAAGCTGGACGGTGGCCAGGCCCAGGATCACGAAACCAACTGGGTGGATCCTCAGGGGAATGACCCCCGAACTTCAACATCCAGCACCATCCTGCGCCACGCGATTCAATCCGCTACTGCCCCAGGTAGAGCCTGAAGACGTCCAAGGCCTTGACTCTCTAGAAACACTTCCGCTCCATCACACGCGTGCCTGCTCCGTTGCTGAAAATCTGTGGCCTGCCGCCGAGCGGATCAGGCGCGGCGGTGGCGGCTCTGCGTGGATGCCCTCTCGGGAGTGATTTGCGGTGCGGGTAACCCCTCGCTGGTTGAATCGGCGGAGCGCCCGGCCCTGTTTGGGCCATGGGCCGGTGCCACCCCCACTGCCCGGGGTGTGGCTGGTGGTCGCAGACCGGAGACGGGATCTTGATCCGTTTACGAATGCCCCGACAGGCGGCCATGCGCTGCCTTCAGCTGCATGGCCAGGAGAACCATACCGGAGCGATGCGTGCAACTGATCAACTCCTGCTGGGCTGTCGCCCCTCTGGAAGGCCCTGCGCATCGCCAATGCCCAGTGCCCTCAAACTCAGGTGCAGTGCTCTACAGCGGGGTGTCGAAGCGGTGTTCTGCTCGATGCCTGGGTGCCGGCCAGCTCGCGGCAGTGGCCGGCGGATCCCCGCTCGAATGGTTGGCAGGCTTCCCGCCCTGGGCGTGCCTTGTGGCGGCGGGCGGTATTTCGCCGAAACGGTGGGTGCGCGTTTTCTGAAGCGCGGTCCAACCCGATATGGCCTCCGATGCGTCGGAGTTCGCTGGAACTTGCCCCCGGGGACAAGGACGCTCGCGCTGGGTATTGCCAGCTGGTAAGAGCCGTCAGGGGGCGGGCCTGATTGATGCGAGCCTCAGAGTGCAGTGTTTGCTGATGGAGCCAGGATGCCCATGACCACCACATTCTCACGACCCCATCCCGTCCGCTCAGCCTGCCTTTACCCGTGTTCTTTCGTTCCCCAGCGCGTGCGGCCTGCTGGTCCTGTTGTTTGTTACCCTAGTTATCGAACGCACAGGCGCCCAGAGGCAATGCTGCCCGGCTGCCAGCCTGGTCAACGGAACCTCCATGGCGTGCCGGGATTTGAGCACAGACCCGGAAAGCAGCAATCAAATCCTGCGCCAGCCATCTCCAACGCCGACCAGGCGATAGAGGGTGGAATCGGATCAACAGATTGTAAGAGCCGTTGAGCAGGTTTTCCTGCTTAGTGCCTTAGCGTCTGGTTGGAGCTGTGCTGACACCTCACTCCGGCCTCCAACATCAAGAGTTTCCATTTGGTATCGCCTGGCGCCAGATCAATGCAGGTCTGGCAGCTGATCGAAGGCGCCGTTAATGGAACCACTTATGTGGTCACAAACGGCCCGAATTTAGAGACCAGCAATTGATGTTTGTTTCGGTGATACCAATCCGGGAAGACGACACAGGCGGCAAGAGCATTCAAAACCACTGTGGGACCGATTGTTCAGCCTTTAACGGTGGAAACCGGCCTACATGCGCGCTTGCAAATTCAAACTTTGAACTCTTTCTTTTGGCCTTTCCTGGATTTAATTGTAAATTGTATTTGAATTCTAGCCAGTTTAGTTCCTAATAGGATCAGATCCAAATGATGATAGCATCCAAAAAGGTCATATTCAATCAAATAAGGCCGGATTGCCAAAAAATATTAATATTCAAAAAAGTTTTGAACCCTAAAGCTGTCCCTTCTGCGCTGAGTGCCAAGAGTAGCAAGACATGAAGCCTTCCTTGTTGAATGGAAGGCCTGTCATTGCAAATATAGGTTGCTGGAGCGATTCAAGAAGCGCCTTTCGCCTTCAAAATCGCTCTCGTCAAGAAAGGCTTGAATTTCGTTCTGGAGTCAGCACTTGCTATCAGTGGACACATCGATTCCTGTTGGCGCACCCACTCGAAGAAATTCCCTGTCTTGAGAACTAGGTCGGTGGCCGGAAATCTCCACGAACGACGGAATTCACCATGCTGGTGTTGGGGTTCTTTCACTACCAACGCCACTTCATGCATGTACGTTGCTGGGCCTTGACCAAAATCGCTAAGCCCTGCGGTGAGCAAAGGAGTTCAATCATTACATGCAGCCAGGATCATGACAGCTTCTTCCTGGATGTTGGTGGCCCCCCCCTTTTGAGAACACCCATCAAAACACGCGCAAACCTTGGAAGACCGTCACCGACCGATCAGCCTGGGTTTGATGCCGAATTCCAGCAATTGCCAGATGGTACCAGGTGGGTGGAAAAGCAGAAGAATACTGATCGGTCCTACGGTGTAAATCTCATCAATGTTTTTTGACATTGCGGGAAAACTGGCAATCTTGGGTTGTCTTGTGGTAGCGACCTTGAATACTTCGTGGAGGTACATACGGGCAACTCGGTTCAAGACCGTTTCTTCCCGTGTTGTGTGTCGTTGCGATATCATGAACCAGGCTGCGCAGCATTTCCCGCACCTTGCCGAGCCACCTCAAATCCTCCAGCTGGTCGAGCTCTCCCCATCGATGGATAATGGTCGGCGATGTTTCAATGTGCGAAGAGAAGATTACCCCCGGAGTTTTGGAGGCGCTCGCGAATTGCGGAGGCTCACAGGGGGCAGGTCCCACCTCCGGTGTCCTGCCAAGGTAAAAGGGAATTGGTCGGGCGAGTGGAGGTCATGGGAGAAGTTAGAAGCTGCGCCAGTGCGGGGCATGAGGTCAGATCTTCGACCACTTGGGAAGAAGGTTGCTGAGCCATAAACAGCAAGGGCTTCAGCCGCTTGATCTGCTGCAAGCATGGCATCTGGGTGTCGAAGGAGGCATGGACGGTATCCGTACCCTCCAGAGGGGGGTGTCAACCGCAAACCAAGCGTCAGGGTGCTGACGACCTAACCGCCAGACCTCGACTACGATTTCCTTCCTCGGTAGAGGCATCGGCCTTGAAGGGCTTCGTAGCGCAGCTTTTGCCTGTGCGAATAAGCCCCCCCACTCGGGGAAGGCCTTGCGGGCTGCAATGGCTACTCACGTTGATGACAACGCCATCTTTCGATGCCCGTTACATCGGCAAAACGGACTGACAGCACCTGGAACACCGGTTGAGATTTGCACACGCCGTGGGGTCAAAACCATTTAGACCCAAGGCTGTGAGAGATCGGAGAGCTCGGTCAATCCGGTGTAAAAGCGGCTCCTAGCATTGTTGATCACGGACCCTGTGAGTGTGAATGCCAATAGAAACGCAATTCTGGCATGGATCGCCTGAATGGATTCAGGCACGCTGAGATCGGCCGGAGACGACCCACAACTTGACGACCGCAGGATCGCAAGCGATCAGCCAGTCGTCAGTTCGGAGCTGGATAACGGGACCAAGAGGCGAAAAGATCCCAAGCCAGCAACCTGCAAAACGTCTTGCTGCAGCAGCAACGATGCCGCCTTGAAGGCACCGGTTGATCGAGGACAGCAGGCCAAACCCATCACCGTGTTCAACCACACATTCAGACCGGCTTCAGCCAGGTTTCAGAAAAATCAAACACGAACCGTAAGAATTTAAAGTGCTTAGCGAAGAATCTGTGGCTCTGCCTCAATGAACAGCGACGACGCGGCCGAAATCTTGTCGTAGCGCTGCTTCAGCAGCTCCGAATTCAGCTCAACGCCTTGAGCTCGGTCAACCTGCTCCAGCCAAGGCCTCAGCGGCAGGTGTTGGCCGCCTGGACCGGTGACAAGTGGTTGCCTCCGGAGGTTCAGGCAGCACCAAATTCGACGACCCCGAGCTGAGCAGGTCGGCCGGCGGTGATTTTCAGTGCCGCGCGCGCCGGCGCTTTGGAAGGCATCTCTCCACAAAATCGGAGGCCACAGGCTTCCGGGCTGGCGCACGTGTTAGACACTGTGCTCAAACATCAACTAGGCGGTCGGCGACACCGATGCCCGAGGGCGCCGCCGGAGCCCCACTTCGCCGATCAAACGGTGGCGTGACCGAACCCGCAGGCGAAAATCTCCCGCAGATTGAAGGCAATCGCCCTCTCCCTGGGCCCTTGCCCCTCCTGCCAAACACACCCGCATAGGCGCCGGGAGTATCGATTGAAGCTTGAGGATCGCAGGCCGGGAACCTATCGGGATGGGTCCCAGTCAGACGCATGGCCTTGGCGATAGCGCCGGTGAGCATGCGAAAATTACGGGCCACATTTCTCCTTGGTTGTCCCGTCCTTTCTGGTGTGCTCGAAGCATGCACAACGGGTTGGGTCGCCGATTCTGCCGATGGGCCCCCACCAGCGCCGGTCATCAGAGCACGGCGGTCGCCATGCAGATTCCAGCCATTCTTCGCTGATGACCTGGATGTAAATCGAGCGTGCTGGGCCCGCTGTGGAGGCGGGCCAACCGAATCTTCCTGGAGGGGCTCAGGCACACTGAAGATTCCCATCGCGCCGGCGGTGGCATCGGCAGTAAAATCGCGACGCGAAATCCCGTTGTCGCTGCTTGCGCTCACGCAGAAAAGGACGTGCGGGCAGAAGATAGAGAGAGAATGTGGCCCCGTAATATGTCGGCATGGCCTCCACCAGGGCGCTATCCGACAGCGTAACGGCCATGCGTCTGATGGAGCCATGCCGAGTAAAGAGATTCTTTCCGCCTGCCGATCCTGCAAGCTTCCATTCGATATGACTCCCCGGCGCCTACGCGGGTGGGTTGGCAGAGGAGCAGGGCAGGGAGAGCATTGCCGTCCATGCTGGCGGAGTGTTTCGCCTGCGGAGAGTGCCGGTCATGCGCCAGCCGGAATCGCGAAGGAAGGGGTCCGGCGGCGCCCTCGGCCAAGAAGTCAGTGCAGGGTGTCCTGCCGACCGCCTGTTGAATGTTTGAGCACAGTGTCTATCACCCGTGGCCAGCCCGGAAACCTGTGCCTCGATTTTTGTGGAGAGATGCCTCCAAAGCGACCGGCCAATCTCGCGGCGCTGCGGCCACTGAAAATCACCGCCGCCGTACACTGCTTCAAAGCTCGGGTCGTCGATTTGGTGACTGTGTCCTGAACCCCTCCGGAGCAACTGCGTCACCGGTCCAGTAGGGGCCAACACGCTGCGTGAGCCTTGCTGGAGCAAGTTGACCGAGCTCAAGGCGTTGAATGCGAATGCGGGAGCTGGACTGAAGCAAGCGCCTACGACAAGTTCGAGCGCGTCGGTCGCTTCCTTGAGAAGAACAGAGGCCCTGACAGATTCTCTCGGCTAAGCACTTAACAATTCTTGAGCGGTACGGTGTTGATACTTTTCTGAAACCGTTGGCTTGAATGTCTCTGTGTCTGAAAAGTGTGTTTGAAAGGTGATGGTTTTGCTCTGACTGTGTCCTGATCACCGTGCCTCAAGGGCACTCGGTGGCTGTGCAGCAAGAACGTTTTGCAGTGGCTGGCTGGGATCTTTTTTGCGCTCGTTGGCCCCGTCCAGCTCACGAAACAGAGACCTCGGCGAAGATGGAGAATCGCCTGGCGATCCTGCGGGTCGTCAAAAGCTTTGGGGGTCGTCCTCGCCGATCTCCAGCGTGCCTGAATCCCATTGCCTCCGCGATGCCTCCAGGAATTGCTTTCCTTTGGCATCAACACCAGGGTCGTGATCACCAATGCAAGTGAGCCGCTACACCGAATCATTGCCGAATGACCCTCAAGCATTGCATATGGTGAAATCCAGCTCAATCTCACCAAGCGTGTTCCAGTCGGTAGTCCGTTTTGCCGATTTTAAGGCAATCGAAAGATGGCTTGATCATCATCGTGAGTAGCCATGCGCAGCCCGCAAGGCCTTCCCGAGTGGGGGCTTATTGCACATCAAAAAGCTGCCTCGAAGCCCTTCAAGCGATGCCTCTCCGAGGAGGAACGTGGTAATGGCGGTTAGGGTCAGCACTCTGACGCTTGTGCGGTTGACACCCCCTCTGGGGTACGGATACCGCCATGCCTCCTTCGACACCCGTGCCATCTTGCCAAGCAGAAATCAAGCGGCTGAAGCCCTGCTGTTTTATGGCTCAGCATACCTTCTTCCCAAGTGGTCGAAGAATCTGACCCTCAATGCCCGCCACTGGCGCGCATCCTAACTTCTCCCCTGCCACCTCCACTCTCCCGACCATCCCTTTTCCCTGCCAGACACCGAGGTGGGGACCTGCTCCCCGTGAGCTCCCCGCCTTCGCGAGCGCCTCCAAAACTCCGTGGATATCTCTTCTTCGCCAATGACAACATCGCCGACCATCTCCTCGATGGAGAGCTTCACCAGCTGGAGGTTGAGGTGGCTTGCAAGGTGCGGGAATGCTGCGCAGCTGGTCATTGATATCGGACAACGACCACAAACGGAAGAATACGGCTGAACGGTGCCCGTATGTACCTCCACGGGGTATTCCCGAAGGGTCGCTACCCACAAGCAACCCAAGATTGCCCAGTTTCCCGAATGTCAAAAAAGACTTGATGAGATTTACACCGTAATGGACCGATCAGTATTCGTTCTGCTTGTTCCACGCACCTGTACCCATCCTTGGCACATTGCTGGAATTGGGCAATCTCAAAACCAGGTGATCGGGTGATCGGTCTTTCCAAGTCTTTGCGCGTGTTTGTTTGATTGTGGTGTTCTCAACAGCCAACACACCAGGAAGAAGCTGTATGACGCTGGCTGATGAGATTGAACGTCTTTGCTCACCCAGAGGCTTAGCGATTTTGGTGCCAAGGCCAGCACTACTGGCATGGAAAGTGCGGCGTGGTGTGGAAAGAACCCCAACCAGCATGGGAATTCCCGTCGTCTCGTGGAGAAGTTCCGCCACGACCCGCTAGTCTCAAGCAAGAATTCTTTCGAGTTGGTGCGCCACAGGAAATCGATGCTGTCCCACCTGATAGCAAGCTGACTCCAGAATCGAATTCAAGGCCTTTCTTGACCGAGAGCGATTTTGAAGGCGAAGCGTTCTTGAATCGCTCCAGCAAGACCTTATTTGCATGACAGGGCCTTCCCTCAAACAAGGAAGGCTTTCAATGTCTTGCTACTCTTGGACTCAGCGCAGAAGGATCAGCTTTCAGGTCAACTGTTTGAATATAATATTTCAATCCGGCCTATTTGATTGAAATATGACCTTTTGGATGCTATATTTTGGATCTGACTATTAGGATAACTGGCTAGAATCAATACAATTTACAATTAAATCCAAGGAAAGGCCAAAGAAAGAGTCAAAGTTGAATGCCAGCCGGCATTAGGCCGGTCCACCGTTAAAGGCTGAACAATCGGTCCAGTGGTTTTGAGCTCTGCGCTGTGTCGTCTCCCCGGATTGGGATCACCGAAACAACCATCAATTGGCTGGTCCTAAATCGCCGTGTGACCACATTAAGTGGTTCCTTCGGCGCCTCGCTCAGCCTTGCAGACCTGCTGATCGGCGCCAGGCGATACCAATGGAACTCTGATGTTGGTGGGCCGGAAGTGAAGGCTGCAGCACCAGATCCAACCAGCGCAGGCCACTAAGCAAGAACCTGCCTCACGGCTTCATCTGTTGGATCGATTCCACCCTCTATTCGCCTGGGTCGGCGCTGATGGCCTGGCGCAGGTATTTTGATCTGCTGCTCCGGATCTGGTGCTCAATCCCGGCCACGCACTGGAGGCTTCCGTTGACCAGCTGGCCAACCGGGCAGCAATCCCTGGCGCTGGCGATGAACAGGGAAACAACAACAGGACGCAGCAGGCACGCGCTGGAACGAAAAGAACAGGGTCAAGGCAGGCTGAGCGAGCGGGAGGGGTCGTGAGAATGTGGTTGTCCATGGCAATCCTGGCTCCCATGCAGGCCAAAGCACTGAGCCACTTCTGAAGGCTCGCATCAATCCAGGCCCGCCCCTCCTTGACGCTCTCAACCAGCTGATTACCGCGCGAGGTCCCTTGTCCCGGGGGCAAGTTACAAGCGAAACTCGACGCATCGAGCCATCGGGTTGGAACCGCCTCAGAACCGCACCCATCCGTTTTCCGGCGAAATACCGCCCGCCAGCCACCAAGGCCACCCCAGGGCGGAAGCCTGCCAACCATTTCGAGCGGGATCCGCCGGCCACGCCCGCCGAGCTGGCCGCGGCAACCCAGGCCAATCGAGCAGCACCGCTTCGACGACCCCGCTGGTAGGCATGCACTGGTTGAGGTGCACTGGGCTTGGCGATGCGCAGGCCTTCCAGAGGGGACAGCCCAGCAGGGTTTGACAGTTGCAGCGCATCGCTCCGGTGCCTCCTCGTGGCCATGCAGCTTGAAAAGCAGCGCATGGCCCGCCCTGCTTGGGCGTAAACGGATCAAGGATCCCGTCCTCCGGTGTCCTGCGACCACCACGCACACCCGGGCAGTGGGGTTGCAACCCCATGGCCCCAAACAGGGCCGGGCGCTCCGCCGGATTCAACAGCGGGGGTACCGGCACAGCAATCAACTCCGAGGGCAATCCACGCCGGAGCGCCACCGCCGCCGCCTGATCCCTCGGCGCAGGCCACATGATTTCAGCAACGGAGCAGGCACGGAGTGTGGATGGAGCGGAAGTGTTTCCTAGGATCAGGCCCTGGACGTCTTCAGGCCTACCTGGGGCCATGTCGCGAATTGAATCGCGTGGGCGAAAGACTGGTTGCTGTTGAAGATTCGGGGCATTCCCCTGAGGATCCCACCCAGTTGGTCGTGAAATCCTGCTGGCCCACCGTCAGCCTTTGAGCAGCAGTACGGCGCACGCTTCGCCCGGCCAGGCCTCCCGTTCCTAGGGCTCCTGGCTGATGGCCCTGCCTCACCGCCCTTGCTGTCTTGTTCGTCTCGGTGCTGCTCCACGAACTGGGCCATGTCCTTTGTGGCCATGGCCCTACGGGCGTCAAGGTCCGCAGCATCACCCTGTTTCCTGCTTGGCGGTGTGCCACGGTGAGCGGGAATGCAGCACGGCCCTGTCAGCCCTGCAGGTGCGGCCGCCCGGTCCCCTTGTCAGCCTTGGTGCTGGGCCTGCGTCCTGCTGCTGGGCAGCCCATTCGGTTCCATGCCTTGGCCCCCTGGCCGGTGAGTGTGGTGCAGGCCAGCTCGGCGTCCTCAACCTGGTCT
>Ga0163217_1043615_pt1 | contig 17058 bp, 6 predicted proteins | sample SynspAceP_FD_185933 | JGI IMG/M metagenome (GOLD analysis project Ga0163217, IMG submission 185933) | Saline lake microbial communities from Ace Lake in Antarctica - Synechococcus sp. Ace-P (PacBio error correction) | ecosystem: Environmental > Aquatic > Non-marine Saline and Alkaline > Saline ...
AAAAAAAAAAAATTAATAAAGTTTTGTTTCAAATCGTATTTAACAAAATTAGTAATCTAACTCCGTTTAAACAAGTTTGGGTATTTTTCATTCTGGAAACAGAAACAGAGATTTAAAATTAAATGGAATCTGGTATTTTTTAATTTAAATGAAAATCAATAGTTCAGCGTTTTTCTTTAGGTAAAATTGTTACTGGCCACAAAGTAATTGAGGCTTCTTTTAGAAGGAAGTTTTTTGCTTTAACCATTTCAGCGTGTCAATACTATTATGTAGATATTCATATCTGTCAAGCCAAAATTCCAACAGCCCCCATATTTGTATCTAATACTTCAACAAGGACACCCGTTGATGTCGTTTTATTCAAATCATATTATATATGAACATCCATAAAGTGTTCTGAAATGTTTCTTTAATTTGTTGCGGCACATGCATATATTGCCTGCAATGGAGGGATGGTTTACCTAAGCGACCTTTTTGGACATTTGGGTCAATTGATTTATCGCATCAGTTAATTGTTCCGTAGTAAAGGGTTCTTCTAAGCTATGCGTCTGTCTAATATTATGCCGCACCAATACAAATTACTAGGTTTTTTTCTCACAAGAATATATCCGCTTTTTTATACAAGATAGTCTATATTTATGACTAAACCAGAAATGAGATTTGCGATAGTTGAGCGCGTGATAAACCAATTTGATCAGCTAAGTCTTGTTTGACTGAATATAAGGTTCTTTTCCGATAGCAGCTAAAATTTTCTTTTCTCTTTCATTTAAGTTTATCATTACCTGGCCCCCTGTTTTGATAAAAAACTTTATTTATTTAAGTTATTAGTTTATAAGGTTATCCTAATCTTGTGTTCAAAGTACTCGTTATTAAAGAGTTAAATCTGATGCCTAAATAAGTCCAAAAAAAAGTCCTACCTGCACAATTGTGTAGCGAACTTTTTTATACGCCTCTTTTTTAAAAATAGGGCCTTGTCGTAAATTATTTAACATCTAACGTAAATAGTACTCCGTTACCATGGCTTTTTTCCTATTTCCATCGCATAAACTAATTGATGCGACAATCGCGTCTGTCGTTGTGCCTGGTTAAGATTAGGACAATTTCTTTTTCTGTTCGAATATCCCATTGAAAAGAGTTTGCTAAATTTCTGGCTACCCGCTCCCTCGACATTATGAACGGGTTCCACCTTGAGCGCCAGCCGCAACTGCTGCTCAAATAACTTTCTTCCGATCTTCCAGAATCCACAATAGTAAATGGCTTTTGGTACATAACTTGATCACCTTCGCTGAATTGCATTTTGTGGAAATAAACACACTGTATTGTTGCCTAAAGATTGGCAATCGGAACGGTAAAAATAAATGCCCTTGATTTCGCTTATCTTAAATTTAATTTTTTAGTGAAAACTTCGAGTGCTTCTTTTACTACTTTTTTGTCCAAGCTGCCTAAATCACAATTTCTTTCGAAGCATCCTCATAGTCCTAATATACTTAAGAACATGATTCTTAATGGTTTCCTTGTCCATAAAAAATAGTTCCTCCCAGAAAATACCATTTTTGCTTCCCGATTTTTAATACTCACTACTGCCTTTTCCATCATTTACAAATAACGCAAATTATTTTCAATAGTCTATTCTAAGAATGAACAATCATTTTTTATTTTTCCATCTTTTTTAGTCCACCTTTCTAGATTTCAAACTTAAAGATTCAAACCCGAGTAATTGGCAACGTAATGAAATTGGCATCAATGCGACCCCATCGCAAATCATTCCAATAACCCGTCATTAAATAACATCTTGGGCTCCTTCAATCGCTTGAGCGCTATCGCTTTGGACAAATGCCAAAAAATAAACGTTGCTTGTCATTGGAGACCTTGAAGCATACAACCGAAACCGGCATCCAAAGCCATTCCCGACAAACATTCTTTGTAATTAACGTACATTAAACCAATAGCCAGCAGCATATAGCCTGCAGCAAACATATGCCAAAAGCAGTAATTATGGATTAATATCCGTACCATCGACAACAGTCAGCTTGTCCCAACACCCAAGTGATAGGCTATAACATATTTTCCGTTTCACATAACCTTGGCGTTACTTCTTCAATTTGATGCGTTAAAACTACACTGCTGCTCTGCTAATTATCGTCACCAAAATCCTAAACACAAAAAAGAAATTAAGAGTAAATAAACCGGGTTATCCCGTGAAGGCAATGGTGTAGCCAATGACAAACTACCGACATTCCAATAAAAAACAGCATTGACTCCCTACTAGAATAAACTAACCCGATAAAACATAGACCAAGCACCTTTTAAAATTTTTTAATTAGCTTCTTTTTAGATAATTTTAAAAAAGAAACAATTGATAAGCCTATTAAAAATGCTAAGATTGGAAACAAGGCTATAAAGATCTCTTTTTGAAATCGTTGGAATTGTTTTGGTGATAAACGAAATGGAAGGATCCGAGATGGTTATTTGGATCAACGTCTAGGCACCTTGGACCTTCTTCTTCTCCTCCCAAGACTATTCATTAGCAATCAAAAGCAATAAATTCGCAACCGGATGAAGGCGATACCTATCCAATGCCAAACTATTCTTCTTTAGATTTTTTCCCCTACTCTTTTTTTAATGAGGAAAACACCTAAAGCCAGTATGCAACATAAATGGACCCGTTACAAGCGGCCCTGTTTGTTGCACCATGAAATGCCATCAAATGCTTATCGCAAGAAACTCGTTGGATGTGAAATAAAGATATATAAAAATATACGAGATAATCCCTGTCAACATTTTTTGTAAGCAGAGGAAAACGCGCGTGAAATACTATTCTAAGTAACCCAAATTTGTTATCATTACTTGAATTCCCAAGTGATACATTTTTTAACAAAAATAACTGTTAACTCGATTATAACGCCAACTCCAACCTGTTACCGCAGCAATTTGTTTGCCTAAAATATGCAAATCAGGTCTGCTATGGATAATAAAGAATCGCCAACGCTAATCCAGCGACAAATAACAACCCAGAATTTTTAAATTGCTTTTAGCTCTCCTTACACCTAACTGAGATCCTATTGGAGTGATTCAATATCTGTTCCAATAAAAAAATGAGGCCCAAACCAACAACAATACATAAAGCCCCATAAAAACTTTATTCAAATAAGTTTGTTTTTTCCAAGAGGTGCAATCGTCAGGGTAAGATTAATAACAATGGCTACAATCGGTACAACGGCTAATAAAACTTCTTTAAACTTCTCTGTTTAAACTATTCAAATGAAACACAATCCCTCTTCTTTTTACTTTCAAAAATTACTTTTCTAACTTTAACTAACATTATTTCGCTATTGAAACTTGGGATTGCTTTACCTAATGTTCCACCTCATTAGAGGCAGTGTTTTTAGAATACCTACGCATGCAGCACATCTTTCACCTGATTTTTTCCTTTCTCTACTATAAAAACATGTACCGATTTCATAGTGCTAATTAAGACTTATCCATTTCCTGTTTTGTGTACTCAAAAATAAGCCCAGTGGAAAGATATTCCCTTCTCCGACACTGTCCAAAAGATCCAACCAACCTGTTATCAGCTAGGTTCCAACTAACTCCTCACTGGTACATTTAGATTTAAAAAAATAGCTCAGTTTGCCTTACTTCGTGCTCTAAACTTGTCGATCTGAATAGAGTTACAGTAACTAAAATTTTATATATTTTCACTGTTTGCTAAATAATTAAAATATGAAACTGTCGCTAAATGCTAAGTAGTAAGGGACTTTTTTAATTCTAATTTCTCAAAAATATGGATATGGTGCTTTTCCAAAGGTGAAAGTTACTTTTTTTCCTTCTATTATATTATATAGTGTAGCAAATATTAAGTTTGTTTTTGTGAATCAATAAATGCTTTTTGTATGGGATTTCGTGTTTTTCAATAAAAAAAAATAAGCTTGATTTTCAGTTTACGAAATCAAGCTGACTCCAATTTATTAAATCGGTTTAAAACTTGCAATAGGGATACCTTCCCTATTTATCTTGCCTTTTTTCTACTTTTGCTTCTATTTTTTCTAGTTGAACGTTTCGGCAAACTCGCGACCGCAAAATGACCGAATGAAAATAGCAAAGGCCTAACGGATAGTCCTCCAAGAATCATTAAGAAAGCAATAATAACAATACTTGTAAGCAAACTTTCAGTTATCAAGTCCCATGAAGACTGCATTACGAATTTAGAATAATACTTAATAAAGTTTCCTGACATACGAACTACCAGTTGTTTGAGTAATAAAGTTTTTCCTAATAATGTTCAACCCTTTAGAACCAATGCCATAGAATGATCAGGCACTAAGCACAAGTGGCAAAGTAAGCAAATAACTCTGTCCCGATAGTATTTTAAGACTTCTAAGTTTAAAAACATTCAACGCTTCAACAACAAAGAATACAATTAGAATAGCTTGAATAATTGTCAATAACTTTAGCTAGTTTAAAGGTTGTCGTCAATTTGTTCCAGAAGTTTCATGTATTTATTTAACTTATTAATAACCCCGTTCCTTCTGCAAACCTGAAATTAAATCTCCAACAAACTTAGCTAACAACAACGCCTACGCCAATTTAAAATAACGGCTCAATCACGTTAGGGGATAGCTGCTAAGACTTGATTTTTAAACAAACCAATAAATAATTGGTTTCTGAGATACTTCTTATTTGCAATGTTTCAAGTGCTACTGTAACAATTTGGCACAAGGTATAATGATAATAAAGCCCCCCGCCCCCCGCCCAGTTGCTAATACTTTTAGCAATTGGTCAATTTTTTTGTTCTACAAGAAGGAGTTGCATCCAATCAGCAAACCTCTTGAGAACTTGTGATTTTAAAGTAATCCCACTTATCAATATTTTAAAGTAAATGAGTAAATTTGTACACTAAATTTTTAACAAAAACGTCCGATGAAAAATTTCCAAGTGCTAGGATAACTGCTGCCTGCGAATAATTTTGGTTATAAATGTAACACTGAATCAAACATATTTGTAATTCGGTGATGCAAATAGCGTTTAAGCTCCAACATACTTAGTGCACGCCAGTATGAAAATTAACCAGACCAAGTAATAAGTACTTTACCTATCGAATCAATGGTATTGTTTGCTGTTCGTCCTGAACTTGCTTAACCCCCATTTTGTTAATAGGCGATTAAAACCAGCTGCCTTCAAAGCTTTTTGAGAGCCTTTACGTACTAAAAATGGCTATAAATCCCAAGCTAGTATTATATAGTGCCAAATGGCTCCTAATAATGTGGTAAAAAAGCCCATAAAACGAAATTGAATCTGTACTAAATCGAATTTGTTAAAGTCGTTTTCATACATAACCTCTCTTTTTTTATATTTTGTGAACTCTTTATGACATTTTAGTATAACCTATGTGTGTCCCATTTAATAAAAACAATAACCCCTTTTTTCACCAATTACTTTTTATATTTGACAAAAATGAGGAAGGGCCATTTTTTTTTCTACCTATTACAGGTTTCCCTATAACCTAACGCAGTTGAACTTACTATCAAGAAGATTGATAATCTTTGATAAGAAAATACTTTTTTTTCAGAAAAAACTATCTTATGGTATTACTTAAGAAGAAATTAGATTAGAAGAAGGGAAAGATATGACTCAACAAATAAAGACTCGAAAACTGAAAAAATTTCTTCTTGTGTTTACTTGAATTTTTTCTATCCCAGCAGTCATTGGGATGTTTTTTGTTAAATGCCGTTTACAACATCGTAAAAGAATCGAATTTTATTGGTAATGCTGCTGGACTTGGCTCTTTGGGTTTAGGGCTGCTTTCGATAACATATCCATTCTTTAGTGATGATTGCGTTGTGGTTTGTTAGTTGGATAGGTGGGAGCAACTCGTTTTTCTAAATCAAGTCCTGGTAGAAAAGAAACTCACCAAAGGCACAACATTATTTAGGAAAACGGTGTTGCTTTAGCCTCATTGCTAGGTTTATTGTTTACTAAAATATTAGGAATTTTTCTTAGAACCAATCTTAAGAAAACATTGGGGCTCAGTCCAAGCCTGTTTTTGGCCTTATGCACTGAATACTTAGTATTAATTTCTATTTGGAGCTGTTTTTCCAGTGTCGCAATGACTATGAATAACTTTGCTAGAGCATGATGGCAAGTCCTCGTATCTCAATTGATTAGTATGATGAATTGGGGCTGTTTTAACATCATCTTTGATAATATCCTGATTATTTTCAATTAGGCTGGGGTATGAAGGGTGCTGCTTATGCTACTATCGGAGGACAATTTTTATCGGTATTTGGAATTGTCTTATTTTACTAAGTAAACGCAGTAAATGTCCATTTATACTTTTACGAATATGAAAACTGAAACTAACTTATGTTAAAAGACATTTAACAACCGGTATCCCGGCTTTTTTTGCTTCAGAATTGGCAAAATAGTTTTTAAATGTTAAAATATTAATGCAAACCTTAGTTAAATATGGCGGTGACGTGGCTTTTCAGTCGCTGGATTGTTTAACAAGTTGGCTGTCACACTGATTATTATGATGGTTTCTGGATTTGACCTCAAGGTTTTACAGCCAATCAATTGGTTTCAATACCGGAGCAGGTCACATTGATCGTGTAAAACAAGCTCTAAAACTAGCAAAGTATTGCTGCATTCATTATTCCACTACCCGGATTTTTAGTTATTCAATTTTTCCCAGAGTTTTGTTTGTTAGTCTTTTTAATCAGTGAAACGGCTGTCGTTTCTTTAGGTAGTCAAGGCCAATCCGTATTTGGACCTCTTGGTTTCCCCACTAGTCCGGGCTTCCAAAATTGTCTGGTCTACTAGCTTTCACAAGCTGTGAGAAGTTCGTTTTTAGCGAGTTTTCCTAAAATCTTGCTCGTCAGTTGATATTCCTTGTTCCGCTGGTCTTAATCTTAATCTTCAATATTTTGGTCTTACGGTTGTCTATGATGCCGCTGTTTCCCATTGCCTGATTTACTTTTGCATTTTTTTGTTACATCCTAACTTTATCAGCAAAAAATTGCCACGTTCAGGGAAAAGACTTGCTTTAATTTCTTGTAAGCATTTCATTGAAATAATCAAGGTTTATTGAAAGTTTAGCTTGGTGTGTATTATGCATAAGATGCTAAACTAATTGGGACTATTTAAAAATTGAAGATGATAGCGAGGGAAAAAATATGTATAAATGATTGCTCTTGATTGTCACGGTACATTGCTGACCAGATCAAAAAGATTAACCACGAAGTGAATTGAAGCTATTAAGAAGGCCCATCGAGCCTGGTGTAAAAATTGTTCTTTGGTACTGAACGTTCTTACGAATGGTATCGTTAAAAGTTGTTCACGAATCTTGGAAATCAATTATTAGAACTATGCGATTTGTTTTAAACGGTGTTTAGTAAAAAGATGCTAAACACATACGATTCCTTTCTCGGGTAAAATCTTAGCCAAGAGAGGATTTGTCTAAATCTTTATCTGCTAAGCGAGCGTGCGGGTTTGTTCTGTTCATTTTAATGATGAGCAATTCTATTTGCACACCTAACCAACACATTTGGGAAATATACGCATACAAGAAGCCTACTATAACATGTTGCCTGTATTACCCGTAATATTTATGAATCTTCCTGAAAAATTTGTGCTTCCAAGGCCCCATTTTTAGTGAAGAAAAATTAAAATTAGATACTTATTAATCCAACTTCCAAAAAGAATTTTTATCCAGATTTCCATGCGCTTAAAAAGTGGTCCGAATTTTTTTGAAAAAATTTTAAATAGTACGGCCAGTAAAGGTAACGCACTTAAAGCTTTTATGTGAACGTCCTTGATATTGGATCAACAAGATGTCTTAAGCTATTGGAAATCAGGAATAATGTTATCTTATGCTAGCTTTTGCCAGAAAAGGTCCGCTATGGGAAGTGATAAAATAGTCTTGACATTGCTAGATGATGTAAACGGGAACGAACAACCAAAATGGGTGTCGCAAACAGCTATAGAAAAATATATTTTAAATTAAAAAAACAAGAAAAACAGGTTCTATTCAACTAAAGTAGAACCTGCTTCTATTATCATTACACAAAAAATGACCGTGGCTGAGTAAAAAAACTCAAACACGGTCATTTTTATAAGCAGTCGGAATTAACTACTTAAAAAAAAATGATACCTTTTAGTCTTTATAACGATTAACCTATTATTTTTGTTTGTATAAGCTTCTGCTGCTTCTCTTTTTAATGCTTGTACCTCAGATATTTTAACAAATAGGAGCATAAATCACTACCGAATAGCCAAGTTTAACTGCTGCCTAATACCCCTCCAGCAATACTTTTGTGTAAGCCAATACTCCACCGATAATTGCGGTGTTACCCATGGTGGCATCGTACTCTTTGCAGGTACTAAACCAAGAGAGGTTGCAAAGTAAGCTACACAATTACTAAACAACAGTGTCGAAATAAACGGAATAAACATAATTGGATTCAATACATCGGTAACAAACAACATTGGTTTTCATTTTATTATTTGAATAATCCTTGGTGCTGTACTCAATCCAGTAAACAATTTTATAGGCTTTATTGCGACGTCCAAAGATAAAAATTAGCGATAATTAAACCTAAATGTTGCGCTCCTGTACACCTAAGGTTTACAAAAGAATCAAAAGAATGGTTTTGGGTTTACAATGAAATGGGCAATTTCTCCATTTGCTAATGCCTCAGCATTTGCGTATAGCTGGTGCATTTTATTGACTGCATCAATGGTTCAATCATATTAGCGCCAATGCAAACACGAAAAACCAATAAGAAATGGTGTTTATGAAAGCTAATAAAATAGCTGACGGTAATGTGTTTGCTAATCCAAGAAAACGGTTTTTTTGAAAACAAGATCGTAAGAATGATGTACAATATCCGTAACACCGAAAGCTTCTGAAAATCGTGTTAATTAGGCCAAAAATACTAATAGTAAATAATAGCCCGGCAATAAAGCTGCGAAACGAACGAGCAACAGTCTGGCGTACTCCTTCAGCATTTCGATACAAGTTTTTTCGTTTTTCCACTAAACGAGAAAATAATTTCAGCTGAATACATAGCAATAATCAAAGGCGATTTAAATAGTCATTTGAAGACCATACCCGTTGCTCCGCGAATTGTAAAGAAAGACCGCCAAGTGAAACAACCTCCCCCTGCATGAAATACCCGTCTTACGTAAGTGAATGAGCTAAGTTTTCGCGCAACTAAAGAAATGCAATGAATACCAGACAAATACCGAACGTACCATTTACCAAATGGCTCCAACCAAAACTTTTCCATAAGTTCTTCCCTTCTTCTCTTTTTCCTTCTTTTTCTATTTATCCGAATGTATTATGTTCAATAAAAGTCTTGGAAAAACGAAATGGTAAGATTGGTTTAATAATACCGCTAACGATCCTAAAATTAATAATGGCAATGGTAACTACAAAAGCATCTCGATAGCTACCAGGTGTCGTTGTGCCCTCCTATTTTCAGCTTGCTGGGGATAAAAGTATTTTCCATAAATGCTATAAAGCGATCCATTATAATTTTGCTCCTCCAAAGGTTTCCCTTTAATTATTTCGACTTATTTCTTTAAAGTGAAACTTAAATTTTTGGCCATGGTTTAATTAAGTCCAGTAAAAATACTTCTTCTTGAAACAACTCGCCGACTACAATTGGTTTTACAGAATTTCCCATCGGTAAAAGAGCTTTATTTGTAGCATCACCAGCGTAAACCGAATGTAAGAGAACTCCTCATCAAATATCGCCTTTATTTATATCTGGCGTATTTAAATGGCTGGAAATTCATGTCCGTTGTAATTTCAACAACGACTTTTGAGTTGAACGGATGGCATAATCCGAAAACCATTCGCCTCGATTAAAATGAGGTTCTTCTAAAACAATTTTTGATTCTGTTTCAGGTAATCTCTTTAAAACCAGTTTACAATTAGGCTTAACTGGTAAGGGGTCCTATTTTCAGCTTAAAGCTCTTAGGCTCTTCCTTCAGATGCAAAGGCGTTTTCCGATGATAACGTCAATCAATTAATTCCGTTGCCCACAAATGTTTGGCTTTGTGTCACAATTGAAGCTCGCGGTGCATTTCTAAAAAGTCAAATAAACGCCTTCACTAACTAGCCCACGGACACGCATTGTAAGCTGTTGTCTGAACTAATAAAAGCAGCCCCGCTTGACTCCTTGTTTCCTTTGTATTTGTTTTGCTATGTTTTTTAATAAAAGTGATCATAGCCTAAACCCGTAAAAACGATGGGATAAAATTAATGGACACCCATTTATAGATTCAGACGGATTTTGCTTGATAACTTTAAAAAATGTTCTCTAAGTATTTGGTTTTCCATTACTGATATTACAGTTCTATTTTAACCCTTGTGATTAAATGTCTGACTGGAATTCTTCATTTCCAGTAAAACCAATTAATCTCTACGAATCACCTCCTGCTCCATGTCTTTTTGAAAAGGAATAAAATCCGCATAGCTTAATCTCTATTCTTCAAAAAGGTTGCGGACTAACATCTGCCAAATACTGTCCATGCTATTTTCTTTAGCAACCGCTATCATATCTTTAAATTCTTTTAATGATTTTTCTTTATTACCCTTCCACCGATAATAGACAGTAAAGATTCCGTTTTAAGAGTTTACTTTGAAGCCAGTTCAATGTAAAATACTGAGTTTCTTTACTTCGTTCTCACTTTGCTGTGATTTGGATAAACTGAAAATTTTCCCAAATCTTTTTCAATTCAGTTTGCTCCTCTCCTTTTTTTAACTAACTAACATAAGAAAGCGGATTCATTTTTTTTAAAACTAAAACTGCAAAATCGTTCTGTTTTCCCTAACTAAGGTTCCAGTCCTAATACATTCAAGACAAACGATCTTTTAGGCTTTTTCCTTTCTGAACACTCCTCTCTCTAGACTAAACAGCTTGTTTCTTATTCGGTATCTTATTAAATTTAATTAACTAAGATGTTAAATTAGTATTTTAATAGCCTGTTTATCTCATTTTGTCAAACCTAATATCCATCTCCTGTTTTGAAAAAACTAAACCAAAGAAACTACTTTTTTTAAAAGCTTCTCTATCTGAATTATTCAATAAGACTATTTTTAATGCCTATATAAAAATAGTGATTGGCTTAACCTACATCCTTACTCTACTGTTTTAAACCTATTATTTTTTTCTTTGCTAGGATTCCCCGATTTAATGAATCTGTTAGGATTCGCCTGATATTCACAAAAATGGACAAGTTTCAGAAAATTTTCTTTCCGAGACTTGACATTTGAAAGAAGTGCCAGTGTACCAAAATTTTCAAATTCATCGACTTAAATCCCCAACATAACTGGAAAAGAGATAGGGCTAGCAGTAAGCATTTTTAATCGAGTTCCGCTGTTATTCTAAAAAGAATTTTCTGCTTAATAACAATGCAGGCTGCGCCTAAATTCGTAGCGTCCCTTTTCCTAACACGGAAACTTCGATGATGGTAATTCTTTCTAACTTTTTCAGTCAAAGGCTCGTTCATTGAATTGTATGACGGATAGTAGGCATGAGATATTTCTGCACTATTTAAGACGCCACCTCCTAAGACAATTTTTGTTGGGGATTCAACATGTTGAATCAATTGACCAATCCAATCCCAAATCAGCTACCAGTCTCTTCAAATCTTTTAGGTAGTTTGTTATTTTTCTTCGCATACCGTATAACATGTCTTCAGCAGTTAAATTATCTGGTGCATTGTTCTTTTAGCTCTTTTTAAAATAGCTTCAACCGAGTGACAAATGGTTTCAAAACAACCCTATTGCCGCAACTACAAACTCTGCCATTTAAATCTATCGACGCATGTGTCCCTTTCTCCAGCATACCTTTGGCGCCTAATACGAGTCTCTCCCTTTAAATCTACTATGCCCGCTCCCCCCTCTTCCAATTTTATCGCCACAAAACTATCTACAATCGTCATGATCCTCCAAACCAATATTCCCTAAGCGGCCTATTGCACGAAGATTGTTTTTCGACCATCACCACTTACTTTAAATTCTTTTTCGAGTTCTTCTTTTTAATAGGGACATCTCGTAAACCTGAATTTTGAAGAATACAACGAATACCTGATAGAAACCATCAACATACCACCACTGCAACTAGCAAACACCAAATACCCAAGATTTGTTCTTGTCATCAAATTCCACCATAAAATAAGTCGAACAACCCTCTTTTAGTGTTTGCAAAAAAAATATTCTTTACTAATATGAGCAGCTATTTTAATTTTCTGTTTTCTGACAAAAATGTTCCTACTAAGTCAGGTCCGCGACTCCTTTGAATGGCATTGGAGCCAGCATACTATTCCGATAACATAATGACCGCTACGTTTGATTAGAGCATGGTTTGGCTTTCCATGCGCCTCTAGACTCGCCAAGTATACTTATCTTCAACTAAAATTTTCATCAATCAAGTTTCTTTAACAATCTCTGACCGTTGGAGGTGTAATACTCTGTTTCTTTTGCAATTGTTGAAGCGCGGTGACAAAGGCTCCTGATAAGCGTAAATTTATTTAAAACAGTAGATTTATTAACGGATTATATTAATTGAACATGTCCCACGCTTCAAAGGGTAGCCTCCTTTCTATTTTTTTGTATGCTCATTTTTAAATATATCATTATTATTAAAAGAAATTAAGTTTTCTTTTTACTTTGCGCCTTTATTTTTAAGACAGCCCCGTCAAATAGAGCTTTATATTTAAGCTTCTATTCCCCAAACCTTTATAATTCTATTTTCCTCCAATTTTCATTCAGCGAGTTATTTGCCGTGACATTTTTTTTTTTTTCCACTGCCACATGGGCAAGGTTTCATCTGCGAACCCTATTATTATTAACCGTTACAGGCTCTTTTTTTAGTAGGCTCTTTTTCCTTAAGCCCCCTCCACTTCATCTGGAGGTCCAAACCCGGTAAAACTCCAATGTTTTCTCGTTTGATTGATAATTCTTGAAACAATTGGACAAATGTGATGACTCATCTTCCTGCTGTAAATTGATATAACCCAAATCTTTGGATAATGTTTTCAATAAACCCTTATGTGGTTTTTAATTACCCAAATAACAGATTTGTTTTTTTCAGACATGATTTGTTCTTCTGTTTGAATCAAAGCGTAAACTTTTGAATGGAATAAAAAATTAGGATATTTAAATAATAAGGCCGACTGTCTTATTGATGGAGAAATCCAATAACCATTCTAAAGTCCTTTTGTGAAGGGGCATAATACGGTATTTACGAGATTGTAAGGTGTCATAAAAAGGAACATGCTCTTTTTCATTTAAAAAGATTGATCATAAATGACTGTTCCATTCAATTTAACAGTTAGTTTGTTTGGGTTCCTATATGATTCCCCCATTTTCTCAGCAATGCTTTCATCATCTAACGGCTTTGTTTGATAGGTATTCAAACCTTTAATTAGTTTGTTTAACATGATAAACGCCATACATATGCGTTAGTGGAATAGAAGTGTAGTCCCACGAGTTTTCTATTGGGTCTTAAATTGTATTTTTGTTTTGATTGATCCAATTCTGATTTCATTGTTAGCTCTATTAATTCTAGCGCTATGCGATGGAGAATTGCTCGTCATTTTTCTTTAATAAATATAAAAGGTAGCTTCACTTTCTAACTCACTTAATTTTCCTGTCAGTTTGTTCCTTGTGATAAGTTAAATGACGCTTGTTCTGTTTGTGCGGTTAAAGTGTTTCAATGAACGGCCATTCGTGCTAGACGTAAAGATAACCTAATTGCTCTAAGAATGGTTTCTTGTAATTTGAATTGGCTAAGAGCAACTGCTATTTTAGCTTTTTGTATGGGCTTTTTTTTTTACTTGGCGCGACCCTGTTTTTTTCGGCAATTGCTAACATCTCGTCCTTTTTTATTAACTGCAACAATTCCTATCAGACCTTATTTCATTTAAATTCTACTTTTTTTAACCGGCATGGTGAATTCAATTTAAGTCTCCTAACTGTATGATTTTTTATTATTGTGTTTACGTCCTTTTTTCTTTTTAAAAACTGCTCTGCTTCTTCATTTGTTTATTGGTTTTGGCAGCATGTCTATTTCAAGCTGTTTGTTTTAGATGGGACACTTGGCAAATAATGCATACATCTTTCCCACAGCTTGTTGGTTTTATTAAAACAAATACTCTAGCGAAAGATGAAATCTCCAACTTTGTCTTCTTCACATGGATGCAGGCTGCTTTTTTTCAGCTACTTCTTATTGGTACAACGGTTTTAAAATACCTTATTTTCACTAAAGAAGTAAACAAACCCTTTTTTAAGAAGTAAATTAATTGAGTTGCCTTCTTGAATTTGGTTCGTTGCACATGCTCTTTTTTACAAAGTTAATCAAATTTATTTTTTTCGTCGTCTTCAAGAGAACTGAATACAGCTATCAAAATGAATACATGAATGTATTTAGCTAATTCAGTGGCTCTCCTTTTTTTTATGCTTTTCCCTGATAAGAACAGCATGATTTCCTTGCTATTTCAAGCAAATACATCTTTTTTATGAGCTATTAGACATCCATTAAGTAACGTTTGGTGTATCTTAATTGCATATGGTTTTGCTATTTTGATTCAAAAACTGACTTCCTCCTAAATTGTCTATCCAACTGTTCTCTATCATAACTTTTATTTACAATCTTTTAGTAAAATAAGGGCTAGGACTTTTGTCCTAGCCTTATTGTCACGTATTCGGATTGTTATTCTAGAACGTGCTTCAAAAAAGCAAAGCCGAGGTTCCCTTCACGGCTTTTCAAAAAAAGTGTTGCCTGATCGTAATACAATAAACTCCACAAATGCCCCATCTAAATCCATAAAAACGACGGCCTAATACCCCAGTCTATTTCATTTTCAACTTCTACTTCCGATTGCACCTAGTATTAGTGCCTTATCTATAAAATCACTCCAGTTCTCTTTACTTGATGTGACGAGTGTTAAGCATCAATTTCTGTTTGCGTTTGTTTAATTTTGGCACGTCATTATGGGTCATAACTTTTAAAAAGCAGTCTTCCCTCTATTAAATTGACATACATTCCTTCCTTAAGAATCGACAACTGGAACGTGTTTGATCAGCGCGAGTAAAGGATGAAAAGTCAAAGCCTAAGTAGTAAAAAAAACGAAAACAACTCTTCTTAATCTAGATTTCCAAAGATAGATTGATAAATAATATTTTTTAAACTTTTAGCGACATTTTTTTATTGGCCTCCTGTAATTTTTTTTTTTTGCTATCGAAAAAAACAACAACTGCTTAGCAAACGAAACGTTTTTCCTTTTGCTAATGGTGCTTAATTTATATATGCTATTTAGCAAGGCAGTACCCCAATGCAATAAAATCATCTAATTTTATAAGAAGGAGATTTTAAAAATTATGTTTGATGCAATCTGAAGTAACCATTATATTCGCGCAAATGAAGAATTTGTCCCTCATTTAAGCAAACGTTATTTTTATCTCTCTTGCAAACGAAAAAAAAGTGAAACCTTATAAACTTCTAATGTGATTGATGGACGCATATCTCATTAGTTTCGAAAGAAAAAATTAAACCGAATGGTAAAATGAGTATAACGGCTAGTAATTGCTATTTGCAAAATTGATACAGTAGAATTTGATTGATATGGTTGAAAGCATCCGAATTCCTACAACTGCCTATTTCCGATTGCTAATTTCCTACTTTTTTAAAAGTACAGCTATCAAAAGAGCCATCTTATTTAAGAACTGCTGCGAATATTGTTAGCTTTTTAACAACCTATTGAGAATATTTGTCGATTGAATTTAGGTGAAATAAGTTAGCCACTAGCCGTAGAAGAATGCTGGTTTTCATCAGCGATTGGATGCCATGGAGATAGATGCAAAAAAGCACACTTATTTTAATTCAGGCGTTATGATCATTGATTTAGATTGGATGGCGTGAATGAAAAAATATCTGAACAAGGTGATTGATTTGCCTTAACGAATCAAAGAAGAATTGAAATTTCATGACAAAGATGCACTGAATGCTATCTTACATGATCGCTGGTTATATTTTGGCATCCTAAATGGAACGCTCAAACTTATATTTTTATTTAGATGAAAAGATCAATCCAACCAAAGATTGGCCAAAACAGAGTAATGCTTGAAGCCTCGCCACATTCTCACATTGATTTTCATTTATAGTGGGCATGTTTAAACCTATGGCATAAAGAGTCGAATCACCCTTATAAAAAGAATTATTTAGCTATTAGAGAGCAGACACCTTTTCCTATTGAAGAACCTGAAATCAAACAGAACAATTAATTATCATTACACAAAGCCTTAAACTCGGTAATGAATCATACCGTTTGGGAGCTTGTTATTTTTTCTCAATATTTTTGTATATCGTGTACATGCAATTTCATAATTTCTCCTTCTATTTCAATTTAGCACTTGATCAAATATTTTTTGCAAAAACCTGATCATTTTCCTACAATTGCGATACAATCATTCCGTGATTTTATTTTAATCTAAACTCCCCACTTTCGGCAATGCTGATATTGGGTATTTATTGTGGCATTTTTTTTTTGAATACTTTTCACGACATTTTTTTATCTTTTAAAGAATAAGAATTAATATAGAACATAAACGTTAATCTGGTAACCCTTTATAATCCATATATTCCACTCACTTTAATATCAAATACTCTTTCTTTTAATTAATAACTAGAGATTAAACTGATAGCGCCTTCCTTTTTTGGATTTTAAAAAATTGTTTTTTTATTTTTTTTTTTCAATGTTATCTTAAAAAAAATACGAACTATTTTCTGGACTCAATTGACGTCAGCCGTAAAGGACAGTGACATTAGAGTTTGACCGATCCTGCAATTTTGAAAAAAGACTCAACACATTGCCTGAATTTGTTGCTACGCCTTAACTTCAAATAGTCGACGCCCAAACCCCCTATTTCACTGTCTTTTTTCTTTTTTTCCATTGGGTTTTTCAGTTGTATTTTTTGTACATAACTTTTAAATATAAAGGAGATTGACAAAATGGATAAGGTATAGTACCACTTATAGAAAAGACAAG
>Ga0163217_1069774_pt1 | contig 17057 bp, 10 predicted proteins | sample SynspAceP_FD_185933 | JGI IMG/M metagenome (GOLD analysis project Ga0163217, IMG submission 185933) | Saline lake microbial communities from Ace Lake in Antarctica - Synechococcus sp. Ace-P (PacBio error correction) | ecosystem: Environmental > Aquatic > Non-marine Saline and Alkaline > Saline ...
CACACAAGAAAAGGAAAAAAAGGAAGAATTTTTTTTTTTTTGGCGTTTAAATTTAGTTCATAATTTCTTCCTCAATTTTTTTTCCCCCCTTTGGGGTTAAACAACTTCTTATTTTTTTTTCCTTGTTTCTTTTCTTTTCCATAAGGCTTTTTGGGAAAAGGCTTAGCGCTTTTTTTTCGCGACTAATGGGGATAATTAGCCTTAGTTGGCATGCCAATGTTTTGGATACGCAAATCACTTTAACTTGCATCTCTATCTTAAGGTTAGCAATCCCCGGGGATTCACTTTGTTCAAATTAAGGCATCACTTACTTTTTTTTTTTCACGAAGATATATAAAGATAGAGATATATACCATGGAGATAGATATACGTAGAGTAATATGAGGATATGATAGTTTTAAATGGAATCCAATTGATCGTTACAGTGGTAATCGTCCTAATATCAAAGATAATCGTTGCCATAGTTTTTAGTTCTCATTCCTTTAACATTTTTTTTTCAATACACTAATTTTTTACCCAGATAAGATTAAAAGTTTTTAGCGTTTTTTTTCACAGCAACATTCTCTAGTCATTCTAATGATCAGAAGCTTGATGCCAGCAGCATCCATCTTTCCCACCTTACATTCGTTAATTCCTTGATAGGAAAAAAAGTTTGGCCTATCTTAAGTCCCTCCTCAACTTTCAATAGACACTTATAGCAAAACGCTAAGTCCTCTTGTCCTCTTATTAACGTCAGATACGAACGAGTTTGACTATTAATAAACCCCTAACACGTTCCACTCATAGGAAATTTTTTCGGACCGAGTTTGGGGTGAGCTTATATCGCTTGGACTCGTCTTTATTTTTTCACTACGATAGAACAAAGTTAAGCAGAGGGATTTTTTAAAGCCTTGTCCCTTTTAGTGCAATAAGCCTAGTCGCTCCCTTCAAATTGAGCTTAAGAAAGTCTAGCTCATTTGGAGGTTACAAATATATATACATATATAAGATCGTTTTTTTTTTCTTCTGTCTAATGTTAAAATAAAGTTAAAAATAAAGGAGGCTAACGATGGTAACCAAAATATTTTAACGAAAATTAAAAACCTTACGGAAATCATCTTGGTTTCAAACGAAGTCTTAAAGGGGTAGATTTTTGCCCTTTATCCTGGTGAATTATAGCTATATCGGGACTAACGGTGCTGGTAAAAGTACAACTGTCAAAATGATATTGGGGTTACTGAAACCTGAATGGCTGGCGCAATCCACTAATTTTTGGAAATGCGCCTAAAATGAAAATGAAACAACTTATACAAACGCGTATTGGCCTATGTACCCGGAAAATGCAGATTTATACGAAAACCTTAACCAGACTGACGTACATCTATTACTATAGTTGGACAATTATTGGGATACATTGTGACAGAATTAAGTACGCTTTGGCTTGATGACGCTATGAATGAATCCGCTTTTCGGACTAGACTTCTAGTTTTTGGGAATGCGTCAAGTACTCGATTAATCTTCTAGTTTGTTACATAATCGCAACGATTCTTTTTTGGGATGAGCATTGAACGGTTTAGATGCTATAGTGTTCTTATCCATCAAAGAAATTTTTTTAAGCTCAATTAAAGGCCGAAGGAAAAACCAGACTTTTTACTCTTCGCATATTATGGGATACGGTTGAAAAAAATTAAGCGATGTATATATATATATATAATCAATGGGCAAATCGTTTGCGGGATGGTTCGCTTTTTTAATGAGATTCGACAATGAAGCGGAAGGAACTTTAAGAAGATTTATTTAACGAGTTAACTGGCTTTGAATGAACACAACAACTAGCTCAAGATTTTTTAGCAGCTAATGAAGGGAGGCCAGATAGCGATGCTTAAAACACTTCAGCTTGATTCAAAAGAGCCGATTTATTTAAGAATACTAAGATTCTCTTTTACTTCCTTTATGAAAATGGAAGTGGTTACGACAACTGGATTATCGTCCCAGACAAAATCTTAATGGATGGTCGTGAGGCCAATCCCTATGATGCGAAATGGTACAAACAAAAAGGAAAAAAAATTCGTTTTTTGCTTTCTGATTTGGTATTTTATTATTAAGTATTTTTATAGTCGGGACATATTTATCGTGAACAGCTAATTTTGGCCAGTAACACCATCTATTTTAGTTATTTTTGTTATGTTGCTATCCACTACAATACCCAGTTTTTCCTTCTATTTTACTCGATATCAAAAGATCAAACATTTTAATCGGTACAAAGCCTTTAACTTAGTCAAACACTTGCGGGCAAGCTAAAGCACCCATGTTTTTTATCTACTTATTTTCTTTTTAAACTTTAGCCTTAGGAGGTCCAGTACCATCGCACGTAATTTTGTTCACGGACTCCTCACAAGGATTTGATGGTTACTACACAACCTTTATTTTATAGATATATATAGAGATGACTGTTTACATTAGTTGTCTTAAATGCCACTATTCTTAAACGCTTCCAATGGTGAAAGTTAAGAATATCATAGCTTACAGTCAAATTGGTTTATCTTATCTTTACCATTCCCTAGGTTACCAATGGTTGGTCGGATATTTTGAATTTGGTAGATGTTTATATATCGTATCGGCCAAAAATCTGGCACTTGCCCATTGTTCCATTGGTGGTTCGCTGCTCTCCATTTAGGTCTGCTGCAAGAAGGCTTAAAATCGCTATTATATTTGTACACGCTGTTTACCTGATAAGTGCACAAACTATTGCTTTTTCTACTATAAAAAGAACAGCGGCTCAGTTTAGAACAAAACATTCAAAAGTTGTCTGATCAAAATAACCCAGTTTAAAAGAGCACAACTATTGGATGAACAAACTAAAAGAATTTTAACTGTTTCAATAACGTTGAACGGGCATATTTAATCAATTTACCTGGAAAATTATTAAGAATGAACGCGAATTTAAACCAAGATCTACCCGTCATTAAGGCCCGTTTTCTTTTATCCTTCCATTGTTTTTTTATCTTTAAAGCTTCAGTAGCGGCATGACGCTTAAACGACCCTATTTCGAAAATAATAGTTTTTTCCTTACTCCGTTTACATTACATTGTCATGTCCCACAACTGGTTACTTCTCTAAAATTACTCTTCTTCTTATAAAGGTGCTTTTGGATTTCCAGATGAGTCGCAATCACTAATGAAATGGCTTATTGTGAAGAGGTGCTGGGGAAAGTCGAGTTTGGATGGAGGCTAGTCGTAGCCTTTTATGCGGGTATTGGGCAAAATGCTGTTAGTATTTCTTATTTTGGTTGCGGTGATCTGTTTCGATTATTGGTCAACGGTTTTCCTAGCTACGACAGTTTGTTTTCTTCGGTTTATTTAAAAAGCACGATAAAAACCTTCCCCTTTTTCAAAAAAATTTACAGCAGCTGATAGTGCCAAAGAATTCATTCCAATTATCCTCGTCTTTATGTTAATTGGCTTATTGGGGTTTAACTGACTTCTTGGATCAATTCTTTATCCTTTAGGCAGCTGGTTGCCTGACACTTATCTAGCCATCAGCACTTATATTATTTGTTTGTTCCTTATAAAACATCGCGATTCAACCAAACCTAAACTCGTAGCAATCTCTTTTTTGAACGAATACTCTAATGAAAAAAACGATAAGGACATCTAAGACTAATGCTTAGTTCCTTATCGTTTTTTTGATTGAATTGGATAACTGCCTAATTGAGTGATTGGTTACTTCCTACTTAACGTTTGTATTGCTCGTATTATTTAGTCATTTATTTTCAAAAGACCCCATTTATCCGAACTAGTCTTTCTTTATTCACGCTACCCATTTTAAAGTTGGTTGTTTGTTTTCAGCTTTTGATGACGGGGTGTTCAACTAAATAATTCCGCAATTCACCTCGCTCATATCTTTTTGATTTTCACGAATAATTTATCAGCTGAATACTGGGATAATTCCCCTCCCACCTACTGCACGGTACTTGATTTAACGTGATGTCCATTGGATCTTCTGGTTGAATAGTTTTTTCCGTGGTACTCTAAATTGGCACGATGCGTTCACGCGAAAGGTTTTTTTGGCATTAATGGTGTAGTCAATGCTTCGTACATATCGTAATTATAATACTGTGGTTTGGGATGAATGAAATGCTGGATTGATGCCACTGAACCATCTTTTCAGCTTTTTGAAATAAGTAGCCGATGTTTCTAAAAGGCTGCTTTCACCCATCGGCAACCTGAAAACAACGCAATACCGCCACGTATTAAGGGTAAACATAATTCGTTTAACGACATCTCGCATCGTAATTATCTCGCCAATCCTTTGCCTTCGTTTACAAATAATGCTGTACCGAAATATCTGTTACCGTAAGCCTCCATTTGAACTTTATGAATAAGTTCCACAATAGGGGGTGCTCTACTGCACGAACGCGATGCGCATCTTTGATGCGCTATCTCCTCTACTCTTCCAAGCGGGTTTGGTCCCAGCCCACTCGTCAACTTCTTTAAATAGATCAGCGATTTTTGTTGCAATCGCCGCATCAGGGATAGTGGTAGCCGTTTCTATCAAACTAGCTTCACTTTGTGTGACCAAATAAGCTCCATTGTCATTTTTTTTTTCAATTGGTTAAGGTTAAAATTTTTCCAAACCGCTTCGCGCGATCCCCTGGTTTGATGACGCGGGATATTATTTATTTTGTTGCAATTAAGCGGTGTGGGTGTCCCGTTGATAAGTGGTCAATGCCGAGGCACTTTCTGTCATTAACTGATATGGCTTCATTTTGCTCGGTTTAACGGTTCCTTTTTTCACCAGTCTTTAAGTCTCTTCAAAAATCACCCATGGTAAGTTAACCACTACTACATCAGCTAATTCCTCTTAGTTGAAGGTACGAGCTTCTTTTTAGCTGTTTCGAGACACCATCTTTTAAAGGGTCATTCCTTTAATATGGTCAGGGTGTTCCCAATTTGGAATGTTTACGTTGTTGTTTGAATCCAAAACAGCTATTTTAAGGCTTCTTTTTCACTATTTCATAAGCTGCCAAATGCTGGTATTTTTTTCGCCAAGCTTCATTGAAGTATATTAGCCACCAAGAACAGGGTAATTCATCGCCGAAATAGCTTGTTTCAAATAGTCCTTCCCACCTAGTTAAACTCATGGTTGCCAAATTACCCCTACATCGTACTCCATCATATTTAACCGTTACTAAATCTTCTGGATTCGTACTTTTTCGTCGTCTGGCATGTAATAACTCAACGGGGATCCTTGGATAATATCACCATTTTCAATTGTCAACTACCTGGTCCTGTTTGCTTGCTCTTTTTCTTTTTTTAAAACGGGTTTTGCTGCTTTTCTGCACCAGAGATAAGGCATATCTTGCCTTTTGAACTGAAGTTTGGTTGGTCGCGATGTAGCCAATGTATATCGCTTGTTGCTAAAGATGGTCAATTTCATTCTACCCAAATCCTTTCATCAATCGATTTTAATGTAGACTAGTTAACTCGTTTTACTTAAAAAGGCCGTTTTACTTGATTCTAAAAAGATTGTGTCACTATCTTTCAAAAAAGATTAAACGTCTTTTATTGATTGTATCGGAACTGGCGTAGATTTAAAAGAATAACCATCATCCTAAAAAAAATTGTTTTTCAAATTTTAATCATCCCAAAAATTTTTCATTCCAACTATTCAATCTATAGTGACTGGTTTTTTTTGACTTGTTAAGACTATAGGTTGAGCCCTGCAGAATCCTTCTTTTGCTTCTAAGGATGCTCAAATTATCAAAAAAGCAAGCTCTTTCTTTGTCTTATTCCGATTATTAGATAGACTAATAAAGTGTTATTCATTCATCTGTGGGCTATAATCTAAGGTAAAATATTTTTAACAAAGGAGACGATTGCATTGACGCATTTATCAATTTTGGAATGCTTAGTAAAAAACAGTCCACACTAGATGGAAAATATTCTTTCATCAAGGGTCATAACCAATAAATTGACTTAAATATAAAAAACCAATCCACGTGTAGCTTATATCGTAACGCCCTCTTTTTGAGTAGAAACGGCACGGTTTAACTTTTAGTAAGAGGCAAAAGACACACCAAACGCCATTATCACTAAAAATGGCTTTTGTATACTAAAAACAGCTAACAAGAAGTCAGTCCATTAATAAAAGGAAGCGCGGTTATTAAAGCTATCTACTCTGATTCACAATAAAAATTACTTAACAGCAAAGCACCAAAAGGTTCGGGTAAGTATTAACAGCTTTGCGTAGAAAGAAAAGCTGGGAGAAAAAATTGATTGCAGTTTTTAATTGCTTGCGCAATTTCCTGGTTTGAATCGGCGCAGTAAAGTTTCGCAAGCGTTAGTAGTAGCAAAGAAGATAAATAAAGAGGAAGCGAACCTTACTTATTTCTAGGACTATAAATTGACTGTGGGGAGACACCTAATGCGAACAATGGCATCTTCTACACGATATCCTTACTGTCTCAACTTCAGGCATGGGAAATTGTGAAAAGTGAAAAGGTACCGGATCAACAGTCATCAGCTCCTCCTGTCCGCTAGCAACTATAAATACCCTGTTACAAATATGATTTCCATAATTGTAAGCAGGGGTATTTCGTGTTGCCAATATATATTTTGATTCATTGACACTCAGGAGAAAATTTATCTTTTACCAAGATTATTCAGAGGATGCGACATGATAAAAACAACTTCACTGTGAATGTCCCACTGTAAAGAAGCTTCATCAAGCTTTTCAAACCCAAAAGAAATAGATGTTTCCAGAATGCCGCTCGCGTTGCTTTTCTAGTTTTTTGACCAGGGTCCTGCATACTTCCCCGGGCAGTCGCACTTGTCAATTCCACTTCGTAGCTGCTTTTTCTGTAACTTTCATCAAGTCTTCAAGCGACTGAAGGTTCTTCTACAGTACTATCTTTGCTGCCACAGTAACCTCTCTTGGGCAGCGAGCCTTTCCAGCACAATCAGCTCTTGATTGGACCGCTTTTTCGCCTCAAGGTAAAAATCCCCAAGTTTCTTCATATCCTTGTCTATACTCTTTCAGTAAGGTTGCTTTCTGGGCGTACTCGGTCTTCAGTTTCATTTCTTCCTCCACTTGTTGAGCTACAAAGATAAGCTCGCTCTTTTAATGGGATTGGATAATAGACCTGTCCAAAAATAAGCACCCCTAGAATGACAGCTAAAACGATTATCATATAGTAGATTGCAAACGATTACCATTTAACTTCATAACGGATCTCCCCTCTCAAAGCTGCTTTCATCAATAATCTAGCACAGTTCCAACCGTCGAGTCCACTCCAATCTGGTTGATTCTCCATACCGGATAAACTGGAACCCTCAGAAACAATAGGTTAAGTTTTTAAAAATTTTTCCGACCGTATCGGAGAACCTCTGTAGCTGTTTCAAACTTCCAAGACTAATGTGAATTTGATTCGTCTCATTTTTTTGAAAAATGGTTACTTGCTGGTTCCCCGTTTGGACCTTTTTTCAGGATTCTTTTGTTACACTAGGCCATTGGATATTGCATTGCTTCAAAAGTAGCTGTATCCGCCTGCCACTTGTTTTTGTCAATTGAGCATATTACTTGCATTTGCTGTGAAACATTGCTTGCTCTTGTTCTTCTGAAGCATCTTGATTGTTTGTTCTGTGTTTGAGTAATATGTTGCATGGAGAAAAGAAATACGATACCTAACCCAAATCAGCAAGAAAAAGGAAGACACCACTAAGCAAATAAGGAAGAAGGTTTTTCCTGCTTTTTTTTCAAAAAAATTAACTTTCAAACATGTTCAGTTTCCTCTGTACTTTTTTCCCTGGTGTGCTTTCACTTTTTTCTTAGCGATTTTATTCGGAATAGCTTGTCTGCCTTTTCTTTAAACGCAGCCCAATATAATGGCAGAAACTTAGTGTTAATCTCTTCAGGGACCGCTAGCATGTGAATGATTGAGGAAACGTTTGGACAACTGTTTCTCTAACTGTTTTCCAATCAGGAAAGTACTGTTAAAACATATATCTGTCACACCAGCTTTCTCCGTTTACCACAGAATAGCGGTAAAACTCTAATAACCTTTCCAAACATTCACAGTTTTCTACATGGCCTCCTTCATAAGAAATTCGGTATCGTCTTTTCCCAGATCCACTCACCATCCGGAGTAAACCTCCACAAAATCAAAACCCAAACGCACTAAGCGCGACTGCGGGAAAGATTTAGGCAGATTCTGGTTGAAACCATAATGGCATTATTGACCGTACTCTCATTGCAACACCATCACATGTTTTATCAGGATCTAGTTGAATGCCTTTTTGCTGTCCGGTAATCGGTATGAGACTAGAGCCGAAGAAATAATCCGCTACAACCGGATTTTTAAGGAAACATTTTTGTAAGAATTGATTCATATTGCAAGATAACATCTTGGGGATAAGCATTAAAGGATGGTCTGCTCCGTATCCCCTTCTTCACACGCATTTCGAAATGGAAAACGCGTTTCTTTGAAGAGAACGAATCTTTTTGTCCGATATGTAAGGCAAGATAGGCTTTTAATTTCTGAAGCGGCTAACTGGTTTGCGCGGGTATTTTTTTCTTCACGCACAATGACAAATTATCTGGCAACAGAATGGATGCCTTGCAACATTTTTCCATTTTTTTTCAAGTATACTAAGAGCGTTAAGCGATTTTTCAAAGAAGAAGTATCACCAATAATTTTCTCTTCATGAAAGAATTTCCATATCAACAGGATTTCGCTTTTTTCCAGTACCGCACCGGAATGCCTCCATGACCATAACGGATTTCTTCTTTCGTAAACTCAAAGTAAAGTAAGGGCTTTTTATTAAATAACATCAAATATACTCCTTATGTATCAGAAACACAAACAATGTCTTCCTTAAACTAAGAAAGGATAAAATACCAACTGTAGGATCTTTTCTTCCGAAATAAAAAACAGGTTAGTGCAGCTAGACGATGTACGGTCCAAAATGGAATGGTCATTTTTCGATTACCCTTTTTTAACCTCATTAAAATCATACCATAATGGCTCCGTAAGCGTCGCTAAAAAAAGAGCAACAAAAAAAGAGCGGGTCCGAAAAATAAGCCCAATAAAGTAAAGTATTTCCAATCCCCAGCGCCCACCGCCATTAGATAAGAGAATAATCACGAATACCAAAACTAAAATGCCACGCACGCTGTTCCTAATAAAGAAATGCCAAAAAGAAGCGCTGTGGATTAAACAAGCGCGTAGGGCACTACAAACAAAGGAGTGAAAATAACGCATCTTATTTGGGTATTTTTGCCACTAAGCGATATCGGATACCGTAAGTGGAATGATGAGTGCAATTTAAATAAGATACTAGCAAGCGTTTGTTTCACTAAAACCATAACGAAATAAGTAAACGCTGCTAATAGTCCCCCGTCGTTAGTCCATAATCGGGTAACAACAAGAAATTTTTTCTTTGCATTGCCGCATCGACCTCTTTGGCGCAAAAAAGACAGACTGGAAATAAATTTTTTCCAAGTAAAGTCCCGCTGGCATGTGTCACACTACGATCGCGTTTGAGCAAACAACGTCCCTTTGGCACTCCGTAACCTACCCTACATTAAAAAATGAACAAAGTACTAAACCACCTAAATGAAAAGATAACCGTTACGATTGTGTTTGCATAAAAAAACTCTAGAACAAGAAAGAACTCCCTGAAGGAGTCTTTCTAATGTGTTTTAGTAAGATATGATTTTTGCTATTAGCCCGCGGTATATCTTCTGTAGTTGCTCCAACTGATACTGTATATCAACTTTATTACCAGTCTTTGTTTTTGTTACAGTATAACTACCCTTCCAAAATCAGACTCAGATAGCCTTGCTGTTTTTAATTGATCTGTAGTAATTGTTTTACTGTTATTGTATTTTTGTAATTCTACATTTTTCGCTGCATCAATAACCAATTCTTCTGAGGCCTTTGCTGGTTTTTTAAGTTTTAGAATCAGCAAACCACATTCCCCAACCAAAGGAAACCGAGAGTACGCAACGATTTAAAGCTAAAATGGCAATAACTGCTGTTACTCCAGCTTGTAAAGCCGCCTTCTTTTTTCAACATGTTTGATTTTATTTCTCATTTTCTTTCCCCCTCCAGTTTTCTTTGTTTTGTTTTGAATGGTTGCTTACTAAAGAACCTCACTCACTTTCTAAGCAGAAAGTTTTATGGCCCAAATTTATTATATAACAATGTTTTACTTTTTGCATAAGTTTTCTCAGAAATTAGCCAAAAGTTTCAAACATACTAACATGGGTACAACAATCGAGGAACGATTCCCCCCACATAACCGGAAGAAAGATGACATAATTCGGTTCAATCAATACTTGTAGTTTTATACGGATGATTCTTGTACTTCTTTGATCGTAAGATTTCTGAAACTTTCTTGTAAGCACTCTCAACTCCACCACTGATTCTCCAACTGACCCATCATTTGGAATAATTGAGTGTGGAAAAAACAATGACCCACCATCGGCTTCGCTAATGATTCGCCTTGTTCAACAATCTTTTTTTGTGCTTGCAATAGGACATTCTCGACGACTCGATTGCCCACAACATTGGCTCGTGATTTCAATGGCTTGGAGTGGGGACGAACTACTAATTAAAGACTCAGCGTTTTGTGTATTCGCGCTAGCAAGGTTTTTGTACAAAAGGTTTCCTAGAATAGGAATCTTTAATTGCACCACATAAATAGGTAAGCGACTTGGTCCTTTTTTTCAAAAGCTTGAAGAACAACGCCAGCTAAGAGACCGACTAGTAAGATGATTCAGCCACCAGTAATGTTGGAAAAACGCACTTAACTTTAACACCAACTTGCGTAATCATAGGCAACTCACTTCCATAGAAAGCAAACATGTCGGCAATACGGCACGATAAATACCAACAAGAAACGGGTGATAAAGAATGCTAACACTCCTACAACTAGCGATAAGTCATCGAGTTGAGAGTTTTTGCTTGATTCGGTACTGTTTTTCATAATAGTTCAAGCCATTTCTTGCAAGAACTTCTTCTAAGCGTCCGCTAATTAGCTTGAATGAATCATATGTTACAATAAATCAGGAAACATTCTCGGCTTTTTGCATGCTTCCGACAAAGCCACCGCTCCTTATTTCTTCGCTACACTCGTCCAGTGCCTTTTTAGCGACAAACTGTCCCGATTGAGCAGCGAGAAAGGTCTTAACGCATCCACAAACAAAATTCTGCACATCATCAGAGAAAGAAACTGGTCCTCAAAAAGATAATGAACATCCTTTGATTTTAAAGAGTGCGCAAGGTTGGATTTATTCCCCCCCTTTAAAAAAAATTTTTTTTTTTAAAATAAACGGGCAAATTCAACTTAACTAACTTCAAAAACAACCAGATCATGTGTCCCAGTTTACTACTGAGTGCTTCTTTTTACTGATACTTTCTATTTTCCCTTTCATCGAGTTTTTCATCTTTTGTTTTGGCTTTATAGCAAAACGGCCATTATTTATCCCCCCTTTCTTATTGTTTGAAATTATTTGGTGTCCTATGACACTAAATGAGACCTTCATTTTTTATCTTTGACGAAGTTTCTTCATGCTCATATCCATCGTAATGCATGCTTGATCAGCGGATTGTCTGTAGTAATTGGAGATTTGATGCATTTTTTTCGGCTCGGGAATTAAATTTTTGATGGCGGTGTTTATTGAAACCAACCCATTTCGGTTGCTGCCACGCGACCATCGCCTTTCTTAGTCGGCACGAGTCCGTTGCGATAGAAATACCTAAGAGAACATTCGCTAGCATCAAGCGATCTGATCGCGTTGCCACCTGGAAAAAATCAATCATTCGGTCAATACTAACCTGCCGCATTGAGGTATGGCAACGTCGCTAACAACAAATGTCCCGGTTTCCGATGCTGTGATAGCGGTAGCGATAGTGTCCATATCGCGCAACTCCTCCACGAAATGATATCGGGATCTTGGCGCAAAAAACTTGCACGGAGACCATTCTTGAAAGATACGGTATCGGATCGAACTATCTCTTTGTTCAATGATAGAATTGTTTTAATGTTCATGCAAGTACTCCGATAGGATCTTCTTAAAAGTAATCAATGTGTCGATTCAGCGTTTGGTTTACATACATCGATTAGCGCCGCTAGCGAGGTTGGTTTCCGCGCTTCCGGTAGACCGTTTCCAAAAATAAGCCATACGGTTTTGTTTGCACTAATTTTTTTAGCGATATCCGGTAGACTAAACTTGCTACACTGGGAATTTCACAATTTGAAATGATTCTTAAGCAAGTGAGCCGTGCGCCACGTTGGTAGAACACATTCACAACGAGAAACGAACAATCTCAAGCGATGCTATACAGAAAAATCAATGTCTCGTTTTTTGTTCTAGTGTCTCCACATCTCTTGTTAATAATTGTTTTTACAAACTGTTTTGTATCTTGGTGGCATAAAGAGAAGTTTGGTTTTGCGGATCAACTTTTCCATCCAAATCCGAAAAGACTGGTGCTGAGCCTACCACAAGGTGTACATCGGAAAGCTTTTTTTTCATAAGCAGCTGTTAAGATCGTATCAATGGTTTCCATTATTTTGCCCCTATTCAATTATAGAAGCAAATCGTAAAATTTCTTCTTCTAGTGTTGTTCTTTCCCTGCTTTCACTTTCGCAAGACCATCGTCAATCAAAAAGCGAACCCTTGTTCTTTGATGTGCTTGTTTTGATTTCTTGAAATGGACCGTTTGATTCATCATCAGTTTGCCTTTATTTCTTCTGTAATCACAATCAATTCATGAAATAGCATTCGTCCACGATTCCGGTATACGGCACACGTCCACAGCCCTTGGCGAACCGTAATTGTGTCGGATTGTTTGATCGCGTCTTGCAAAGATTTCTTTCTCAATCGTGTTTGCCTTTCGTGTTTTCAGCACAATCTTGCAAATGGTTTTAACGAGACGTTGCGCTCGACACCACTTTATAGCCGAGCATTAAATAGGACTCGATTCCCAATAATCCAGTTAGCGAGGAATAGTTTCAATGGCACTGTTGGTAAATGCACGTAACTGAATACCAAGTGAACCGGTCCAGCGGCGCACGCACACTGTTTTCCAGCCGTTTTCTCTATCTCTTATTTCTCCCACCATAATAATAATTCGGGCTTGAGCAGACGGAAACGCAAGCCTGCTGCAAAGGTCAGCCCAATTTGTGTATGCACTTGAAACTTGTTAATCCCTTCAATTTGGTAATTCAACCGGGTTCTTCAATTGTGGATTGATATTGCTTTCTGGATGGTTCAGTTTCATTGATAGAGCCATAGAGAGTCGACGTTTCCCCGAACCTGTCGGACGGTCAATAAAATCAGTCCCCGACGGCTGGGCAAATCGAGTTTGCCTATAAGCTGCTTAATATATCTTTTTCTAAGCCAATGTCCATCTAGCTTTTCTTGAACATTTGGAGAAATCTAAAATCCGCAAGACCTTGTTTTCAACCAAAATAGTTGGTAAGGTTGATACCGTAAATTCACTTCGGTTCCGCCAAAAACATTTGTGCTAATGTCGGCATTTGTGGAGACGGTCTCTGTTTACAATCCGTCCGCTATAAATTTTAATCGCGAGCAACTAAAAAGAAGTTTCATTAGCGTTTTCGGTAAAGGACGTTCATTACGAGTAAACCATCTAAACCCGGTACCGAACCGACGAGACGTTCCGTTTGATCCAAATGAATATCTGATGCACGTAACGATCACCCGTTTTCTAATAATTGGTTGAAAAATTCTTACTGCAAAGGAGCAATCTTCCCTTCAATGTAGTCAATATTCACTTCTTTGAGTCGTACAAGCGATTGGATTGTCCTGCAATAGTCATCTTGTTTGCTATTACTGGCTGGACGCACATACCGTAGAAAATTCTATCTTTCTAATCGAAAAAAGTCTAATGGGTTCATTCATCGCTACAATTAAACGCGTATTCTCTTTTTTTAATTGGAAGCAATATTTAGAACGCGCAAAATCTTTTGTTACCAATTCCAATACAGAAAGATCAATCGGATATTGATATAAAGAGACACTTCTAGTTTTCAACTTAATCTCTAACGCATCCAATAATTGCTTCTCGGTAATGTAATCCTTGATCAACTAATAAATCTCCTAATTTTTGATCCCTGCTTTTTTCAAAGCTGATGCTTCTACAACTGCAGTTCCGTTAACAAGTCCGCTTCTTTTAATAATTCTATTTTTTCTTCTCGAAATTGCATATTCTCCTCAGCCATTTCTGCTAATCTTCATGATTGTTTCCTGAGGTTATAATGTTTTCCGATGATGGAGCAGTAACAGTAACTGATGAGCGCGATGGGAAACCGGTCGTGACAATTTTTGTATAAAGTTTTAGTTTTGCTCACCAAGCATTTTGATTTTTTCTGAATAACCGTACCGTTCATAAGATAACTTCCAGTTTAAGTGACAGATGATTTGGTGCATAAGTATTGACGTTGGAAGGTCTATTCAGTTGCCCACTGAACAAAATAATTTCTTTGTTATCCGTCAGAAATACGCCATTTATAGTGGTAATTATTGAGATTCTACTTTGGTTTCTCATTTCCGATGGATTCACCAATTAGCGTTCATCTTGTTATATTCCGTAAATTTGGATTAGGACCCTGTAAATATCAATAGAATTGTTTGCTTATTCCAGAGGCATTGATGTATCGAATCTGATTAAAATTGATTGTATTTGGCTACAACCAATCTAATTATTCCTTCACGTCAATAATATCGAGATTACTTGAAGTAAATATTAAATTATTCACTAAAAATGTAATTTTGCCTTCTTCTACAACATTAAGACTCCTGAACTAATTGATAAATTGTTCAACATAAAAATGTGATTGTCCTTTTTCCAACATATCAATATCACCTGACTAATTGATAATCGTTCACTAAAATCGTGTGGGTTTTTACTCCCATAGGGCAATAGTTTACTTTTTCCAGACTCAACTATTATCTTATTAAAAGAAATTATTGTCATAAACCCTGCAAGCTTATAGTATTAAGTAAATATAATTGTTTAGAACAAATTCCCATTATCTTGAAACCTTATACTGTTTCATTCTCATTTTTTTTAATTATTTTATCCGGTAATTTTTTAAAGTCTATCATATTAATCAGTGGGTACTTTAACTTGTTTCACCAAGTTTTTCATAAACTTTTAAAATCAATATTTTTTTCTCTAGCTACATATTTTTTTATCACCTTCCCAATCGTATTACTATTGATTAAGTTTTCAGCAGTCGTACTACTAGGATAATGCAAAGTATCCTTTAGAATTCTTACTCCTGAATTTGAACGAATCCTTTAATACTGAATTGGTATGTAAATCCGCCTACCAACGTAGCCGTTTCTCCATTCCATGCCACCTTGCGTTAACAAAGCTGCATTTCAGGAATTTTGGCATTCCTCCCCACCAGTACTTTTATTAAACCAATTCACGCGTGGGACTTTTTTCAATAACGGTCCGCTCTTTCCGTCTATTTCTCCGGTAAAGACTTGAATGTTATAGTTTTTGTGAGTCTTCCTTTTTCAGTCCGGATTGTTGCCAGTAGCGTCGCCTGCCTAATTGGCTGATCAAATTTTAATACTCGCGACTACCATTTTTTGAGCTAAGGCTAGTTGATACCTGATTATAAAAAGCACGTTCTGTTTCCTTGTTTTTAAGCAACTTAATACTTCTCTCTGAATCTGTTCATAAGCGGCCACGGCTCCAGCTTCTTGCCACATAATAAGCGGAATGTATCAAATCAGCGAGTAAGCAATCAACTCAATCGATAATACCATCGTAAGAGTTCGCAATGGGCAATACCTAAGACAGACAACCACCAAAAGCCGCATTAAATGTTAAACTAAACCCCTGCCTTTTTCTCTGCTCGGAGTTGCTTGATTCCCATCCTATCCACTCACTCTCTAAATAAATCGTCGATTTGGTATTCTTTAGATTTGATTATTTTTTTTCTGACATACTTTTTAATCTATCTCTATGCTTTCCGTTTTCAGGATCTGAAGAAAACCATAAAACTCTCCACATTTTCTGCTAGAATCTGGTATTATTTTTTAAGTTTTGTCACTTTTTTTTAAACCTACAAAGTTCCACCTTGCAATATACAAAAAAGCGCGTCTAATTACTTCCTCGCCCACCGGTTATGGAATCATAGAATTTTTTGCGATTTCTCTGGAGATGAACAGAAAGTTGTATAAGCATAATCATTGACTGGTTAGCAGAATAAGATTGAGTCATATACCTGGTTTTTTGGCCAACATATGTACTGCTCCGCTAATGCAAGTACCACTGAAAGTAAAGCAATACTAGCCAATAGTTCTATGAGTGTCATCACCACCTGATTCGCTAATATATATATATATATATATATGATCTCATATATATAGCTGTTTCAAATGACAGCCACGCGTTTTTTGAGCTGCTTTCCTTCCTTAAGACACATTTCACCGTTCCGTATAGAGTGGTTTCATCAGACTTTTTGAAAATTTTGATTCAACCTTAAATCCAGTTTCTCTTTAGCGTTCAGTTAATCCATTTCACGCGGCTTCTTTCCACACTCTTTGTCTTCGAGGTAGTAGGTAGTAACTCGATGATTCCTTGTTGCGATAAACGTTGCTTCAATTTACAGTATCAGTCTGATTAATTGTTTAGCAGCTTGGATAAAAAAAGACAAAAAGTTGTGACAACAAGGGATAGGATTAGAATAGAAGCCAATATCTCCAGAGAGTCATTCCCTTTTTTTCTTCTGATATAGATCTTTTCCATGTTTTTTTATACCAACTTTTCATAGTCTCTTCCTTTTTAAAATGTAGTTTGAGATCCATTTATTTTTGTTTTCCGATAATCTTCTCATTAAAGATAGTTTTGCTAAGAGTGACTATCGCATTGGTTTTAAAATCAAATTGACACTAGTTATCTTTTCACAACACTTAATACATAGACCACTGTTGGAAAATAAAAAAAGAGTCAACTATTTTCAATTATTATAACAATTAATAGCCTAAAAAGGCGTTATCCGCTTAATAGCTCTATACAGTACTTTCAG
>Ga0163217_1033191_pt1 | contig 17053 bp, 10 predicted proteins | sample SynspAceP_FD_185933 | JGI IMG/M metagenome (GOLD analysis project Ga0163217, IMG submission 185933) | Saline lake microbial communities from Ace Lake in Antarctica - Synechococcus sp. Ace-P (PacBio error correction) | ecosystem: Environmental > Aquatic > Non-marine Saline and Alkaline > Saline ...
ATGTTTTAGCATAATAATCACGCATCTTTTTCTAAACCCAAGATATTTCATCCCCAATGAAATAAAAGTACTACAAGGTCTCCCTTATTAATACACAGCAGGCGTTGTTGCAAGTTTACAATAGGACAGAACCGTGAGTTGCAGAGGGTGTTGGGTCCACAGGTAATTGAAACTAAACCTGAGTATACAGAAATTAGTTAAAATAAAGCTTAGGGTTTAATAAATACTCTATTGTTGGCCGAGGGTGAACGAAATTCAACTTAATACTTCATGGTTACTCCAAAATCTAGTTAAATTAACAGAAAGGACTGGATCCTTTCTCACAAAAAGACTTAAAAAGTATGAAGCTCTAAAACAAACCAAGTTTAAGTTTTTGCTAGAGCAACATGTTGGGAATAGAATTTGTCGGATTCTCTATGTGAATACAGAACTTCCGGAAATTCGAGGAGATGTGCAAACATTAGATCAATATGTGTAGTCCAAATTTAAGATATTTAGGGCGGACGATAGCAACAAATACCTTGGCTTTGTTGCTGGTCCTCTTACAGGTTTTGTTGTGTTCGACAGACCCATTATTGGTGGCCAGTGACGAGATAACACACCTTTGGACTAAAAACTCACTCGTGCGGCCGAGCCAACGATATTCTCTCTTAGTAGGGGCCATTTAGAACTTCAGCTATATAGCCTTAATCTTTATGCAATTCATAATTAGTGACAACTCAACCTTTGGATGGTTCAAGCGCGCGGGTAGGTTATTGTTTGATTGTAGATTTTGTGGATGCCACTCAATGAATGTTGCCATGGAACCCCTTATAGACGCTTTATAGCGGAATAAATTTACCAACGTCGGAACAAAAGCACACGCGCGTATAGGATTGTTACGCATTCAAGTTTTTTTTTGTAGAATTGGAACATTTTTCGGCAACATAAATGCCTTGGTTGCTAGGATTTTTTAGGAAATTATTACCCTTGGGGTTAATGGTGCACAATTGCGAGTGGAAAACTCCAATGGTAATTCCCTGATTTTCTCATTTATGAAATAGGTTCCCTTATACTAGTGGAAAGCTAATGGTAAATGCTATGCCTTACCCTGATAGTTGTGCAGGAGCCATTTTCACTACTAATAGTGAGTACAATCCTCCTGAAGATATAGAAAAATTAAAAAAGAAGGAGCAAGTCTCTTGCTAAAAAAGTTTTCAAATTGAATCAAAGAAGCACTTCTAGCGATGGCCTAAGATTATGAAACAGCTTGGTGGTTATGTTCTTTGTATGGTATGGCCTCCTTAAATGTGGGCAAAATCTGTTCCTTAGCCATTTCCTAAGGCACATATTGGGAGCAGACTGTCAGGTACCCTAAGAAACATGCCTGACTTGAAAAGGGGCCTTTTTATACTGGGCGAAATTTTTGTTATAGGTGGACATTTAGTCTGCTGTTTGGCTCACGTGGAATAGCCCTGTTTTACAATTTCATTCGCCCATCCATGGATAGGAAAGAAATTGGGACAATAGAATTAACTCTGCCGTTTTCACCTGGTTATTGGAGCAATAGGTTTTTTGCCATGCAAATGGCCACAACAAACTACAAATGTTTTACCTATTATTTATGGTTGGGTTTGGCATGGGCTTCCATTATGGCCGTTCCTTACGTAAATACCTATCATATTCTTACCCCATGAACGCAATGGCGTATAACATGGTATTTTTAAATGTTTATAGTGGGTGCCCCAATTTATAAGTATGGCTACAGTGCCGTTTTTTTTTATGATTCCTTGTTTCTTGGGGATCCAAGAAATGCTTTGGCCCTTTGTAGGCAGTCTGTTTGTCCTGGGATCCCATTTCTTGGTATTATTTATTTCCAAAGATTCATGCTAAAGCACAAAATTAATTGAATAAGTCAAAATCATAAGTATTAAACCCTTAATGACGGCACTTATTTTTTTGTATGAAGGAGATGTCTTAAGACGGGAGTTAATTAAAAGAAATAAATAATTTGAAAAAGGGACCAGGAAGAGAAATAGATTTCTAATGTGTTGGGGAAGTTCTTATCGATTTTATTGGGCACCAGACTGGGGTAAATATTAATCAAACTACGAGATTATAATAGATTAATTTAGGTGGTTCGCCTCTACGCAAATGTTGCCATGAAATTTGGCCCAGATTGGAGCGAGGATTGGACTAAAAAAAATAGGTATTTCGCGTAGCCGACTGTAGTGATGATAGCTTTTGGGCGGCGAATTTATGGATTTATACTAACGGAGCTAAAGTGAGTTGGTGGGCGTCTTGCATACAACCTTCATAAAGCCTCCATTGAACAGACACCCCCTACAAGTGTGATTTTTGTTTCAAGATCAGCAAAAGTAAGCCACACCGCACTATTCCCTTCTCTGTAATGGGCAGAGGATTATCCGCAATTACGAAAATCAAATAAGCAAGGAATAACTCTAAGAATACCAAACCATTATTTCATACCACTTGTTTGCCCTCTAAGCAAAGTGCCTGCTTCAGACCAACCACTCTTTTAAACAATGTTGCGCCGGATAAAGCAGGCATATAAGTCAAGTATGTAAAATTAGTATAGATGTTGAATTAATGCCAAGAAAATTATGGAAAAAGCAAAGAGTTAGGCACTCCAACGGTAACTTAAAGGCAATTGCAAGTTGATCCTTTGGTCAAAATTAGTGAAGATGATACTGGCTAAGACTTTTTGAAGCAAACCACCTTGTTCTAGGCATAGAGAAGAAATTTAAGCTTTTTCACTCGGAATGGGGTAGATATGGTTTGTTTGACCCTTGGTAGTAAGGGAGTCTCTTAAGTTTGTCTCAAAAAAGGAAAAGGCGTTATTCAATTACCTGCATAGGAAAGTAGAATAATAATAATGGTGCACGGAGCGGGACCGGCGATGCATTTTGGTCAGGATTTTTATTGCATATATAAATGAGAAAACCTGTTTGAAAAAATGCTTGGCATCGTCGGCCATATAAAAACTAGCGGTCACTAAAAAATCTCACCAGAAATGTTATATGTTGTAGGTTTTGTCTCTTATATATAATGTTTTATCTCAATATCTTCATTATAAATTAGGGATCTCCAGCGAATACTCGAGAGAATAGTTAGACCTTTTCATAAGTATATGTCAAAGAGAATATAGGAAAAATAGCCAAAACATTGGTAATGGTGTAATGCTAAATGCCTATCCCGAGGAGGTAATTTGCAACGGCCACAAATCTTCTCGAACCGCTCGTTAACAAATGTTGGAAATGAGTGAGTTTTTAAAAAAGATGTATTTTCCTTGTTTATGACGTCAGCCTAATTTTATTTAAATAGTGATTTGGCAGGGGTTTTTCCCATTAAGAAACTATGAATTATAATATACAGGAGCGTTTCCTTTAAAGCTGATTTAATGGCCTTGGAAATAGGCCTACGCTATAAACTGAAAGTTCTGATTATAGTATTAAAACCATTTGTCATGTTTGCATCCACCTCAGTCCAGGATGTGTTTTGATAACATGGCGAAAATTCAAAAATTTAAAGACTTTTTTTATTAATTTGGAAGAGTTCTGGGAAGGCAATGGTCTAATGAAGTGCGAATGGGGTGATAATTCCCAAGGAGGAGTTCTCAACAAACTCTTTATGAGAAAAATCGGGATTGCCCATATTAAAGGTGTATTTCCCGGATGACTCGGAAAGGCCCTAATTGGATACCTTTTATCGAGCATATTGCTTATTAATAAAATTACCCCCAACGATTTGGTAAGATAAATAAAAGGTTTATCCAAACCGGTCAGGTCTATCATCAATCTGTGACAAGGGTAATATGGGGTTATAAGAAATAGGAGAAGATTTTTCAAGCAACGCTGGATTTTGACGAACTGCAAACCACATTCAAAAGTGAGAATCCTAACAGAATTCGTAAATCGCGAATAGTTTCTTATCTTAAGGGCAAATTGATTTAATGCGGGAACCAAATCTCCCTTGGGTTTGGAATTTTATGAGGGCGAAATTTGGAGAAAGGTAAAACGGTCTTTTTGGTTGCAAAAATTTCTTTATAGATTGGATGCCTCTTATGCCCTATCTACATAAAGAAGTTGGACAAACAAACTTTTTTTAATAAGCCGGTACTTGGGAGTATTTGGACCGTATAAAACAGATGCGCCCACAAAAGAAACGGATCTAATGTTGCTACCTGAGATAACACGTCAGAGTACGGACATTCGTAATGCACACTATGAGGTAGCTAAACAGGGTTATTGAAATTTAACGATTTTTTTCTTGCCAAGGACTTACAATCCACGGCCATCCGAAACTGGTAGCTCTTCCAAAAGCGCTTATAACCTGGGCCAATGATACAAATATAGAGACGCAACGACTATAAAACGGTTTAAACATGTTGGGTTGCCATGATGGTAATAGCTGTGTGTTTGGATTTAAGGAGGGAAGAAAACATCACGATGGCGGTTTATAATCAAGGGTTGTTGTTTGGATAGGGAAGATCGAGGAAATTATTATAAGATCTTTGGAACGGGGGGAAGGGTTAAAAAAACTTGTACGACCCCTCTGGTAAGAAAGATTTTCCTATTATTCAGGGTAATATCGCTAAACCTTTCTTTAGTGGCCTAGGTGGAAAATGAACAAAAATACTTTTGATTGGCAAGAGCCTATCCAAATAGTTTTCATGCCAAGGGATAGCCAACACTTAGTGCGTGGTCTTTGGCATGTTTTTTGCTTGGAGAGAAGAGCGATTATACGGAAAGCTGCCGACGAAGGAGTGATGCTGCCACAAAAGAAATTAATAGACAAGCTTGACTTATACAGGATATAAGAACAGGTCTAGTAAAAAGTGGATATTGTTTATAAATAACTTGCAATTAATCCGTTTAGAAAACGTCAAAGGCATTTCAGGGTGCCGTGAAGTAATGAAGCGCAGAAAATGATTGGATATTCGCTATTGGGAAAAGCAAGAACTGAGACGGCACAATTTAAAATAGCGGATCTTAAAAACCTTAACCTTACTATAAACCATACTTCAAAATGGTATGCCCAAAAGCAATGGTCTATCATTAACAACTGGCAGTAAACTCGGTAAAATTTTTACATCCTTGAAAAGAACCCAAATCCCCAAAATGAAGGTGAAAGAAATAAGGAACTTTGGAATCCTAATTCCATCCTAGAAATAAACAATACCTGAAGCCGGCACTATGACCAGTTTAATCAATGGAGTGGTGCGGCCGAATATATGTGGGATCCGCCAAATTGTCCACTATAAACCCTAATGTGACGATAAGAAGACAATGGTTTAAATCGCATGCATGGGTTTGTTGGGGATTCAAAACTGAGGGCCCAAGGATTATGCTTTTTGTGCCCCATGCTATTAATGCGCCAGATGACGTAATTAATTGTTCAAAAGATTCCCAGAAACACGAAACGCTTTCAATACAAATCCAAATAGATTACAGGGGTGAAATCCAGCGACCGACATTGCGGGAAGTAATTTTCTATGCAGGAGTACCTTGGTTACCGAAGCTGGACTTGCGTTGGTACCTTGTGGTTATAGATCATAAAAAAAATTTTTAAGTCCAGAGCCAGAATACGGGTTCTTTGTCGGCGCTTTCACAACAAGTGATGAATTTATGGAACTTGCGAAAAGTGAGAGTTGCTGAGCTGGAGGCAGAGCAACTGAGAAACTCGAAGAAAAAAATGAGACTTGAACGATTTCCCTTGTTGCCCGCCCACGATCTAAAATCTGCCCCGAGAAAATTTCCCTATTTTCACCAACCTCTTCCTTAACCAATATAAAAAGAAACCCTGGAAAGAGTAATGACGTTAGAGATGTTGGAACTGAATAATTAGTTTCTTTCGGACATCTTTAAAGGGCCTAATTGAAGGTCTGCCTAACACTAAAGCAGGCGGAGGTTCTATTGAGGGAGGAAAAATCGAATATTGTTTTGAAAAGTTTGATAAAGGACATCAAAGGGGACTTTTTAATTATGACCGTTTATTCACAAATTAAATCTGGTTTTTAAAATCGGAATTAACCCACATTAAAGTCAATTTAACGGCCATCAATCCAGATTCTCGCTACATTTGGTGACGAAATGCTATATCAAATATAATGACAACCAGGTTGTTGAAATGAACGTTGCGGGGATATCGGAAGTCCGGATACCGCATTATCTATCCAATTAAAGACAATGACCTGGTATGGGCCAACCAAAGTAATCAGGAAAACGAGTATTTACAGATTTTGAAAAAATAGCAGCAACGATAAGTTTTGGTTCGCCGGTGGAAAATGGGATAAGGGTTGGCAAACTGTAAAGAAACTTATTGAAAAGGAGTTGGGAGGTTCAATAAGTGTGGAAATCCCGAAAATGGGGAAAAGGTCAAAATTCTTTTTCCACTGGGAAAAGGTAAACGCAAACAATAACTATTAAAATCGTAGAATATCAAAAGACGCTTAAGGAATTGTTTAGTCCTGACAGTTTTGAATTACTTCAGTTTTTGTTTTCGATCAAATTTTGAAAATTTTCAATGCTTTTTTATCATGTTATCGCTGATCCTCGTTGAGTGAGCTTTTAGCATAAACATGGACATAAAGGATAAAAGAAAGAAAGGATAATTGGGACATTCTTAGAGTCCCAAACAGACTCTCGCCCTAAAACAATGGGGAACCACTTGTGGTGTTTATAAACCTTAGTGGACTGTTGTCAATGTCTCTCGGTACACGCTTTTACCATAACAATTAATAACTTCACTGGCCTACCCATTTAATGTTCTTGCACGCAAGCAATTCTTTAATGCTAAACAACTTGGCCAATCTTCCCATTTTATAAATGCAGGTTAGGAATAGGTTAAAACCTTATCCCTCGGGTTTCAATTGGACAGTCTGCCAGGGTAAAAATGGTTTTAAAATATCCTTCCAAGGCAAATAAGTTTTCACATGGGGGAGCCAAAGGAAGGAAGAGACTTATTTCTTTTTTACCTTTATCGACTACATCAATCTAAAGTATATGGGGTTTTTTCTTCTTTATTGTTAACAGGCCAATGCAAATAATGATGTAATAGCAATAAGCGATATTTGACTTTAGTATTTTTCAATTTTAATAATCTATATAAAAATTTAATATTTACCGTTGATCTAAAAGAAATAAGTGGCCATCTTTTGGTATGTGCTTGGGAAGCAAACTGAAAGTGTGAATTATGCCTTTTTATTAATACCCCCCCCCCTTAAAAGAAAGAAAATTCCCCTAAAAATTCCCCTCCTTTTGTTTTTTTATATTCGGGGGCGGGCGGAATTTTTTTAGGGAGGAAAAAAATAAAAAAATTCCGTAGGTACCAATGACTCCGGTTATTAACCTATGTTCAACCTGGATTAAAATTCAGGTCATAAATACACAACATTGGTTTTCAACATCTAAGGAGTCCCGGTATTGTTTAAATCCCGCACTCCCAGTTTTTCATTGGCCTTTATAGCACAACCTTCGGCTGAAATACCACATGACAATATATATTCCTTCATCACCAAAATAGAGATCTCCGGCGAGTTAATATTGGTTAGGGTTACTTTTTGCAGAATTTCCAAATCCGGTTAAATATGCCTATCTGTTGCTCATTGTGTGGTACACCAAAAAGATAGGAGGTTGAGCTAAATCCCGTATTTTCATTGGTATAACCATTTGATGAGAAGTTATATCTTGGATTGTGGACTATCAAAAGTATTGCTATTTTTAAAATTTTTAAGGTTTCTAAAACGGGAATTTTTTTAAGTTGGATTCAATTCAAATAGTTGCCCATCTGCATTAATAACCCCAACTTTACAAAATTTATTTTATCATTTTGGAGTCCGTAAGGAAATACGTGAAATACAAGACTCGGCTCCCCTTTGTTCCAATTTGGCATTTATTATTGCTATTGCTGGCTAGTGTATTTTTCCAATATTTATCCTCGCTTTTTGTGCTTTAGGGATAGGGCTCTATTTAGTAATTAACTTTTCATCTGATTCGAGCCTTTTTTGCTGCTGATCTGCCCTTTTTGTAGTACTTCCTTCTAATAGCCTATGCACTCCATATACTGTCGCGCATTTTTAGTGCTTTGTCTATCATTTTTTTTGTTGTTCTGGGTGTTTGGGAGAAACCCACGCACCCAATAAAAAATATAAGTATGGGAAAGATTCTATATATTGGTTTCAAGTTTCTATTTTAAAATATTTCCCAATCCACAAAGTTGTTGGCGGTATCGATTGTGAAATGAAGAAACCGTTTTTTTCTAGGCTACGCGATTTTGTCGATACATTTCCTCGTACATGCTTGGCACCTCATGCTCTGCTTGGGACGCGTCTATTCAAATTTTATATTCAATTAAAGTTAAATCGCGGCTTTTAGTTGGCAAATCGTAGGTGTAAGGAGGTTTTTCAAATAGTGGTCCTTTTCTGTTTGGAGACTGTGGAAGTGGCATTCCCCCTGATAATTAAAAATCCGATTCCTATATAAACCATCTCAAAATAAGATCCGGAATACGGCGTTTATTGGGAATAAGTATCTTCCAACCAAGGCACCGCAACGCTCATGCCGTAACCATAAAAGACCAGCCTGCATAGCGGTTATCCTTTGGAGCTTAATGAAATGTAACCCAGCATTGACAGCTTTACCATTTTTATCCTCTTGAAAGGATGTCCATAACTATTATCACACTTGGAAACAGGGTAAATGCAATGACGTCCGACATAGAAATGTTTGCTTTTTGTTTCTTCGGGAAATATAATTTTAAATCCTTTGGAAATTTAAATCCAATTCCCTGAATCGGAGATAGGTTCCTAATGGGTATTTGATTATCCATATCCGCAAAGGTGTTAAGTAACCACATTCAAATGGCCTTTAAGGGTAATCCCTTTATTGAAGGTTGGTGTTTGCCGCCAATGCCGAGGTTCAGAGCAAAATAAACCATGAAAAAGTAGTACTGAATTTTCATATTTAAATTTTTAGAAGAAATTAGAAAAGTAATCTATGATTTCCACTATTAATGATGGACGATAAAAGGAAGTGCTACCTAATAATAAAAGCAGGAACAGATAGTAAGAAAGCACCCACTAACGCAATCTTTTCTTCCTGGCTTCCAGGGTGGATATTTTGGGTTTTGATGGGTTTTTTGTATGAATAACCTTTATTTGCCTTCCTACGGTATAGTGTCCATTAAATTTGAAAGCTTTTCCTTTTAGGGAAAATTTTTAAATGAATTGCAAAAAAAAGGTTTTTTACCCTATAAGATGGTGCCATTAATTTTCATAAGTAAATATAGAAAATTGATTATTTTAGAAAGGGGGAAATCCGATCCTTTTTCAACTACTCCATTGAATTTTGGGCCACTGAAGGGATTGTTTTTGCCCACCAAAAAAGGCGCAATTTATAAAATAAAAAAGGTAATACCACCATTGGTAAAATAATACCTGCTGAGCTGAAACTGGCTAAGTGATTCAAATATTCCATGTTAAATAGATTATTTAATTAAAAGCCTTAAATTGATTTCAAATTATCAATTCCCATAGCAATTCCAAAGTGCAATCGGCAATCCATCCCTTTACCTTCAACTGTTACATAAAATCTATTGTCGTAGAGAAAACCCTAAAGTTCGGATTGAATAATCTGCATTAAGTATTTGCGTCCCGATCGTACCAAACGTTAATATTCCGTTACGCTCTTTTTTGAATATCGAATGGTAAATTGTTATTCCTCTGAAGTAATTTGTTTAGATGTAGCATTTTTTAAAAGAAAATGGCGCCCAACAGCTTTCTGGCCCGCACATCCAAAATTTCCATTCTAATGGTGTCCTCTCCCAAATTTGCCTGCCAACAAGTTGGGTATCGTAATTGTAGGTTTCAATTTTTGTTTCTGTTAGGAAGGATCCTAAGCTTAGATTGGTTCAAACTTTTTTCGGAAATGCTCTATAAAGTGAAATCATTGTAAAGTGAAAGTTTTTGCACTAATTCTATCAGTAGAATTATCATATTTTTTAAATTGATATCGTTATTCTTTCCAGGAACTTCATTTAATACCCCAATGCCAAAACCTTGGAAGTTTGCACGGTCTGATGATTTTTGGGGGATTCTTTTGCAAAACGATAAACAATACCACCAATGTTCAATTTTTAATAGATTTTTTCAAATATGTAGTTTCTTTAAAATTTTAATTTTAATTCGTTCTTCTAATAATGAGCTTGCAAGGCAATGGTTTTTTTCTTTAACAACGAATATCACATTGGAAAATATCGACCTGTAGCGTAAAAGGATACTCCCGTGGTAAATACACATTCCTAAAATAATCTTAGTTTGGATCCAATAGGCCACTTTTCCCCAAACTTTATTTACTTTGGTTAATTGCTGGTTTTGTTGGCAAGATCTTATATAATTCTAAAAAATGATTTCCATATCCGCTTCTCCATCTACCCATTTTACATCTGACAAGATCTACACTTCCTATTTTCTATTTTTCTATCAGGTGTAGTTTTTTTCTTTTTCTCTCTCCCTACCATTCTCCCAATAATACTTCAAAATTTCTCCGTCATAAACTTTTTAATATGTGTGATTTTTCAGATTTTTGAAGATTCAAACCAGTTTATTCTTGATGCTACCTCCAAGGTCAGTAAATCTTCAATATCGGCCGCTGAAACACAAATTATTTTCGGGAATTTGGTGTTGCCATTTCCCCGGATTCGGCGTGTCAAATTTTTTGGAGCTGGATCTTGGCCCATTTCCTTTACAGGAAATAATACGATATCCTATACATAGAACTAAAATATTTTTCATGGTGTGATTTATAGTTCAGTTTTTTATAAGCATACCAATTTCAGGTCGTTCGGATAATTCCAGAAATTGGTACTTTATTTTAATTATTTTGGCCATCCCGCTTCTCCCTCAAGATTGAGTTAACAACTCAGTAATATCATACTTTATAATGTTCCACCCTTTTGTAAGTTCAACATTCGGTAGTGTTTGTGGTGCTTTGAAAGTCTTCTTCGTTTCGCTACCAGTTTTAGTATGGCGCAATTCCCCAGTGACTTTGAATTATGTTCCACAAAAATCCATTCCTAAATAGATCCCTTTTTTTCAAAAACTCCAAAATCATGAAGATGTTGCTAATGCCTGGAGTTATTCGCGGCCAATATAAAAGCCCTGTGAATTCCCCTGCTTATCGGTAATGTATAGTAACAGGGAATTTTGAGATGATGGATTCACGCATTTTTGAAAAGTGGGCTTTGGTTATCTTATTTAGAGGATAGGTAATACGCTTAATCACTATCGTTAAATGTTTCTCTGTAGTATTTTTTATATCCGAAAGCCTCAAGAAACGCACAAGTAAAAAACAGTGTTTCACCCTATGGTATCTAATTCTCCCGCCTTTGCATATTTTTCTTTTCTGCATCCATCTTCTTTTTAGCAGTAATTAAATAAGTCTTAGGTCTAAAGGAATGGTTAAAATTCCATTTATCTATAGTGCCCATCGTTGTTTTTATCTCTGTCCAAAAATCGTCCTTTCCCTGTAAACGTGCTTCGCCATTTGGTGTTATTAAAATGGTAACCACGAAATTGCTAAAACAGGGTTTTTTAGTTGTTGAATTCGAAGTAATCAGGTCCTATTTTGTACTCAAAGGTATGGTCCCCTATTTCTAGTCCATTTTTTGGGTATATTGTAAGGAGTGCAGGGTCAAACTACCAGAATTGGTAGATATTATTTTAAGATTTTCAATATGAATGTGGTATTAATAATTGGTCTAATTTTTTTAAGATTTTTCAACAATCGATAATAGGGACCATAAGGCATTTTGGAGAGTCTGATCCTCTAAGAAATTGGTACCTTATCATTGTAAATAAAGGGAATTTTGGTTTCTGTTATTTTGCTGTAAGCTAATGGGTTTTCGTAGCCCATCCTCGATCTGATAAACATATTCCGTCTCCTTCTGGAACTGATTCTTGAACTTTAGGGGCAATCAAAAAAGTTACGAACTATGGCCCTTGAACCTATCACGTCTTCGATCCAGATTATAAGACTATCAAAAGAACCATACGCCTCCATTAGCACTGACTGCTAGCCTCATATCTTATGTTCTCCTATTTTGAGGTAATTGCCGTTAATATGTTTCTGGTATTTATGGGTAATAATTGTCCACACCGTTAAAGCGTTTTTCTTTTTTTAAAGCTTAATAAAGCCGCTTTTTTTGACCATCAGAAATCCTGGTATTGATTTAGTTAATTGTTGCTTCCTTCTTTCATTTTTTTACGGTAGCAGTAGTGACCACTAAATGGTCCACCCGCTTCTTTTTTTTCTGTTTTTCAGGCTATCTTGACAGGGCAGCCCGTAATAGAAGGATCATTACATAAAATAGTTTTGGTTTTCATAGGTCTAAAATGGCTATTGTATTAATTTAAAAAATGCTCCTCAATATTTTTTAATTAGGGTCTTTTTGTCTCTGTATATATAGGTAGCCTAATCATCAACCCAGACCCGGCCGTATTGGATCAGCCATGGGATTTGACCATACCAGGATAACGGTGTCTAGCTCTGCCAATTTCAAAGGTCCTGGTTGGCTATCCATCGTTGTTGATATACTGTATATTTTAAAAATACGAGATATCGGACCATTACCAAACACTTCTCAAATTTAACTCTTTGGCGCCACCACCTCGGCGTTCCACCATGTACACAGGCATACTAATTCCCCCTAATTCTATACGAAAGGGTAGTGCTCTCGTAATTTGTTTGATCTTCTACTTTAGGGAAAACTTCCTTCGGAATCAATATTTTGAAAAATTCATTTGCCGTTCCATGTTTCCTACGGAATAATAGTAAGACCGCCAATAGTGGTATACCCCAAATTGCGTTTGCAATGATTTTGTATTTATTGGTTCTTGACATATTAATACTCTTTAAACTTTTATTTAGCCAACAGAAACCTTTCAGCGAAGGGGTAGATACGGATACTCAACACTACATCACTGCTTAATTTATATAATTATTTCTTTGGGTATTAACCTATTGAAATAAGGCATTGATTAAATATTTGAAGCATTGGGGAATGTTATTTGTTGTTTCTTCATATAATAGCGTATGCTTGATGGTCCTTCCACCAATGGATTCCAGTCTTTTTTTGTCATCAAAAATGTTATGGTAAGGCGCCCGTGCAACATTAATAAACTGTTTTTTCGCGTACCAATACCACCCACTTATTTTTTTGCCTTTGGTTTCGTTTTCCTAATTGGCAAAGGTAAACGTCTCCAGCGAAATGCGCTAATTTATGCATTACAGATCCTTTGGAAGGTTCCAAAAGCCAAAAAATCCATATTCCATTGGTACCCGCAACATTGGCAATTCATAATGCGCCATTTGGCCCACTTTGGTTTTTTATCCAACCTTGTCCTGGGACATTTGGCAATAAATAAATCACTTCTTTCGTCGAATAAAGGGTAGCGTTTTCTGCCCGAATGGGTCATTTTAAGCCCGTAGTTATCAGCATCAAAAAAACATATTAAATGGTCTCGTCCGGCCTTTCATGACAATCCCGCATATCTGAACTCCCTGTGGATACATGGATGCATTTGAAAATTAGCCGTAATTTTTCCTCGCTAAATGTAAAAAGGGCCTCCAGTGGTTACCGAGCTGTTTTTTTTTCACAGGTCTTTTTTTTAGATATTACCCTTAAAGGTAACATAGGGTTTTTTTTCATTTTGCCCGCTTTTAAACCTCTAAAGGTTATCCATTGGGGTCGGTATCAAGGAACAAAGGAAAATAATGATACCAGTACAGCATTGCCCATCTTACCTACTTTTAAAGGAAGGCTCAATGCTTGATCTCCATTTCTATGCCAGGCCGTGTATTCCCAAAACTCCAAAGTAAAAAACTGGCCCTCTTCGGCTTCGTCGTCTTCCACACACGCCTTCAAATGGAATACACTATGCCAACTTGTAATTCCTTTCTGTTGTTTTTCATCAAAAACTTATATGGTTCTAAAATAATGCATGGCATTGCCCTTGGTGGCCATTTTTTAAATAGGTATAAATTGTTATTATACTATCTTTTCTTGCCAATAAGTATCTATCTCTTAAAACTTGAAGGTAAATGATTTTTAAGTTTGCTTGGAACGTTTTCGAAGGCCAAGGGAATTGTTTCTCCATATAGCAGCATTCTATCCATACATAGCGGCAAAAAGCAATAAAAGCATCATCGGATAAACGGAATTTTGCCATAAAACATTTTGTCCGTTCCAGCCATCAAAAATCTTCAAAAGTGTTTTGATAAGTCGTTTCCTACGCCCCAATACACGCCACTAAGGATTAATAAGTTTATTTTCAGAGGGTCTTATATTGATTTTTAAAAAAAATTAGGAACTTATTAATGTATTCCTCCAAACCCCCGGAATTTTGAGTTTTTGTAAAGTATATACCTTGAATAGCCTTTACCAGCGACTAATCTTTTTTAATCTGCTTAAGTTATTAAGTCGTAATGAACGCCAGAAGACTAATAAATGTATAGCACAATTGTTGCGTCGCCGTCTCTAACAATTTCCACTTCATTCTTTTTTTACCAACACAAGTCTTCGAACCATGTGAGCTGACATGTATATATCGAGTCATTAAAGGAGGAATAGTCTTCCAGTGATATTCTTTGGGCCACATTTGTTTCCAATTGGCCTTAAAAGTGACCACTGCCTTTATAAATTTTTTTGTTCTTTTAAGTTTTTTCGAATGGCACTCAAGGGTCATCATACTCGGTAAAGTTGCCAAGTAATAAAGAAGCTAATTATAAAGGCCTTTTTTATTTTGCCCTGTTTTTTGCGTTGGTTAGCTTAACTAACATTGGGGCGTCTCAATGTTTCTAAGCCCAAGTCGGTAGTGGGAACTACTGGGGCATTGGAAATGTTGATGAAAAGCCCCTTTGTTCCCAGATACCATCGCCCAAAAGTACATTACCATTAATGGACCATGCTGCACTCGAAAACTGATTAACATTTTTTCCAGCACCAATTCGGTGACATTTAATATTGTTCCTTAATAATTCGATAACCTCCATGGAAAAGATTCATTGTCTATTGAGTTCAGTAACTCAACCCCGCATTGGAAGATTGAATTCCGGGCATTTTGGAAAAGTCCTCCAAAACCTCATCAACAGCGCCAGCTTTTTTTTTGGCTTCGTTGCAAGAAAACAAAACAACAATATTGTTAATATAGGGATAGATACGCATGGCATTGTAGTTTTTGATAACGGTTGAAATGAACTGTATTATTAAATATTCTAAAACCATTCCAAAAATTCCCCAAGAAGGGGAACAGGGCTTCCTTTGCCAATTGAAAAGCGTTCCATAGGCCCAATAACCCACATATAGAGCAATCAATATGCCAACGACATTATTATCATCCCAAACGGAATCAATTCCGATTAGGCCCAATGCAAGACCTGTAACCAAGCAAGCCCAGGGATTGTTTAATATGGTAAGCTGCAAAGGCTCTTTCTTTCATTGTTCATTACAAAAGGCTACAATAAGGCCAATGATGGTGATGTAGGCGATAAACGGCAATATCTTACCTATCGCCTGCCACTGCTGTTTTTTGTTGTTTGCTGTTTCCACTTAGTATTTTAGAAATTTATTTGATCACAAGCAGTGCTGTTGAATCTCTGCTTTCAATCTTTTATGTCATTTATTAAATTCTGATTTTATTAACGTCGGGACACAACTTAAAATTTCCCTCTAGGGATTTTTACATAGTTCAGACCTTCCGTTTCAATTTATTACCAATTGGTAACGGAACGGGTCATTGCTTAAAGCCGCTGAAAGCATCGGAAATACGCTTGGCTGGAAAGGTAATTTTTCACACGACCAATGTTTACAGGCCAACTGGCTTAAGCCCATCAATCTTTTACTGCACCAACAAACCCTATTAAGTACTTACTAAGCTGCTGGCGATTGAACAATATTTTAACCTTGACTTTCTTGTTTTTTTTTCAATGAATTCCTTTGGATGGATTAATTTTAATTGATTTTTTATAAACTCTACTCTTCCTATTATGGCCCCTGCCTTTTTCGGTGGGTATTAATCATTACGGCTCTATTCCCTTTACCCATAAATTGCAAATCTGTCTTCACGGATTCCAAACTTCCTCTACAAGTAGCTGTTTTACAGTTGCTTCTCTTTTTTCTGAAAGTGTCTGTTATAACTTTTCTTCCCCTTGATTATCCGGTATGCCTATTATTTGTAAGTTGTGTCAGAATATCGCGAAGCATATTGGCGATGTCCAATAGTACATGCCGTTATGATTCTTTTTTACGGTTGCTGCAGCAGTATCAAAGTAGATGCCCGTAAGTGCCTGAATTTTCCATTTTTAAGCCAATAGTGAAACGCAAGTCTTCAAAGTGGCATTCCGCTAATTTTTAAAGTTTGGATATACGCTGCAAATATGGGCCTTTTTCAAGTTAATATATCAACTCCGTTTATTAATAAAATATTTGCCAATGTTTCCTGTAATAAATTGGGGAATCCACCATTTTTTTCCTCGTTTCACCACATTCCGCAGTTCTTTTTTTTTATTAACGGCAAATGGAAATTATGAAACGGTAACTATTTTAGATCTCCGGGCATTTCTCTATTAATAAACACTTCCTCCTTAACTCAACTTCACCACAAAATTAGATACGTTTCTAACATTAAAAAAACATTGTTTGAGAGCAATTTTCCACGCTGGCTGTAAACCGCCGCTCCCATGCCATATGGCTTTTTGGTTAAGAAATGGCAAAGAACAATTTGCTACTTGGTTTCCAAGCGCCATAGCCCATTAATTGCCCAAATCAAAATTCTATGGTGTAGTTTTCGGGGAATTCCTTTTCCATTGTGGGCATAATATCCAGAACCTTCGATAACTGAAAAGCCATTTGTTTCTGGAGTTGCTTGTCCGGTTAACAACCTCACCAGAGCCGCCCGTTTTCCCAATTGGCGGGGAAATCCGCCTAAATGGCATCAGCTGCAAAATCATCATAAGAACAAAACTTGTTGCCAAGGAATAAAGGTAAAGTTTGCATA
>Ga0163217_1040494_pt1 | contig 17051 bp, 20 predicted proteins | sample SynspAceP_FD_185933 | JGI IMG/M metagenome (GOLD analysis project Ga0163217, IMG submission 185933) | Saline lake microbial communities from Ace Lake in Antarctica - Synechococcus sp. Ace-P (PacBio error correction) | ecosystem: Environmental > Aquatic > Non-marine Saline and Alkaline > Saline ...
CTGCTTACCTCACTGGCGGTTCGCACACTAAACGAATGGCGACAGAACTTCCGCCAGGATTGATGGCCTCAAGACGCCTGGGCGACCCAGGCCCAGGCCATGGTGGCCAGAACCCGAGAGACCCCCGTTGACGACAAACAGTGCCGAGCACGCAAGTTTTCGAACGAACAACTTTACAGAGCTCGTTGAGATTTGCCCACAAATCCGGGCCGACTATTTCGTCGTGGCTAGGAGTCACGTGCATGCCGGAGTGTCCCTCAGGCTGAGTAGTGATTTGTCCACGGTTATCTATTCCAGGCACCGCGGCCACGGTCGTATGACCTCGATAGGCCATTACGTGCCGGTGAACCCACCATCACTTCCCGATTCACAGCGACACCGGTGGAGGATACGGTTTATGCCACCACCGCCGAACCCTGTCCACGAGCTGGGCGCTCTCTGATGCGCACTGCGACTGGCCCCAGGGCTGAGGCCTAGTGATTCATACCCCGATCCTGCAGTGTACCACACACGGCAGACATCAGCGGTGGCGGCAGGGGCCGATGCGACCCGTTTTTTGGCTGTACCAAACCGATTATGTCCCTGTCCGAGTCTTATTCGGCAGCGGAGTTACAACCAAGCAGTGCCGCGTTTGGAACCGGTCAAACCGGCTTCCGGCGATGGCCGGGCCATTTCGTGTTCGAGCGTTCGTCTTCGAGGTGCAGGCGCCTGGAGTAGATGGCAAACTCTCAAAGGCGGTGGCCCCACGCCCTATTGCCGCGGCGGTCTGAATGGACGCGCCGTGCTGCGCTCCAAGCCGTGCGCGAGTTTCTGGCTCAGGAGTTCATGCACGCCCTTTGGGGTTCCCACACCTCACGCCTCGCTGATGCTGGTGATTGTCGCGAGGCGAAACCGTAGTGCGCAGGCACCTGCGTATTCGCCCGAAATTCCCCTTGGATACGTCCCTTCGATCCCACCGACAATCCATGGTCGACCAACCCGGCCGAGCGATCTTGCACACGCGTGGCCTCCCCCGTCGTTTCTGCGGGTGGGGCCAACACTGGAGCTGTTCGCCATCCAGTCGCGGTCCCGACAGCGAGGCCCATCCGGGGTGCAGTTGAACGAAACTGCATTGATCACTGGAGGTCACCCATTGTATTGAGTCGCCAAATCTACCAAAGGAGAGCAGCTACGAGAAACTGACCCCGGGCCAGCTGAGTTCGAGCGCGAGTCACCATAATAGAGGAGCATGGGGGAATTGTTTCCGCGCACACGGACTTCGACATTCCGCTGGTGAGCCAACTCGTAATGAGCAGTGGGTTACTTGTGCGCAGTGGCAATATTTACACACGCGATCACGCGTGCCGCCGTCAGTGAGGCTCCACCCTCGACTACGGCCAACCTTTTCGGTCTCATGCGAACTTGCTTTCGAAGCCCAGATTTCAATGCCTGGATACGGTCCGAGAGCGGCGGCGGAGAGCTAATTTTTCATTCTTCAACAATCTCCGGTGGCAGCGAAGCCCCACCGAAGCTCCCAAGAACTATCAGTATCGTTCCTGGCCTACCATTCCGACTGCTGCTCGATGGAGCAAGAGCGACCCGCGAAGACCCTGGCGCGGGACTTGGATCAGATCCACGATGCCTTTCGCTTGATAAAGCGATGACCGAGATTCGCAGCAGGCACCATGTGGGACACGAAAGAAAACTCGACTGGATCCACTAATCGCGAACTCTCCAGCGCGTTGTGAAACGAGTTTTAATTCTTGGATGCTCCTGGTTCTCTCCAAGGTTTTTGATTACTATGTTATCGATCTAGTCGTTCCGAAACAGGCACTTCTGACCATTCCCCGAGACGAAAGCTTCTCCTAGCTGCGCGTGGAACAGGAGCCTTCTACCTCGCCAACAGTGTCAGAGGCAACTCGAGCGCAGTGAGACAACTGAGGCTACAAACAGCTGGCAGGGAGAGTCGCACTCAGCGAGAAAGACGGCACACAGCCGCCGTGAACATGCACTCGAGAAGCACGATAAAGCTGCGTCAAACCCAAGATCACCTGGCGCGGAGTGGCCTGATCGCGCCGCGCTATCAACAAGGCCGAGCAAGGTGACAAACCAGCCTGATCGAGGAATTGCAGGAGGGTGTTCAGCCCATCCCTTCGAGCCATCGGCGGAACTGGCGGCCATCTACGGACCGCCTGAAGCCCAGAGAATTCCTTCAACGCCGGTGGCGTGTCCCACTACAGCGTTTCGTCGTGAGCCGATCCCAGCGTTGCGACCCGTCTCAAGCCTCAAGCAGCACAGGGCCCTCGCGGCCGCCAGCGACCCCCTCATAGCCAATGAGCGGCCGATCGCGAGCTGCAACCAGCACGGGCGCCCACCTTCATGAAGTGCACAAAGAGGTTTTTGGGCGTTATGTGTCAAGTCCACATGGCTCTGAGGTAAAGCTCATAGGTAGAGGCAGACGTGCTGGCCAAGAAAGAGATAGCAGAGCGGAGGTGGTGCATCTATGTGATCCGAGAGCCACCAGAGGGGCCACCCACCGCCGGCGGCCCCGGGCTGTTGGGAATATGCGGCGGATCTGTGCCGAGGAATAGCCGCACAGTTTTTGGGAGGCGAGCAGGCGTTCTTTGTGAACAGGCAGGTGCCCATCCATTTGCGCCACCAGACATGCCGAAAGCAGAGCCTGCACTCCAATCAAGTGGAAATTATATAGATTCCATCGCCGCTCGTCGCGCAGGTTGTTCACAGCGACACTCCAGATCCACCTGGTGCTACTCTCTTCTGCCATCCATGGCAGCAGGGGCTGCGCTTTGCGAATGGTCGGACCTTACTGGTCAATGAAATTGGCGGCGAGCTGGGACGCTCTGACGAGCTGGCGGCCACCAGGGTAGTAACGAGGCGAGCCGATCCGAGCAATGAGATGCCTACCCACCGGCACTCCCAGAGCTGGAGCGCTTTTGCCGAGCGGCAGCACCAACTCGGCTAGCGCCCGCGAGCGAGCTCTGGCTCTCGCACCAGTGCCAAAGCTTGCTAGCCTTCGGGTAGATCGACCATATTGCAGCCGGCCACTAAACGGCATGACATTGGCGTCAAGTGAGATCCAGGACAGCTCATGATGCAGTCGTAACTCGTTGTGCCGCGATCCAGCGTTCCTCGATGGCCACAGCGAACTCACTGGCTTCGGCGGATTCGACGGAAGCCGGCAACTCATGGCTTGTAAGCTTATCACATCACTCTCCATGGCGTCATAGCCACTGGCCCAACCGTATACGCCTTATAGTTACCATCACACAAAGAGATGGTTTTTGTATTAGGGGAGAACAGCACAATGAACTGCAGCCTTTTCAGAGATATGAGAAGTGGAGAGAGATAGCGAAAACAAACACACACCCGAAAAAAGTCTGGCGGAGCTTGGAGATTTGGATTTCCTCCTCCCAGCAAGCCAATGTCCGTAATCCGGGTGACACCATCGACGAGTCTTGATTATAACGGGTCCGGGCATGCTCAAGTACCTCCCCAGGCGGCGATATGAATGTCGCAAATACGCCAGAGACGAAAACGGTAAGAAAGCCTCCCCTCGTTATTTTTTTGCCCGCGGTTCGATGCGGCTGCTTCGAAGTCTGCGGAGGGTCCGGCTCACGGAGATGATCGCGGGACCAGCAGGCGGAGACCAGTATGATCTTCTCTTGGGTCAAGTAGCTAATATCCCGAGCGAAGCCCGGCTCAGCACATCGTACCAGGGCGCGTGACGCGTTACTTTCGTTGAGTCGCCTCTTCAATTGGCTGAAAGAGCCCATGCGCAAGTCCTTAGGCAATGGACTTATGTTCAGCCTGTATTGATTCCCGCGGAAGGACGCGTCGAGACATTATGTGATACTCGATGGGTGCGGAGTCGCGCTGTCTGGCACTTATCAAATTATAATGACCAGCCGTTCTCCGGTTCGAGCACCACCCCGCGAGCTATCCGATAGTAACGCCCCCGGAATGGCCGCTGCAAGGCGCCAGCGATCGCCATCGAGGCCGTTCGTTCTCGTTTGAATGGTGACCCTTTTGGTTCGCCTAAGTCGTTGATAGAAGCGGCTGGAATGGATCTACGGTGAGGAAGCAACTCCTCTGATTACTGCACGCCGGGAATCCGAAGCGCAAACCCCTGTATTGCAGGCACCGTATCAGTGGTTTCGGATGTGTTGGAGTACCTGGCCAGCGGCATGCGTCAAGAGGATATCCTGGCCGATTTTCCTGACCTGCGGGTGGAGCATCTTTCAGGCTGTCTTGAGCTTACCCGGCAGCAATACGTGGACGAAGAGCGACTGAGTGAATCTATCCGACTCGCGTGTAGTGTGCTTTCATGTGTGCTAGGGGTTTCCACTCTGTGACTGGATTGATGAACTCGTCAGAGTACCTGCAACGTCTGCGCATCTGCAATGGCTGCTTTTCTTTGTCCCAGAGGCAGCATCAGCGACGCATTCGCTGATGCGGCGCGGTCCAAGGGTGTCTAGCGGAATAATATAGTCTCGGAGTCTTAAGCTCAACAGGCGTGGAGTTCAACAATCGTCACGAAGGATGATTACTTTCGTGGACTGAGCCTTTTTACGGCGCGTTGGCCACCATCACTTCCTTCTCAAGCGTATGCTGTGGCTAGTTTGTCGTGCCAATAATCCAGCACTCAAAACCATTTCCAGATTCTGTTGACAGGCGGGATTGTGATCGTGTCGTTCATGTACAGAGGGTAACCCAACAACTTCACTTGCTGGACGCTTAGAGCGACTGAGGCTTTGCGCAGCAGAGCCACGTCCTCAGCGCCTCCCCTCACAGCTTCATGGTCTGAGAGCCCAACCAGCCAGCCTCCGGATAAATCAGCTCAATCCGGCCGTGTCGCCCTTCCGAGTGTCTCATGGGCTCTCCGGCAATGCGTTTCAGGATGCCAGCGAACGCAGCCGTGGAGACGCCGCAATCGTCCGAGCGAAGGGGAATGGACGATCCAGGCGTTGGATGCGTTTCTAAGTCGCTGGCTAAGCGCAATGTGGGTCTAAGCGCTCTCTTGCTCGAGTACACTCTCCTGCAGAGTATGTGTCTCTGAGGCCGAGGGCGGTCATCTCTGGATCGGATCCCAGGAAGCAATCGCCTGATCCACGGTTTGTAGATCGTGAATGATTCTGTTGCGGGTACCCCAACGATTGCGGCGGAAAGATCGGGGATGACATCAAAAACGCAGGGATCAGGCCTTCTCCGATTGGCACTCAAAAGCGCGTCAAAGCAGGCGTTTCACGGCCTCCCATTCGCATGTTCAGAGTTCCAGGAGAAGCCGCCGTGACGCGTCCACGTCTTTGGCGGAAACTCTAAAGGGATTGCGTGGGATGCATAGGATTCCCGTCAGGAGATCCACCGCGACGCGTCCTCCAGAGAGGGCTTCTCTTCGAATTCACATCGGCAAAGAGAGAACAGAACCCGGCCGGGCATAGCCCGGTCTCAACGTTATTGGCCCGTCATCTGCACGATGAAGTCGCAGAATCACTGTTTGGCAGGCTGTCAAACAAGGCCCCTTCGCCCGCTCTCTGTATGCTCCGAGAGCACTTATCTCTAAGCGTCCAACGCCGTACGATCGTCCTGCAACAGGTGCCCTGAGGTACGGCTGCAAGCGCGGTCGTCACGGCAAGGCAAAGCAGATGGGGCAGCCGTGGTCCATGGAGTCAGGTTAGTGGAGTCGTGGGTTCCTCAACGCGCCACCGAGCCAGCTCGAGGGTAGAACGCACCCCCTGGAAAATCGGCCCCTGCAGCCGACTCTAGCCGAACGGCCCAGCGGCCTCAATTCAATGGCTCAACGTAAGTCGAGCAAAGCCGAGGCACTGGCTCTGCACCAATGGAAACGCAGCGGGAGGGGCCGGAGGGCCAGGCTCCGCGGGAGGTGCGGCACCAGTTCACGGTTTTCGGATGCCCGCGCAGAGGGCGGGATCTCGCTAATATTCGCCTCTCCACTGCAAGGTCTCAGGAGCTTCCGCGTGCCGGGAGTGCTTTGTTTCTGGTCACCTCGTAGATCGACAGGTATAGCTTGGCACGCAGCTATCTTCCGAGGAACAGCTGAAGGCCCACTATAGAAGCGTCTGGCGGAGGCAGGGCCGTCGAGGACCCCTCGAGAGTCACGACATCGCTGCTCGATGTTGCTTGTGGCCATCGCGCACCAGGAGCCGAATAATCGCAGGCTGTGCAACGCCGATACACACGCTCACTAATAGACGGCCGACTTGCGCCCTCGCGGGCCGTGAATCTGGCTGATCAGGTTTCTGCACTGCGTCTCCCACTGGTCGACAGGGCAAACAGCTCACAAGGCGAGGTGGTCTGCGCACAAGGCTAAAAACCGCACCGCCAGCTCCCGGATAGAACACCCCCGAATCTCGGAGTGGAGTAGCCCCTATCTCCCGCTCCCACCCCGCCAACCTCATCCCAAGGGCTTGATCTGCTCCCTAACAACGTTGATAGACCATCATCGTCAAATGCCTGCCGAGGTCAATGCGTTCACGTGAGGCCCACGGCAAGAACACACGGCTTCGTGTGGATTTCGTTTGAAAGCGGTTAACGCACAATAGCACGTTGTTATGTCATACAAACAATTTCACTTCCATGGCTTGCATGCCCTAACCCACCGCACATTGTTACATCCACAAAGGGATGATTTCTTGATCAGGGAAAGCCAAGATCGGCAGATTTTTCGATGAGAGTGGGATAGAGGAATCAACACCTGAAAAGATCCCGCAATCCGGGTGAACCCCGACGTGGCGATCAATCGGCGGTGCAGCTCCAGTACCTTCACTGAGCGGAGATAGCGGATCACGCCAGACGACGGTAAAATTCCTCATTCTTTGCCAGCACGTTCGATGCGGCTGGGTTTCGAAGTCTGCGGAGGGCCCGGCTGAGGAGATCGCGGAACCGGCGTCCGAGCCCAAGGACCTCCGGGGCACGTTTGGAGCAGCCCGCCACCCTCGGCCAGGGCCCGGGACTGTTTCCGATCGTTGGCTCAATGGCGAGAGCACATGGCAATCATCCAGACCCCAAGGATAGGAAGCTTGAAGGGGAGAGGCCCCCTTATAACCACCAACGCCAGCCCAGAGGAGATGCCACTGAGGCGGCCATCCAAATCGTGCCCGGGATCAAAGAACCTGAGGATATCTCACTGACGTGGGTTAGTCGACCGAGCCTGGCGAAGAAGACCTGCGAGGGTGGCCCACCTTCCGACCGGGTATCGATGCATAAAGGAACCCGCAACTCGGCTACGCGCAGCGGCGCATCCAACCAATCTGTCGCGCTTTTCGAGTCCTGCGCACCGGTCAGCGCTGAACCCCCCACCAGGGCGTCCAATTGCCCGAATGACCTCCACCGACCAGAAAGGATAAACGAAAGATTCAGAGAAATGGGTGAACAGGAATGCTTGAACATGTGCACCAGTGGGCGTGACCACCGTCAAAACGAGTGGATAATCCTAAGATACACAAAGATGTGTTCGCCCTCGAGCAGGGTTTGAGCATAGTGCTTTCATCCATGGACTCGCCACTGGAGCTTGGCGCGTCTGCCACGGTTAGGGGTTGAAGACGCACCTAGCCGCCTTCTCCGGCTGGGCTGAGCACCGAGCTGTCAGTTCACATGGACCTACGGCTTTTCAATCGCGCGATATCTTACAGGCACTTGCAAGCCCGGCCTCGATAGACATCCACTGAAATATCACCTGAGAGACCTCTTCTCAAAACAACTGCCACCTCGCCAGCTGTAGACGGATAGAAGGGCACTCACCCTGGCAAATCGCCCGCCCTGCAGCCCGACCAAGCGAAATCGCCATCGGGTCGGTTCGGCCTTATTCGTGGCTCACAGTAGATTCGAAAGCCACGAGGCACACAGAAGACGGCAGCGTCACGCTCACTATTCCTCTTTTGAGGTAGCCTGTGAAACTGGAAGCGCCTGTATCTCTGGCTCCCCGTCGATCCACACACAGCACCACGGCCTGCCGCACAAAGGCCGGTGATTCGATATGAAAACAGCTGGCCGGAGTATTAGGCATCGCGTGTGAGACTACTCTGGCTTTTCCCTCGCCACAAGCGCACACGAGGGCGATTGGCGTAGTCGTTGTAGCGGGTGGGTGGGGGAAGAGAAAAAGCGCTCGGACTTATTCTTCCCAGGGTGATTGAAGAACACGTCGCGCAGCCGCGAACGCCTCTCAAAAGACTCCCTCGCGGCCCGGGAAGGGGCCGGGCCCCTCTCAATAACCCCGAACGCCGCGAACACTTCGGCGCGGGAGTAGCGGCCGTGGAGCTTCAGGGCAGCGGCCGGGCTGGTTCGCCAGCGGCCAGAAGCCGCCCAGGCGAAGCGGCGGGCACCTGGACGTCCGGTGCGCTCTCCAGCAGCAGCGCGAACGCTCCCACCAGCTCGCGCGAAATGGCGGGGCGGCCCAAAGCCAACCCAAACGCTTCTGCGAGGGGCACATGGTTGCGGCCATTTGCCCCAGAGCTGGGCCGCAAGCATCCGCCACTGGCGCTCGGCAACAGGATCGAAGCTCGCCGGATCGGGCGCCAGCGGCCGCTGCACTGATCCACCAGACCAGCGCAAGCGCTTGGGGTCCGTCCGAGATGAACGCCAAGGCCCGCCGGCGATACCCCTACCGCCAACCCGCTCAACTCATCCGCCGATGAGGCTCCACCGGAGGCTGCACCCCAGCCCCCCACCCCAAAATCCCGCTGCAGCAACGCCCAACACCCCGCCACCCGAATAAAACTCCCCAGCTCCATGCCGAGCTCCCTCCCAGCAGCGCCGCCCAGCGAGCAGGCCCGAGGCGAAGCGCAATTCGGTCCAAGCAGCTGGGTAGCCGGCGGCTGGGCAGCGATTCGCGCAAATTTGAAAGCACCCGCTCCGTGAGCGCGATCGAGCTGAGAGGTCTGCAGCACGGCGGGAGGAAGGGGAAGCGGCTTCGATCTGCTGCGCAGCTGCGCTCGCGGCTGCCGCCGAGCATGGGCGCGGTAGCGAGGTCGTGGCGGAAGCGGCGATGGCCTGGCCGATGAAATCGAGCACCGTGAAGGCAGCTCTTGCCCAGGGGCAAGAGGCGCAAGGCCGCGGCCGACGCTGCTGCAGGAACACGATTCGCGCTCTCGTGGGGCCGCAGGAAAGCACGTTGTCGATCTCGGGGATGTCGAGCCCTTCGTTGAACCAGATCCACCGCGAAGAGGACCTTGCACGTTCACCAGAACCTGAAGGCGGGCGGATCTGCCGGCGGCGCTCGATCGCCGGGGCTCGAGGCATCTAAGGAGGCGGCGCGCAGGCCGGCATCGGCGAACTTGGCGGCCATCCCAGCCCGCGTGCTCCACGCTCACGCAGAAAGCCCAGGGCCCGCATCGTGTGCAGGGTTGGTGGATCTTGCTGCCTCGAGTCGCGAGGATCAGGCGCAGGCGGGCGTCGTCGCGGTGTAGAAGGTTTGTGAGCGCCTCGCTGGCATAGCCGTTTTTTGCGGCGCGCCCCCACCCAAAAAATTCGATCTGCGAAGGCTCGGTGCGTCGTGGAGGCGCGAAGCCGTAGTTCCGGCGGCGGTGTGGCCCCCGCAACCAATGGAGGATGTCGAGCCCGTCTGATCGTTCGGTAGTGGCGGTGAGGCCGAGCAGCAGGGACGGCGCCCAGGTGGGCAGCCAGCGCTCGTAGCTGGAGCGGCGGCGTGGTTGGAAACTCATCAACGATCACCAAGCGTCGAACGTGCCCGGCTGTTCAGCCCGCCGGATCCATCGCCGCGAGCGACTGCACCGAGGCGAACACATGCGGCCACTGGCACTGGACGCTGGCCATCCACCAGCAGCTCACCGAAGGAGCCATCGCGCAAGCACCTGGCCGGAAAGGGTGGCGGCCTGGCGCCGGGCAGGAGCGCCGTGGATCGGTCTCCGAGAGCTAGCCGGGCGGAGGGATGCAGCAGGTTGCCCGTGGAGATGGCCGGGGTGCATGGCTCTGGAGGCAGGCCCCAACATTGGTTCACCAAGGCCCCGCTGGTGCTCAGGGGTGGCGCCCACCGAATCAGCGTGCTCAAGGGCAATGCGGGCAAGACGCCGCCAGGTGCCCGGCCAACAGGCCGCGGGCTTCCTGGGGATCCAGGCCCTCTACCAGCAACTCTCAACCGAGGGCTAGAGTAAGAGGCAAGCGCCAAAAACCCAGAAGCCCTGGTCGAAAAACCATCGGCCTGGATCCCCAAGGGAAGCGCGCCCGCGCTGTTGGGCCCGGCAGCGGGTCGGTCCTTGACCGCATTGCCTTGAGGCACTTGAGCGGTGGCGCCACCCCTGAGCACCAGCTGGCCTTGGGTGACGGACAAAACTGGTGGGCCTGCCTCAGCGCCATGCAACGCCCGGCCAATCTCCACGGGCCACCTCTCTGTCTGCATCCCTCCGCCCTGTGCTTGCTCTTCGGAAATCCGATCCACGGCGCTCCTGCCCGGCGGCCAGGTCCGACCACCTTCCCGCCAGGTGCTGCGCGGATGGCTCCTTCGTGAGCTGCTGTGATGGCCCAGGGTCCACGGTCCAAGTGGCGCATGTGTTCGCCGTCGGTGCAGTGCGGGTTCGCGAGCGTGGAGTCCGGCGGGCCTGCGGCCGGCACGTTCGGACGTGGTGAATCGTTGATGAGGTGTCCAGCCCCACGCCGCCGCCTCCAGCTACGAAGCGCGTGGCTGGCCCACACCTTGGCGCCGTCCCCTGCGTCCTCGGCCTCAACCGCCAGCTCCGAACGATTCAGACGGGCTCGACCATCCTCCATTGTTCGGGCGCCACACCGCCCGCCGAACTACGGCTGCGCGCGCCTCCACGCACGGGCCACCGACCTACTAGTCGCAGTTCGAACGGGGACGACACGAGCAACGTGCTACTCCAGCGAGTGCGTCACCACTCCTCTACACCGCGGAGAGCTGGATCCTGCGTCTGAACTCGACGACCAAGTAGTCAACCAAACCTGCCACAACGAATGCGGCCCCTGAGGCCTTTACGTAGTGTAGCGTCAGGAGCACGCCGCGGGACTGGATGGCCACTGCAGAGTTCGCCGTGCCGGTCCTCGACGCCGCCTCCTTAGATGCCTCGAGCTCCACACCCGACGCGAGGACGCTCGGAGGCAGCGTCATCGCCGCCCTCAGTCTGGTTAACTTGCAGGTCCTCTCGCGGTTGGATCTGTTCAACGAAGGGCTCGTATCATCTCCGCAGAGATCGACACCGTGCTGGTTTTTCTGGCTCCCAACACGAGAAGCCGCGAAATACGATGTCGTCTTCCGCAACCAGCTTCGAGCATGACAGGCCTGCGCCTGCTCGTTCGTAAGAGCTGGCCTCACGGTGCTGATTTCATCTTGGTCTTAAAGCACTCATCGGCCAGAGAGCTGTATCTCGAGCCACGACCGTATCCGCCCTACCAGCGCACCCTGCCTTCGGCGGTAGGACGGGCGACCAGACATGCGCAGATGCGAAACACCGGTCACTACCCCTTCCTCCCCGCCGCTGCACTGCTCCAAGTACAGAGTACGCAGTTCTGACACAGGAGAGGTGATCATTTCATAATTTGCTCGCGAATTCGCCGCGCGCCCAGACCACGAAATGCTGCTGGGGAATGCGCCGTCGAGCCTTCGCCTGGCTTTGTGGCGCGAGACTAGCTAGGAGCGGTGCCACTCACTGTGACTCCATGTGAGCTGAGAGAGAGTTATTATATCGGGTGCGGGGGTGTTTTGGGTGTCTCCGTTGTCTACAGCAGCCAGACTACTAAGAACGGTGAGTTGGGGTAGTTGTGGGAGAGGAGTCAGGAGGCAGCCTCCGGGGAAGACCCACGGCGGATCTGATTGAGCGGTTGGGGCGGGAGTAAATCGCCGAGGCAGGACTCTGCATATTTCATCCTCAGAGAAGACCCACACCAGAAGCACACTGTCTGCTGGCTAGGTTGAGATCAGCCTGCAGCGGCCGCTGGCGCCGATTCACAGTGCGACAGCACTTATGCGATCTTACTGCTTGCCTAGCACGCGCAGTAGGCTGAAAATGCTGCTGGCCCACCCTCTCTAGGGCAATGAGATGCGATCGCAACCGATAGTACCACTACAGCAGAGGCGTTGGTGCGGCCTGGCCGCCGCCGCCATTCGCGGCCGAGCTGTGGAGCTGTTCGCGCTGCTGTGGAAGCGCTAACCAGCACCTCCTGGTGGCGCCGCTCATCCTGGCCGAGCTCCTGGCCGCTGGCGAACCAAGCCCCGCCGCTGCCCCTGAGCTCCACGGCGCTACTCCCGCGCCGAAGTGTTCGCCGCGTTCGGTTATTGAACGGAGGCCCCGCCCCTTCCCCGGCCGCGAGGGAGTGCTCTTTTTGATGAGGCGTCGCGCTGCGAACGTGTTCTTCATCACCCTGAAGAAGTCCGAGCGGCTTGTTCTCCCCCCCACCACCCGCTACCAAGCGAACTACGCCATCTCGACCCGCGAGTTCCACTGGGAGAGCCAGAGTCCCTGCACCCGCGAAGCCTCAATCCACCGGCCAGCCGTTATATCCATCACCGGCGAGTGCGGCAGCCGGGTGGCTGTTGTTGGTGCGGGAGGAGAAACAGGCGCGGTGCGTGACGCTGCCGTTTCTGTGCCTCGGCTTTCGACCTACGTGAAGCCACAGAGGCGAGACCGCCGATGGCGGATTCGCTGGCGGCCTGCAGCGGGCGATTCCGGGCGGCCTTCTATCCGCAGCTGGCGTGGCAGTGTGAAGGGGTTTCAGAATTTCAGGATCTTCCGGCCGCTGCCAAGCCCTGTCAGGATGGAGTGGAAAGCCGTAGGTCCAATGGACTGACCAGCCGTGTCTCAGCCCAGCCCGAAAGAAGGCGGCTATGTGCCTTCAACACCCGAAAACCGGGCAACCGCAAAGCCCAGGGCGAGTCCATGTGATGAAGCAACTTGCAAAGCTGCGCGAGGCGACAATCTTTGTATCTCGAGGAGTTTCCACCTCGTATTTGACGGTCACCCACTGAGTCAACTGATTGTTTCAAGCATTTCTTCCCCATTTCCTTGAACTTACTTCTGCACCCTTTTCTGGTCGAGAAGAGGTCATTCGCGGCCACCTTGAACCACTCTGGCCGTTTCCAGACCTCGCTGTTCGAGGCAGAACACGGAGAAGCCACGTGGGTGATGCGACTTTGCGGTAGCCCGAGGTTGCGTAGGTCCTTTGGCATTCGACCGGTCCACACGGTGGGCATCCTTCCATGCAGCGCTTATTCTTCGCCAGGCTCCGGTCGACGTCAGTGAGTTCCCTCAGAGTTCTTTTGATACCCGGAGCACGATTAGATGGCCCGCAGTGGGCAATCTCTCCTGGGCTGGAGGTTGGTGGTTTTACAGGGCTCTCCCCTTCAAGCTCTCCTAATCCTTGGGGTTGCTGGATGATTGCCATGGTCCTTCGCCATTGAGTGCATCAATCGATGAAAACAGTCCGGGCCCCTGGCCGAGGTGAGGGACCGGGCTGCTCACGTTGGCCCCAGGAGTCCAATGCCTCGGACGCACCGTCCGGGATCTCTCAGCCGGCCCTCCGCAGACCTTCGAAACCAGCCGCATCGAACGTGCTGGCAAAGAAATGAGGAATTTTACCGTCGTCTGGCGTGATGGCTATCTCTCGCCTGCAGTGAGGTCACTGGAGCTGCACCGCCGATTGATCGCCACGTCTCGGAACGAGTTCACCCGGTATTGCGGCATCTTTTTCTCAGGTGTTGATCTCTAATCCCACTCTCATCGAAAACAGTCTGCCGATCTTGGCTTTTCCCTGATCAAAGAATCATCCTTTGTCGGATGGCAACAAGCGTGTTGGCCCTGCAGGCCATGGAAGTGAATGTTGATGGCTTAACGCCGTATGAGTTAACCGCTTCCAACGAATCCACCGAAAGCCGTTGTTCTTTGCGTGGCCTCCGGAACGATTGATCGGCAGCATTGACCGGAGTGGGTTTAGGAGCAGATCAAAGCCTTGGGATGAGGTTGGCGGCCGCATTTCCGGGGTGTTCTATCCGGAGCTGGCGGGATGGCGGTTTAAGCCTTGTGCCAGACCACTCCTGAGCGTTCCATCGCCATGACGTCAGTGGCAAGAAAGTGATTCAGCCAGTACGCCAGCACGCGCCCGTCTGGTAGCTCACGCGCTATTCGGCGCGCATCTAGCGTCTGCGATTTTAACTTCGGCTTCCTGGCGTCGGACAGCAGCAACATCGTAGTCAGCCAAGGTGGACTACTATGCCACTGGTGCACTTCGACGCGCCCATTCGCCACGAGCCAAGATCCGTCTTACTTGTTAGTGCACTTCAGCTGTTCCTGCAAGATCTGCTCCCAGCAACCTGTCGATCTGGGTGACAGACAATGCACTCCGCCTAGGAGCTCAAGACCTGCAGTTGGAGGCGAGATGTCGATCCGTTCTGACGGCAATGCGAAACGATGGTGCCGCCACCCCGAGCGAGACTTGGCCCTCTGTTTCGGCCCCTTCCCGTTCTCATTTGGCAGAGCCAGTTGTCTCTCGGCTTTGCCGACTACGTGTGGAAGGCAGATAGAAGGTGAGTCGGGCGCTGGCGATTCGCTGGCGGCTTGCAGGGCCGATACGCGGGGCGTTCTACACCAGGAAGGCACTGGCGGTACGGCGGTTTTTGAGGGAACCCACGACTCCACTAACGCTGACCCACATGGACCACTGGCTGCCCACCACTGCTGCACTTGCTGATCGACCGGCTTGAGCCGCCTCAGGCACCTGATGCGATCGCTGAACGTGCGTGGGATCGTGCTTGAGAGTGCTCTACGGACTCGGCGGCCGAAGAGGTCTAGTTTTGACCCTGGCAACAGTTGATCTGGACTTCATCAGCTGCAGAGCGATGAGCCAACTCGTGAACAGGGCTATGCCCGGCGCTTCTGTTCCTTTGCCGATGAAAAATTGGAAGCCCCTCCTTCGCCGACCGGTGGAATCTCCATGACGGAAATCCATCGTCCACAATACCCACTGAAATTTCACGCAAAGACAGTGGACGCAGTCACGGCGGCTCTCTTCTCCCTGCGCAACTGCGAGACATGCAGAATGGAGGCGCTGAAACTCGCGCTGCATTTGACGTCTCATTTGAGAGGCCATCGAGGCGTATATCTCAGACTGTTCTTGATGTCATCCCCGAAGTCCTGCCGCACGCATCGTGGGTAAACCCGCAACCAGAAATCTATTCACGTCTAAGAAACCGGTGGATCAGTCGACTTCTCTGGGATCGAATCCAGAATGACCTCCTGGGCCTCAACACACTCTCTGCAAGAGATGTACTGAGCAAAAGACGCCCCAATGCCTTAGCCAGCGACTTGAACGCATCCAACCGCCTGGATGAGGGCTCGTCCTCCCCATTCATCTCGAGATGCGGCGTCTCACACGTTCTGTCCGTGCGTGTGCCTGTCCGCCAGAGTCTGCCGGATCCATGAGCCCCGAAGGCGAACCGGCCGTATCTGAGGCGAGTTATCACACGGCATGCGGATGCGCGCGGTGTGAGGGGGGCGCTGCAGGACTTGCTCGAGACGGGAGCCTTCCAGACTGCAAACGGTCAGGCGAGTAAGTGTTTATGGGTATCCGCGCTGACTGAGACGCACGGATCACATTACGCGTCAACAGAAAATCCTGGAAATGGTGTTGAGTGCTGGTATTAGGCCGAGCAACTAGCCACAGCACCTTGGGTGGTGCACCCGTAAAAAGGCTCAGTCCACGAAAAGTCATCATCCTTCGTGACGATGGTGAAGCCCAACGCTGTTGAGGCGAACTACCAGATTTCCCAAGATCCGCTGCAGCCCTTAGAGGCCCGCACGCGGAATGTGGGATGCTGCTTGGAAAGACTGCAATTTTCTGGGCAGATGCCAGGGCGCGCTGGGTTTTCTCCTGAGAGGCGACCCGCTCAGCTTCACGAGCATGACGGTCTCGTGATGGGCTCTGCAATTCACATCGTTGACGATTTCCTACACGATCTTGGGTGTGGACCTGTGAAGCACTTGGCATACGGATGTACGGACCCGCAGCCTCAGACCAAGAGGGGGAGTGGTATTCTCCACCTGACATGCATCGCCGCATGGCCCATGGCTACGTGAACTTGGCGCAGAGACACAATGCCAGAAAGCACTGATACTTGGGTTACGGTCTAACATGTCCTAGCAGGAGTTGTCACCCGCCTTCGGAGATCCCATGGCGCGTGCATGAGTTATATCAGCCCGGGTTGTTCTACTCGAGACTCATCAGCCGCATTCTCATCACGATGGACCGAATGCGTGCTTTAACTGGAATCGATGTGGCATTCCGTCATCGTTACTTCTCCATAAACTCAACACCTGGGATGTAGAATCAAGCTTGAGATGCAGTTTCAGTCCTTCAAACCTGCCATTGTCTACCCGTATAACTTTAGAAGGTGGAGAAGGGTTTGGCTGAGTGGAAAATTCAAAATCAACAGTCAACTCCAAAGCCACCCCGGAGTAGAGGTTAGACTTGAAATTGGTATCCTGGGAATTAAAGCCACCAACAAATAAAAAAGGCAGTTTTCACTGCCTTTTTTTTTTTTTTCTGCTTCTTTTTGAAAAATATAAATTCCAAGTTCAAGACTATTCTTACCGTCTGGGCCTTGAATGTTTCTTGATGCCAAGTATTTCACAAATGACTATTGTCTATGTGCGCCCGTTTAAGACACTTCTGGGTACCCACTTTGCTTTCGGTACAGGCCGGCCAATTTTTTTTAAGACCTGCCCAAATCCATCGCCCGCATCATCTGGCTCTTTTTCGGGGGTTTTCCTTTGGCAAGGTTTTGTCCGTTTCAGCCCGGATTGCATTTTTAAGGTTAAAAAGTAAAGTATCGTGGGACCTCAACAGCTTTCATGGCCTCTGGCTTCCAGCAAGCACCATAAGGGCGCTTTGATCTTCCAATCCGCCTTCTCGAAAGGCTTCTCCGCTTGATCTGAAGCATGTAGTATAGAGAAGTGTCTTCCTTCACGAATTGCCAATTTTCAAAGAGAATGCCCAGACAGTCTTCCTCATCATTTTCCCCAGATCGGAGGAATTTCGTCCGCCCTCCCCCCCCCCGACTAGCTTGCAAAATG
>Ga0163217_1012728_pt1 | contig 17047 bp, 6 predicted proteins | sample SynspAceP_FD_185933 | JGI IMG/M metagenome (GOLD analysis project Ga0163217, IMG submission 185933) | Saline lake microbial communities from Ace Lake in Antarctica - Synechococcus sp. Ace-P (PacBio error correction) | ecosystem: Environmental > Aquatic > Non-marine Saline and Alkaline > Saline ...
AAAGAGTAGAGGAATATCAACCGTTTCTTCAGCCGCCACTCAAACGACAACTTCAAAGATGATGTCCATAGTTTGTTATCGGGCGTGGTTTCGCGTAGGTAAGGTAGAAGGGAAGAGGTTTTTCTTGGTTTTAGGCCCCGCAGGGCATCGAAAAAGCAGTTCTAATGCGTCCCGAGGTGTTACCTACCCAATGGTGGATATAGAAAAGGCCCAAAAAAAGTTTTGGGGAGTTAAAAGGGCCCCTAAGCGGTATGTAATTTCGCCATTGTTGTAATGTCCACGCGCCTGACCAATTCATTGAGCAAATACCATACCAAAGAATATGGCTTGGTGGGCCCTTCCTTTCGACAAGGAAATCGGTCAACCTGTGCGGTTAGAACGGCCCACAATGAAGCCCAGTTTTCCAAGTTCAAAATTCCAGCTTTCGGCAGGGTGAGAAAAGTAAGGAACGTTCTGCATCCGGTGCTTTAATTTTGGGCCACTCGACGTACAATATCTGTGCCACTGACCACCACAGAACTAGCACGGCCATTGTAAGCCTCCAGGCATTTTCCCAGTCCATTTAAGGCCACACGAGCGTTTTCCTGGGCCCTCGGAACATGCCATCCAACGTTTTAAAAAGGCGGTGCTTCACGAGATGAGTAGAAAATCCCGTAAATAAGAAGGCACATGAATGGGTAAATGCATCTGTACTATTGCTTGCTCCATTCAAGGCCGGCTAGCGCGTAAGGCTTTGTTTGTCGCGCCAGTTTTCAGGGTTGTCCTACATCTAATAGCGATTGTAGGCGGACTTCTGGTTTGTTTGCCAAATGGGCTTTTGCCAAGCGAGAATAAAGGGTTCAAGCGTGTTTGTGGTGAAAGACAGGCATGGTCTGAGGTAGGTAAAAGACCCAGCAGATTCGAGCTGGCTTAAAGTCCAAATATTTGAATTCCCACTAGCCACCCAACGCGCGGACTCAACGAATCACTACTGAAAATCCCATAGGGCAAAATTGTAAGATAAGAAAAATCACTATTTCTCTCGACAGGTACAAAATGTTTTCTTCGTGTCCATAAGTCCTTAAACCCTTTTTAAAGTTATTCTTTTGTGTATTTTGTGGGTTGATGGAAAAAATAAGTAAAAGGGGTATATATTTATAAGACAAGCAGATTTTAATTGATATATATATAGGTAAAATCTAATGAATGTAAGCATTAAGGCAATTACGGAGCCTTTTCTGGCGGTACAGTCAAGAGGGGAGTTTTAACCAAAGCAGCAGACACTTTTACATAATTACCCAATCGGCCTTGAGTAGTATTATCAAGGAATTAGAGTCAAACTTAAAGAAACTAGGGTTGTTTTTGACCGTTCGACTAGAAAAGCTTGAAAACCCTTGCTGACCAGGCCGAAATATTCCTTCCCAGCTGTGGAATTCGGATGCTTGATGAGATGGAAAACACTACTAACGAGGTTATAAGGCTTTACTTAAAAGAGCTCGATTTGGCAAGGTCAGAAATAGCAGTTGCTCAGCAATTGGCGTTCGGTTGAGCTGCCTTAGAATCATTGCACTATACAACACCAATGTAATCCACAAGTGGAAAGTCAGCATGTATCGACTGCGTGTGGAAAAAAAGTACAAGATATTGTCAGCAGTGGCGAGGGCCGATATTGTATTGGACCAGAGCGTAAGTTTGCAAGTGGCGCTGAGTAAAAGCGCTTAATTTTTTCTCACCATTTTCATTTAGCCACCAATGGCCCACTCACTCCCATCGCCACAGGCGTAAGCTCCGATGGAAAGACATCGCCCCTTTAGAGCTTATTACACGCGTGGGTCGTTTACGATCTATTAGTAGAAAATTTAAGTAGCGCGACTCGGCCCGACTATATTATCAGTCCAAAGCATCAGGTGAATTTTTATTCGCACAGCGCGCTGAGTAATGGTTGAAAAACGGCCTAGGTGTGACTCTGTGTTTGCCTTAATGCCTTTGAAATCGGTAATCCAGAGCGGGTTGGTGATGTTTCCTATTGGTGATCCCTTATTACCTGGCAATTTTGTATTTATACAGTTGTAAAAAAAGCCGCAAAAAACTACCAGCCGTACAAAAGTTCCATTGATATCTTTGAAAAACACATGCAGTTCGACAAAACATGGGTGGTAGCTTTTTTGGTCTAATCTTAAAGGTTGTGCTTGAGGTTGTTGATGAATTTTGAGAGAATTTATGCTTATTAAAGATGTAGGTTCAATTTAAAGGAAAAGTGAGAGTAATGTACTTTAACAACAGTTTGGACTTCCCAGAGTTTGCTAGGACTTTTATTTTAGTAAGATGCTAGGAATCTACTAAGTAATAAAGGCGTCCACTACCATGTTGTCGCGGTTCGCGTCAATTTAATCTTGACCGATTCTGTGTGTTGATTTTAGAGCGAGTGTCCGTCGCGTGTTCGAGAGCTTTCCCCTTCTATTTTGATAAGATATCGGCATGGTGGACTATCTATCAATTGCTGGGAGCCGTCATAATGTTGTCCCCGAAGATGCTGTCCATCGGCACGAAACGCCTGATTTTTGGTCGTATCAATATAAGCCTTCCTCTTTCATAGATGCGCAAGTTAACTCGAACAGGACTTGGCTTTCACTATCTGTCTTTTTGACATATCCGAATATCATCTAAAATAAGCAGCTCATTATTATTCTCTAACTTTTTTTAGTGCCCCTTCAGATTCTAAGGCTTCTCGTTGCCAATTGCAGGTATGCTGAACCAACGCGGGTACCTGCTACTAAAACTTCACGCTTGAATCGATTGATTTCTATCAAGGCGTATCCGAGCGCGGCTGCCAAATGCGTTTTTTCCTAGACCACTTGCTCCAAATAGTAAAAGGTTATGCCCTTGCCTTACCCAATCAAGGTCCATGAAGTTTTACCCTGTAAATTGTGTTGTGTAATGCCTCTAATTTGAGAAAAAAGTCATACTGAGACACTGCTTTCCATTCGGCAACTTACTGTCACGTAATAATCTTTGCAGGCGTTTCTCGTACGGTCCGTTCGCTTCTAGCTCACCAACTCTGCTAAAATAATTCCGGTTCCAATTTGCGACGACTTTGCTTTTTTGGAAACCAAGCTTAACCAATCCTTTGCTAATTCGCTGGAAGCCGTAAATTCTTTTTAATAATATCGGTAAGCTCGTGGTTTAATTAGCCATGCAGAGAACCTCCTATTTAACGCATCATAAACTTTGAACCGTGTGCTGCTGGCTAACGATAGCTGGGATCTCATTCTTGTTTAGTGCCAAAACCTATTTCGACAGGCTTCCAATACTTGCTCTGCTTCCGTCTGAACGCGTTAATGCAATACCTCCCTAACGCCGCTTCACAGTGTAGTTATGCGCCAACAATAATAAATCACTATATAGCGGCAATCTTCCATCACTCACATAATCCTGAGTCAGTTAGCTTGCCAGAGCAACGGTAAAAGTCTCCTGCTGGAATAATGTCGTCACGGATAATTGAGAACATTTTGAAGGCGTTTGCTTTCTTGCTAATGAGTGGAATGATGTGGCGATAATCCACCCGGACCTAAAGCGCGTAAAGCTCCCTCTGCATAGACCTCTTGGTAGCGTCAAGTATCGCTTCATGTCCATAAAACAATTCAAGCCGTTCATCAAAAATATGGATTAAACAGTGAGGTACCAATTAAAACGTGAGGGGAGCGGTGTAGTGACTCGCTTAACCCTGAATAGTACACTTGATCGAGTGGTTCTATTTTTTATGTCTTTTAGATTGTTGTTTTTTGTTGGTGTTTGATAACCTTAACGTAATGCTGCACTAAAGTCATTGGTTCGACGTTTTGGGTAATGACTTGTATAGGTTCTTTTCTCATCAAAACGCGTTCTAAACTGACGATTTATTTTAGCAACAATATAGCGATAGGAATGCTTCATAATCTTTTTAAATAGATTAAAATCTGCGGCTTCCCTCGCAGCATTAAACTGCTGGAATCTTTACTTTCTTTTTAGGTGTCCATGTGCCGCGACTCAATCGCCCCATTTTCATGTGCAACACCTTATTATTTCGCGTTGCGAACAACATGATAGTGTTGGCACAATGCCCTGAATACCGTTCGGTCAACATCAACCTTTTCTGAATGATTTTTAACGCCGCACTCAGCTATCAGTACGAATGGCTTGCAAGCACGCCTGCCACACTGCCAAAAAGCATTTTGTAATTCCTGAAGGATAAAGAACTCAAACTTTCCCCACCTAAGGACAACCTTGAACATATGTCCAACCACTGAAACGTCAGCCGATAATGAAACAGTTTATGTTTAAACTCAGCACCAGCTAGGGTGATATTTAAACTATTCATTCCAAGTGTAATCAGAGATTCCATGTCACCAGGTATATGATTTTTGTTCGAAAAATCACCTCTTTTTCAGACCGTATTTGCTCAGCCCACCGCGGTTTAACTCGTCGTTGCAAACGTTCTAAGATTGGGAGCGATCCGAATCGAGCCGGGAGCATGTTCTTCGAGGCACGCCTATAACGTAATGGGTTTGAAAGTGCGGATTATCTCTAAAGAGGAATGATGTACTGCTCAAAAAGTCCATTTAAAGGGATCTTCCCCGCGTGTGTAGTGTCTTTGTAATTTGGTTGTTTTGGAGGTCTCCGACTTCAATACGTCTGCCACAACGTTCTGATATGCCCGCTTTTGCAGCGGCACTGGCTTTGAGTATGGGTTTGGGCTGTTTTTCGATAAGAACATAAAATAACTTAAAACCTGCTGTTGGGTTATGAATTTTCCAGGCATGTTCGATCTCTAAAGAAAGGTGATGCCTGAAGCTTACCAAACCAGGACAAGTTAGTTGTCGCGAACCGGCCAACTTTAATTGTCGTCCTAATACTAAGCTTAGTTTTAAAAGGTCTGTAGAAATTATGAATCAACTATATTATTTCATATAACCCTATAATAATTGGTCAAAAGTAGAATTTTTAAGGCCTGCCTCAGCAGAATTATAGCTATTAAGGGAGCACATGCGCAAATAAGTCCTCTCATGGAAATTTCGTTTTTAAGTCTTTTTATTTCCAGTTTAGGGATAAACCGGCGCCAATAACCGTTTCTAGTTGATCCCAAGGAATAGGGGGCATGTGGTCGAGTCATGCAGGTCAGGTTGCAGCCTGGCTGATCGGGGAAGCGCGGGGCCGCCCTAGCCGCCGCCCTTCCGGACCGGCCTGCCGCATGCAGGACCACCCGCCTGACCCTGGAGTGAATGACCCCGGTCCTACCGCCGGGTGCCTGGAAAGAAGCGCCTTGCTGGACGGATTAAAGGAGCCGCATGCGTGAAAGTCGGGCCAGACTCGGGCGGAGGGCGCGTGGAGTTCACAGGGCAGATTGGCGCAGGCGGCGAGCGCAGCCGGCCAGCTGCGAAGTTGGGTTGGGGCATACAGAACGAGAGGCGGATGGGCTGGCGCTCACGGCGAGCAGCGGCAAGCGGCGGCGAGTGGAAGAACGCCGGAAGTCAATACAACGTGGCTCACACGGGCACGACAAGGTGCTTGCTTGCGGGGACGAACGACAAAGGTGCGGCGAGGGAGCGCTGGTGAGGAGGGGAAGCTACATTCATACGAGAAAGGAAAGCCGTTCTTTAAGGTGTTTCACGAGAGCTCATCTCGGAGAGAAAGTGAGGTTGGTGCTCGAAACATGAACTGACGCCTCGAAAACATAAAAATATGATTGTGCCTCGATCGCAGAAGAAGTATTCGCATATTCCCTAGTATTATACTCGCTATACATGTAGATATTTTTTGAAAGAAATATAGAGATCGCAGGGAATTACTTTCTGCGTCTAGACAGAGAACTGTATTAAATTTAGGTGAGGTGAAGATTGTCCTGTACTTATTTATACATGAATAGTATTGATGGTTAAATAAAGCACAGAAAGTCTATGGGCTATAAATTAAACGACTCGCACGGAGTTTTTGAAAAAGCCTCTAATAGGCGTCTCAGTAAGCGTCGCCTGAATTTTGTTGTTCTTTAAACGGCTGAGATACGCAAGTGTGCTCCATTTACATACGTCCTAGACCGGTATTCGCTAGCGAGAGTGCACTAATACCAAAAACCTAATAAGGGTTTTTTTAAATAAGCAATCGCGAATCCATATGGGTAAGCACCACACAGATACCCATCCATACGCACTCTAAAGGGTGCCAATTATCTTGTGAATTTCTGCATAAATAACTCAAAACTATCTCAATCTTTAAGAATATGCAATTTTTTCATTATTTTCGCAAGGCGTTTTTGCCATAAATTCTTAGGTTAAGTTAAGAAGGGTAATGTATTGTCCATTTGCTGCTTTAAATCGGCAGCTAGGCCAATACTTGTGTTCGAGTGTGTTACACCAGAATGACAAACCATGCAAAGCACCAATAAGGTAATGGCTTTCATATTGAGTCTGTCCGTAAATATTCTTTCCTTTAACGAGGCTAAATTCACGTTGATACAAATGTATTGGGATATGCACCAGTACTTCCCGATGCGTTGCCCTAGCCATAACTAAAGACTTTTCAACCTTGATATCACAAAACATAGTTATTACAGTGTGTTTGGCAATTGGCTTGGCTGATAAGCGAGGATGATCCAGGTATAGAATAACTACTGACGTCTAATAGTCCCCATATATAAAATAACTAAATCTCAATGACAAATAACATCCATATTTAATGATCCGACCATAGGTTGTCCGCAACTGCGGCGAGTGCGCGCGGAGAATAAACAGCAGATCCAAGCAGGATGTGTCTTCGGAGTGAATACAATATCCAAGCACAGAGTGTGTAGATTTTCCGTTTCCTAAACTGGCTGGCGTCTACGCTGCTTTAAGTTTAGATCCCACGGTGCTTTCATTACATCAAAAGCTTCCCCATGATTCTGGCCAATATGTCCAAGCTGAAGCTTTGATTAAGGAAAAATTGCCAGGGGTATACAATTAAGGTGCCGCTTGTACGATTCCGTTGGGCAACTAAAAAGCGTTGCAATTGCACCTTAGCAGAGCCAACCGTTGGGAAAACCATTTAGGTTTTATTCCACACTGATGTCTAAAACTAGAGCAGAATCGGACAATTTCTTTTTTTCAGCCTCTGGAATCCTTCCTATCATTGGGTATTCTTAGAAGCCCACACCTAACGATGTTAATGCATCGATTTCTGCCTTCTATTTTACAAATCTGGGGAGCAGGTAATCCAGGCACTCCCATTTCCATTCGAATTATATTTTTGTCCTGACTCCTGTTCGATTTCATTAATTAGCGTGACTAACTGTTCTAATCGAAGCTGTTTGTGCTAAAGAGGTGATGCTTCGAGTGATCACGAACTTCATTTTTTCGTGATAAATGTGCAGATCTTAATGCCATTAACTATTGGTCATATAAAATAGTCTTACTTAATTTACGCAGATTTTAATTAAATATATATTTAACGTGAGAACACTTCTCACTCTTTTTAATGACGAATTGAATTTCACATAAAATATTAATTAAACTTGTAAAAAATAGTTTGATTAATATCTAATATACTATTACAGATTGTTTCTGGCTGCAAACGGTAAAAACAGATGATTTTATGAATATTTTATTTACATGTGAGAAATCAAAATGAGATTTAACGAAAGGTGGAAGAAAGCACTGTTTGTAGAGAGAGCGTTCACAAAAGACTAAAAAAATCTAGAGTGTGTGAAATAGTGGTGTTGCAATAGGAACTTCCCTGGTTTTTGTATTAGACAAAAATAGGGGGATTACGAATTAAAACCGATTTTTAACGTTTTTCGGTGTTTCCGTGAAGCCTCACCGCTAAGTAAGAAATGCCTTGATTAAGTCGGTGGAGTAATCCTGCTTAATTCCTGCAATATTTGATTTTTTTGTTTACCTATGCCTGGGTTTAAGCTGTTTGTTGAGATCCATTTTTTTATAAAAAGCGTTCTAACCCTTCTTTAGCCTTGTAAGTATGCCCCTACATTATCTCTGGCAGGGTGTATTCCCAGCCCTTTATTTTTTATCCACAAAAAGGCCAGTACTGATTTTTCGACTGTGCATCCCGTGGTCCTACACCAATTTTTAAATGTAGTCTTGGCTGCATAACGTGGCAACATAAAGTGGTCCATTGTATAATTTGAGCCGTTCAAAAGAGGTTCATCTGAGTTCTGTCTGGAGGGAGTTTTCAAAACGAGCAGACTTTTCTAGTCGGGGTAATGCGATAATCCAAGAGCCATAATGTCACACCAAGACTTTAGGCGTTTTAAGGCGTGGTTATCCCTTTTTTAGCGGCTCCTCCAGCGACAAATCATTAAAAAAAGCTTTTTTTCCTTCGTCCTCACTGCATTCTCGTAAGCATAGTCCACCTTCATGGGCTTTTTATTGGAACAAGTACACTAAGTGTACTTCCTGGACGCCTGCTCGAACAACCATATCATCGGACATTGGAAGCATCAAGATGATGTTCATAATTGCGAGTCACTCGATAATGTCGTATTCTCTTGCGGTAACACTGCATTTGGAAATAAAGCGGTCTGGTTTGAGTAGTATTCGATCTGGAAGTGTGTAGAGCAAATGATAAAGAAACCATGTAAAAAACTGGTTCAGGAATAATGATTTTTTTATGAGAGGAAAAGTTTAGGCAATTATTTGCACTGCCTAATTTTATGTATTACTACAATATATGAATCTTTTCCATATTTATCACAGTTACATCAAAAGTATTCACGATGTATGTTACTGCAGCAGGCAACACGGGTAAGTTTTCTCTGAAGTTAACTTAGAATGATCTCGATATTCGTAGACGTGCGTTATAGATTGTTTGTCTGTTATTTCAGTTGTCTACCAATATATAGTCAACTTGTTCCTTTTTTGTTGTTGCTCTCCGGTAAAATGGTGTTCAATGAGACAGCAAACATATAAACTGAAATGGGTTTTCCAGCACAACCTGAATGCTGATGTCAGAAAGAGGCATGACACGCTGTGCGCTATTCAAATTCGTGACGGTGGTGTTTTGGAGAAAGACCCATTGTATATATCACCCAACGCGTTCTCTTTTGACCACTTTCACTATCGCTTGCAGAGCAAAGAAAGGATGTTTTTATATCGTTCTGTGTAATGTGTTTATTTTCAAGAGAAAGTAATATTATCTTCTGGATTTCACCTAAATTAAATACCGAGGATGTTAATTAGGTTTAGATTTTTGATTTTTCATACTATTTGAGCGTACAAAGACATTTCAGTATAAGCCTGGACCTCGTGAAGATAAGGAACCGCTCTTGCTAATTATTACAAGACCACCGAAGTTCTTATTCCGGGTCTATAATTAAATACGCAATGGATCCGCCTATCCTAATCAAAGATGAGGTCCGCAACCAAGTAACCGAAACTGTGGTTCAACGATTATATTTTCAGTTTAAGTCCTGAGTCATATAAACACTAACCTGGAAACTCGCATAATATAAGACTATAGTTTCCCCCATAGCTAGATTTATCGCATTTGTTATCCGAGTCATTTTATGTTTTACCGTGCTTATAAAACACTATTCTACGCACGAGAGAGTATTCTTTCACCATTATTCGCGGGGCGCCTTGAGAGCAAGGCAGCCTCGCTGGAAGATGAATGCACCGGGTGACGAGATACGCAGGCTGTGCAGAATCATTAGAGGACAAAGTGCAACATTGAGCACTCTCTCTGTCTATTGCCTCTCACGGCTACTTTCGCAACAGCTCAGATAAGGCTGTTAGGGATGATGACACTAGAAGCCTTCTCCCGCTCGTGCCAAGAGCAACGCCTTTATAGCTAGTTGGGCGGGTTTCTTTGGGCTATTTATAATCTAGCTGTTGGGATTGAGCACATTTCTTTTGGTTATTAACCTTAGTCAATGATCTTCCGATTTAATGACACTATCATTAGATGCTCGACTCGACTGTTTCAGTTTATGCATAAACCTAATGATTCCTTAAATGGAGACATATCATCGATCGAATTTTCACTAACACACATCGCTGCAGAGAAGTATTTTTTTTATATAGCTTTCGAGACCTGCTTCTACTGCCGGGCAAAAGGAACGCTCTGGTCTAGTAGCGTTCCTGACCAAGTTCTATTTCCTTGAGCGTTGATCACTGTTCTAGCGATGCTCTCATATTTTTCCCAGTTCCTTCAGAGAGCAATACTATTGAGCTTTACGATTTGTAAGTGTAGAATAAGCCTAAATGATTTATTCAGAGTGCTACTTCGCCTACTGTCTTTCCTTTCTGGAGGATTCACGAGATGTCAACCGCAGCCTTTGTCTCAGCTAAATGGTTTTTTCCCATCGTCAACTTAGAGCCCTTTATTATCCCCCGATGAAAAGGTTTACTAATTATACATAACGCAGGGCTATAAACATGATTGTTGTTTTGGCTGGAGAAGGAGGAGCCGTGTTGACCGTCGTAAAACTTGGCTAGATTGTGATAATGCGATCAGCTCTATCCCTCGCGCTGGGTTTTTCTCTTGGCCGCCACTCCTAGCACGCGCGCGTTTCTAAGGGGCTAGCTCAAAATAAGGCATCTGAACATGCCATTGGAATTGCATTGGCACCCAATGTCATTTTACAAATAGATGGTCAAGGTGACATAAGGATATTTGCGAGTATCTCGCTGCTATTTCACGAGCGCAATCAAGGGTCATCTCGCAGTTGCTCTTGATACGGAAACGCTTCTGTGATTGGAGGTATTCTACAGAAAGGCCATTTTTCCCAATATAACTCAGTAGCCAGATCAACACCGAGGGATCGCAAGACTATAGGCCCGTTGAGTTAAGTCCCTAATAGTGCCCGAAATTTCCCCATCTAAAAATGTGGCGGTGCGGCCTCTATGTGAGAGGCATACGGATGCAAAAGCACTGTGGGACAGAGGGCGAAACATGGAGAAAGCCATAGAGCGCGTTAATAGGGGGAGTCCGCGCAAATTGTAATGATGATTGGTTGGGGCTTGGTGGAGATCCGCTGCCATGCACTCTTCGTGACGCAGCCGCTATTAGCGCATTTTGCGAGGATCCCGAAATTATATAGCGCGTTCTTCCTAATAAAGCATTAGCAAATGAAAACCCTCTCTATGAGGACGTGACGTAAAATTTTAATCCAGAGTCAAGACCACAACGTCCGAGAGGGTATAGAGACATATCATACTGGCCACCCCTGGTCTCGGCCCTTGATCTATAACTTATGCTTTGCGTTCGAACTCCATAACCTCCAGCGAGCTAGAATCGCATCTTCCGGAGAGAGCGAATCGAGTCCTTGATCACTGGGACTAATCAGATCCAATTGTTAAGGTTCTGCTGGTTCCAATAGTGATAGCTAAAAGAGGAGTTTTTACTTACGAGTTATTTAATATATTTTATTTTTTTCATTTTCATTTTCCTTTTCCGGTAGGTAAAACAGTTTCGCTGGGAACAGTTAACAATTTCAGGGATATTAGAATCATATTATTATAAAATATATAGGTAATAAGAAAGGTAGAATGCCTTTCGTGTTTTTTCTGAGGTTCTCTTTGCAACACTTTGATACAACACTTAATACGGGTTCAACAGGAGGGGTTCTATTAATGCCAACACAACCTACCATAATAAAACATTACAACCAAAATAAATAGGATCTATTCCCTGCTTTAATAACTAACGGGTAATGGTAACATTGAGGTGCAAGAATTAATATGTTTGTGTTAAAGTCCATTACGCATGCCAATGAATATCATTCGCATAACTGGTGGGCCTTAATGTTCTAGGGGCTGTCCCATTTAATTGGCTCTAGTAAGCTAATGAGGCTCTGCTGGTAATCAAGCCAGAGTCACCAATATAGGATGAAACAAATAGCGGCAGCACAACAGAAATAAACAATGCTTGTTTGTATAAGCTGCTTGAATGAAAACAAAGGAATTTAGATCTGGTAATTTTTTTCAACACACTACTCTCTCTCCATCCTCACGATAAACAAAAAGACTAATAATCGAGTTGCATAGCCCTGCGCAATGACAGCCGCTTCGGTGGTGTAAAAAGACCGCCAACGTAATCCACCAATATGATGACAGGCCAATAAGCAAGCAAAGGAATCCATCTTTGTGACTTTTAGCCTGGTTTTTTGAAGCTTTTGACGAGGCCTTGAGGCTGCACATCGATTGATTCTCATGCTCCATTTCGAAGCTACACCAAGCCAAGACCCAATGATGAATTGCCTTGCAACAATACCCAGCCATAAAAGCTTGCTGAATAGATTGGTTTGGCAGTGACACAAATGATGAAAGGCAAATACTGGGTGGGATATAGGGGGCAATGATCCCGCCAGCAAGCAATGAGTCCTGCTGAACGACCAATGGGATAGCCATTGTTCCTCATCATTTGGTAGTAGTAGTGTTTGGCTAAAGCGGCAGTGTCAGCGATGGCATGACCCTGAAACAGGCTCGCTAAAATAACCGCGGGCAATTATAGGCACGTAACAAGCCCACCTCTTCGATGACCAACACAAACTTTATTGCAGTTGATGATGTCGTTTTGAAGATACGCCTCCAGCATTCATTAAATTTCACGCGGCAAGGATGAAAAACAGGCACAGCCATTAGAGGAACACTGTCAGCAACCATTAATAAGATTTTGAGCAGTTAACTGGGCATAACATAAAAAATAAGGTGCACATTAATGTAATGCCAGTTAATACAAGCGCAATGCTATCGGCAAATGCCTAAAAACATGGAAGCCAGTCAGGCTTAATAAAAATAATACCTAAGCCATTTAGTCATATTTCCTTACCTTGGTCCTGAGATTTGATTTTATAACTGTTCTCGAACCCAAGGGATATGGGAATTTATTATTTTTAGAAATAAATAAAAAAACAAATTCCTTAGGATATAAAACTCCCATGCCGAGGATGCAAAAAGACCAGCTTTGAAAATAGCAGGATTGCGAGAAGGGTAATTTCCATTACCGTTGAGTTATATTTACACGCAATATTATATTGTCTTAAACTTCCTTTCTAAGAAGAGGTAATACAGGCATAAAGCTAAGGCATGACTCAATATTGGCAACAGCGGTTCTTAATGGGGCAGAATTTTTCTCTGGATTAGGTCAAAACCAATTGGAGTTTCGACCGTAACAGCCAGCGTAGAGCCCCAATGAATATAAGCCAGACGAACAAAAGTCGAGATAGCTCTTCGAGCGGCAATGGAGAGCCAAAACAAATAATCTTAGTATGACATTTATGAATACCGCAGAAAACACTGACGGCTTAAAGCTAAAGGCCCATCAATATATCAATGGTTTTTTTTTCAAAAATTTTTTGATTATATAATTCCATTTTTTTACCCTTTATTATTGTAAATTTTAAAAAAATGTATTTATTAATGGAAATGGTCTAGGTGGCTTATCCTTTGGATATTACTTTTAGATGTAATGTGGCAGGTCGAGTGCAGCCACCAGTTGGAGAGCTTGACGCAAGCAAGTTGTCGTACATTTCCTTGGCATGGCGTTTGAGATGCAGGAGAGTTTTGGAACCGCATTCTTCGCGACGTTTAGCCAATTTCATCATCATGCAATTAAAAGATTGACTGAACGCATTATTGAGATCTAGCCTTAGATAGTTTGTCATTGTACGAAGTAGCGCATACCACCACGCAACAGCGGCTTCAGGAGACATGTTTAGATATAGAGGGACTGGCAGAGGTGCCACTTTTGGGACCTCTTCCTAGACAAGGTGAAAGGAAGGTGACCCTTTTTTCAATTAATTCTGAGGCGGAGATCCTATTGAGCGAACCTCGGCACTGCCTGGATAACCAACTGTGGCCTGCTTCCAACGAATAACTAAAATACATTTTTTCATCAATGTTTAATTCTGGATCTTCTATACGAGCATGGTAGTCTCAGGGCCTTCGAATACGATTGCCTCGGGCGTTCCAAAAGATTTTTTCTGCACCCAGGTTCTGATAAATAGGTTTTTCTTAAAGGCGTCACCGACTACTGACATCTTCATAATGGCAACTGGGTCAAAAAAAAGTACGCGCTAAGGACAAATAAAACCAGCACCGAATGTTTTTAATGGTGATGCAAGCACTCATAAATCAAATCAGAATTGTGAGTTTGGCTAGCGATTGCAATTTCACTCGATCGTTTTAACCGCTGACTTGTTTTTACAGTTCCTTCATGAAGGAAACCTGATTTTTGTAGCTCATGTAAAACGGCTGGATACACGCCGCACGATGAAAGCCTCTCGCGAGTGTTTGCCGGCTGGCATGCAGTTACGATTAGAGGAATGTCTATCTCAACTTCCTGCCATCATGTAGAGATAGATCAATGCCCATATGACGAGCAAATTGCGATTAAATGCGGTGGGCAAGTTTGTCGATCAACCAAGCGCTGAGGCCAACAAGCGATAGCGTTAATGAAATGATTCTTTTGTGCATTATTTTCTGACGGGCCGAACGTTCATTAAGAAACAAGTTCACATATTCGCTTGCCTGTTGCATAAGCCCTTTGGCCTCGCTTCTCGATAAGTGCGCAAAGGAATAACTTGGCGCAACCTGGTAATTGACATACCCTAATGCTTCAGCCAAGGCGTTTCATGGACACGCGGTGCCCCATTGTTTGCAGTTGACCAATAGATGGAGAGGCTGCGGGTCGTCATTTCCATAAAACCTTCCGTAATCAATTTTGCCCTGTTGGCAAGCAGTTTTACGAAAGAGCTCCAAATAACGGTACTGAACGCGATTAATTTCTTCCTTTATGATGGCCGTCAAGCATAGGGCCACCAGATAGAAGCGATCGAAGGTAGGTCCTGTATGTGCTGCTGCCAGTAGCAAGCAAGGGTAGTTTTAATACACCCTGTGGTGGCACGACGCCATCCAATGGGTAGACCATGCAAGTATTTCTTACGTAGTCCTAGATAGGCTTAAAGTTTCTATCTAGTGCAGCAGTAGGGCGACCGGCTTTGTTCTGCAATGGGGTGTAACTTGGGAACTCCATCGGAAATACCACACATCACGAATACCATCTTGACTTCTTTGAGCGAGCTGGACAAATGGTGGGCGGGTTGCAAGGTGTGGAGAGAGTACCTGTCCTGCGCAATGCCTATAATAGGACGACCCGATGATTGCACCACGCTCTCCGGAGCGAGTAAATACCCTTGGTTCTTTATTTGTAGCGTTCTACATACAAAGCAGTCAATGGTCTGCATGACTAGGAATATCAAAGCCAACTGCTGCTTCGTAAGTGAAGTTTGGGGTTTTTATTATCCATTTGACTGTCTCTTATTTTTTTAGTAAAACCCGCGATGATTAAAGGTTGCCTGAAGAAGTGAGCTAATCCCAAACTCCCAAGGTTTTGCACTGTTGCTATGGGTGACGGTGTTATAGAGCGTGCCCAAAGTTTTGGGGAGCTAATCAATTACCGAGTTCACCTAGCTGAGGTTAAGAACCTGAGCCAATATGATCACGATCTTGAGTTGGTGAGAATAAGGTGCCCCAAAAATAATAACAAACGCATCAGGTACTTGGATGATTTTCGTTAATGGTTTTGATTTCACAAGATTTAAAAGGTGGAGCGACTAATTTTTTAATCATTGAAGACAGGCCGTTGTAGAACATAGCCATCTTGCGCCTTCTACTTTCGCGTCAACATCACAGGAATGAGACGTCTTCTAAACCTAAAATTCATCGTCAAAAAGGCAAATGAAAGGGCCTATTGCACCAAGAGGCATTATTGTCTTTGGCTTTACTAAGAAGAAGGCCCGCTGCGACCTTCCAAAATCGCGTTTAAGTTAAACATCCGTTGCCTTATGTCGCCCTTGTATTTTTCCTAATGTTTTTAACCGCTAAAGCATTTCAGGCCTTGGATTATTCATTCTGATTTTGGGTGGATCCGCAATAGGGTTACCACTTACGCATGTGCCAGATAAAACAGGCGCCATTGGTGAAAATTTCAGCGTCTGGTCCGATTCCTACTTCTAAATATTGTGAACCACAATCCCTTTTTCAATCAATAGCTCTTTTTAAGGCTGACGCCGCTTGTTCTGATCGCCAGGTTGAATCGCGCATAAGATTATTGCCAATCACTTCTTGCACTGACGCTCGTATAGCGCAGCTTTTGCAGGTTTACCACCCGCTTGCTCCTTCGGTAAATAACACGTTCAATCATGCTGGAGGCAAAACGTGACTCCCGCGCGCTTTAATCAACTTGAAGATCCGCAGGCGCTTAGTAGGCTAGGGCAAAGGTTGGATTAAGATGTTTCGTGAGTGTTTTTCTAACAGGCGCAATCAAGGCTGACATAACGAGAGTCCCCTGAAATGTCATTAATGACTGATCTAAAGGGTTATCGTTTTCTAAAACTCAGCCTCAAAAGTCGAAAAATGCGCCAGATAAATCGAAAACATTTCCATTCGCCGTATGGTGACTAAAGACGGCCCTGAGTAATTACCAGGAACCCACGCGCGCCATAGCGTTGATTGGAAGCGTCAGTAGGTTAGCGTATTTTTTTTTGTAAAGCCCTGAATCGACATAAATTTCTATTTCCTTTTCTTATTAAATCTTACATTAAGATGGCATACTGGATAAAATCCAATGAGGATGTTGTTTAGCCAATATGATAAACTAGGGGTTATTCAATAAAAAAGGATCTATATTATGTCCTAATTTTTCAATGACCACTTTTTTGTAACCTGGATAAATTCCGGCACTTATTTTTTATTAGACTCACTTGGTAAAAAACAATATGAATATGCATGTGACGGCCCACATATGAATTTGAGTCAACCTGCTGTGAGTAAAATGCTGAAAGAAATTGAGAGTTTGTTTGGCTTTGACATCTTGAGCGACAACCACGAAGCATGAATTCGCAACCGACGCTAGGGGAGCACGTTATAAAAATATGCCCATACAACATTGAATGGTGCTGAGGGGGTTTGTTGAAGCAAATGAAAAGTTTGCCATAACGGAGGACATGGCTATCCTAAAGTCCGGTGGTATTTTTTGCCGCAACCTCTGCCGTTTTTGCCTGAAGCTATTTGGAAATTAAGCCAAAACTACCCTCTATGAA
>Ga0163217_1077108_pt1 | contig 17044 bp, 8 predicted proteins | sample SynspAceP_FD_185933 | JGI IMG/M metagenome (GOLD analysis project Ga0163217, IMG submission 185933) | Saline lake microbial communities from Ace Lake in Antarctica - Synechococcus sp. Ace-P (PacBio error correction) | ecosystem: Environmental > Aquatic > Non-marine Saline and Alkaline > Saline ...
AGGGAAAAAGAAAAGGAAGATTTAAGATTAAAAACCCTGAGGGTGGGGAATACCGAGATGAAAAAACCCCCAACAAGCAAATATCGCCAACGCTGTTGCTAACGCGAAACAAAAAATTAAAGTGAGAACGAAGTTTGACGATCTCGTTTGAAAATGAAACAAAAGCAATCGAGTTGAACTCGCAGCATCATCAAGCATCGTCTGAAGTTAAAGATATGACACTTCAGGTTCTTTGGATGGCCTAAAAAAACCCGCAAAATAGGACGGTGGCCCAAGATAAGACAAAAGCTGCTTGACCCCAGCGCTTAAAGAATGAAAACAATAATGAATATAATTTAAATCGGCAAGCCTCACGCCAGCAGATAATCGCCGAAACTCGCAAGTATTGTGAGATCCGTTATTATGCATTGGATTCCATAGTGTGTGCTTGAAACTCTACTTTTTTTTTGGTTTTGTACCTGATGTAAATCGCTTAGCTTATTGTAAAGCGTCGTGGAAGCAGATTCTAGGTTTACTAAACCCGTGATTTTGAACGCAGCCTTAGTGATTATGGTCGGTCTTAAGGGGTCTGTTTAGCCATTAGTATTCGCTCTGGCCATGGTGGGGTTATTTGTGGATTTGTACTGTTTTTCCGCGACGCATTGTAATGAATAAATATGGGGGCTTGGCTTCATCTGTTTAATCCGTAATGCGCTATGTTCTGTTACTATTTCATTTCTTTGCAATTACCAGTTACACACCAAGTTTTACCATATAGTCTTCATCTTATAGATGGGACCATTTTCACGGGTTAGCCCAAGCTGGTTTAAATCATCTGCGTTTGGATTTTATGGCAGAAATGGACCTTAGATACCTCCAGAGATTAGAAGGACTGACTATTCGAATCTCGAACAAAGTTATTTGATAGGCATGTTTAATTCGTTAATGTGGCAGTCTGATAAGTTGCGCTTTTTTTTACTGCGGGTGCCTGTTACACAAAAAGTATAACTGGCATTTCGAAGTTTATGTTGCTCAGTATTAATTGTCATGGCAGCGTTTATGATTAGTTATGGCGATTACATGCTATGTATTTCCAGTATTAACGGGGCAGTATATTGTGGGACCTTTTTATGGCTACGCCCGTATAGCTCAGACTACAGGGAGTTAATTATTTTGGTCGGATTGGGCATTGGTTTATATGAATGGGCGCTTAGTGGTTGCTTTCTTGTGATAATTATGAATATGGTAACCGTATGTATTACGCGTCGGTATATTGGCAATAATATCAATGAATAAAAATGTAGAATAATAAGTCTAGATGGCTTATATTGCGTGTTGCATGGCAACGGTGGTTTAATTGCTGTACCTTCGTACTCATACAAATTGCCAAAAAGGATTAAAGGGATCTTAAAAGCTATTACCGCACAGATATATAAGCATAGAATATGTAGAGTGATTTCATCGGATTTTTTAGGCCTAATGAGCCAGGATTATGTCCCATTGACATTAAGTCCCGTAAGCGGCGATAAAAACGAGCGCCGATGGTTAAGTGGAAATCAAGTTGTGTTGGTCAACCAGATATGTGAAGGTACGTTATCATCAGTCGGGTAGATTAGAGCACAAAGAGACTTACTTGGGTAATCGACTTAGGGTTAAGATTGGTCTACAGTTTACCATTTATTTAGCCTGAAACGAGTGAACGCTTTGCCGTAAAGAAGATGTTGTCATTCGACAGTTTACGGTGCACATTTACCTGGGTTTGAGCGTCAACGCCAGTGTTATACAACAAGACAACAACCATATTGCCGCCGCAATGCATGCTTTAGATGCGCTTAAGCACCAGAGAAAACTAGATGAATGAATAAAAGTTAGTTGGCAGGTTATGGAAATTTCCTTAGTCTTATGGGCTTTGCCATCTGCCGCAACCAGGCCTTATATAACATGTCTGCTGGTTAGCACAACTTTCTTAATCGTTCAATACCAGGGTTCTTGTTCGGACTTGTATAGAATCGATACTTTTTGTGATGATTACTTCTTTTTGTCACTATGTGCCTACTGATAATGCTTATAATCTGTATCAGGCATGGTTTTTATACCTGATCGTCATAATTGCGCCAATATAGGGAGCCGAAGCACGAGCCGAAAAATTTGGTCAGAGCTGGGTGATCGATCGGGTTATTAGTTTACTAGTGCGGTCATTTTAGGGCGCATGCGCGAATACTGTTTATGCACCTGTTTCCGGGCAATTTATTATTTTTGATGATGGAGCGGAGTAATTGCACTTATTCAGCGATGATAATCCTTTTGTTACTATTTTATCAAGTGTTTCTTGGATGGTTTGGTTGATTGCTTAAATTGCGATAAACGATGAATATGCTTTGCCCGCTAAAAATAAGATTGTTTTAGCGAGAAGGTTTACTGAGGAAGTTGATCTAGCAACTAGATAAAATTTAAATAATAAAAACGTATTGAGATCTTACCGTTGCAGCGAGAAATCACCCATACGATGATTACCTCCTTGAATTGCTTTGATAGCTTGATTTATCATCATCAATCCGTGTGGGGTAAAGGCTACGGAGTTACCGGCATACGAGCAATTTTAATTGGGCGTTTGAGGGTTTAAAATCCTATATTAAAACATTGGGCATTTAAACGCAAGGCTGTAAAATGTAATTAAAATTGACTGTAATAAAATACATCCGTCGCAGTTTGCGAAATGCAACTTAGAAGTTTTGCTGTGTGCGAAAACTGCCAATGTATTGTTAATACTGCTTTGTGCTAAAAGATTATGAAGTAACTTATTTTTGCAGTCATACCATATCAAAGTTGGCAAAACGGCATGTTATGTAAAGGCAAGATGGTGAAACAACCGGAATAGTATTTACATACACTAAAAAAATCCAGTTCTTTATAATTGCACATGTGGCTAATTCCATTGTCGTATATGTATGGCTAGGACATCGATTGTAGTGCATTCGAAGATTTATCGACTAAAAGATAAATACTGAGTATTTTTATTTTATGCCTGGCAGTGTGTTGGATGTTAACAAAGCGAAAAAGGTGAATTAGAGTTCACAGCAATAGGCTATAAATTAACAACATACCTGATTGCTCGAGATTTTTCTTTATAAGATGGTTTCTGCTTTTGAAATATGTAAATAGTTGGGGTTGCCAGCTAAGTCGCCACCGAACTCAGGTAAACAGATAAATCGATTGGGGTGGTTTATTTTATTTGTTTGATTTATGATGATTTCATTGCCGTGCATAGCGATATTATAGGTATGCCACCAAACCTAAAATCTTCTTCCAAAGAACGCAATCGGAGGCTCCGTTTTAATACATAATGGATCTGCAGATTGGCGAACTTTATCGCTGCCAAATGACAATGATGTGTTATATGCAGTTTGAACCCATTCTAAATGTTATATTAGAAACTACCTGTATGGGGTTTGCTTGTTATCACCCTGCATGTGGTAATAATATTAAATGCATTATATATAATTATGTGCGGTCATTTATATGAGTAGACAAGTAACAATATTCAGTTTGCAATTATGCGTAGGTGAGCGAGCATTCAGATTACTCGTTCAATCGCATTTGCGGGCTTTAAACAAAATAAGTGCAAGATTCCAACAATCCCTCATTGTTGCTATTGCATCACAAGTAATAAACTGACGGGATTTGCTGTGTTTCTATTATTTTAATAGTGGAGTTTCAGCTTTCTCATGCATGACGTAAAGTAGAATAATAAGGCTTTATATTAACAAGCGATATTCATCAGAAGCAAATGTGACATGTAAATATCACATTTTTTCTATGTTCACAATTATATCGGTCATATCGAATCCAAAATTCGAGGTCGTCATTGACTTATATTTGTTTTTAATTTTTTCATGGTCGATCTTGAATGCTTTTATTCACTAAATATTATCTTATTATACACCCCTAAAACGACACTGATTTAGTGTTAATATTAATTACAGATTTCCTATCTACTTAGATTGACTATATGAAGCTTTATAGTGTTTGCAATTTATGTTATTATTTAGATTACAAGCTCATTATTTTAATCTTATTCTATAGTTACTTTTTAATTGTTAGCGACTTTGCTATTGGTTTGATTTCTTATAGTCAAAACATGACGCAACAGCATAATGGTTTAATAAGCCTTAAAGGGAATTATATAAATTATTATGGTGGACATATAATGGTAAATTTGCACCAAATCACTAGAGAGATAAATTGATCATTTAAACGCACGAGGGGCAATAAACTCCCGCTAATAAAATAAGCCCTATTAGCTATTATCAACTCATGCCTGCCTTCCTTGTATTGTTTATCTTGTGTTGAGTAGTAGTAATGGAGAGGACGCTTATGGATATTCATCAACAAAAAATATTTACTTGCAACAGAAGCATTGCGAATTTAGAGCGGCGATTGTCGGCCATGGTTGAAGAGTTAGAATTTTAATTCTGTTGCATTGCAGTTAAAGTGATGATTAAGTAAGAATACGACAATTTGTGGGACAATGCAAATATGTGACGCATGAGTCGTAACAATAGACCTGCTGATTTTAAAGTGGAATGCAGATAAATAATGTTGATGAAAATTAAATAGTTCTAACTGATAAAATGAGCAAAGATACAGTGTGTTGCTAACAATCAAGTGAATATTTAGTCAAAACTGTAAAGTGCAGATACCAAGATATCAAACACGATTATATAATTAGCTACACTGACAATTTTTAAGTGAAAACTATATTAACCTTTTAAGGTAAATATTAACCAAAAGTAGGATGACCTTGATAGTAAGATTAGCTATTAGAAAGAGCTTGAATAACACTATCCTGGGATCTAGTCGCTTTAAGTAAAAAATGCTAAAAAATTGAGCGATATAGCTCATTTTTTATAACATTACGAATATACTTCGCGCTGTTGTGGGGTAAATTTTTGGGTAAGGTTTTTAATAATACGCTGCAGTTCATTTGCTGTACATTAAGAATATGTGTAATCAAATATCCAATTACTCTGATTGTGGAATTTGGATCATTAGCTATATAGGTAATCTGGGGCGATATTCGGATTTTGCAAATATTAATAGGCTATACTGTTTACAGCAAATGCTTATGGATTGCGAGCTTGCGCGAAAAGACACAAACTGGGATTAGGCGAGCCTTATATCAATTAATCGATTTTCTTAGTTGTTGATAGAATTTTTTTCAGGTTTCAATTTTATCTTTTTCGCTATATGAGATTGGTCTAGTAAGTTGCTAGTTTATGTTTTCAAGAGCATTTAAATCAAACGCAATTATTTTGTACAACTAGTAATTTTCTTCTAGCAAGACTGACATAACTAAACCATTGACCGGGATGATAATGAGTCTTTTACGTTTTTATTTAATTGTAATATTCAACTTGCTTTTATTGGCGAGTAAAGTTACGCACTAGACTCAACGACTTATGCAACATCAACATAAATGAGAAATAAATGGCTTTGAACCTCGTTCCTATGAAGCAGTTAGAAAAATTCTGCGAAACTTTGATATCCTTACGGAACTATGCCAATATTGCAAAAATTGCATGTTTGGTTATATGATATACTGGTTATAAAGCGGGAAGATATTGTAAAGAAGTCTGAAGGGGTATTTCCACTGTAGCCAAATGCTGAATCACACTTCTACCTTGGAATTGCTTAAGCCTAATGTGAGCGACCAAATGCCGCTCTTGCTGAGATGCTTTAAGAAAGTGGGATCGTTATTGCAACTAAGCCATTTAAATGGATAAATAGCGTAATAACTGTTCTAGCTGACCGATGTTAGTAACGCAAATGGTTAGACTGTAATAGCAGGCGGTTAATCATTAACTGAAGAGGTTCCCATTGTGACGTGAGTTTGTGGGAAATGCTACTTACATGATTATGCAACGAGTCTAATACCTTGAAGTGTTTGGTCTTTAGTACATTGGGCTTGCTTCAGCAACTTGGCCTAATAATAATTAAAAATTAGCCTGTTCTATAGGTTTTTTACTACTGTTCTTAGATGCAGAGTTACTGTTCGTAATAAATATTTCACAGCAGAAATGCCACAGCAAAATACAACCCTAAGGTGCTGCGAAATACGATACTGTTTGAAAACTGGTTGGGAATAGATGGTAGTGCGTTAGTTCATTGTTTTTATAGCGATCTTGTCGATAAATAAGTTTAAATTTCTGCGAGAACCCTGGCCGAAAGTTGACACCTGTATTTAGCTAAATTGCACAGCTCGCATCAAAATCACCAACAACGGGATATGCACCCTTAAAAGTACATGGAAAACGGTTTGTTGTAAGTTTGAATAAACCTGACTTAGATTGATGTCCTACAGAAATGATGCCTAATTATATGTCTGTAAATCAAGGTTAAGCATTTAGAGAAAATCTTGTCATCGGCGCTGCTCCAGGGACCATTTTTAAGACTGTTTTAATGTTCAATGTCGGGGCTGATGAGGAAAGTATCTTTCTTGTTGAATTAAGGTTAAAAACGAAAAGTGAGATAGCGGGATGGCTTTTATTTAGTTCTACCATGTTGTTGAGAGGACGTCTGCCCAGAGTGATGTCTGTAGGTCAACGGCGGTAAGTAATATTCGCCTAATAGTCGTTACGACAAAAGAGCGTACATAAAACGTTGCTGTATATAATATATTACTGGCAAGGCAATCTATTAGTTGCGACTAAGTCTTGTTAATGCGAATTTGATCGCTAATGGTAATGCTTACTACTATTGATGAGGTTTGCAAATCAATCTACTATTGTATTTAGGATGCTTGTCACGCAGATTATACATTATTATCGCAATGCGTCCTTCGTATTCACGATATGGTATTACGCATGTTTTTTTTTAAGTATTCAACACCAAGCTAAGATATGTACGCTTTAATGAATCCATTTCGTATGGCGAAACCGTGTGTTTTAACTTAGAGCTAGCCACAACAATGTAGTGTTTTGCGTTGTAAAAATTCGCGGGCGAGTCTGGATTGTGAAGCTTGCCCATGCTTGTTCGCGCAGATAGCAAAAGGTCTATATAAATATCAATCTATATCGCAGAATATCTATACGTGGTTTTGTTTGTCATGAGAAGGATATTTCCTAACAGTCATTATAACGTTACTGCCTGGCCAATTCGTATTTTTTGCAAATGGCTTTTTATGGTTAATGTCGATATAGTGATTACTTTACTGTGTTAATACCTCATGGGTGGGCGCGTTTTTTGCTGTTTGGATAATTATCTTGGTCAAAATTTGATTTAAGTTACTGGACTGACATCGCTTATTCATTTTAATCCATATTTATCAGACTATTTGTTGGCAAATTAGCGCAGGTTTAAGAAAATTCTTACTGGGAGTCTGTTTGGAAAATATTAAATATGACGCATTTCGCTAGGAATCAATCAAGGTGAATTGTGCCGGCGTTTTGCGGCGTTTGTTGGGCAGCAAACGCTGGCCCAGCGCTATCAGCTCACTTAGTGGGTAGTTTGTTAATTCAAATATTCTTTTAGTTTCGTGCAACTGGGATTCCTAACATTGTCATTATTCAGAAAATCATAGATCAAAAAGCCTGATTTAAACATACAGTATTAATTCCAATCGTCTACATTCACTAGCTTAATTCATATAACAAATTCGGTTGGACTTATAAATGCCATCCATAGAGCCAATAGCGTGCACGACAGCTTTGCGCACTGTCGGGTATTAATTCTGTTGATGGTAATTACTGTATAGTTAAAGCCTTAAGAATATCGTTACCTAAGAGGGACAGGAACTTGTAGAATAGTGGGGATACGGCTTCATGCAACCGATACTTATTGGTTATCGTGCCATTTTTCATCGCAGACCTGTATATCATTTAGAATAGTTTGAGGCTTAATACTAAATCAGCTTCGACAACGTAAATAATAATAAAACTCGTTGCTACGCATACGCTTTGCGAAGACTTCAATGATAGTTTATGCCGGTATGATATAGGCGCACTAGTATAGACGATGATTGGTGCGCCCCGCACAATAAATGATTGATATAATAACCTCAGAGCCTTATTATTTTACGTAAGGTTAGACTGACTTTCTGCATGCTGCATTGAATAAAGTCTCATTTGCTTTTTATGCCGTCTGATCTAGGTTGGTTTAAAGGATTAATTTGGGTTGACGCAGAGGAGCACTAAGGGGATTTTATTCAATGGTAATATTTGCATGTAAAATTTTGCACATGTTGATGAGGCATCGTGTCCATTTAATGAATAACATGCTCTCAGATAAACGCTTAGTATTTATGCGTGACTTCATCTTTGGGAATCCCGTATACAATAAGCCACACCGCTTTGCGTTGCCTAAAATTAGATGCCGATTAGTCCAGTCCATCGGTGTTTTCTAAACCAGTATGAATTGAGCCACATTATTAATCGGTTTTATTTAGGTGAATAATCCAGTTGTGTAATGCGATAGATTAGTTGCACTTGATCGTTGGCGTTTGTTATTTGTATATATTTTCTACTAGTGTTTGCCGAAACTGTTATTAATATGCTTGATTTACATAACTGGAAGAGGCGTATTCAGTGGTAACGCTTTGTTATGACGCTTGTCCTGCTTTGACATCGGGCATTTGAACATGCTGCTTGCCAAGTTCATGGTAATTAAGACGTTTCCGGTGATTCCGGATGTAGTTGCTTTCTTGTGCAGCCGCCTGCCATGGTGGTTGGAACAGAGATTTTAGGGTATAAGCTTACGGCGGTAACATTGGGCTGTAATCGCTAAGATTCGATTAATAACGCAATATTGCGCTTTGGCACGATATTAGGCCGTAAAATGAGCGAGCTCTCTGACAAACTTTGGGAAATAAGATGGGCATACGTTGTCTAAGGTGCGAACGGCATTCATAACCATTGCGGTTACTTGATGGTAAGATAAGCATCTTCATGAGCGTAAGCATGTCCGCACGTGAATGATCCAGCCTGCTATACGCATTGCATAGACTAATACAGGTATGCGTGCTCTTCTACTCAGGCATTAAATATCTGTACCAAAATGGCGCTCGCTTGACGGCGGCGCTGCACAGAAAAATTTGCCATAGTGAATAGGTAATGATTCCAGCCTAAAATTTTGCGTGAGATGAAAATTAAGATGACTTCGAGATTCCAGATCACCCCCGGTCAATTTGACGCCACACTGAGGCAATTGCTGTAAATGCGGATATGCTGGTCAGGCTTCTGGGCGGCTTAGTTCAGAATATGGAAGCTGGTGGGTTGCAATGATTACGTGATTAGGGTTTTAGCGTTGAAAAAATAATGTGTGCAAAGGTCTCTCTAATTTATGATAAGTAATTAGAAATACTTATTGTTAATCGTATACGCGTAAGTTAAGTTTATGTGCGCTGTAAAATGTCGCTATTATGTATTGTTATAGCATATCGAGGAACGAGGTATAGACCAGTGTGGCTAAAAGGTTGGATATAATAGTCTATCATTAGTGGATTTGCGTAGTCTTATGTTTGATCTGATAGTGTAAGCTAAGAATTTGATTGAGTATGCTGGCTAAATTGCCGATAAAGTGGCGTATCCCAGGCACAGCTCTATCCCATTTTAAGATTAAAACGATACTTTGCTGTTTTAGTGCATGAAAGAAGCTAACGCATTTTTAATAGCGTGGTTTTAAGCTAGATGAAGTATTGCCGTTTTATTTCGAGGACTATAGTTTGCCGTATGCGGATAATCATGACTGTATATTGTGTTGGGTCCACAATTATGATCAACAGGGACAATAAGCTTACGCAATATCGTGCTTACCCGAGCTTTCATATAGTGAATGAAGAATGGATACCGGTAGTTATGCCGAATATGCTGGGAAATATAATTGCGCTTGATCAGTAGTGTGGCACCTACACGAATTCGTTTTTATGTGAATTTATTGTGACCAGCGCAGTCAGTGTGTGGCGTCGAATCTATTTCAGAAATGAATGAGTCGGATAAAATTACGTATTTTTCTCCATTTATATCGAGACTATAGCAGATTAGATAGTCCGCTTAGTCAATTAACAATAAAACAATAAATGCCCTAGTTTTGCCAAAATTAGATTATAATCTTGATTTTAATAATTGCGTATACCCTCAGCGTCTAAGTTCGGATTAGTATTGCCCTAAATATAAGGTCTTGGCATTAAGAGAGGCGTCAACCACACGTACTCTGAGGCCTTTTAACCATGCAGTTTTATTAGCCAGGTAGTATTGGACTTGCCGTTGCCATTTTACAAGTCAACGGATGATAATATGGTTTTCCAATTTTACGGAATAAGTTAAGATGTTCGTCAGATTGATCTTGAGTCCGGCGTATTTCAACGCTTGATATTTTCAACACTGCGGATTAGTAATCTGGTGCTTTTACGCACTCAGCGATGCATTACTTTGATACTAACATGGTAATATTTAGGATGCTTTCGCAGTTTGGGCTGGAATATTCGATTGATAGAGCGGATTTCGAAAAGCGATTTTGGGATATAAGCACAAAACTGCATCTCCAAAGCATAACCGAAAAAGAGGTTATGTGGCCCATAGATTTTTACAATATTGCGGTAAAATGAATATGATATATTGGGTACTGTGGCGTATTGTCGGAATCAATAGCCGATTCCGCTACGTTTGTGTTAAATAATTTTTGCTGGATAGTAATCGTAAGCAGCCGTATTAAAGGGTTGCGCAAAGCTACGCATACTTCGGATTTTGCAGAACTGCAAATGCATTAAGGTGATCTGTTAAATTTTGTCCACCAGGTATCTACCACAGTCGTATAACCGTATCAGCCCCCAAGTGGCTTTAGATAGCGAGTAAGTCTTAACTTGACGGCGAGTTTATGACCGCATCCTAATCAACAACTTTGGTTGATTTTATAATTATATGCTATTGACTTTAACTATTACGTCTGTCGTCGGTGAGTCAAGGATGGTGAGTTTGCACTAAGTAGTTAATAAGGTATAGATTTTGTATAAAGGCTATCATTCAATAATTTTTGCGTTGAACAGGTTGACATTATTGAGTGATTGGTTAAACCAAGCTACGTTTGTATATAAATCGGTCTTTCTGTCTGAGAAGATCTAATTGATTGGCATGGACCAAGTATCGAGGGGTTAACGGACGTAAATGTACGCCTAAGGTAGTGCATACGTGTTTTATCACGATGTTGTTTGTTTTTGCGACTATCATAAGGTAACGTTGCAATCAATGACTAGTTTTCCAGGCTGATAATCTTTCTTTAACACTCGGATATAAAATGGATTTAACGAACCTGGTAAACTGAGCACTTTTCTTGGCAAATAATCCGCTTTTCATCTGTTTGAGGCGCGGTATATTAATTAAACTAAATTAAGTATAAACGTGACAATAAGGCTAAAAATAGGGATGTATATATGGCTGGTATCTTTCTCCACGCTCAATCAAACACTGAGAATCCTTATTTTCACTTAAGAGCGGCTAATCACACTGCTGAGCCCCGCGTATTATAAGTCGACTGTGTGCTGATTTGGTTTGGCATATTCATTACTGTTTCGATAGAGGGAGGGTTATAATGTGGAAAACGTTTGCCGAAATATATACAACACATTTGAAGTTATGACATTGGAGTGTATCAATAAAAAATTTGGTGTTACTTAAGATGTTAAAGGCCATTCGTATAATAATTTGCTCTATCAAAAAATTTTAATTGGGCCAAATTCGTTTGCTTGTTAAGTACATACGCGTAAATTGTAGTTTGGCTAAGGATCCCTATATTGTTTAAATACAATAAATTGACGTTAAAACTTGGTTTAACTAATGGTTTATTCTTTAAAAAATTAGTTTATGTTAAGAATTATTCATCGGAGAATGAGGAATATAAACACTTTATCAAAAGTCGATCAGGTCTAGAGCAGGAAACTATTTGCCTATGAAGAAGATTAAATAGCTTGAGAAGGAGATGTTTCGCTGTTGCATGCAGTTATGTGTTTCATGAATATATATTTGAGATTAATATAAGTTGGTCATCTACTACCTCACTAAGCAAGCCGATTTATCATACAACGACGCTGTATTTTTAGAGAAGGAATTGGTTATAATCTCGTTTAAGTCAATGATATATTCGATAATCAAGAGATTACAAGCTTAACTACTTACTCCTTTACTCAAGGTAATTAATCTCTTTGGTATGGAACATTAAAATGCATTCAATTTAATGAGCATGCACGGTCCATTTGAATGATGAATTTATTTAAATGGTTATTGACGAGAGATAGATGTTCGTATTATCCAATAATCGAAAAGGGCGTGAAACTGGTAATTAAGTGATATTTCTGTGCCTACAATGATGAAATATTGGCATATGGGTCTTATTATTAGAGAATTGGTGGTCGAGAGGTAAGTCGATTTAAGCTTTTAGGTTATTTGAGCAAAAAAAGGGTTTTCGTACTAGATGTAGATGCTGTAATTCCTAGATCTGAGAGATTTAGATACTTGTGTAGGTGCATAAGATAATATTGGTTTGTAGACAATAGGGAGCGCTAATAAAAGAGTCAGACAGATTATTAGTTGGTAGCATATTCGGCTTCGCGGCTAATTCTTCTTAAGCTATGCTAAAACCGCTCTATATAGAATAATAAAAGGCTTTTCATATTGAGCTATGCGCAGTTAAATTATTTTTTGCCTGACGCAAAGTACTTCTGTTCTTGTAATAGTTATAAACACTAATTGTGTATATTTGATGTACATATCATTTTAGCAAATAGATATTTAAAGGTATTGATTTAGGTTAGTTTTTTGGAGTACTATGATAAGAATTTTTTTTGGTTGAATGGCACAGTTAGAGCGATAGCATATTTTTTTTAAGTTCTTCCAACTTAACGTCTTGGTGCTTTTAACTGTTGATGTGGTTTTATCGTAAAGGGAATTTAACGGATTATTTTTAGTTCAGTCTAGCAGTGTATCGGTTTGGTTATTTGCGTTCTTGATGGAGTAATTGCTGAAGTTCAGCAGTATTATTGCTATAATACTGGAAAACGGCCGTTTAATCGTGAACACGAGAGTGTTTAATCGCCGCAGCAAAATTACGACACATTAAAAGGTACTTTGTCTACCAACCATGATTGAATGAAAAGCAACATCTGAGTATCTGGCTTCAATGGCTCAACTGTTAAAAAGAAAGAAGAAAGCGACTATTTTTTGGTAGTTCCAGTGGCTTGGCCACTATTGTCTTATTATTATTATTTCGCGATGCGTTAGAGGGGACGGGGGCCTCTCAGCGTCTGAGCTCTGGAAGTCATAAAATCTTGGGGTCGAAAGCCTGGGTGGTTTGCCCAATAAGTGGAAGGGGGCGTCCCCCTTTCCCTAAACATGGGGCATATTCTGGAATCGGCACAGTGTTATTGGTTGTCGAATGAATAAGGTATGTTTTGACAAGAAAATTTCAAAAATGGCCACATAATGGCTTAATGAATCGAAATAAGCTCAGCAAGGGCAACGTCATGAGGGTGTGCAATGGCAAAGATCTGACGAGATAGCAATAGCGGTGTAACCAAAGATGAGAGAATGCGTATCACGCTATGAATCAGAATGCCCTAACCTTGAACTGTTAAAGTTTGTAGCCCTTCGCAACTAGTGCGTAACGCCATTGGATTAACTGTGGTTGGTCTATGCTGTGAGTTAGGATATGTAAGCTGATTAGTACCGCATACGTTGATTTTGTCAAGTTTGATGGTGCAGGGGCAATGTGGCAACTGGTAGAATTTATAACTCGTTGGATGATGTGCTTGAGGATACTTGTTCTATAGCCTATATTATGATTGATTGGCTTATTCATCGGGTAAAGCGCCAGTAGTTTTGATTTGATTGTTAAAATGGCCATGGGAGCCGATACGGTTATGTTGCACGTAGCCATATGATGAATGGATTGGTTGCATTCAATTCCGTTCATGTATAATATTGTAGACCGTCATTGCCAGCGAAGTCAACGTTTAATGAGATTTGATTTTAATGTCAAAGTAAACGGTGGGGTTTTGTTTTTAAACAATTCAAAATAATGCATAGTTTGGTTTGGCTATAATTAGTTATGGGTTGGATATCCAGTTTATTGTGCCCAATATGTTAAACGCGCGTAGAGGGTACTTGAGTCTGACCAGGTATTGGTGTCTTTGATAATGAACAATTGTCGCAATAGCCTCTGGCATTTGGGCAGTTGTGGCATTTGCGATCCGAGCAGTTTTTTTATGTGCTCGACAGCGTACCCCCCCAAACAGCAAATTGCGGGGTGAATTATAAAGATTTTACCCATCAATTAGAATGCTATAACTAACTGTCACTGGCGCGAGCGAAGAATAACCTTTTATATAGGTTATGGATTCCTAAAAATATATGACGAGCAACAAATTTATTAGGTATCAGCGGAGTATGCCTTAAATGGAATTAAGCGGGTATAACCGTAGATGAACTATTTGCTAGGATAATGATAGTATTGTTTTAATTCTTTCTTTTATTGCCAGAAAATGCGCTATTTTTAAGTTTTTTTCGTTGCCGTTTATTTCTACAACGATAATTAACGCCGCAATTTAATTTTTGTAAAATTAATTTCTTGTAGTAAGTTCACCAAAGAAACAGTAGAGATTAGTAATGAATTAATAAGATAACTGAACGGAAAAGATTAAGTTACCGTTAACGGCTAAAAAAAAGTACTGACATAGAGTTGCCATACTTTGCACGACGTTATATTGTTTTACCCGAAAAGTAAAAATCTTGACTACTAATGCCTGCGAGCACGAGTGTTTCAATTGTAATTGATGAGAAATTAACTCTAACACAAAATTTCTTGTGTGTTTAATGTTTTGGGCGGCTGTGGCTCTAGATAGCTTAGATGTTGCTCTTAGTTTATAAGCACGTAATTTTTAAATCTTGATGAGTTATAGAAGAAGAGCAGAGTGAGAGCAAGACTAGCGGCTTAGTGCGCTGGATTCGCGTCAGTGCATTTGTAGAACATCCAGGTCTCCAGCGGTTTTGATAGAACCGTATCATGCCTGGAGATTTGGAACAAGAATATTGAAGTGATCCATTTCCATAGAAAGGTGAAAAGCGTTTTTCTGCACGATTTCAATGATATGACGTCTGAAGTTTATGCTGTGGTGCGGGTATGCAAGATTCTTGACAATATTTAGCCAAAACATCTTACAAATACTCAGCGTTTTGCCAATCGTGGCTGGGAATTTATAGTCTTCCTGTATAATGATTTTGTGGGATTAAGGACAATCAGCTGTATTTTTATTATTTCTGTAGGCGGCGGTGCATGTTCAGGCGATGGCTATCTGAATTGGCTAGCTCAGAATATGTATTTGCTAACCTTTGATACTGCACAGTAGCTGAAGGTGAGAGAATGTGGTCATTCTTTGTGTTTGAGCTATTCTACATGGTATTGGTATTCTCCCAATTTATGAATCAAGGGGTAGAATGTTAGCATGCATATAATGCGGCGCTTGTTATGTAAGTATTTTTGCGAAGAGTGGGACTTTTCTGATAATTTTGACATGAAGACATTAAGAGAGTGTTTATGCATTGTATCGGCTCGAACGCTATGATGCTGATTTCATGATAATATTATAGCGTTATAGCTGAAGAGATCGATATGTGGATTCAGCATATTGATGTTAACGCATGGAAAAATCGACATATTATCTCCAACAAATTTCATATTTGACCTTCAAGTGTTACGATGATTAGTGAAACTACTTCGTGAGGGTAATGATATTGGAGAACATCCGTTGGATGCATGATTTAATTATGAGCTTGCCGAGTCCGTAAGCTTGCTTGCCTGAATGTAATTCCCAATAGAGAATTGGTTTTTTGTCGATAAAAAGTAAGCTATGGTGGACTGATTTGGATCTATTTTTCCGCTCTATAGAATTGCGACTTTAATAATAACCCAGCATTTGGGATTAAGATTATACTATGAGGTACGATTTGGAAAATAGAGAATTTAAAATGGTTACCAGCGTGAATTAGATTGCTATTCTTTAAATTTGTCATGCGTGTATTCTATTGTGTATTGCCTAAGAACTATAAATTGTATTACATGTTTTAACCCCGATTAAAATCATTTATTTCTTGTTCAAAGACTAAAGTTCCATTGAGTTATTGTATCGCATATTTTCTAACCATGTGTAAAAGCCCTGTTTTAAGCGATGACTTCTAAATTATCGTTGGCATTTTAACGCTGTTCGTGTTAAAGGATTTATCGATTTGATGAAACCTGATAAGGATGTTAGAATTTATTCGCTAAATAATTTGATGAGCTGCTTAGATTAAAAGTGCTGTCATGAATTTTGAACCTGCAAAATTTATACTACGGTATGCAAAAATTATGCGAGAGTAACGGTGAATGATTAATAAGTAAGACAATTTTATCTCTATATGAATATTTCGCCTGTTTGAATGTCAAAAATTAATATTGCGTGAGATTACGTCATAAATAGTAAATAAGGTTTTTGTTACGTGAGTATAAAAAAGATATCAGGATGTTACTGAATTATACTCGCTTAGAAATTTTTTCAATTGACTAAATAAATGAGCTAAAGGCCAAAGATGGCTGTAGGACGAGCGAAAGCATATATAATTTTATAATTATCAACTATTACAGTAGTAGTCTACCATAAGATGTGCGTTGGACAGCGATAATAATAGTAAAACATGTAATGCTATGATAACTCGATCGTGAAAGTATATAGTGACTTTCACTTGCAAGAATGGATTTATCGATAAACCTTGCTAATCGTTCTAAGCGCGTACTATGTCAATTAGATAATAGATTGACTCGATTAGCTAAGGCTTTAGTTTGCTTACACTAACTTTTGTAAGGTCTATATCTGTTATCGAATAATGTGAGTAGACGTCTTAGTTATTAGCGTGCATGGTGGTTCCTGTACTTGTTTTTTTTGTAAGTGGGTGAATAAATCAACCATGCTTCGGCAATTGGTGGCATGCAATTTAGCATGGAGCAGGACGCGATTCTCTGTTGGTTTCCCAACCATTGTAGTACTTGC
>Ga0163217_1090598_pt1 | contig 17043 bp, 20 predicted proteins | sample SynspAceP_FD_185933 | JGI IMG/M metagenome (GOLD analysis project Ga0163217, IMG submission 185933) | Saline lake microbial communities from Ace Lake in Antarctica - Synechococcus sp. Ace-P (PacBio error correction) | ecosystem: Environmental > Aquatic > Non-marine Saline and Alkaline > Saline ...
TGTCTTCCTCCTACCATTTATCCCGCTCGTGTTTTGCGCTGGGTCTTTTTTCGGCATTGCCTCTTTCTCCCCTTGCCGGTTCGGCTTCTTCTTTCTCCAATCGCCCTTCCCGTCTTCCCTTTACTCCGCCCGCTTTTCCCTGCTTCTTCGGGGCTTCGCTTTTTCTTCTCCCTGTGAATGCTTCCCACTCTTGCTCTTTCTTTTGCCGGAGCTTCCGTTCCCATGCCATCACGCTCCCCTGGCCCTAGTTTTTGTTCTGGCCTTTTTGCCTTTTTTCCGCGCGGACTTAACTCTCTTCCTTTGTCTCGCCGCAGCCGCCTCTGCCGCACCACCGCGCACCATGACCTCGCTACGTCCTTTCACTCCTTCGGTTCTTTTCAACACCCGCTTTGGACCGTTTCTCCTGCTACGTCTTCAGCGTGCTGCCCTCGTCACGGGTGAACACCTGTCGTCGCCCGGTGCCCTTTTCTTTGTCCCCCCGTCGGTTGTGTCCTCTTTTACACGCATTTCATTGCACCTGGGCACTTTTGCCTTTTCTGCGTTCGCGCGCGCCTCATTTGCTCCCCTTTCTCTTCTTTTGCCGGCGCTCTTTTCGCCTCCCCCTTGTTGGTCCTTCTTCGTTTGGCTCCGGGCCTCCCCTTGCACGGCCGCTCTTTCTTTGGCCATCATCTACTTCCCGCCTGCGACACCCTTTAGGACGCCCCTTCGCTTTCTGTTATCGCCACTTGCTTTGGCCGCCCCCTCATTTCCAGCCGCTGCATTCTTCGGGTCGTTTTTTGGCCTCCTACTGCATTGCGTTCTCTCTTCGGCCGTCCCTGGGCTCCCTCCGCTGCTGGTCCGTGGCTTTGCTCCCTTGTTTTTGCCGGTTCCTGTTTTGCTCCTTCACTTTCTTTTGGGCTCGCCGCGTCTTCTCCCCCCTTTTCTCGCCCTCTTGCCCGCTGGCCCTGGCCGTCGGGGCCTAGGTCTTCCCCTGCTGTCGCTGCGGCTCACTTGCTCTCTGTTTTCCTTTTCTTAGTCCCTTTCGTCTTGCCACCTCGTCTCATTCCCGCTTTGTCTCCCTATTCCCCCTCGCGTGCCACCTCTCGTTTGGGGGGCGGCTCTCTGCCCGACGCTCCGGTCCTGGCAGTCGGCGCTTTTTTCCTTTCCCTTATTTCTCCTTCGCTCTCTCTTTTTGCTTGCGGCCCCCGCCTCCGCCATGCCGTCCTTTCGTTTAGGGTTCTTTGCTTCCAGTATTTCCGCCTTCCATGCGTTACCCTCTTGGCCTGCTTGCAGCCTGCTGATGTGTTGCTCTGCTGCGGCCTCCTGGCCCCCTGCGGGCCCCGGCCCTCCCCTTCGTGGCTCTCTGTTGCTCCATCCCGCGTCCTGTTGTTATGGGTCTTTGCCGTCACTCGTCGTGGCGGTCCCTCCTGCCTTTCCGTCTCAGTTTTATTCTCTTCCAATTGGCTTGCTGCTGCGGTCCGCTTCGGCCCGTTTTCTTGCTGTCTGCCTGCCCGTTGCCTCCCGCTGGGGCCCGCCCTCCATCCCGCTCCTTCATGTTCCGTTTCTATTTGCTGCTGCCCTTTTTCTCTTCCTCTTTTTGCGGTCCTCGACTACCGTTCGAGTCGTCCCACGGTTCTGGGCCCTTTTCACTAGGGCCTCCTTCTTTCGCCGGGCTCTGGCCTGACCTCCTCTCCTCTTTTCGCGTCCACCGGGGCTTGCCTTTCATTGCTACCTCGCCCTCTTCTTACCGCGTGCTGCGTCGACTCGCTTGACCTCCCTGCTTCCCTCCTCGCCCTTCGCCCGGGTTCTTTCGTAGTGCCTGCGCCCTCTCCCACCTCGTCGTTCGTTCGCTCCTCACGCCCGCTTTTTGGTCTTTTTTTCTTTTCGATTCTCCCCGGCCCTTGCCACTAAGTGTTCTTGCTTTTGCTCGCACGCTCACTCTGTTGGCTTCCCTATTTCGCGCCGCTAAGCTATCTCTCTTCCACTCCGTGCCCGGGCCTGCCTCCCCCCCTCCTTTCTCCCCCCTTTTTTGCGCTGCTCCGTTTTGCTCGTTTCTTCCCTTTGTTCATCGCTCCCCTTCACTTCCTCCCCGGTGGCCGTCTCCCCTTCTCCGCCAACCCCTCTTTCCCCGTTCCACAGCTTTCCCCCTACCCTCTTCCCGACCATTAACTTTCCGCACTCTTCTCACCTTCCTGTGCCTGGCCGGCGCTGTCTTCCTTTGGGCCTCTTCCTGCGTTTGGGTGCTCCTCCTTAAGTTTTCACTTCTCACGGGGGGGTTGGCCGTGCCGGCGGGCTGCTCTCTAGAGTTCTTTCTCCGCCTTCGCCACTGCGGCGCCGTGCCCTTCTCTGCCCTCCCCTCGCTTTGGCCTGTACTTACTCCTGCTCTCGCCCCGGCTTTTTTGTGCGGCTCCGTCGCCCTGCCGCTATCTGGCTCCTTACTGCTCCCTCGCTTCCTCCCACCCTTGCCTCTTTCGGTCTGCCTGCGTTCGGTCTACGCCTAGCCCTTTTCGTTTCCCTCGCTTCTCCCCGTTTGGCTTGGGCCGTCGGGCCGAGTGTCGTTCGTCCACGTCCTGTCAAGCGTCCCCCCACTCTCTTCCTTCAATCCTTTCGGTCCTCCCCCTTCCCTCCATTCTCTTTCGCCCACCCTATTCCCCCTGCTTGCCCTATCGTTGGGGGGGGGGTCTCTTGCGACGCAGTCCGGTCCTGCCGTCGCGCTTTTTTTTCATTCTCTTCTTTCTCCCGCTCTCCGTTTTTTCGCTCGGGGCCCCCTGGCACACCTGCCACCTCGCTTTCTTTTCTTTTCCTTTCTTCCTTCTGTTTGCTTTTCCAGGGCCTCTCCTCCCGCCCTCCGTTGGTCATGCCTTGCCTCTCGTCTGTCCACTCCAGTGGTATTTTCTCGGTCCGCCTTTCCTTCCTTACGGGTTCCGCTGCCCGTCTGCTGGCTCCTTCTAGCCGTGCTATCGGCCTTTTGGGCGCTGGCTTGGTTCCCCTTCATTTCTGCCTTCCGGCTGCTCTTCATGGCTAGGCTTTGTTTTCTTTCGCTTCGCGTGTCTTTGTCTACTTCATCTCTATTTTCTTTCTTTTTTTTTTCTCCTGCACCGACCAGGGCATCTCTTGTTTCTCTTCTTCTTGCGCATCCCGCTCCCTCGCGTTTCCTTTTGCTCCTTCCCTTCTCCCCTGCAGCGGATAGTTCTTTTGGGCGTTCCTCGGCTCCTTTGTTCTCTCCGTCTTGGGTTTTCCGCTTCTTTGCGAGCTTCTCTCCCTCTGCCTTCGCCCGGGCTGTTGGGCGCTTTCTTTTTTCCTTCTGGCCCTCACTGGGCTCCCCCCGCTGCTGGCTTTCGTGGTTCCCTTCTGCCACATTCGCGTCTTCCTCTTACGGGCTCTCCTCCTTTTTCCCTTCTTGACTCGCTCTCCCCCCCTCCCCTTTCCCTTTGCGCTTCACGCCTGGGGTTGGCGCCCTTCTCCTCCCCACTCTATCTACTTTGCTGGCGCAGTGCTTGGGTTTCCTCTTCTTCTTCCCTCGTCTCCGGCTCTGCCTCTGCGGCCCCGCCTGTCCCTTTTTTTGGGTTTCCCCTCGCTTCTCCCGCTTTCTTTCTCCTTTTTTGGTTTCCCCCGCTTCCCTGCTGCTGTTTTCCCAGTTTTCCCTTTCTTGCGTCGGCGTTTTTTCTCCTGTCGCTCCCGAATTTCTTTCCCTCTGGCCCCTCCGCGCCTCTTTTTTTTCCGCTTTCGCCGGTACCTTCTCCCGCACCCCTCGTCGCTTGGTTGTCTCTTTTCCCCTCTGGACTAGGCCCCTCCCCTCCGTGCTCTGTTTATCTTCGTCTTGCGGGCAGCTCTTCTTCACTTTGTTTTTGCTGGTCCGCATTTTTCTCGCCAGTCTTTCTTTCCCGCACTGGCCCCCCCTACGCCATTCGCTGTCGCTCTCCTTTCTGGGTGCTTCCCCTTTAGCTTAGTCCTCCCCTGCTCCTTTCGCCCACGTTGGCGCGGAGCCTTTTCGCGGCTCCACCTTCCCACCAGGGCATAGGTGGCTGCTTTGTATTTTCCTCCCTGGCCCCCTTTATTTTTGGTTTTAGCCGCAGCGCCCCATCTTGCCCGTTTGTTTCAGTCAGAAGTCGTTTGCTTTTTCCACCCTTTTTTCCCGGCTTTTCGCCCCCTTCCTTTTGCTTTTGCCACGCCTTCGTTTAGTTTATTTGGTTGTCCCTCCTCCCCTCATGCCCGCTGTTCGCTCCTTTTTCGCTGCCTGCTGACTTTTCCCTTTTTCTGCAGCGGCACTCGGCTCCGTCCGCCGGCCGCCCCCTGCATCTTTCGCCCTGCCTGGCCGCTACGCCGTCCAGCCGCCGCTGCGCGCGCCCCACGCTTTGCTTACTGATCCTGTCCCGGGGCCCCCTGGCCGCGGGTTCGGCCTCCTGGGCTCCTCGGCCGGCCTGGCCTCCCTCTTGGACAGTCCCTGTGACCGCCGGTCGTCCGTCCACCGGCGCCGTCCTGCCGCTCGCTCGCGGCGCGCAGTTTCGCTTGGCCAGCTCGCGCGTTTGCGCTCCGCCCGCCCCCGCCGCCTCCGCGTCGCTGCCGTTCGGCTCTGCTGCGTTTTTCTTCCCCGCTCCGGACGCGGCTCCTTGCTTGCTGCTCCCTTTACCCGCCCCTCTGGAGTCTTCTGGCACGCCGTCGCACTCCGGCCGCGCCCGCTGCCCTTCGCGCGCTGCCGTCGGCGCCCTCTTCACGTACCCCTCTGGCCGCTTCCCGTTCATTCTGCCGTTTGGTCCGTCCTTCTCCCGCCCTTTGCGCCCTTCTGCGTCCGCACTCTTGCCTTCTCAGCGTCCCGTGTTGGCGTCCGCTCTCCCCCAGCTTTTCTCATCGGCTCCTTCCGATGCGGTCTTCCGCTTCCCGCGCCCGTTGCTTTCCGTGGCCGGGTGCCAGCATCCCCACGGTGGCTGGCCCTGGCCTGGTTCCGTTCTTCCTTTTCTCTGGGAAGGCCTCCCCTGCTCCCGGGCTGCCTGCTCGAGCTCTCATCCGTGCCCCCCCCATCCTTCGCTCGTCGTCCCTCACAGCGTCTGGTCTCTGCTCCGAGGGCGGTGGTCTTTCCCCTTGCGAACTCTGGTCCCGTGGCCTCTGTCGAACGTGGCCGCCCCCGGGCGCCGTGCCTCGCTCCGACGGGAATCGCGGCGGGCGTCCTGGTCTCCTCCCTGCCCCTTGCGGCCTCCTGGGCCCCGGTTCCCCTCGTCCCCGCCTCCCCCATGGTGACGCTTTTTCCTGGCTCGCCCGCTGCGGTTTTTCCTGCCTTTTCTGGCTTTTGCTGGTTTTGCCTTCCTTGTCTGCGTTGGCGCTGCCGCTTTCACTTCTGCTCTCCCGTCGCTGTCGCCGTCTCGTCGCATCCGCTCTCCTACTGCCGCCGGCTCCTTGCGCCCTGTTCTCGTCCACTCCGTGACGGGTTGCTCCACTGCTGGTCTGGCGACCTGGCTCCCCGCCGTGTTCGGCGGTCGTGCTTCGCTTGCCTTTCGCTTCGCCCCCCTGCGCTGGCCTACCCTGCTGTCACCTGCAGCATCGCTCGCCTAACTCCCCATTCTTCCGCCGCTCTTGGGCGCCCGGCAGGTGACTCCGCCTCCCTCACTTCGCTCTTCCGTGGCTCGTGTTCGTCGGTGCCCCGGCGATGTGGCGCGGTGCAGTCCTTGCTGGCGCGCCTGTGCTCCGCGCGCCTGCGCCATTCCGGTGTTTCCCTCGGTCGCTCTCCTGGGCGCCAGCGCGCCTCTCCGGTGGCGCCGTGCCGCGCCCTTGCGCTTGGGCTGCCCCGCAAGCGGTGTCTTTGGCTTCCTCGGCCTTCGGACGCTCCCGGGCTTTCGGTGCGGTGGCCCGTTTCGCTCCTCCTTCGCTGGCTCCTCGCGTGTGCTAGTCCCCGTGCTATTCCACCCTTCCTGTAGCGTCTCTTCGGTGCGCTCTTCCTTGGTCGTTTGGCTCCCGTGCCTTCTGCTCCGTCGCCTGCTGGCTCCTCTTTATGGCGCCGGCGGCCTTGTCTCCTGTCCCCCCGGCTTCCGCCCCATGCTGCGTGCTTCCTGCTTGCCGCGCGTTGGCCTGTTCTCCCAGCTTCTCTCCGTTGCTTTTGCCCTCCGCGGATCCTCCCCTGCTTCCTGCGGCGCTTTCCTTTGGCCCTTCGCTGCTCTTCGAGGCCTTTTCCGCCTTTGGCGTTCTTTTCCTCTTTCTGCAGCTTCCGCTTGCCGCTGCTCTCGGGGGTGCGTTGCTCTTCCTCTCTTGCTCCGTTTTTCGCCTTTCCTTTTTTCATCTTTTTCCTCTCTCCTTTCCCTCTCCGGCTTGGGCTTGCCTCGGCTGTTGCTTGCTCCTGCGATTTCGTCCTTGGCTCATTTACCCGCCCGCGGCAGTGGCTTCCCCCTTTTTTGCGGCTTGCGTCGCCGTGTGTGGCGGCCGTGGCTGGGCGCTTGCTCCCGTTCGTGCTGCGCTTTTGCCGTTTTCGTCCGCTGGTCTTTCTTGCGCGGGCTCTCCGGTCTTGTTTTTTTTGCCCCGGCCGTTGCGGGTGGCGCGCTCCTTTCGTTTTCCCTTGGCGGTGGCTTTTTCCTGCTTTTCCGCTGCTTTATTCTCTCTTTTCTCCGCCCCAGTGGCTGCTGGCCACGCGGGGCTTTTTTTCTCCCGGTTCTGCTCTTTCTGGTTGGCTCTCGCCCCTCCCTGCCTCGGCCGGTTCCCTTTCCCTTTTTGCGTTCTGCTTCCCTGGGCCTGTTGCTCCGCAGTCTTGCCCCCAAGGGGCCTCGGCCTTGCGCGTTTGCTGCCCGCTGGCGTCGCTTGGACTGCGCCGCTTTCTGCTTTGGGCCTCGGGCGCGGGTGCTCGCCTGCTGCCGGTTGCGGTGCTTCTTCGCCGGCGCCCCGCTGTTTTGGGCGTTGCGCCGTTTTGTTTTTTGCTGGGGCCCCTTTCCTTCCGCTCGCTCCACTTTCTTTCTTTACCCCCTGTGGCCGCCACAACGCGTTGCGCATTCGCCCGCTTTTGCAGCCCTCTGTCGCCGCCCTTCACTCCGAGGCGCATTTCCCTTGGGCGCGCTTCCCCCCTTGCCTCGTTTCTCATGCTCCTGCGCTTCTGCAGTGGCTGGCCCCTCTGCCTGCCCGGAGTCCGGTGTCGGGGCGCCCGGCTCCTTGCTGCGTCCTTCCTCCGCGCTCTGGGCGCGGGGTCCCGGGTTGCCCCCCGCGCCTCCGTCGTCTTTCCTCTTCGGCCGCTCCGATTGGCTCCTCTCCGTTCCTGTGCTGCTTCCGCGCGCTTTCGCGCTCTTGGTCCCTTCCGCTCACCCGGGCTTTGCCGCTTTGCGCGGTGCCGCGCTCCCCTGCACGCGCCCTGCTCGCTTTGGCTTTGCTTGTCCCTCCCCCGTCTTGCTTCGCTTCGACTTCTCCTTTCGTGACTTTGTCGCTTTTTCGCTATGCGGATCATTCCCCTTGTGCGTGCGCTCCGGGTGGGCTCTCTCCGTCGGACTTTGGTGCCTGTAGGCCCCTCCTGCTCGCCACGGCGCCTTTCTCCGTTTGGGGTCGGCATCCACCCTGGGCATCGCCTTGTCGGCCCTTCCCGCGGCCTCTCCCCCCTGCTCGGGCCTCTTGCCTGCTCTCGGGTGTTGCCTTTGTCTTTTCTTCTTGCTGCGCCTTTGCGCGTTTTGTCCCGCCGCTTATCGTGGTTTTTCCCCTTTCTCTGGGCCTCGTGGTGCTCTTGTCCTTGGCTCGCAGGGTCCTTTCGTGGCACTGTGCTGTCTGCCCGTCGTCCTTGTCGTGCTGCTGGCCTTATGGTCATGCTGCGCTTTTGCCGCTCGCTACGCTCCCTGTCCTCGCTTCGTGGTCTGTCGCCTCTGCTGCCTCTGCGCACCCTGGACCGGCTTCCCGAGCTGGGCCCCCCCCCCCCCGCTTCGTTGCCGCGCTTGTTGCTGCCTTCTCTCCCCCTCCTGGCCTTGCTTCCGCTTCTTTTTCGCCGCGGCTGGGGGCCGCCCTGCCGCGCCTTTTGGTGGCAACGGTCCTTGGTTGTTTGCCTCTCGGCCGCTGCCGGCTTTGTCTTTTGTGCGCTGGCGTCTTGGTTTTTGTGCCCCCGTCCCCTTCCACCCACGCTGCTATGCCCCCTTTCGCATTTCTGCTCGCCTTTGGTCTTCCTTTTCCTTTGTGGTTTGCCGTGACTTCCCCTGCTTTTCGGTGGCCCTGGCCTCTCGCGCTCGCGCCCCGGTTTTTTGAAGCTTTCCTTTTCTGCGCTTCCTCGCTCTTCGCCGCGCTTGTCGCGCCCTGCTCTTCTCCTTCGCCGGTTCTTTTTCCGCTTTTCGGCCTGCCGCTCGCCTTGTTTTCCCCTTCTGCTCACGGTTCGGCTCCCGTTGCACTTTGCTCCGCGCGATCTGGCTGCTCCCGCGTTTGCGGTGCGTTTTCTGCTCCGTCCGTCTCTCCCGCCGTCGCTCAGCGGGTTTCCTCTCCGTGCTCCCCCGTCCCGCTGTCGTCGCGCGGTCCACCTCCCCTTTTGCCTTCCGTGTTGCCCGGCCTTCGGTTCTTTTGCCATCCCCCCACCTGCTGCCGCTTTCTCGCCCCGTTTGCGCGCTTGCGGCCGTGGCGGACCGTTTCTGTTCTGTGTCGCCCCGCTTTAACGTTTCCCGTGCCGTTCGCTCTTCCGCCTGCAAAGCCTTCGGGGTGGCCTCGGGCGCTTTTGCCTTCGACCTCCGTCATGCTTTCGGCGCGCCTTCCCCGGTGCAGTTGCTCCTCCCCACGGAGGCCCCTTTTTGTGGCCGTCGCCTCGCTCCCTTGCGGACTGGCTCCCCTCGCCCTCTCCGCTCCGCCAGTCATGGCCTGCCGTCCGCCTTCCAGGCTGTTGCCCCCCTCCTTTGGCCGCCGCAAGCCCGCTTCGCTTTCCGTTCTGGCCCCCCCGTCCGTGCCCTGTTCGGTTTTCCCACTCGCGCGGGACTTCTCCTCCCGTCCTGTGCTGGCGGCCTTTCAACAGACCGCTCTTCAGCCGGCGCCCTTTTCCCGCGTTTTTGCGGTTCGTTCGCCCATGTTGCTACTGGCGTTTTTGGCCCCGCGCTCGATACCCTCTCCCCGCGCTCGGGACTTTTCCCTCCTGGGCTTTTGCTTGTATTTCTCTTCCTGCTTCTCGCCCTCTGCCATCCTCAACTCCTTTTTTTCAGGCTTGTTGCCACTTCTCGTTCTTTTCCTGCGCATTGTGCTTTCTTTCCTCTCCCGTGGCTTCTTCTTTGGTTCTTCCCTTGCCGGGTGCCGATTCCGCTTTTGGGTTTGCTTGGTCGCTCCTGCGCGCATTCTCCTGCCTGGCTCCCTTGCCAGCCCGCCTCGCCGGTGTTTTTTTGGCTTTGCGGCGGCTTCTTGCCGCCTTTGCGGCGCTGCTGCTCGTCTTTTTCCTCCCGGACGCCGACCCGCCCCCTTCCCCGATTTTCCAATTTGTGGTCTCCGTGCTGCTTGGCATTCTTTTGTTGCTCGCCCTCTTCTTCCCCCTGCCTTTTCCCGTTTCCTGTTTGGCGGCTTGCTTCCGCGCGCGCCCATTGCCCTTCCCCCGTCGCCGTGGTCCGCGGCTTTACCGGCGCTCGCCGTGGCATTGCCTGGCCGGCTCGTTCTCGCCCCTCTTTTGCTCTTCTCTTTGCTTTTGCTTTCGTTTTTCCGGTTTTCTTTCTTTCCTGCTACATGGGCCGTGCCGGCGGGGTCCCTCCGAACCGTCCGCCCCTTTCTTCGGCGGCTCGGCCCTGTGGCCCCCGCGCTCGCGGATCGCTTTCGACATGTTTGTCGTGGCGTGTCTGCGCAACTTCTCTCGAGGGCCGCCCACCCCGCTTTCATGTTCTCGCTGCGCCTTCCCTTTGCCCACGCTGGCTCGCGCTGGTTTTTATCCTTGCGGGAGTTTTGCACGCTATTCTGACCGCCCGTGACACGGTGCGCCTCGTTTGTCCCCGTCGTCCGCTCTGGCCAGCGGTGCTCCTTCGCTCCCTTTTTCGCGGCCGCCTCTGCCCGTGCTGTTGCCGTTTCCGTTTGCCGGCCTTCTCCGGTCCGTCCCGCCTGGTCGCGCCCACTGGCCTCTTTCTGGTGTGGGTCCGGGCTTCTCTCCGGTGGCGGCGGCGCGGGGCCTTCCTCTGTTTTCGCTGCGCTGCGCGGCTCCCCTTTTCGCCGCACCTCGCAACACGCCCCTGTAGTCTTGGCGCCCCGCTGTTGCCGCCCAGCGCCTTCCGCGGTCCATCCCCTGCGCGCCTGGGCTCCGACTGCGCCACGCCTGCCGCTATGTGCTTGAAGTCTGGCTCCCCCTCAGCTCGCTTTGGCGCCCTCCCCTCGGGTGACTCCCCCCTGCTGGCTCTGCGCACCCCTCCCCGGTCTTCGGGGGTGTTTGCACTTTGGCCGCTACCCTCTCGTTTGGGTGCTTCGCGCCCTGCTTCCAGGCTTTTCGGCCGTTTGCCCTCGCGGCCCGGCTTGCTCGGTGGGACTGCTCGCTCTTTCCCTCTAGGATTTCACGGCCCCTGGTCCCGCCCCCGCCTGGCTCCCCCCAGGCCGGCCTCCCTTCGCGTCCCTCCTTTGCCTTATGGGTTCCCGCCGTTTGGTCTGCCATACTTGGCCTGCGTCTCGCTGCCCTGCGCCCTCATGCCGCTCGGCTCTGAAGGCGGCCCGCGCCTTGGTCTTGGCCTCTGCCCACCCAGCGGATTGGCTTGCTTGGTTTGCTGATCGTGGGGGCCTTTTTCTTCCTTGCCCGGTGTTCTTTTGGCCCTTTCCGCCGCCAGTCTCTCTCTTGTGCTTCTTCACGCTCAGTTTCCTCGGCTTCTTTTTTGACTCTTTTCCTTGTTTGCTTTTTCCTTCGCCTCCGGGTGGGTCTGCGCCTTTGTGATGCGGGAAGGCTTGGCGTGCCTGCGGGGCTCTTTTCACCATGCATCTGCATCTTCGTGCTCCGTGGCCTTTACTTCGCCCCGGTCCTCCCTCCGTCGCCGGCCCCGCGCTTCGCTTTTGCTGCGCTTCTGTCCTGCTTTGGTTTGCCTCCCCTTTTTTGATTGCAAGGGCCCTGCCCTCTTCTGGTTTCCCTGGCGCCTTCGGGCCGCGTCGGCGGCTGCTCTTTAGTTGGTGGGCGTATTCTGGTGCTGCCGTGTGTTGTGGCCGCCCGTCACGGTCCATGCTCTTGCTGCTGTCCCGCGTCCTTGCCTATTGAGTTTGCACTTGAGGATGGCCCACTTTCCCGGCTCCTTCGCTTCTCCCTTTCTGTTCCTTTCCCTGCGCCCCCGCAAGCTTGGTGCGTGCCCTTTCCCTCCCTCGTCTTTTCCTCGCCTGCCACCCTTTCGCCTTTGCTTTTTGGTATACTCGGCTTGCGGACGCGCCGCTGCTTCGTGCCTTGCTTGCTTCTTGGCGCCGGTGGCGGCGTTTCCTTCGGTCTTTGCTGGCTCGCCCCGCCGTTTCTTGCGCTGCTCCTACTGCCTTTGGCTCGTGACCATCTGCTGGTGCACTATGCCCACGGGCCGGCTTTTTTCCGTGGCTCCTTCTCCTCGCCCTCCGGCCTCTCACTTTTTTCGCCGGCTGGGCTTACCTGGGTTTGTTTGGCTGCCTTCGCGCGGCGTCAGGGCCGGTTCGGGGCCTTCCGGATTTTCCGGCTCATTCGCTCGATGTGGTCCCGTGCCTCCGGCCTGGGCTTTCGCTGAGCTTCCCTCTTTCCCCCGTTGGCGCGTGTCGCGCCTCTTCCTCTCCCTTCTGCCCTTGCTTTTTCCTCTGCTCCGGCCGTTCTGGTTCTCCGCGGGTCTCTTCTGGGTGTGGCTGGGTGCCTCACTCGTTTCTTTCTGGCTGGCTGCGCCCGGGATGTGCCCCGCCGCCTTGGCTGTCCCCTATTTCCATGAGCACATGCTCTGCTTGCTGCGCTCCTTTTTCGCGGGGTGCTGCCGTGTTGTTTTCGGGCGTCTTTCCGCCTCGCGTCTCGTGCGTTGGCGCGGGCGCTTCCTTACGGCCGTGTTCCCGTTTGTTTTGGCGCGGCCTCCGTCCGCCCCGTCTTGGGCGCTGGATGCCTTTCGGGCTTTGCGGCTGCTTACTCGCCAGGGTTTTCCCTCTTCGTTCTTTTGCCGCCCAGCGCCTCTTGTGGCGATGTCGTCCTCGGACCCCTGGTCCTCCGGCCGGCCTTGTTTCCTTTCTGGCCTACGTCGCATAACGAGTTCGAACTTGCACTTACTCGGAAAGGAGCTCCGGGTCTTTTCTTCGCTTCTTCGCTAGGGCCGATCCCTCGTCTTTTTTCCCTCTGCTCCTTCTTGGTGGCGCTGTGCCAGCTCCACTTGTGTGCGGCGCTCTTTACGCCCCTCTGGCCGGACGCGTCCTCCCGTGGCTTTTGGTTGCGCGTTCCCGCATCGGTTTTTCTGCTCGCGGCCGCCGCGGCGTTGGCTTACTTTGGCGGTGCCTGCTCCCGGAGGCCAGGTCCTTCCCTGCGCGCCGGGCGCTTCCCTCGCCGTTTTCGTCGGTTGCTCCGTCTCAGCTCGGTTGCCGGGCGCCGCTGGCGCTTTTCCCTCGTCCTCGCGCTTGCACACCTCCACTTTGTCCTGCCCTTTTCACACTCTTTTTCACCCGGGGCCTCCGTCATTTTCCTTTCACCTTTTGTCCCTCCTTCGTTTTTCCCTTCCCGCTCCCTGGTCGCCCCATTTCCTGCTCCCTTCCCTTTTGTTGCCTTTCCCTTTTTGGGCCTCTCCGCTTTTCTCTCTGCTCTCCTCCGCCCCGCCTCCCGTTTCCCTCTTCTGGCTCGTCTTCCGCTTGGGTTGCGGTCCTGCTAGCTTGTCGTCGTTCTTGGCCCGCGCACCTTTGGTTCTTGCTCTCCAAGGCTTATCTCTGCTGCAGCCTCCCGCGGCTTGTTTTTCCTTGTCGCTGGGCGGGTGCGTTCCTAGAGCGTGCCATTCGGTGGGGCGGGCCCCTCACACCTTCCCGCCTTTTTTGACCGGCCGCTTTCCGGTGCCTCTGGCTCTGTTTTTTCCAGGCGCTTTCCCCTGGACTGGCTCTCTCTTTTTGGCTTTGGACACTTCTACCCCTTTCCGACGTGGTCCTGTCCGCCTGCTGTCCTTTGCCCTTTCTCCTAGCCGCGCTTTGGCGTCTTGCCGCGGAACTGGCAGTGCTCAGCTGTTGGGGCGCCGCCGCCTCCTTTTTCTCTCGCTGATCTTATTCGGCTATTGGCTGCTTTTTCCCCTCCGTGCTCTGCTTTTGTTCCTTGCTGCGCCGCCTCCGTCCATCTTCCTGTCTCTCCGCGCTTGGCCTTTCCGCCGCCTCCGTGGGTGGTCCTCGCCTCCGCTGCTTTTCTTTTGCCCCCCCCCCTTTGGCTCCTTCGCCTGGGCGCCACTTGGGATCACCGTTCGGCGGGGCCTCCCGTTCTCGCCGTACTCCCTTGATGCTCCTGATCGGCCGCGTCGCCGCCCCCCTCGGCATCGCTCCCTCTTTTCCTGGCTTTCGCGCCCTCCGCCTTTCGGGCTACCCGCTTTGCCCATTTGTTCCCCGCACTGCTGCGGCCCTTTTTCCTGTTTCCCGCCCCCTCGCGGCGTTTATTTCGGCCCCGCATTCCGCGCGGCTCTGCCCCCTCTCGCCCGCTCGCTTCTCTCAATCCTCCAGGCGCTCGCCCTCGGCCTTTTCCATGCGCTTCCCGTGGCGGGGGCTGTGCTCTCGGACTTCCGCTGGCCCGCTTCGTCGGCCTGTCGCCGCCGGGCCGTGGCGCCGCGACTCTCCTCTGTTTTCTCCGCCTCAGGCTGCACGCCCTCCCCCCCCTCCTAGCCCCCCCTCTAAGCGCAAGTCCGCCCCTCCCCGTCCCTTCTAATTGTCCTCCCCTCTCTGCTGGTCGTCGGTGCCCTCTCCCTGGTCCGCTCGGCTGTGTTGCTGTTTTGGTCGGTCGTTTTGCCTTCCCGTTCGGTGCTTTCCGGTAACCCAGGTCAGGATTTTGATTCCTGCTCCTCGTGCTCCGTCTACTCGCCCTCTTCTGTTCTCCTCTTTTTCCACGCCTCCTGCCTCCTGGGCGGTGCGTCTCGGTCTTCGTGCCCCGTCTGGCGCCCCTTGGGCTTCCCTCCCGGCGTGACTTTTGGTCTGCACCCGGAACGGTCGTCGCGCAATCGTGCCACCCCTGTCCGCTAACTGCTCTCTTTCTTTCGCGTCTCCTACCCTCTACTCCTTGCTCCGTTTGTTTCGCTTTCGCTTGCTTCCTCGCGTCCTCCCCAGCCTCCCGACTCTTTGTCACGGGTTGTTGTCCACCTTCCTGCGCTCATCCTGCCGCGTCGGCACCCCGGCCCCCCCCCCCCACCTCGCTCCGCCTCTTTTTCAGGTTCCGACTGCTGTCCTTCGGTTGCCTGTTGCACCCTAGGCACTCTTTGCGCTGGCGCCCCGCTCCCCGCGCGCGGCCCTACGTCCAGTTTCGGCTCCCAGGTTTTTTTTCTTCCTCCGGGACCCTTTTGTGGTTTTTTGTTTCTCTCCATCTCGTTTTTGCTCCAGCGCGCTTTTTCGCTCGCTGCGTGTCTTCCTCCTGACCTCCCTCCATGCCTCGGTGCGTGTCTTCCATCTCCGGCTGGCGCCTCACTCTGCTTTTTTGCTCTGTTGTGCCGCCCCTGCGCGGCCCGCTTATCGCTCGGTGCGTGTCTCCTCCCCGCCTGCCTCATCTTCTGTTTTTTTTTTACTGTTGTTGACCGCCCCTCACGCGGCCATGCTGGCACTCGTTCCCTTTTTTCCCTCCGCCTCGGCGGCCATCGTTCTTCCCATCTCATCCTCCTCGCCTTCTTCACTTTTGCCTTCTGGTCCCCGGTAGCCCTGCTTTTTTCCCGCTTGGGGCCACGGCCTGGTGGGTATCGCTTCCTTCCGCATCCCCGGCCGTCCCCTCTTTGGGACGCCATGCTCCGACTCCCTGACGGCCGCTCTCCGCGCCCTTCTCCCTGTCCACTCCCCTGCCGGCTCCTTTGCTCGTTTTCTTCGTGCTTTTTCGTTCTTGCTCCCCGGCAGTTGTCCGCCGCTGCCCAGGCTGTCCGCGCGCACCATCCCTTTCTTCCCCTGCTTTTCGTGCCCTGCCGCCCTGCGTCGGTGTCCTGGCTCTGCTCTCCGTTTTGGGGCTCGCGCTGCTTTCCGCTTTCTCCCGCTAAGTCTTCTCTGCTCTCCGCACTGCTGGCGCGTTCATGCTTTGGCTCCCCACTCGAGGTACGGCTTTCGGCTCTTCCCGCTGCCTTTAGCCTTCCTTGCTCTCGGCTTGGGCGGCTGCCGCTTTTTCCCTCCTGGGGTCACAGTGCAACCCCCGCTCCCTTCGATTGGGCGGCCCCGGTCTGCCGCCCTTCCCGCGCGGTGGGGCTTCTCCGCCTTCGTCTGCTTTTGGCCCGCGGTAAACTGGCTTTTTCGCCGCTTCTTGCTGCTTTGGTTTCCCGCCTCCCGTGCGCTCTGCCCCTGCCTTTCCCCCTGGCTTTCCCGCCTTGCTGGCACGTCCCCTCCGCCGTCTGCCCTTTCCGCCGCGGGCGTCTTTTTCGCACGTTCTGCGTCGCCTTCGGCTTTGCCCTCTGTTTGCTTTTTGCCGCCCCGCCCTCTCCTCTCTCCTGTCCCATCAGCTCCGTTTGGCTCTTTCCCGGTTGCTTTCTCCTGCTGAGACTGGCCTCGATCCCTCGTTTTTCCGCCGTGTCTTTTCCTGCCTTGGGTCTGCCTCCTGCCTGGCGCTAGCTCGCTCCCTCACCTTCCATTCGGGCTGGCATGGCCTCTTCTGCCGGCGCTTTCACCCCTCGTTGCTGCGCCTGTTTGCCTTTTTTCTTGTGCGTCTTTGGTCTTTTCGTCTACGCCGCCTTCTCTCTCCGTCCGCTCCTCTTCTCGCTGGCCTCCGCTTTGCCCCGTCTTCCCCCTTGCTTCGCCTCCTTGGTGCCCGCGCTCTTCCTGCCCCGCCTTCGCACGGTCTGGCTTCTCCGCGTACACGCACGCGGGTTTTTCCGCCTGTCTTCTGCCCGCGTTTTGCTTGCGTCCTCGACTTCCCTCCGTTCTTTCCCTCGCTCGCGTGTCTCCCTGCCTCCCCCCGTCTTTTTCGGTCCCCTACTCCCGTCTGGGCCCTTGCTCTTTCGCTTGGCGTGGACCCACCGTAGCCGTTGTGCTGCCACCCCCTCCGGCCGCTTCCCACTGCCGGCCTTCCTCCTCCTGGCATCCCCTTCGCCTTGCTGCCTCTCCGCGAACCCGCGTGCCTTTTTTCTTGGCCAGTTTCGTGCCGCTCCTCCGCCCGCCACTGTGGGCGCGCTGGGACTCCTCCGCGTCTGACTGTCCTTGCTGCCCGTGCCGGATCCTCCCCGACTTGGTGCCGCAGTTTTCCTGGCACTGGGCCCGCGCTTTTCCAGTGGCTATTCTCCCGTGCCGCTTCCCGTTCGATGCCTCGGGAGCTTGTTTCCTCGCTGCCCACGCGTTTACGGCTCCTGGACTTGCTTCTTGTCCCCCCCGTCCCCCTTTCGTCCCGCCTTGCCGACCGCCTCACACATTTTTCTCGCTTCGGGCGCTGTCAGCGCTTCGTCCCGGTTGGCTAGCGGGTTCGTCCGCCTCGATGCTTTTGGGTTCCCCCTTCTGTGGTCGTTGTGGGTCCATTCGGCCTTTGTATCGGAATTGGGTCCTCAGTTCAACCGCGGCTTTCGGTTTTGCCCGCCCTCCCTCCGGCTTTTTCTGCCACCTCCCGCTCCCGCCCAGTGGCTTTCGTCCATTTCCGCTCTCCCTGCCCCCCCCGCCTCGGCGGGTGCCCCTCTTGCAGGCGTTTCCCAGTTTGCTGTCTGTTCCACGTCGCTTTCTCGCCTCTCCCGCCTCTTTCCGCTTCCGCTTCTCGTTTCACCCCCTCGCTCCTTTCTCTCCTGGTAACCCTGCTTTTGCCCCGGGCCGCGCCTTGTTCCCTATGTTTTTTTGCTCCGTTTGGGTCTTTTCTCAACTCTTTTTCACGTTCCTGCCGCCTTTCTCCGCTTGACATTTCCCTCTGCCTGCTCCCGTTTCCTTTTGCCTGCTCCGCCTCTCCCCGCCGCCCCCCTGCCTTTGGCCTCTCGGTCCCCCCTTTTTCCTCTGGCCCCTCCCTCTGGGCGCCGTGCGGGCCACCGGTCCGCCACGGTCTCTGCTGCTTCGAGCACTGGTTTCGGGGATCTTCGCCGCTCTGCCTGCTGC
>Ga0163217_1065055_pt1 | contig 17041 bp, 18 predicted proteins | sample SynspAceP_FD_185933 | JGI IMG/M metagenome (GOLD analysis project Ga0163217, IMG submission 185933) | Saline lake microbial communities from Ace Lake in Antarctica - Synechococcus sp. Ace-P (PacBio error correction) | ecosystem: Environmental > Aquatic > Non-marine Saline and Alkaline > Saline ...
ACAATTTTTTAAAATCCCATTAAACTCATGGGCTAAAAAACCGAATGCCCCTTCAACAATTTAACTGGGCAGGTCCAAGCTGCCAATCAAAATAGCCCGACAAAATTAAGAATTGGATTTTGATTATAAATATCAAGAAAATCGCTTAAAAAAGCAAAATGCAACATTAAAATTGCAAAAGTCCCTTTGTAAAATTAAAAAGATTTAAATCCCACGCAATAAAAACGCCCCAACTCAGGGAAAGCACAACCACAAAAGAAATATAGAAACAACTCACAGACTTCACAAATACATTCGGAAGATGAATTAAGCTCACCAAACTGATAAGCCGACCCAAAACGGGATCCACACTAAACTTTAAAAAACCCAAAATAAAAAAACACTAATCCGCATCACATCGCCCCATCCTCTCAACACCCCAACCAAAAACGCTCCTAACTCCCAAAAATTTCCATGCGTCTAACGGCAACAACCAAACGGCTTTAACAAACGGAGTTGATGCGCGTCCGTACACCGATAAGTACAACCTTAACAAAGCACAACAAAAAATCCCCCCTTACTCTTAAGCGGACGATATTACCTACAACAAATCAAAAAGCTCCCATTAAAAAATACTACGAACTAATTTAACGACATTTCAAATCTTGTTCGACGGACTTATGACGTCTTGTAAGACGAACCCAAATGGCTCCACATTTCCCAGCCAACTCGAACACCAACAGATATCAACTCCTCATCGTTTCTCGCAAACCAAATCAATGTACGCAACACAATCACACCGGAGCCGACAGCTATAACACTAATGAAGTAATAAGCCTACCCATATCAAAGTCCGCAAATACCCTGTCACAAGTCAGGATGGACAAGCAACGAACCGCGGCTTCCCAACAAACACTACAACTTACAACCAATTACCCTATCGCAATAACCCATAACAGAAAAATAATAACACATGTCACCATCTCCTTCTATCAGTCAGAATGGACGACTAACGACAAGAACACAAACCGTTCCCAGCTCTGCACAACCTCTCCACAGTACGTACTCCGAAGCAACCTTCTAACCGCCGCATACTATCATCCTGAAGCAAATCGCCAACACACCTGCGCAGCGCTGGTACTACTCTAATCAGCTAAAGCACACACAATCGATACAAAACCACCGGGTGATACTTTACCACCCGCTATGGCATGCTACAGCGACGGATAACGTATAACCACATGAGGTGTCCAATCTCCTTATCCTATGTCCATGGCCTTTATTGGGTCGCTATCGCGGGGGTCCTGTAACGCTCAGCCAATTTCAAATAATGCGCCATCCAAGTTGCTACCAACCACACCCCAGTGAGAATCTGATGCAGCCGGACGCCGACTACTCTCGCCGGTACCGCGACCGGAAGACACACCGGTTGTCAAAAATTCCCGATCAGGCAAGCACACGCAAATCAACAAAAAAGGCCTTTACCTCAACGCTTACATATCAATAACAGGGTCAAGACACAGCATTCCATTACATACCGTGCGTCTTAGGCGCATGTGAACCCTCCTGGCCCCACAAGCCCGGGTGTCGGGGTGAAAGGTGTCAAACAAACTACACACACAAAAGAGAACGATCCAGCTTTGAAGAGCGAGCGCGCATACCCCGTGCATCAAGGGATTTAATTCGCCTCTATCCCAAAACAGCTCCCGGAACCCTACGGTAATCCATCGGTCTGTACAACAACGAACGGACCAAGGCCGGGTTTCATTTGGAAGGGCAAACAATAAATAAGACAGATAACACTTCACTGCTCCATAATTTCGGATGGTTTAAACGACTTTGGACCCTAACGCGTCAGAGCGTTGTCGTCCCATTATCCCGACCAGAGCCCGGCAAGACCTTACACTTTCCCGGGACATTCCTATGACTCATCGCGTTCAACCGGGGAACCTTGACCGGGGCTTCGACCTCAGCCTTGCGCGCTACCTTAACCAGGCTCACTTGACAATATCTGCCATTGAACGGAAAAGCAAGCGGGCATTGGGATGGGCAAGAAGTTGGAAAATTAAAAAAGCCACCGCAACAGATCCCGCTGCAGCTGGCTGCTAAGCAGCCGCGCACAAGCCGGCAAACGCCTGGAACTCGACACCCCCCGACAATCAATTGAACGGGTCAGCGCATCAAAATTACGGCACGGGGCCGTAACCCTACAAGCCCTGAAAACCCAGGGCGAATTTTAGGCAACGGCGGGCCAAATCAAGGAATGGAAGGATTTACTGCCCCCAATCGCAACTGGGCTTGCTCAGAACACACGGGCTGCGGATAAACGTGAAAAATGGGCCCGTAACAAATATTATCTGCGGGACGATAACGCCGGGTATCGGAATGCGGAACCGGGGAAATAATCGCTGACGGACAAATCGAAAGAATTTGGGAACTAAAAATCCGGCACCCAGAACACCTTTGGATCTGGGTCGCAAAACTGGCGCAACATCCCGGTTTTGAATCTGAGCAAAGCGGAGCAGGTATTTTTCGGCCGACGCACCACTGGCTCAATGCACGCGTAGAATGCGGGGGAGAAAGAATGCCCTTAAGTGCCGGGAAGCGACAGGCCTCTTTGGGAACACGCTCCACTTTGGGATCAGAGGCTGCTAAAGCAGCAATCCCCGAACACAAAAAGAGCTAAACCTGGGCACTGCCAACTTGCCGGCACGGCCTGTGCCGCGAGCAACCGAATCAGCTTTGAAACAACTGCACGGCGCAAAAGATCACGATCTTTACGGCAGCCTTGTTAGCAATCTCATGCCAATCTCGGGCAAATAGCAGAACAAGCAAGGGCCCACCTAGGCGCTCAGAAACGGGGGGCTCAACTTTCCTGGCTGTTACGCCACTTTTCCAGAAACCTCCGTACGTTCAGAAGCTCTTTCACCACCTCCACCCCCGATTTCTATGAACTACCACACATCAGGCCTTTCTTTGATCGTTGTTATGGGGTGGCTGCAAATCACCTCGCCATCCGCTATATAGCCCCCAGCTGGCCTATCGTCGAAATCAAAGCGAGACCACATCCGGCCAATCAGGTCTTCTAACAGAAAACGGTACGGTGGTCATGTCATAGTTGAACAGTCTTCCAGCACTTCCGACCGGTGCCACCACCGCGGCCCACACGGGGGTAGTGCACTGGCCGAACAAGCACGTATCCAGCTCAAACGCCCACGATTCTATCGGCCACACACAAACGGGTTGGGTGGCCCATGCCATCAACTCACGTGGCAATGTCAACGTTAACCTGTCGGAATGTCCGGTCGGTTTCATCGGAAAAAATACCACTTATTAATCCGGGCACTTGCCGGGCGTAAACCGCCTGCAAGCAGATGGGTCAGACCCTGCCGTGAAAGGCAACCACCCCATATCAGTCAACCCCGGGGCCAACCGTAAGAAACTGCGGTGACAGATAAAGAAAACTTCATACCGGGTGGGAACTACTCACGCAAAGCCATAAAAATACGGCTCGGGCCGCCGTGCGGGCGGGTGGTTGATGAATAACGAGCTCTCTTTCATTTGTAAACCCAAACCGCGTAGAATACACCCGAAGTAAAACCGGTATTTCGATAATCGCTGATAATCACGTGACACCGAATGGCGCCTAATAAAATCCCAGCACTATAAACTTAGCGGCCCAAATCAGGTTGCGGCGGCGTAGTCGCCGGGGACCACGTCGAACACGGGGGTGTCATAGTATCCAATCGATCGAAACAGGGTCAGTCTTCCCCTCCAAAAATCACCAAAAACCTGAAAAGCAGCCCATCAACACGGAAATTCATGCGCTCGACAACCCCCAATAGGCAAGTCGATAGGCGGAAGCACGATGCTTGCATTCCTCTCGGTGTCCGTTCTAATTTATACAGTACCTTTAATACGTACTAAAACCAAGAAAAAACAGAGAAACAGAGGTTTCCTTATATAAAAGCCTTGAACTACTGCCGGGGCAATTGCTCCGACCTTGCCGGGGCTGCGGCGGGATCCGGGGCAGGCGGCGGCTGCCTTCCCGGCTCACAGATCGGCGCCGTTAACAGCACAGCTAACTGGCGCTGCCATTGCCAACAGTCCCTTTCTTTAGCCAAACCCTGGAGCGGCCCAACCCGATGCAGTGGCCGTGAATAACTGGCTCGCGCTCCAGTAAGCCCACCACCCCCGACTACTGCAACAGCGCGGCTGGGGAAATATTGCACACGTTAGTGAAACGAGCCGCCTGGCAATCAGCCTTTGGCATGTTTCCCCGGGAACCCCGGTTTTCCATCAATCTCGGCGACACCTTCGCCATGCCGACCTGGCCGAAACCATTGGCGCCACCACGCTTCCGGGCCGATATCCGTATAGATGGCGGCACTAAGCGGCTTTACGGGCACGGCTCGAACATTCGGCACACCCCGGGGTATCACCCGCCCCGGCGAAGAGCACCGGCAAAAAATGGGTGGCTGGCAATGGCCAAAACCGGCGGGGCGCGAACATAAACGTGGTCTTCCGATATAGAACCTAATAGCCTTTCCAACAAGTGAAACCCCGGCGGGCGACGGCGTAACACCACATTTTTGGGTTCCGCCCTGCCAGCGATTGATTCAGGCGGTTAACCAATAACCCTGGGGGCGTTATCCGGAGAACATGCCCTTGCGCACTATGGCCAAGGCCGCCCCTGCCCTAACTTGCCGGCGCTGAAACCATATCAAATCAGGCGCGGGACGAACGCACGCTAATGGTCAAGGCCGTATCGCTGGCGGAACCAAGAAGCGCGTGTCGAGGGAAAGCTTGCGCCGTTCGTTATCGCCCGCTACGTGGATTCTCGCCGGCCTTTTGAATCTTGCGCAGTATGAAAGCCAATGAATGCCGCGAGTGCGCCGCAAAGGCCTGGAAAACAACATAAGTTAGGCAGCTGGGCATCCGCCGAAATCGGCTTGTGTGCAGGCGTTCCAGCTGATCGCGTGGCCGGACCGGGAACTGCAGCCAGCGGGCGAATTACTGCGGTGCTGACGATTTCTGGAGCGGAAATGGCTCCGGCCGGCAGGTGCCATAAACGAGCTCGGGCGGGGGCCTACGTATCCTCCAAATCGGAGCAACGCGCTACAGCATGGGGAAGACCAGCAAACCCAGCTTGCCAATACCGGACCTAGCCCGTCCGGGGGTGGCGGCATATTAGTAAACAGCTGCTCTTCCAGCAGCAGCTGGACAGCACCGGCGCAGTGGCTACGCACTTCATGATATCATCACTCAGTGACGAGACACACCCGCAAACAACCTTGAAAGCTGGCAAGAAACTGTGTGGACGAGATTGACAGCCACTGCTGGCTTGGCTTTGAAAAAGGTGGACCGCGAGAGAAACCTGGCCCGCAATTAACCAAGCCCGCGCTCCAGCCGCACCAATAAACACTGCAGACCCCCAGGCCGAAAACGCTGCAACATTACGGCCCAGCGCTGCCATGACCGAAGTCGAAAACCCTCCCATACTTTGGCCGTCAGCCTTTAATAGAACCATATTACGCCGTACCGCTATATAGCTGTTATTGGAAACCCGGAACCGTCCAAACGGTGTCCCTGTGCAGTGAAAAAACCCTGGATAGCGCGGCGACTGGCCGAATACAACCGCTGCTACTGACGAACTTTTAAACGCTTGGGGGAGCTTGTAATACCTCACCGCCAAAGCCGAATGCAGAATGACTTTAAACCAACAATCCGCCGCATTATCTATGACGGAATCTGAAACCACTGGAGTCCTGCGCATTCCGCAAAGGGCCCACACTTGCGGGGTTGCGGCTTGCGAAATGAAAGGTACCCAGCGCTGATCCGAACGGCTCAGTGATTACTGACCTTGATGCCGAGTGTGCTGAACAACGTGTGATGTTGCTTTTGCAAATTTGTTCATCTCCACGCTACCACGGCGGAGCCGATGGGTTCACGATCACTCGATTTTGCGGGAATTGGTACGGCAAACTAGCGTATCGACTGGTTAACATCCGATCTGACTTGGTGTCATAGCGCCGACCCTCAACAAAAGCACATGCGACAACCCATTGGACAAGGGCGGTTTTACACCGCCTGGGTCAAGCCATTGTGCATATCCGAGCACCCAACACCCTCTGCCGCTTTACGATGTAGACATGCGGTGCTCCGTCTGCAGCTCAGCCTTGTAATCAACCTGCAGTCCTTTGAAAATACAGCACACTGACCCGCCCGACTTGGGAACACCAGCCTCCGCGGCCCGCGGCAATAGCCGGTCCCGCGCACTCTGAATGGTTTTGAAACAATCCGCAAATAACCCTGTGCCACACCACGGGCACCGTCTGGCGCTGCGCAAAGCGGGGGGGAAGTAAGAGCAATGCTGAAAAAATCGGCCAGCCTGGCCAACCCCCCCAGCCCGCCGAGCCAACGTCCACTGCAAACAACCCGGTGGCATGGGTGGATAATCGAGTTCTGCAATACCTGAATCCGGCCTGACGAGGGGAAAACCCACATTAACCGCTGCCAACAAACATCCCAAATGAAAATAATAGCCGAATGCCCGCAAGCGACGTAAAACACTGGCTGCGCCTACAGCCTGGGCGCTCCGGCCATTCCAATCGCCGGCACGCTTCAAATTGAACACTCATTTGTCTGCAGTTTCTTACGGGGGCCGACGGGATTTTATCCGTCCATCTGCAAGCGATCATGATGGAATAACGGCCCAAAAACTTCTCTGATCTGAAAGAAACGGGGAACTCACAAAACGTTTTTCTGGGGACAACCTATATGTTCGATGCTATCGGGGAGGTTTTTGCCGATAAAATGGCCCTGGCGTAACAAAGTGCATTACTGACCCACACACTGCTTTAGCTTGGGCTGTTTGAAGCGTGCGATCCACAACACCGCGAAGCGCCGGCTAATCTTCCCGCAGAAAATCACACGACCGGCTATTCCGTTCACCACATCTGAAAAACAAACTTTCAGCAAAGACGAAATCAACGCCGCCCATTGTCTGGCGGGTACGGGCAACAACCGGGACAACCTACCTGCCGCCCAATGTAATTTTAGGCTCCGGGAGTATGGGCCTCGCGGCCGGACAAACCTGAAACGCACGTAAAATGGCCGGGCCGGAATTGGCCACGTACAGCCCAAACCAAAAGCTCGCATCAAGGCTACCTCCCTACACTCGCCCACCATTGAACACAACCATGTTAACCAAGCTAACGCAACTGACATAACCCAGCCCACTGCAAGAATCCGTTTCCAGCGATTGAAGAACCCTCTGCTAGACAACGAAGGCTACGGTCAAGGCCGGCCGAAACGGTTTCTTCTGCGTAACGCGTCTTGCACACCCGAAACGGGGGACGTCCGCCTGAAGCATACCCGCCAACCATCTGGATTCGCCAAAGAACGGAAACATTGAAGTAAAAGAACGCCGATCACCCGCACAAAGCTACGTTGGCCCCCCCCCCGGTACGAAACCTCTCACCGCCACCGCCGACGAAGTAATGCCCATCCGCGACTAGAGCGCCGCATCATTGGCGGCCGGCAACGTGCCCCGACCGAAAAAGCTGCACCATGTTCTTGTGCCGTAAGGGGCCAAACGCGCCCACATCGGATGCTGTCGAGTAAAAAAGCCTGATATCATTATAATAGGAAAAGCCCGGGGCGTGACTGTCAATCGGCGGCTTTTTTTTGGGTTTCAGAATCGGGGACTATTTTAAAAAGAGTCAGCAATGCTACCCGCCCGTTAATTGATACAACGCAACTCCGGGGCATAAACATGTGGCTTCTCATTGGCCTGCCGGGAATTGCGCCAAAGTTTCAGGCCCGACATACTGGGTTAATGCGTCCATGGTAGCGTGGCGCGTGGTCGGTTAAGGGCGAAAATCGATGTTGGTACTGCGCCGCTAATAAGGGTTTGGTCCAAACTGTCCGCAAAAAAACTAATTAACCGGCAAAAGGCGGTGTCCTCGTTGCGGAGTTTCACCTGCTCATAGCAATGCACGAGTTGCTTGCCTGTCGAAGCCTGAGCCGCCGTTATCACGGTTCTTCCGGGTTTTATCAAAACCGGCCTAATTATTGTTGCCACGCTGCAAAGAGTCTTCCAATTGGCTATTTGCACTGGTCCAGACAACGATGATATGTGGCGCAATATCGCAGCGGTGATTCGGCGCTTTCCACGGAACGGTGTTTTACATGCAGACCTGAACTGCTTAACATCTGGGAACGACAGGCCATCATCGATTGATTTGGATAAAAGGCAGAAAACAACCTAATTAACGCTGCTCCGACAACGCATCGGAAACACCGCAAACGATGTAAAACGTTCCCTGACAAAAAGAAGTCACAGCGGAACAATCCTTCCATAAGCACGGCCGGACCTTTGCACAACGCCTATCTTGGCTTCGGTTGAACCTGTGGCCCCGTCGTGTCAGCTGTGCGATGTTGAAACAATGGCCCAAAGAAACAAACCATGAAGGAGTAAACCAATCGTCCGCTGTTTGTGAAAAGAACCCTGACATTGAAAAAAAAGGCGCAGCGGACAGTACGATAACGCCAGCGGGAAGGCCACGACGTTTACCCAAAGTCTCTCTTGGAAAATTCCCTTGTTTAAAAACCCCCAGCGGGCATAAAAAAAAGCGACATCATCAGCCCCAAAAGCACCCCTTTTGACCAAGCAATCGAAGAACTCATTATACGTGTATAGTCGATGAAACAGAAAAATCTCCCTGGGCAAATGTACCGCTTTTCTTACTCGTATCCAAACTTACCCCACCTAACAAACTCCCACAATAATCATCGCGGGCCTACCACATTTTCGAGGCGGGAGCCCCACAATTATGAGCCCTGGCCGGGCCGTTCGCGTAACATGGTAAATTCGTCAAATGCCTAAACGACGGTGTGCCCAGCCTGGTTGTGTTAAACCAGGCCAACACCATAAGAACTGCCACCGGGAATGGGCCGACACACCACAGCTTTTCAGGCTACCTCCCGAAACCCCAAAGCACAATGCCAAGCACAACCACAAAGCAACCCCCACCGCCAACGGCTGGGCCAACACTACGGAACCCCACTGCCACCCAGAAACCTATGCGAGTAACCGTACCAATAACCTAGTGGGATTGGTCTTCCCGCCAGCCTCGGCTGAAACGAAAGCGAAAGTAGAGCACAGATAATCGCCAAAATTGAAATACTGAGGTTCCTCCGGCGCGGGACAAGGCCCATAAACGACAACCTGCCAGTAGCAAAGGAGCCCCGCTACAATCCGCCCAGTGACACCCCTGCCCAGAACAACGCAGATTAGAGTGTATTGAGCATAGGAAACCAGAAAGGCAGCCAGAAACGGCTTAACTCCAACTCCCTGCGGCCTCTGATGGGAAAAAAACCTCCATAACCGGCCGCCAAAATAAAAACCGCACTGGCAACAATTAACCGCTTGCTTGGCCAGCGCTCCCAATAGCGGGGCAACTAACGCGCAAGCCCATCACAAACAAAGCTGCCCCCACATAGCCAGACGCGCTAACAGTCGATGGCCCCAAAAAAGAAAGTACCAGATGGACGAGACGACAAGCAGAACTGGCTATCGCAATATGGGCCCACTGACAAATCTGGGCTAGACAATGATGGGATTATAGTAATTATCGCTTTACAGGGCTAAATTTAATAAGCGTTCGATGAAGCTGATACACAAAAAAAACGGGCAAGACAATAACCCACGCCCCGATCATCCTGAAACGAAATATCGCAAAAACGTTACAGGCCCATTCAAGAACAATTTGCCACTGGTGCCAGCGCCCTTTAGCGTGAAGCGAAGCCTCGCCAAAGAACTTCTTTCACCCTCCCAAACCCGATTTCCTCTGGTGCGCCGATCAACCCAATGTTGCATATACACGGTCGATTCATGATATTCTGAGCGTTGCTACCAAACCATAATCGGGCAGATGAATCGAATTTTTTCAGTGTTTCCACCAACATTTGTTGTCATCGATTAAGGCCTTGAGATCTTTCGCATTAGCCGCTTCGTCTGTACGTTCCAGAAGTTCGAGATCCCAATGGGCCGAGTTAAGTCCCGTTAAAACAATAGAAAAGTCCACTGGGGAAAAAAATGCTCTCGAAACCCTGCGTATTCGGTGTAAACACATGGGCTACCACGACTCTCCGCGAAAGAATAACGGTGACTGTCACATCTCAGGAAAGCCTGCTGCAACCTCACAAATGATTCCGGTCAAATAATGTCGCACGAATTTAAGGCGTAGGGGTTCTCACCTCCTCAATCCAGCCAACGTAGATACAACTGGCGATATAGTATCGAGGCTCCCACGGTTAAATAGGTTCCGGATATAAAACCAGGGTCTTGAAATAACCACTCACTCGTAGGTCCACCCCGACACTGCTTCCCAACCATGGACAAGAAACTGCGGCGCAGGTCCCGGCCTCAATAAAATAAGCATTGTGATAATCCCCGCCCTGCCCGCCTTTTAAGCTGCACTGGACCCGAACATCACAGTATACTTCGAAGTTTCATTTCTGCCCTTTAAGTCGTTCCTAATCAATGTAACCTCGCAACCTCGGAGGTCAAGAAAAGCGAAACTGTTGACTTGAACTCGGTGGTTCCAAAATATCATCAGAGGCGCGAGTCAAGTATCTTCTACATGCCTCTTGTACAAACCCAATTTAGCTCAGCCCTTATCAGTATTCGTAAAAAGAGCCCCCGCCGTCATTGCTACATAACAGGATCCTGCGTAGACCTTCGATAAGACCGGGCAGACCTTCGGACGTCGAAACTGGGGGACAACATAAAATTCTTCGCAACTGCAATATTTTGTGAAACGCGAAAATACATCGGTAGAATTAAATCTAGTTCTTCCGCGATTTCTTAGCTATTCATATTAACCATCGCCAAAAATAACCAAGGATCATTTTTTTGCTTTTCGAATACGCCCGCAAATTACATCAAACGTTGGTTCGATCGGCGGCCACGTACATAAAAAATGATGGTAACTTTAATTTTTTGGGCTTTAATGTCAAGCTTAATATTCAATTAAAGCCCATTATAGACAACCTCTATACCTTGGTTGTCACCTATTTTTTGAACATATCTTAGAACATCAATTGGGGGAGACGTAACAGATTCTTCCAAAAAATTTTTTATAAAGCAACCCGGGGTTAAAAGAAATACTTTTCGAATACCGCTTAACGTAACCGAAATTTCATACTTGCAGCTTGGTACAACACGTACGTCTTTTTTCACACCAGCGAATACACTTGTTCCTTGATAAAAAAACGGGCGTCATATTTCCCCCCTTTCAACGACTTGGGAACTGGCCCTAAAACAGGGCAAATAATATGGGGTAAAATCCCCGGGCCCATATACACAAAAAAATTTGAGAAGATCTGCTAAGATTTGCTTCTTTTATTACCCCAAAAACTTTCCAGGATACTTATCATTGCCTTTTAATGACCTGGGACTTCCCACGACAACATAATCGACCTGATAACCTAGCCTTCGAATTTCTATCGCAACACGGGGCGGGTTACGCGATAAACGAACTGAGGATAGGAAGCCGCCTAGACGAAAGCATTCATATTATTCCGAGTCTTCGTCCGAAATAGAAAATCTAATATTCGTCAGCGCCACAAAAACAATTTCGTCTCACGGGAATCAGCGATAAAAAATGAAACTCATTTTTTCAGTATTTATACAGGATCGCAATATACCACTCGCCCTTCGCCCCACTCATCAACTGGCTCAAATGCTCGAACTTCAAAAAATCACCCGCACTGAAAAGGATACAGGCCTCACCACAGATGGAAACGGGGATTTTTTCACGGTTTTCTTTCTGGCAACCCGCCGAACGCCGCCAATGGCGGCAAAGACCATTGCTACCCACCTCAAATACTCGAGAAACCGTCCCGGACAGGCTGTGCAAAAACGAATCTGCCGATAAAGAATCAGTTGAATAGTATCCGCTTTTCAACTCTCAAGGGGCCTAAAGCCAGATAACCGTTTCGGGCCTGGGGGGCCGCGGTTTCATCTGTAGGTACTAAGCGAAAATCTTTAGGCCAGTCTGCGCTTTGCTCAACAAACTCGACGTTTCAAAACCCCGCACAATAAACACAAAAGGTGTGCAAAAGTGCTCAAACTCGTACCGGATTTCAAACAGGTTTTTCCGTGCTTCCAGCATGTACTGCAATTTTAAAACCTCCTTGGGAAAAGGCGTGAACTCAGGCCGGCCATAGGCAAACACGATCATCGAGCTGCCTCGCCATAATTGAGAGTCGAAATCATTCGGCCAAAGGGCACATTTCGGGCGGTCGTGTTCTTGCGTAGCACGGGCAACCAACAATCGGACAAAAACAATGAAATCTCAATGCGGTAAAATAGCGTTTACCCCGAACTGTCCTCACCAACTGAAAACAGCTGGGGCGATCGCTTTAGTTTTCACGTGGGAAGATGAGGAATACGAAATCAATTGGGCCTTGACACACTCTGGTACCAGCAATGATCCAGTCAATACATGCCCAACACAGAGGGCTAAGCTTGGCGATTCGTACGGGGTAAGTCGCCGTAAATGCTGAAATGTTCGGTTCAATACCACGGACGGATACTTGATCCTGTCGTAACGGGAACGAGAGAATATGCGAGCAAAAATCGCCGTGCAATTAACTTGCCTTGAGTTTTGCGGCCAAAAGGCATAACCTTTCATCAGCCATCTATCACAACCGTAGCGGTTTTCCGGTCCCGGGGTTCCGCATATCTCAACAGCACGACCTGTGACAAATCCTCTTTCGCCAAAAACTGTTCTACTTCGCCGGTTTTTTGGGTTTCAAACAGTCATCAGAATGATAAGGGGCTGCCCCTGCTCAGTAAATCCCTTGGCAACCCTATAATATCACCACTGGCCGAAAAGTTTCCAAACCCAGGCCGCTCACACACACACACACACCCGCACGCGTGTATGCAGTATTCCACATAACGATAACCCTCTGCGTGCGCACCGGGTGCATCCGCCAGAAACTGAGTGTATTGGAACGCATCATGCGAATTTTTCAAACCAGAGTGCTTCGGCGGTAATTTGGCGCCCTTTCCAGATCACCACGCCTGATCGGCAGTTCATTGGAACACACGCTGTTTAAATGATAACGTAAAACATGCGTCCAACCGACCAATCACCATCCACGAAACCACCCTACTTGTTAAGCGCGAAACACCGGCCAAAAACATCCAATGGATTGGTAGCACGATCAAAACCGCCGGGCTCGGAAAGTAAAAATAGCCGGTGACGACGCTACGTTCCACAGACCGGTGTCCTCTGCTGCTCGACCACCAGTATCCATTCTCGGTTACTACGGCCCAATCGTATTGTCATCCACTTTGCTCCGAATTATATGCGCCCCTGTGGCAAGGGTCAATCAGGTGTCACCAACAACACTGAACCTATCCAGAGGGTTGCTCCCATTCAGATGCCCACCAGATGCGCCCAGCTAACCCCTCGGAACGAATAGAAGGGGCCACTGCCGTGGTCTGCAGCCAATAAATTCGTGCTCGTTCACGGTTGTAAGATCAGGTACAGCGAAAAATGCGGCGCCGGCCGCCGCATTAACCTGGTGCTGGAACACCCGGCGTTGCCCCACAGTGTAGGAACTTTGGGGCAAGGCGCCACAACTCGCGGCAAACTCAACTCACAATAACTGCGGGACATAACAGGAACATGGTTTCTCACGTTCGATAACTGCTGGATTTCGTCGGCGAAAGCGGACTGGAACTCTGACGTCGTTATGCGCGGTCGCAATATAAACCCACACGAAACGCACCAGGCTTGCCTACGGAATTTCATCGGAAGGCACCTGTTTTCAAGCCACTCGTAATGATTTCAAACCGTATGAATATGATTTGGGCCCACTTGCCCTCGAATGCGCAGTTCGGGCTGTTGGAATAAAAACTCGTACCCATAGCTTTGTACGGGGACGCAGGTCCGATCACCGGTAATCGGCAGCACCTCGGCGGTAATTAGTGTTGGCAAAATGATGGTTTCCCATCCAGTCAACACAAGTTTCTCACGGCTTAACTACCGTTGGAAATAATCGTAAACAATCAGTTCCCACAAATAGCCTGGTCTCTTTTTCAAAACCAACACTCTCTGTGTTTCTGTCTGCCGGGTCAAATGACTGGCCCGGAAAATTAAACAGAAATTTCAACCCAGCCGCACTGGTGCGCTTCCATATCGCCGCGTTTAATCACCCACAAGCCGCTGGTTCCGGGGTCGAATCATATCGCGATTAGCGGCCCTGAATCATTCCTGCAATAGTTTGCGGCACTGGCACCCCGCCCTCGCTTCGGGGTCAACTTGGAGTCGGGCATGGAATACAGGGGAATAGAGCGCCTTCCTTCAGCAAACTCTCCTGCACCAGTGGTTCAAAGCCCTGGAAGCCTGTTCGTTACACCAAACGCGATACCGGGGATTGCTCAGGATCACAAAACACAGGTAAACCCTAATTGTGAAAGTGCGACAGGTGTCAAACCACGCCCATCCAAATAAATTCAAAATCTTCTGCCTGATAAACGTTACCCGGGTCCACTTATACCGCATCCCGGTCTAAAACACGCTTTACGTTAACATAATTTTCCTCTTACTTGTCGAACAGGCCTACACACCTGTTCATAATAAATTGGTCATCAACTATAACACACACAAAATCTTGCCCTCTTCCCCGGCTTTTTCCAGCAGCAAAACGGTTTTATAGGCTCTCCACATCGTTGTGGCCATAAGGCCCATAATGCCGCGTTGCGTGGCGAAGCCACGATAACAGTCGTCCGCAAGTGCAGGGGGGGTCCGTGCGGGGGCCGATGACCAATATCCACCTGTTTGACAGTGCGAAAACAGTCTTTCAAGTAGAACTGCCAACCCATCGCACCGTGTTTCAGCTTGAAACCGGCTGGCAATGCCCACTCGGGCCCCGCCACCGCAGAGATAGAACCGAAAATCCGTTTTACAGGCGAACGGGCGACCGTCTCTAACGTCCCCCCGGAACCATCGTTCGCCGCCGAACGCGGGCACAATAACCAAGCCACTTGGCGCCTTCGCCAGCTGGGTAACCCAAATTAACCGGAATGCCACAGGGCGCCAGGGGACATCCATCGGGGAAAAACGACAAGTCCAAACATAAGCTGAATGCGCTCGTGATGAACAAGGCCTTATCGGAAACAAATCGGCCGCTTGCAACATGGCAAAAGGCTGACGAGATGGCGAACACAACAAATACGCATCAAAAAAACGCGCGGCCATTGCTTGCGCACTCGCGAATAGGCGGAAAAACCGAACCTTTTAATCGAACACCCCCCACTCAGCGCAGACTTGCAAAAACGTGCTCGCTTTGCCAATAAACCCAAGTGAATGCGGCTCCGGGTCGGCCTGATGCCGCACCACGGCTACCGCTTACAGTTCACCAATGCCTGAAGGCCGAATAATTCAGATGGAATCCAGACAACCCGACTTTCGTGATTATTCCGCCTGTCGAACGCCCCCTGCAAAAGGGGAGACTTTACCTCGCCACCCATTTGCTGACCCCAAAACTCGCGGCCTACGATGTCCACAGAATTAATCCCGCCTGGACAAAACGTGGGCGTATTGCGATTGTCCGTGGTGTCTTTCACGCCCTCAACAACAAACGGACCACCCATCAGCGCCCAAGCCAGCTTCCACACTACAATACGTCTTCCCACACGGGTTCCAACCCGTTACCGCCCTTACAGCGGCTTACGAGCATCGGGCTGTCCAAGCCCACCACCAGTCTAAACACGCCCGCCGACCAAACAGCACGGGCCTACGAAAAGTCAAACAGCCCGGTTGGGTAAACAAGCCTCACCCCCGCGCACGTATCAATTCGCAGCTTGACGTTGGAGAGCCGCTGGTCCTTGATGAACTGCGCCTGGCCCGGCCGATCTTCGGAACACTTGCAGCGCCCAAACATGCCCGGGCCGCCAGTGTGGCCACCCAGCACTTCAGCACTTCGAAGCCCGGGGCACTACTAAAGCAAAGGTTCCCACGTCGCGACAACGGTCGCCGCCGCCGAAACATCGGCTACTTCCAACACTCTGCTGAAATCCAGGGGCGTAAGCCCATACCCTGTTCGCGCGCGTCACACATGCGGGCAAGCCGGCTTTGCAACAACGATCGGCGGGATTCAACACTGTTTCGCTGTCTCCACAACCACTGCCCGGAATTCGGGTCATGGCGAATAACAGAACACCCTGATAGCAGGGAAAAAAACCAAACAGGTTGGGCCCACTGCGGGCGCTTGAAAAATCTGAACGTAGGCCACGAGCCTTTGCGTAGCGCGATAAGAACCGTATAAAAGCGACACCAGGGCTTGAAATCGTCATTTCAAAACCGTGCCGCCGGGGGCAAAACAATCTCCATATCCACGAATCACATGCCTGCCGGCGCGAAATAACGTTTCGAAATGGTCCCGGCGTGTCCAAAGCAAACAGATTCGGACGGTTACCCGCTCGTACCACAATTTCGCAGCATGCACGTCGTATCTTTGCCGGTCAGGCCACAGGTCCGTCCATGCAATGTTCGGGCCTACGTTTGCGCGGCCGCGGGGGCACGGGTCTTCAAATTGATACCGCGCACAACCGAAGTTTCGAGCTTCCGGAGAACATCCAGGGCGGCCGAAAATAAACCGTCACTTACATCACCCACTACCATACCGAGGCCGGGATTGCCCACTGAGACTGTCGATCAGCACCAGCTCCGTGGTGATGGCCTCTCAAAGCTTCCATAGCCAGATGGCGAAAAACAGTGGCCTCTTAATGCGGCGGTCGGTCACAGCGGTAAAATAAGCAAAGTCTGCGAGTCCCTTTTACCTACCGCCCGGGTCACGCCTTGAAGGGGGGCGACAGTTCCCCGGCGCCGATGTTGCCGGCCCCATGCGCGGTTAATTGTCGGCTTTGGGGCCAAGGTGTCCAGCAAATCACCAGTCGTGCTGGCCAGCCTTGTACCCTGACGCTCGGGAAACACTTGATCTGGCAAACTCATAGCGTGGGGACGGTGAGATGGGT
>Ga0163217_1024478_pt1 | contig 17040 bp, 28 predicted proteins | sample SynspAceP_FD_185933 | JGI IMG/M metagenome (GOLD analysis project Ga0163217, IMG submission 185933) | Saline lake microbial communities from Ace Lake in Antarctica - Synechococcus sp. Ace-P (PacBio error correction) | ecosystem: Environmental > Aquatic > Non-marine Saline and Alkaline > Saline ...
TGAGGAAAAGGGGATTTCAAAAGCCTTTTGTGGCTGCCGGGGTTCCCCAACCGGGGGGTTTTTCGTTTTTTTTTTTTGGGCCCATCCTCTTTTGGACGGTTTGCCGGACCCGCAGGCCAATAGTGGGCCTTGCACAATAGTCAAGACAGCAGCAGTTTTTTTTTTTTGCAGCTGGGGCGTAAAGGCCGCTACGGGCCCAAGCAATCGCCGGGAACGAACCCGCGGCCAGCCGCCAGCGGCAAAGCTGGCGGCGAAGCGTAAATATCCGCCCCCAAGATATATATACGAACATAAAAGGGTGTGTTAAGCACAATGCCGCTTTGCCCCGCGGCCGTTTTGACGGCTATCGGCATGTAGGCCCGGCCCATGAACTCCCCGCGCAGTGCACGCCAGGGGCAAATAGGCATAGAATCCCTTCGGCCTCAATCTGGCCGAAAAATTGGGATCGCTGTCCGTTGCTAACAATGGATGGATGTACGCGCAGATGGGCAAGAGAGCGTGATGCCCCAATGCAGCAAAGCTGCTAATAAGAATCCGCGGTGCCGATTCCCGGTCCTTGGCCATTTCCGTCGAGGCGGTGGATCAGTATCAATTGCGGCGTTGGAAGTTTCGAAGATCCTGGCCGAAAAACAGACCAAGCCCGATATAGATCAGTAAACCTTGGTCTCGTCGTACTCAAATGGGGCTGTCAGCCAAGAGCCCCCAAACGCAAGCGGTAAAAAGGATGAAATGCACTGCTGCAAGCATCAGGCTGAAGCGCGCGGACTGTATGGGCCAAGCGTTGGCAGTCTGCGCGAACAAGCCGTCCGAGGAAAAAACACCAACCACAGTGATCGAAAACACGGGAATAGCGGCCAGGGGACCACCCCCGCAAGACCAGCGACGATCAAAAGTATCGCTGGGGTCAGGCTGGCGTGCCTATAAACCAAGAACATAGGGCGGCTGCCGCTAAGGTATGTTAGTTTTCATATATCTGAAACCGCGCGTGAAAAAAGAGCAATCCGCGCCGGCACACTCACCGCGTAAGCCAAGCGGATTGGTCCGCTTTTACCTGCGCAAGCTGCTACGGCCTTTGGTAGCGTGGACAGTCAAAGCGATACAGAGGCAAGATCAATTGATTACGCGGATGCCAAACGACGCCCGACGAAAAGGCGTCTGGAAATCCGTGAGGAAGGGGGCGCAGCCCCCCAAAGGGGCGTCAGTTGCAGGATGGCCCATGGAAGACGTCCGCCGCCTTGCTGGAGGACAGCCCCGTCGTGCAAACTTGCTGATTGAATATTTGCACTTCTTTTCGATAAATACGGGCATCTTTCTGCCGCGCATTTGCGGGCTTGTGGCCGAAGAAATGCGATGAGCAATGGCGGAAGTTTTACGAGTCGCATTTTTTTTGACCACTTTGACGTGTAAGGAGGGGGACACCACCGCGCGCTCACGACATACGGGTCTGCGAGATTCGCTATCATGCGAAACTCGCCGGGGCGCAGGCGATGGGGGGGGATGGGTTTGGATGCGTCAGCGGTACTTGTTTACCGCGCCGCCTTGTATGGGGCCGTTGCGATACCCGCGCCGGCGCTCGAGATCGGCATAATATTGTCGAACGGGTTGACAAGGTGAAACGGTTCGTGGCGGCGATCCGGTGCTGTGCTAACGAAGGCTTTGACGCTTATTCGCCGGGCGGGGGGGTATGAACACGCGCTGTCCGTGAATGGCGTTGGGAGGCAGTCCCAAGAAAAGCCTGTTGGGGCCGTTTGGGGAGGTGGTGGTGCCGGTTTCCCACATCGGTAGAAAGGGGGTTTTGTCCGTGACCGCTGGCCCGCTCACTGGCCGGTCAACGCGACCGAAGGCGAGCCGGGACATTCAAAGCAAGTGGTATCTGGAACGGGTACCGCAATCTGTTTCCTCGAAGGGATGCCTGATCGCCGTCTGGGCCGTCGAGGCAGAAAAAAGTGTTCTTATACAATGCGGGATCGAAATAATCCGCAGAGTGCTTGCGCTGCTTTTTCGCAGGGAAATTAACGACGCTGGAGGATGCTGGGATTGTCGCTGCGGGATATATCGAACCTGCGAGCGTGGCGCGGGGGCTTAATCTGCGGTGAAAGAAATCCGCCATGATCGAAAGCTCGAAGGCAAGCCGCCGGGCTGGCCGCGTCATCGTCCGCCCATAATTGTGGCGCAAGTGGGCATTTTCGGTCGCCCGAACCATTGGTGCACATGTCCGAAACACTGCAATTGGGTGGCAACGTAATTTGTCGCGGAAGGCGCCCCAGGTGCTGAACAGCACGGAAAAGATGGGCCGCAAGGGGCTGCGCAGCTATTCGTGGTCGGGCCGCGTGGCAAAACCTGGTATGTATGAACTGCCCCGCTGCTCAACCATCCACGGATCGTGATCGAACTGCCCGGTGGCATGCCGACGGGGCATCGTTCCAAAGGCCCTACCACCGGGCGCCCGTCATCGGGGCTGCTTCCGCCTCTATGAAATGAACATGCACCACTCGACCTTTGATACGTTTTGCAAGCCGCAATGGGCGTTCATGTGGGTCCGCCTCAGTTCGTGGTGCTGGTCCGGAACCGTGACAGTGCAAAAAAGGTGCCTGGCGTTGAACATGCTGCGCTTTTTCGAGGATGAAAAGATGCGGTCAATGCACGCCCTGTCGCCGTTTTGGCTGCGGAAAAAGCGGTGAAAGCTAATGCAGGCAGATCGATGGGATAAAGCCGCTGCTTGAAGGAATTGTCCGACCGCCATGGTCGACGCGTTCCCATCTGCCGGTCCCTGGGGCAGGCGCGCCGAACCCGAATCCGCATGGTTATCAAACACTTCCCGACGGAGGTTTTGACCACGCCAACACGGCCGGCCCCCCCGCTTGACCTCGCCAGCCAGCAGGCCGCTAGTTCTGTACCACCAGACAGCTGCCATCCCGTGGTCCGCATCCTGTCACACAGGCGCTGGGCACCCGGTGGCGTGTGGTCGCTTGCCATATTGCCCCGAAAAGAACCCCTTTCGGCGCGAAGAAACGCCGGTTTTTCTGAATATAAAATTCCAGTCCGCTTCCCATTGATCGCGCTGCGGCAACTTGCGGTTTGGGCGTTGGCCTTATCTGCGCGCCACGCGCTTTGGCTGGTCCGAACGACACCTGAACCCCCCAAGGGTTTTGGATCACCGGAGCAGGGGGCGCGACCCTAAAAGCGCGGTGACGCCGGCGGTTACGTGCCATCTCGTAGCAGGCAGGCAAGAAGGGGTTTTGGTTTTGGGACAATCGGAAAATCAGGTGCCTTGGGCGGACTGTCGCGCCATTGCTCTGCTGTGAGCCGGTGATGATGCGGGGACGTAGGCGATGGGTTTAGGGCGGCAAGCCCCTTGCCTTCCAGGAACCCTTCGGCGCGTCGTTCGCCGCCGGTTAATAGCCGAATCGCGCCAGACCTTCGTTGCGTAATTTCTGTTTTTCATTTCAAGCGAGATATTGTGCCGAATGCTCTAGCGCATCGGCGGGGTTATACGGGTCTTTCAACCCCCCCAGCACACTGCGGTTGAAGGGATGAATTGCCGCAATCCCAACGCGCGTTGGCGTGGCTCAGCGCGTTTGATCAAACCCGACTTTCCTGCAGATTAACAGCGCCAAAAAAACCGCTGTCCCAGCTGAATGCCGAATCCCGAAAAAAACCTTGATCGCGTGCAAGGTGTCAATAAACAAAATGCGCAGGCCGGATGCAGTGGGCGTGGCCCCATTTGGTGCTGAAAACAGTCGCCCGCCGATCCGTGTTTCGGCCTGCGCCGTTCCCGCCAACACTATTCACACAGAGCATCCATAAAAATCGCATAGGGACCTTTTGGTGTGCGACATGCTCTGCGCGTCAATTGCCTGTTGTCGCCCTTCCATCCTGTCTATTGAGCCTATAGATTGGAAAACGCCTGAAACAATTCCCCCGAGAGACGCGCTGGCCTTTTTTTTTCAAAGCTGAATTCCAAAATGTTCAAATCCTCAGTCCAGATTGACGAGGGGCTTGAGGCGATGTCGACAGACGCGGGGGCCACGGATACGCCAGAACAATCGACGAAAGTTCCCGTGGTTCAGGTGATGGACCCCCGGGCGGCCCCGCCCCACCGAAGCCGCCTGCCGAAGGTCCTGCCCGAAGCGGTGGAAATGATGAACCTGCACCAAAAATTGGCCAGCGGGATGAGGCGACCGCCCCGCACCGGTTCCCTTTGCGCGAAACCATCGCACCCCGCGGGCCCCGTCTGGAGCCAGCGCCAAACAACAAGCGGCACCGGCCAAGCCGGGCCTAAATGAGGCCCGGTTTGGATGGGTCGCAGTGCCGCAGCCCGCCGTGGTGCGGCGCGTGTTGGAACGACGAAATGCTGGAGCCAGCTGGGAAGAGCTGCTGATTTCGAAACGACATGGGTGTGGATACCGCGTTGCGCGTCACCGCGAACAATGGCCGAGGGTCGGTTTCGGACAAGCGGCTTTCTGTCGTGAAATCAAAACGCTTGCTGGCGACAAGAGGTCGCACGGAAATCATGACCCGATAGGCGATAACCTTGCCGATTTATGCAAGACGCCGCAAGGTCGTGCATGGTGGTGGGCCGTAAACGGTTTCGGGCCAAAACGACCCAACAATTGGCAAAGCTCGCGAGTCAGTTCAAGGCTGCAGGCAAGAACGGCTGGTCATCGCAGCGGGCGATAACTTTTTCGGGCGGCCGCCCGCGGTCGAACGAGTTGCAGGTCTGGGGTGACGCGCCGAATGTGGCCTGTTGGCTGACGGCGGCGCAAGGGCTTTCCGATCCGGCCAAGTTCTTGCGTTGAATGCGAAAATGACAACAGGCCGAAACGTGACGGGGCGGACCTGCTGCTGATCGATACGGCCGGGCGCTGCAAAAATCGTGGGCGACCTGATGGAGGAACTGGCCAAGATCGTGCCGCGTGATCCGCAGAAAGACCCCAAGCGCGCGCGCATAACACCCTGTTGGTGTGGAACGCGACGACGGGACAGAATGCCCTTGAAACCAAGTCAATGGGTTTTCCCCAAGAATTTCAGATGTTTTCCGTCTGGTCATGGACCAAAGCTTGAACGGCACCCGCTAAGGGCGGCGTTCTTGTGGCACTTGCAGATAAGGTTCGGGTTGCGATCCACGCGATTGGTGTTGGCGAGCAGATCGATGACCTGCAGCCTTTTGATCACAGAATTTGAGTGCCTTGTGGGGTTAGACCGCAGTGACGCACGCATAAAGGGTCGGCAAAATGAACCGCGATGGATCACCCAGATCGAAGGCACCGAAGCGGGCACCAAGCGGCGCTTTGGTTGGGCGTTGGCAGCGGCGCTTTTGCCATGCGGTGGTTTTTGGGCGCATTGCAAAAAGGCGGCATGACCCGTGGCTGACCCGCGGCGCGATCGACTTTTCCTTATGCTGATGGCGCGCGCCTTTCGCGCTTTTTGGTCGTGCCATTGGCCCGAGCCGACACATGTGGGCCATTTTTTTGCCGGCGCATGGCAATTCACATTGTTCAAGCTGTTGCCAGGCTTGGGCCCCTATACCAAAGGGGCTTTAATACTGTCCGTCCTAATCCGGTGGTGGGCGCGGACGGGGCCTTTGTTCACGGTCATTGGTGCCTATCTATTTTCGAAGAAGAGCTTTACCGGCGGTACCAGTGTTGGGGTTTTGGCGCCGTGCTCGTCGCGGGGAATCTTGGCTTGGCGCTTTACAACATTGTGTACCTCGTGTCCGAACGCGAATACGCGAATGCGGCCTTGGGGCTTGCTGTTCTAAACAGGGCTGTTTGTCGCGCTGGTAGCACGACCTTTTGACGCATACGGCATCCGCGCGACCAGGGATCCGTTTACCCTTTCTGGCGTGGTTTTTCATGATCGACGGTCTGGGTGATGCCCGTGATCGCCTCCCGACGCTGTCTGCGCATGGAAGACCGTCCCGACCTTGGCCCGCTGATGACCCCGCGGCGTCCGGGCGGGGGGGCTTTGTCGCGTTCTTTCAGCTTTGGATCGATCCATGCTGGCACGCGCCGTGACAAAGTGGGCGGAGGCCCGCAGTGCCTGCGCGAAACGTCGACCGTGTTTTGCGGCGCTGATGGCGTTGGTTGGTTGCTGAAAAGAAAACCGTAGCCCGCGCCGCAATTGGCCCTAAAATGGCGCTGATCGCCGCTTGGGGCGGGTGATCGTGGAAATGGGCGGATAACTGGAGAGCAAGATGAGCACGACACGCAGATTAACCCCTTTGTCAAATCGGCGCTTGAAATACGGCCGGTGCCGAATTCTTTGTCGCCTATCTGGCTTCAAGGACGAGACCGTTCACCCTTTGGGGGGACCGGACCTACAGTGGCTTTTATTGTTTTGTTCACGGGCCTTTGTACCGCTGTTGATCCTGGCGACGGGGGCGCTTTGGGGCGCTGACGGGGCAAGAATCAGCCGGATGCAGGTCACCAAACAGTCCATTCTGGTGACACTGTTTTGGCGGGCTTCTCGTCTGGCTGAACGACGAACGGTTCTTCCCAAGATGGAAACCTAACTGCGATCTACCTTCTGTTCGCGGTGCTGCTGGCGATCGGCTTGGCGCGCGGGCAATCGTAATTTTGAAAATACGTGATGGGAAGAGAATGATGCCCTGAACGACGCGGGCTGGATTGATCTGACCCAAACGGCTGATGCTCTGTTTCTTTGGTCTTGCGCTCGCGAATGAGGCTGACTGGCGTTTCACCAAGCACCGAGACATGGGGTTTATTTCAAAAACCTTCGGCTGACGGCAGCGGTGTTTGTTGTTTTTCAATTGAACGCAAAGGGCGGTTGTTTCAGACCTAACGGTCTGGAAAAGGACGAAAGTTGAAAAAAAGGGGCCGCCCCCGCTGCCCCAAATGGGCAGCACCCCGCCGCGGATTTTTTGGCGAAAAACATTTGGAAGGCGGCCTGGCAAGGCATCCTGCTGTTTTGTAGTTGACGAGAGCGGGCGAGGGGCGTAAGCGATGATATGTGGCGATTTTGATACTCGGATTGCGGGCCACGGGCAGAGAAATCTGCCAAAAATTCCGCTAAAAGGTCAAGGATGAAAGCCCCCTTTCGCTTGAAACCGCGTCTGGGGTTTTTTTTACGCCTGGCGCGCAGCAGGTCAGGAAGGAAATAAAAGCTGAGCGACAATTGGAAACCACGGGACCAAAGGCTGTGCACAGTGCACGCGCCGCAGCAGTTATAAACGAAGTCTCTGGGCAAGTGTTCCTGACCCAGGGGTTCGTCTATGAGAGCGCCGAACAGGCCCGAGGCGCGGTTCCAGTCGCTGGGTGACGAACGAATTCATCTATGCACGCTACGGCCAACCCGACCGTGGCGCATGTTCGAAGACGCGATTTTTCCCGACCTGTTTGGGATTATTGAGGATTGGTTTCGCTTTTGTACCTCCCTTGCCATGGACCGCAGTCAGCGGCGCGCTAACGTCCGCTTTTGAAAAGGCAGGCGATGCATGTGGTTGGCTGCGCGCTGCGACTGTTTGGGTCGTGCCTGTATGTGCTTGAGATATCTGGCAACGTTTCGGGGGTCGAGGTCACCTTGATTGACGAACGGATAATGCTGGCATGGGATGCCGCATCCGCCCTGAACGACCGAAATGGTTTTCTTCGAGAAGCAATTTCGAACCCCACGTGGAAATCGTCGATATGCGCCATGTGGTGAAGGCGCGCATGCCGGTGGGCGCGCCTGGTGCTGGTGGATGACGCGATGGCGACGCCGGGTGGTTTTCCTATGCCAAGGAAATGGTGGCGCCGGATATCGCGATCAATCTTCGACCAACGAATCACATGTGGACGGGCAGGGACTATGCTGGGCGGAGCAATCTGCGGGGCACAAAGAGCTGATCCGCGGCCCCGTCGAAGCCTATATGAAGCATACCGGTGGCGCGATGAAATCCGTTCACTCGCCTGGAACAATCTTAAGGCGCTTGAAACAATCGACCTGAAGGGTTGGCGGGCCCAAGCCGACGCGCCTGAAGATGCTGACTAGCGTTGAGCGGCCCCAAGCTCAGCGCGGTGCGCTATCCAACCCACGCCAGCCATCCGCAGCACGCGCTGGCTATGGTCTCATGCGCCGTCGGCGGGTACCGTTTTTCGCAGTAGAGGTCAAAGGTGGCAAGGAGGCGTGTTTTTGCCTTTCCTTAACGCGCTCGAGATCATCACCATCTCGATAATTTTGCCGATGCGAAATCCATTGCAACCCCATCCGGCGACGACAACGCAACCAGCGTTTGCCGGACGACCGAAAGCAACCCCTCGGGAAATCACACCGGGTCTTGTGCGCTTGTCAGCCGGGGCTTGAGGACGTGGATGATCTGATTCGGCGACATCCCACCAGGCATTGGACACATTGAGTGATGGGCAGCAGGGGCTTCTACCCGTTCCGCTGGAACGGAACATTGTAAGCCCCCGTTTTCGCTATATAATGGGGATATCTTGCGAAGGGCCCTGGCCATGAATACGCCGCGACAGTGATTTACCCGGACCGTGCTGGACGCGGTTGCAGCACTTTGAAAGTACGTTTTTTTGCGGGCCTGGGCGCCGCAAGGCCCCGATGCCGATCGAGATAGAAGCGCTGGAATTCCGTCGCTCGCCAAAATTTGTTTGGCAGTAACGTCCGAAAAGCAATCCCGCCAAGTTCAACCGGGATATCCCAGTGGATTTTGCGGTCGGGCGCGATAATTTATAAAAGCGAACGTTGCCAGGATTTGCAGAAACGGCCCGTCCAGTCCTGAATCCGCGTGCGTAAAAACAGCAAATCCAGCATGTTGGAATTTCGAATTTTCGCCTGCCAATGCAATTCCATACACGTGACGGCGGCGATCTGACACTTCGAGCCTCGTCACCGATCGGTCAGTCGGAGGCGGATAAAAAAGGGCATCAACATGTCCCCGCATTATGCGCAGTTTCTAACAAGCACGCGGATGAGGTGGTTCAGCTTCGAGGTGATGGAAGCCGCGCCTGGACGACTATAAATCCGACCTCGAGAGCCTAATGACGCTGCGTATCCAAAAATGCCGGTTTCTCCTTTCCGGTTAAAGAATCGGAAGCCTGCGGTCCCGGTCTTTTCGGGAATATTTCAGTAATTCGACATCGCGCTGGAAACTGGGTCGAGGCAAGGCGGCGCGCGCAAGAAGATCATTCACCTCGATTACGTCTAAATTCTCGACTGCCCCCGTGTTTCGCTGGGAACTGTCCGAACATGCGCGGCCAACGCGGGCGTTGGCCCACGCCGCAATTCGCAAGGTCGGTCGCGTGCGTATTTCCGTTTGAGTGATTGCCGATGAAACCTGCCCTGTGGGTTCGAAGACCTGATCGAACCCTCGCACGCCGTGCTTGTTCCGACAGAGACGCAAGTGATGGTGAAACGTGAGGATGAAGCAGGCGCCTTTTTGCGAGCTGAATGCAGCAATCCCGAATTTTGTCGAAGACCGGCCGCGCGGCTTGTTTTGTGAAACAGCTACAGGCTGAACCTTCGGGGGCGATTTCGCGTCGTGGCCAGCCATCAAAGAAAGCCTGCAACCAGTCATGAAACGCGAAATTTCGATGCCTCAACGCAGGGGGAAAACCTTTGCCGCACAGAGCATCGACCCAAAACTGTTACAGCCACGCTTGTTCCAACCGTCCGGCTGAGCACGTGCCCGCCTTTTGCGGGGGTGGCGTCCAGGATTTTCACATTGCGCGGTTTATACGCAGGCCCTCGGGGGCTTGCTTGAATAACATGGGCGCAGCTATGCTGCGATGCGGCAATGTTCGGGATGCTGCTAATGCAGAAACGTCGGTTCCAATCCCCCCACTGGCTTTCGCTATATTAAGAGGTAGAAACAAGGTAACCGGCAGAATATGCAAAGGTAAATCGAGAAGTTTAGTATGGCTTATAACAACACAATTTCGCACAGCACGTCCCACCATCAAAGCGCTTTTCGCCGTCAATCGGCGATTTTTTCCGCAAGCGATCTGGACGGGCTTGGTCAATAATGGGGCGCAAAACTCGGGCCGAAATGCGTAGGTGACGTTCCCTCGCAGTCCAGAACGGACGAAGAAAGCTGTCCCCGGCAATGGGCATCAGCGTGACGAAATCGTGCACGCATGTCTTCCGCGATAACATTCTACGTCTGAACGTCTTTCAGTTTGGAGATTTTGAACCGGCCCGGTGTAGTCTTGCTCGGGTCGTTTTGCGTTTTACGATAAGGGCGTGTCCCTTGACACCGACGCGCCAGCCCGGCCAAACGCTGCGCGGATGTTGATTTGCGCCCCATGTTGGATACGTCATATCGGCCTGTTGGTGTCCGGTGCTTGGCATTGCGATGATCGTGCCGATGTTGGTCGAATATTGCCCGAAGGGCGCGGCCATTGGCCCGTGTTCGTGAGGCGGGTCTGTCAACGATGGCTGGCGGCAGTAATGATCGCGCTGGCCTGCCGCCAATGGCCGTCAAGGGAAGGGCCTGACCATCCAGCAGAAAATGACCTTGTTTGCCTGACCACAGCCGTCTGGTTTTGATGCTGCCGCTGTTCGGCGCCTGCGTTTAATGCCTGGCCGCGACCGAAGCACGTTTCGTCGATGCTGTGTCGAGGCCAATGTCCGGGCATACCACCACCGATCGAACGGTATTACCGATTGGAATGATCTGCCCAAAGGGTTGCATGCTGTGCGTGCAAATTCTGCAGTGGCTTGGTGGTATTGGTATCAATTGTTGTTGCGATGGTTTTTTCCTGACCGAGCTGCGGGTTGGCGGTTGCAAAAGATCTTCAAATCCGAAGACCTTTGACACCTTTGGAAAAATTTCCTGCACGTGCCGGTCCAGATCGCCAAGCCAGATTTCGGTCATCTATGTATGGCTTACTTTTGCCTGTGCCCTGAACGTAATTTAACCTTGGGCATGACGTCCCTTTGACGCCACGGTTCCATGCGCTGCCTCACAACAACGTGTCCACGGGCCGGATTTTCGAAGCTATGACGCGTCCCCTTTGGGAACAATTCGCTGGCAAAGCGGGAATACGCGGCGTCGATCTTCATGGTGCTCGCGGCGTTACCGTTTCGGTGCGCTATGTGCAATTGTTGAAGCGGCAACCCGCTGGCGCTCCACCGTGATCCGCAGGTGCGGGGGTTCTTGAAATGACAGAATTGCTGCTTGGTCGGGCTGTCTTCCATCTCGATCCAGTCCGTGTTTCCGCAGCACTGGGAGCAATCCTGCGCGAAGCATTGTTTCCAACATCACTTCATCATTTCGGGTAACAGGTTTGGCGTCGGTCGATTATATGACCTGGGGCCCGTTTTCCCGTTGCGCTGTTTCTTTTCACCGGCTGACGGCGCGCGCGGGTCCGACGGCCTGTTTCCGATCAAGAATCTTCCCGATATCAAGTTGTTGTTTCGCGTCCAATCCGCGCCCAGTTGCAGCGCAATCCGCTGCCCCACGGCATCTTTACCCCCCGCTATGATGGCCGCCTATCATGGGCCCCGATGTCATGATTTTCGGTCAATGGTCTTTCTTTATGTTCTTCACGCTGACGCTGGGCTGGTTGCCGGGCGCTTGAGCATGACCGGACTGGAATTTTGTGACCTCTGTATCGGGGGCGGGGGCCGCGTTGGGCCAACATCGGGCCGGGTCTTGGGGCAAAGATCATCGGCCCTGCTGGCCAATTTTAGCACGCTAAACGATAACGGCCAAGTGGATCCTGACGGCCTGCGATGCTTGGGTCGGACGGGCCTGAACTTAGGGCGGTCTACGTTATTCTTGACATTCAAATTTGGAGAGCATAATGAAGCGATACACAACCCGTCCCTTGGGGGACAGATGTCTCATTGTCTAAAAGGCCCGCGGGGTAGAGGTGATCTTTGGGATCCCGGCGTGCAACAAACCAAGGGAAATGTATCGCGGCATCGGAAGAGGCGGGGCCTGACCCATGTGCTTGCGCGAACACGAAGCAGGGGGGCCGGCCTTCCATGGCCGATCCGGCTTAATGCCCGTGCGACGGGCAAGCCCGGGTTAGCATAACGTTATTTACCGGTCCGGGTCCTGTTGGCAAACGTGATGACGCCCATGGGGCAGGCCCCATACGATTCCGGTGCCGGTGTTTTGGTTTGCTGTCCTCGTGTTCCTGGGACGAAAAACGGCGGCACGCTAAGGGGCAGTTGGCACAGATGAAAGACCAGCGCGCCGGCGGCAGAAACCGTCGGCGACCTGGGTCCGAAAGTGGCGTTGACCCGCGCCCGCGGCAGTAATCAGTTTGATCGACCGGGCTTGAACCGAATTTCGCCTCCCGGTCGGGCGCGATCCAAACACAATCTCTGTGCCGATTCCATCTGCTGGAAGCCGAAGCCGCGCGCCAGCGCAGCCTAGTCGGTCCAAAGCGCAAACACGAACGCCGCGGCGATCCCGCCCAATCAAAGCGCTGGCGGCAAAAAGCTGCAGGCCGCGCAAAGCCGTTGTTCATCTTTGCGCGGCGCTGTTTTTGGTGTGGCAAAAACACCGAGCGCGTTGCTGGCCCGCTGGCAGGCCCGCGAGCATGACCACTTATGCAAGGTCGCGGCATCGTATCGCCCGAGCGCGCCCATTGCACCTTTGGCCGCCTTGCGCGGGAAAGCAGCGTGGATGTGATCGCGCCAAGGCAAGATCTGGTGATCGCAAGTCCGGCACGGAACTGGCAGAGGTGGATATGTGGCGCCCCTGAATTGGGAACCATTCGGCGACACCTGGTACGGAATTGATATTGATCCTTCCGTTTCTGGGGCCGACCGCAGGCGGCGGGCTTGCAATCCTTGGGATGCGGCGCAGGTGAATGGGAGCCGCTGGATGCCGGCCTTTGCCCGCGAAACGGGACCGCGAAGGGTGGACCGCCGCCGAGGTCGCGAAAGTGGTGCAAAGCGTTGGCGTTTCGAGGTGGATAATGGAGCGTCCGGGCATCCTCGCCCGTGGTTGACGCCGTTAAGGCCGCCACGCCCCCGAGGGCACGAATGGTCTATTCCGACATGACGCAATTCGCCTTATGCCGAACCCACACACCGAAGTAATGGGAGATGGACCGCCCCGGCCATTGGCAGCCAACCCCTACGGCTTTTGGCAACCCTTGGCTATGCCACGCCTGCGGCGATTGGCGGGGACAATCGGAACGACCGGCTGCCCACACCTGGCGATCATCGGCGACTACGGCTTTCAATACACGGTGCAAAGAAACTTGGCGCAGCGTAGAACTGGGCCTCATTGCCCTCATCCCTTTGGACAACGGGCAAATTGGCGAGATCGGAAGACAGCATGACCCCGTGCGCAGATCGCACCGAATGCGGTCAATCGCCACAATCCCCGATTTCTGTAAACTAGCAAAGGCCTACGGCGCAAAATGCAGTCGCCCCAAAAATCATTGCATACCTACCCGAGGTTCTTGGCAAAGCGTTCAGGGGCAGAATCGTCCGACGTTGATCTATCTGACGCCGCAAACCGCGGGCTGATCTTGATCTTAACTTTTATGGCAGCGATTGGCAGCTTTGCCCCGGGTCCCCAGCATAACGCCGAGGGCCGGGGTTTTCTTATTCCAAGCCAGCTGACGCAGAACGGTCCATACCCTTCGGCTTTTTTCCGCGCAGGTCGTGCCGGCTTTAAAACGCGGTGCTGGCAACCGTTGTATCCACGCTGACACCGGCCGCTTTGCGCGAGGTCCGCAATGAACCTGGCTTCCAACGGCAAGCGACATCTTTCGGGCAGTTTTCGCGGCGCGCCATTCGCACGGGGGCAAGCAGCATCCCCAGCACGCGCCCTCGTTTTCTTATCAAAGGATCGGGACCGCCATGCGTCCGCCAACGCGGCGCAGAAACGCGAGGCGGGCGTGTTTTCCTCGGCCCTGTAGCCCACGCACATCGGCCAGAGTGCCAGGTCACGGTGCAAGAGCCAGCACGCCCTCATAGGGGAAGCCGCAACCGCGATTTCAAGACTGCAACCGCGGGGGCACTGGTTGAACCGCGTGCAACATCCCCAAGCGGTGACAGAGGCAAACCGCGGGGTTTCAGTCAAGCTGATGCGCTGGCCGTATCATCGACCAACACTCGAGCTCTGTCTCGTCGTCCAGCCGTCAGGCGGCCACACTTTTGCACAGCCCTCAGAGGTCGTCGCACCGTAACCACGCCCGTCGCATGAAAAAGCCCGAGCGCGAGATACTTTGCCGACCGGATTTGTGCAAAGACCGAGAAAAACCAGATCGACAGCCTGAACGATCACCGGAACTGCCAGCGGCATCCAGCGTGCAAGTAGGCGGCTAAAGGATTTCGTCATCTCGGCGATCACGCGGCGACGGCGGGTCTTCGTCACCGGCGGGCGCGATCAGGGTAAAAGCCTTTGATCTGCGCCATTCTCGAGGGACAACGCTGCCGTCTGGCCTGACGATCCGCCCGTTTCGCCGTCAGTTCAAAAGCTGTTGATTTACGGTCACTGTGGCCTTCTTCGGGCACGATTTTCAAGGGTCTGCATTGAATGTCATACCAAACCGAAAGAAGCGGTGGTCCTGATCGCCAGCCTGACCTGATCAGCAGAACCCCGCAATCAATGTCGCCGGTACATTGTATGGGCAAAGGGGGGCTCGAACCGGTCAAAAGGTGACCAACTTTGTGGGCATCACCATTTCGAATGCCAGCATCGCGTTGCGCACGGTCCGCAGCCCAAGCCCTTCTAGAGGCATTATATTGGACTATCAAATCTGCCCGCTGCAACGTGGTCAAGCACGCAGGTCGCTTCAATAGCCGTTGGCCTCTTGCCCAAAATACGGCCATAACCCGCGCGGTGCCTCGCCCGAATGCACCGTCAATCGATGCATTGTAAAAAGCCCGGCCACTTCAGCGGATCTGTAAACTGTTCACGTTGCGGTGAGTCCAGATCAAACGCTCGCTGGCGCCGGGCCTCTGACAGGCGTCTCGTTCTTTGGGCGGCTCTGGCAGGACGGGCACCTGTGTCCGTCTCGGTTTTCTGCAGTGGGGCTTTTCTTTGGTCTCACGTTTTCGCCGGCCGGGGCAGGTTGGTCTGTGTAAATCTACTTCGTCAAGTCCCCCTGCGCCTCGCTCGGGGCGGCGGGTTTCAATCGGAGCGATCAGCCGGAATGGTTCCAAAGACATTCGCACCCACGGCCAGAATTGCCTGTTTGGAATTTATCGAAGAGCTGGATGGAAACTGTCGCGTGGAATCAACCCCGTCCTGTCGGTAGCGCCGCCAGCAGCAGTTCGGCGTCGTTCCGCGCAAATAGGGCCACCGCGATTTTCCCATACCAGCTGCCCCAAGGGCAAACCCGTTACATCCTCAAGGCTGGCGCTGTAAGCACGCGCACGCGATCGGTCGCCGGCCGCCAGATTGGGCTAGGGCTTTCTACCCTGTATCCAAAAACCAACCATCATCGGCAACTGTGCAAAGGCGAAGGGGCGATAAACCAAAGGCGGCGATCAGGGCCGCAACAGTCGCGTCATAGGTAACGGTGCTTCTCAAGATTTAAACTTGCAGTAAAGATAAGCAGGAACGGCGCAAAATACCATGGCCCTTGAGACAGGGGCAAATCATCAAGCAAAGCTGCCAAATTGACCGAACCGCGACAGCGCCTTAAGGAAAAGGCCGCGCAGCCAAGCAAAGGCAAAATCATATGTCGACCCGGTCCAGCGCCCCGTTCATTTCAGGAATCAATCCTCCGCTCTAAACAGTCCCCTATTGGGCGCGTCAGGGCGTGCGATCTTACAACCCTACGACATGGAATCGGCGCGGGTACGTTTCCAAAACCCGGCGAACGACCCTGCGCGCGCTTGCACCAACCCCATGGCCGCGGCCTATGTGCAAGCCGTCGCGTCCGTCCGAACCGATGGGCGATATGGTGAAAACCGAACCGCTTGCAGTCACTACTACCAGTTTCAGGCGCTTGATCAAACCCAGCCCGCCAATTCCTGCAAGAGCTGTACCTTGGGTCGCTCGAGGCAAATCGGGATCGACATGCGCTGCATGACATCCGCTTTTTTCGAAGATGACTGGGAAAGCCCGACATTGGGCGCAGGGGCTGGGGCTGGGAAGTCCTGGTGCGATGGTATGGAAAGTGTCGCAGTTCACCTATTTCCAGCAGGTCGGCGGTCACAGACTGCCATCCTGTAATCGGAGAGTTGACCTAACGGGCTTGAGCGTCCTGGCGATGTATGTTCTGGGGGTCGATCACGTTGGATGGACATGCTCAACAGCCCCGACGCGCCGATCCGCGCTGACCTATGGCGATGTGTTCAAAGCAGACCGAAGAAAGAATACCCCGCTGGAACTTTTGATGTCGCCAAAACCCGACGTGCTACTGAAATCCACTTTGTTCGAGGCTGAAACGGTGCAAGGCGATCCTTGCGCATGATGCCCTTGACCCAAGCCGCAAGCGCATCGTTCATCGGCGCAACCCGCGCCTAATGACCAAAATGCATCAAGGCCAGCCACCATCTTTAACCTGCTGACGCGCGCGGCGTTATCATTCGGTCAACCGAGCGTCCCAGGCCTATATCGGAACGCCGTGCGTAACCACGCCTTGCCAAAGCCTGCGCTGACGCGTTTGTTCAGACACGGGCGGCGGCTGGTCGGAAAGATGCGGCATGAACGGTAAAATCGTAGGAGGCGTCATCTTGTTGCAGCAGCCATTGCAAGGTCTCGCGCTTTATTATTTGCAGGTCTACGGATATTATCCACGAGGTCGCGCGCCGACGAAAGGCGTGTTGCTGGTGTCGATCAAATTCGAACACATCTGAACGATCCTGACCGATTAACTTTTCGCGCCATCGACGCCGACAGCTCGCCCTACCGCATCGCGCGTGTTTTGAAACCCTCGCGAGCTCCGCGATCTGACGCGGATACCTATGTCGTCAGCGACCGAAATGACGCGCGCAACCCGCCGGGGTGGTTTCATTGCTTCGACGCCAAAAGCCACGCCGCAGAATAGAGAAGGCAACCGCGCTGACCTTCTGGGCCAGAAGACATCAATAGGCGTGGGACCGCATCGTCCCGCGATCACCCTCGGACCGGCGCGGCTATGTCTGCACGAGCTGAAACGA
>Ga0163217_1028445_pt1 | contig 17038 bp, 11 predicted proteins | sample SynspAceP_FD_185933 | JGI IMG/M metagenome (GOLD analysis project Ga0163217, IMG submission 185933) | Saline lake microbial communities from Ace Lake in Antarctica - Synechococcus sp. Ace-P (PacBio error correction) | ecosystem: Environmental > Aquatic > Non-marine Saline and Alkaline > Saline ...
CCCCACAAAAAAGGAGGGAGAGATGAAATAAAGCCGGTGTGCGGGCAAAAGCACATTAAAAAACAAGACCGACCTCGGCCGGGTCCGTTAACGCACGTAAAACCTGCGGCCATTGTTGTGCAATGGGGTCAAGAAATAGCGGTTCGCAAACATTAAAGAAACCGCGATCCAAGCGATTTAAACAACTTAAAAAGCCAACTTTTATGAGTATGAAGGTTGAAGCGCAAAGAACGGCGCAGGAAACTTGAAGAAGAATAGGCCGACTATTGGTTGGGGAGTCAGATTAGCCGTTCTCTAAATGTCCCTCCGATTCAGTCGCGTAATCAAAGACCTACGGAACGGGTCGAAGTGAAGTTAACACCGGTGCCGTTCTCTGAAACGCGACCCTAGACAAAGTTTATTGAAGCCAGTTTTATAAAAAATGGGTTAATAAATTCCCATGACAAAAATCAGAACAAGCCAAACAGACGGTCAAAATAAAACGCTCAAAGGTGCAGAAGTCGCAACATGATTGAGAAAAAACTGATTGGAACAGCGTCCCCCGTGAAAAGGCTGAACCGGCCATCCGATCTAAAAAGCCGCAAAATGCGTTCCCCGAACGATTTCAGCACCGTACACATTGACCAAAAAAATTGCTCAGCAACTTATGAAGAAAAATGACAAAAGAAAATTTTTTATGAGCACTGAAAGCCAGAATAAAAAGTGGCCGACGTATTTATCGTAATGCGCGGACCTTTCCTCGTGATTTCAAGATGTGTTCTGAACAATTCCCACTAATTTTTAATCCCAAAATAATTTGCCCAGAAGCCCACTTGCTGAAATAAAGCATTTGAAACATAGGGGACAATCGTCGGTGTGAAAGCGCATGTTCCGGACAGGAAAATGCGAAGCTAACGGTGTTGGGATTTTCTCAGCTGCCAACTGTTGACCAAAGCTTGCGGTCCTTGCCTGATAAATACCGTGGCTTGTCTGACACTGAAGTGCGTATCGCCAGCCGCTATAATCGAACCTCAAATTGCAACGAGAGTTCCGCGTGGTACTTTCGTGACACGCTCGAAAATTGTGAGCAGTCCTTGCGTAATTTTTTGAAGCCACATGACTCATGGAAGTTGTGAAACGCCCATGAAATGCCAAGGTGATTCCCAGGGGAGCCACACGGGCGAAACCTTTCGTACACATCACATGCCTCTGTGATCAAGCAGATTTTTTGCGAATGCGCCAGAGCTTTAATTTGAAAGCCCTTAGTCGTTTGGTGGTTTTGGAGCGCTGTTTGAGATGCAATCCGAAAATGTCCCGTAACGAAGGGCTGTCTACACACATAACCCAGAGTTTTACGATGATCGAATTTTATCAAGCCTAATCCGACTATCATGATCTATGGACTTAACGAAGAGTTGTTCCGAAAGATGCGAATGGAAAAAAAAAAAAAAAATGTGCCTGGAAAAACGACGTTATTATCAAGGACCTTGATCTTGATTTTTGGGCAACCCTTTGCACGTTTAAGTGGACGGAACTCCATCATGAAGCATGTGGATGGCGTGGTTTAAGAAACGCTTCAGAATCGTGACTCTGCTGGCGCGCTTGCGAAATCTATGGGGGCATTAAAGTAGATGAAGCTGGGCACAGGTCCGATCTGGAATGGAAATTTTGATGGAAGAAGGTTGAGCACTTATTGTTTACAACCAACGTTCACACACAAACCCTACGAAGTGTCTCCACTGGCGCCGTGCTAACGATGATAACCCGGACATGTCCACGATTCGTTTGAGTTGTTCATTGGTGGTCGTGAGATCGTAACGCTTCTCTGAAGCTTAATGATGCCAAGAAGATCAAGCAAAGCGTTTCCATAACAAAGTACAACAAAAGACTCCGGTGACGAACGAAGCGAAATGCACCACGATGCCGAACCTTATATATTTGTGGCATGGATATGGCTTGCCCCCACAGCGGGTAGGGCAATCGGCGTTTGATCCGCCTAGATGAATGCTCTTTTACTGATGCGCCGTCTATAAAGATGTATTGTTGTTCCCGCATATGCGTCCGACACAATCGACAAAATAAGGTCGCGATGTCCTATAGAAGAAACTGCGTGTTTTGAGTTTGTTAAGTTCGATAACTCCTTGGCAGCCCAATTGCCTGCTTGCCGGAGTTTGAGCTGATTATATGCGTCATTACGCCAGTTTTGTATGCTGAGAAAGCCGCTGGAAAACCATTTCCACAGAGCGTGATATTTTTAATGCCTGAATCTACTGATTTTGAGAACTGTTAAAAGTCGTGATTCTAGGTCAAGATCCTTATCATGGTCCAGGCAAAGCGCATGTTTGTGTTCTCTGTGCAATCAGGGTTGCCATTCCTCCTTTCTCTACGCAATATCTATAAAGAGCTCGCTCTGGATATGGTATTGCGCCTGTATCGACCGTAATCTGCAAGCGGGCAGAGCAGGGCGTTTTGTTATGAACGTCTGTTTAACGGTTGATCCGGCTAGCCCGCCCGCATCAGCCGCCAAAGGTTGGAGCGCTTACAGATCATTGTGACTTGTTGAATGAGAACGCGACAAACATAGTCTTCTCTATGGGAAACTAACGCCAGAAAAAAGGCGCTAAGACGATCGTAGCGTCAATTTTAGTGCTGGAGTCTGGTGCACCCATCGCCATTGTCGCGAGCCGAGATTATTTGGTAATCATCAATTTCTCAAAGACCAACACCTATTAATTCGAACATCAAAAAAACGCCCGATCGAGTGCGATCCCTGACTTAGAGTGAAAATGACTGAAGTAATATCGCAAGAACTGTGTCGTCATCGAGAGCATGCTGGCTTCATTGCTTACTGTGCAGCTGCGCAAAGAAGGCTGGGAAGGGCCGCATATCTGATTGGGCCGAATTCCTTTGCCCTAATCAACGGTCCGCCATTTCCAAAGCCGTGTGTAGCGGCGACAAAGAAATAAGAAAAAGTAACTCTTGGCGCCCGGAGCAATATGTACGTCAACACCGATAGAGTACGTCTCGGCAAACAGGTAACTTTCGATCAAATCGTAAGAGCAAAGAAGTGCATTGAACACGGTGACTCCTGTCGCCTAGACAACTTGCCTTATGCAACTGGGCAATCCTCAGCATTGTACCGATAGGCGAAGACTTAAAGGCTACATACTTACGCACGTCGATGCCAAATGATGTCGCCAATAATCCGCAAAGAAATCAGAAGGCAAGCGCCGCTTCTTGTATATCGCGGGCTATATTGGGATGGAGACTGCCGCTGTCATGAACCAAAAAAAGGTTTAACATGCACTTGTATTGAGATGTGGCACGATGTTGCAACGTGTTATGCGAGTCCTGTGATCTCTGATTATTTTCGACTATTGCATGAAAGTCATGGTGGAAACGTCACTGAGGCACAAGTGGAATCGATCGCTAGCGCTGAGCAAAGCGCGTTGTGAAGTTCGCAGACGACAAGCCGAGACCCGACATCGTGGTCATCGGCGTTGGCGTGTGCCCGCGAAACAGGTTGGCAGAAGCTTTGCGGGCTTTGAATGTGGCTTGATGGCATTGTTTTGATAGTTATATTAGAACGAGCGATCCTGATGTTTGTCGCGTCGGGGTGATTGCACTGTCTTCCACCCACGATACGGTCGCCTTTTGCGTTTAGAGTCTGTGTCAGAAGGCATTAGATCAAGGCGTATCGCAGCAACAACTTGTGTGAAAGGCTCCGGTGGTATATACGATGCTTGCCGTGGTTTTGGTCGGATCAATACATGTCAAATTAACAAACGGCAGGACTGCGTTTGATCACGAGTCCTAGATTGTCCGAGGGATCCCCACAGTCTAGAGTCTTCGAGTTACTCGTGTTATATCGCGGGGATTCGTATGGATTCGGCAGACGGCGTGAAACCGAGCGAAAGAGTTTTATGGCCTGCAAAACACTCAATTCAGCGGCCTGCCTGTTAATCTCAAAGTCTTTGGCGGACGAATCGCTGCGTGGACCAGTTGGCAACAAGACTAATGGGCAGGCCCGGTAATAGAACGCAACCGCTAGTGCAGGTTCACACGAATCTCCAATGGTGCTTTAACTGGGGAGACTAGGTTTGTTTCTCCCATATCCATAGTGGCTAAGTTTTTCGCTAGTAGGGTTTTTCTAAACCTGGGAATTCGTGAGGTAGTATATCAAAGTGCTTTCCAAATCGGAGCAAATCCGCCTGATGGTCGCAAAAATCCATTACCCAACCAGTAATCAGCCCCACAGGGCCCAGCCACTGCAATACGTACATGAAAGAATACCGTGAGGCGCGCACATTAATGCCTTCAGGCACATTGGGCATTTGTGGGCACTTCGAACGAAACTCTTGTAAATTTTCCATGGCTAGTACCTTTTGTCTCGAAATAATGCCTTCGTTAGGCGTTCTGTGGCTAAGCCTAGAAAGTGAAAGGGCGAATGTTACCGACAGTCCGTTTTCAAAGTACACAGGGATTGCATATACTCGTTCCTAACATCCAGTCCAACAGGGTATCCATGGCATTTACACGTGTAAAACGAGAGCGATGTCCGAGGATTTCTGCTCAAAGGTCGCCGCTTGCCGATTAGCCGTTTGATAGTGACACCTGTGGCCGTGGGTCAGTTCGCCCCGCTGGCCCTTAGCTCTTTAATCGAACGTTGGATCATCTGAAATCTACGGATCAACGCTCGATATGATGCCAAACCCCTAAGAACCCTGACAAAAAATTGTCCGTGATTCGATATGAATGAACCAGTTTGCTAAGCCGAGGGGCAGTGGCCCTTCGGGATGCTTCAGTCCGGACGCTTAATCGAAAAGCGCAGCCAAGGCGTCATCGTGCTGGGTTCGACATGAACTCCCCGAACCCCAGCGCAATGCTTATGCAGATTGTTAGCGCGTGTCGATCAATGCCAGCCTTGACCCAGATTCTTAATAGTCTAAGTGTCGAGTCTGTTTTAGACGGAGATAACCTATATGGCCAACGCCATTGCGGAACCGCTATGGATGGCCCTTGGCCGTTTCGTTTAACCTGTTAATGAGTCGAGTAGGGAGTCACTGCGCCCCTATCGTGAGCTTAGACGCCGCCCATTGCTGATAAAGTACAGTGCAAAGAGGAGTCGGCCTATACCGGCAATATTCAGTACTGCAAGCTTGCGAGTGCTCAAGGCCATCATAATCAATGCCTGACGTCGAATGGGTCCCGTGGCGCAGAGTGCCATGGTTGTGCTTTATAAAAAATCAACTTTAACCAATCCCTGCCCTTGAGATGGCGCGCCTATACTTTTTTGAAGATCCTTTGAATTGGTGACTTATCCCCGTTGGGATGCTCATCAATGTTGAAGGTGTGCGAGTGGGCATAAACGCAGGCCAGTACGAATTGGCCACGGATGGCACGCGCCGCAAGATTAGTGCCTTATGTGGACGCTCTATATGATGGTGAAGGCTTATACCTTATGTGTGTCTATTATATGTCTTATATACGATAAACTTTTGATAGGGCAAGTCTAGAGAACGCCCTAGTTAGTGGCACCACTTCGGACGCAAGTTTTGAAATTTACGTGTCCACTCCCCTGAATCGGTTCTATCCGGAGTAGAAGGTGCATGCAATAATTCTTACGGAATATCTCGATCATTTTGTTGTGCAATAAATATCCGGCACGCAAGAGCGACACGCAAAGTGCCATGAGTGCTTTGAACTTTTCAAGCGTCAGTCGCGTTTCCTATAAGCCCTGTCTGGAAGACGGTGCGATATGTTCACATTGATTGTCGTGGGAATTTGCGCTAAGTTTGTATTCCCTCTTCTCCGGGCCAGCATTGCTGCGGTTGGCTGTTGCCACTCATTGCCGGTCCTATCTGGAGTAATTTTAACTCTGGGCTGTGGCGAAAGATGGATATATCTCTCACGCTTATTTTGCTCCTAGTTATTGCGCTATTTGTGGTGAACACTGCGTATGTTTTCCTAAGTAAAAGCTGACACGAAACATCAAAGGGATGTTTGATCAATAATGTGCCACCTGCCCACAATGATGCCAATGTTAGCCAATCCTGGAAGCCTATACGTTTGAAGGTGAGAGCCGTGAAATGACCGCGCTTTTGCTGATACAGAGACTTACGAAACTGGCTCTGAGTATTTGAGTGCCACGGAGTAAAAACAATTAACTCAATGATTTTCTTAACGCCCGTCACATCAATTATTTTTGATCATAACGTGGACTGTCGATAATACGTCGGCGATATGTCATGGCTTTTTGGGCGCCACTTGCCACGATCCTAAGCCAGAGAAAATGCTGTCAAAATGGCCGCAATAAGCCATTCTAGGACAAACCGAGCAAGCTGCAGCCGAATTCAAAGAAAGGCTTCCGCTATTAAATCGTATCGATGAATACAGGGATGAATGAATGTCAGGGCATGCCACACCTCGACGGGCATACACGTGCTTTGTGATGCGGTGAATCTTGGTTCGCCTTGAAGGGAATCACGAAATTTAAGTGGCGTTAAATCTTCTCGTTGAGGAGGAAGAACCTATAAAAGACCTTGGGGAAAAAAAAAAGAAAACGGCTTTTGTGTCGCCTAAATTGAATAAAGTGAAGGTGAAAGGGAAGGACCTAGCAGTGAAATGCCTATGAAGCCGCTTTGTAAAGATTCAAGAGGCCAGCGCACGAACTGTTAGCCGAAGTGGCAGATTATCATGCGGCACTTAAATGTTATTTCGCACAAGAGTGGAATTTGCGCAAAGAAAAAATTTACAATCTGTCAATCGAAAGCGCCGAACAACGTTTTGCTCTATAAATTAATTTAGAGCGCATTGAAGCACTTCGGAATGAACATTAATGCAAAGATGGGATGGTCTTTCCACCATTGACAAGTAGGCCCTAAAAGCAGTTAAAAACATAGGGTCAAGAAAATTACCTCGACCTAAAGTACATTGACTAAAGCGAGAAATTTATACAGAGGCTCATCGAGAATGCGCGTCACCAATACAGCGGTGTTTAGCTCAGTTGTAAAGCGTCGCCCTCAACAAGTCGATCGGGGTTCAAATCCCTCAACACCCACCATTTGTTTTTGGGTATTTTTTTAGTAAAAATTGGACCGGTAGTTCAGCCGGTAGAAAATGCCGTCCGTCACGCGAGTCGCGGGTTCGAGTCCCGTCCGTCCGCACTAAAACAATCCCTGTATATCTCTATACTTCCTATCTCTAGTATTCCTAATGACCCTCTTGGTCCACTTGTTATAGATATTGCTCAAATTTTGTTTTGCAACTTAAACAATGAGCAGTTTTCGCGGAAACAAGCGCTGGATCTCTTGTTGTTCATCACTGCTTCTTCCCTACTTTCGTATGCCATGCATGCAAGTTTTTTGTGAATCTATATCGACAAATTAAGATGTTTGCCACTATAATGAGGCATAAATATCTATAGCCCCATAATATATAGCCCTTTTTTACGGTATTGTGTTGAATCAACAGACGCGGGCTAGAATATTCTAAATGAAAGAATTATCAACACCTAAGGGTGTAATGCTAGATAACGCCCATTTAATGATCCTCCCTTTTGCAATCATTGGATGATCCTTGTTAAAGCAGCGGTTCAACTTTACAAATACTGCGTTGGACTCGTGCATCCTCTTATAACGCAGATATGTAAAGCTCAAACACAATTAGCGGTAGCGCTAAGCCAGGGTTCACAGAAAACAACGGTGCTCAGTAAATGGCGTGCTTACTCCAACATTGGTAGCGCTGGCGCCGCCGCGAAATTAAGCGGTTTGCGAAGCATTGGCGTGGTGCGCGAGAGGTGATGATAGTCTAATAACGCCTTACGGTTATGCGCGCACATGGCAATGGAGCTGTCCCGTTTCTCGGGAACCTATCGCTTAAAAGAGGAGACACGTTAAAAAGCAAGAATTGCGCGAGCGTTTGGCCGTTACTTTTGATATCCAGAAGGGGGAGCAATGCAATGGGCCATTGGGCACGGCGGGATCCTCGATTCCTGAAAATTTCAAGTCGAAGGGGGATCACAATACATGTGCTGTCCCTGTGGCACAGCGGCCACCTTGGCCGCCAATCTCACGTCGTTATGCCCAGCCACAGGTGTTGGTGTTCTGTACTCAAGGTGATGACACCGTTAAGCCCAGGTATCGCAGGGTGCAGACGCTGGGCGCGACGATCCTTGGCCGGTCCGATCCAACATGAGTTTCATTGTGGCGGTTATGCAAAGAAAACCCCGGAACTATTGCGCTTTATGAGCATTTAGGCCAATACGGTATCCCTAGAGCCTGTCTATACCGCAAAATGCTCAGCTTCTATCGCCTTGCTGAGCAGGCCTACTTTCCTAGGCAGCGAGGTCATGCCATTCACAACTGTGGACTGGTCGCTTCAAGAAAATGTGTAATTATTTCCCGACGTAGAGCTTGCTATGAATTCCCTTTATATCGAGCGTCCACGAGACAAATGTGCGTGATTGAAGAGGGTAACTGAGAGCATAGCTCTGTGTTCAACATCAAGAGTCGAATCATCAGCAATGTGGCTAACGCCAAGCGACATCCTTCTTGTGCCCTGCTACACCAGTGCACGGCGCTCTCCCCAAGCGCTAAGCGCGCCTCTTTGGTCTAACTGACAGTCATGATCTGGCCGTAAGCCCCATAGTATAGCATTCCCCGCAAGCCATTCGATCGAAAGATTCTGTTTTCTGATTTAGAAGCAGGACATTCTGCATGCCGCCTTCTGCCGACAGTCCATAAAAGCGCAAGCTATCCTCCAATTAACTCAGGCTCAAACCCTATTAATGGTGATATAGTACCGAGGTGAGTCTAGATGGTAAGCGATCCGCCCATTGTACTCACGGCAATCCATCAGTATTTTGCCTATATCGAAATCGCGCACAATGTGCATTAGAAGCAAGTCGCGCAGAGGTGAAAGCCCTTATATTGGATGGCTTATCACAGCCACGGCCCTTGACCATCCTACTTCAAACCGTGACTTCCTGATTCCAAATCGATCGTTAATACCTCCGCAAATACCCCCCTATGAACCCGCGACGATGCCGTTAAGCCTAACAATAGGCCACAATCAACGCTGCCCAAGCTCGAAACTCTAGGCACACTTGACGTCAAATTTTACGAATCTCACAAAACGCCTAGCATAGAGGCGTAGGCGGGGGCGCGTCCGAAATTGAGTGAGGCTGCGCAATACAACCAGAGCACCATCAAGCCCTCCCCTTAACTTTATTTATTCTAAAAATAGCACGTCTCAATTAGTGCCCATAAAGGTTGTAAGCAGGGGTTTTTAGGGGGGCAAAAGATTGCAATGGCGCTTTGGGGATTCCACCAAGGGAGAGGTAAAACAGCTTCTTTACAGTGCAAAAGCAGCAGCGCCTCAAAACCTCGCTTGGTGAGTACGGCCTCGTGGTCGATGTGCGCACGACGCCGTCATTAATATTACGAAAGATGTGGTGTGGACAGCGATGGCGATGTTAAAGCATTTTAAATGGAAATTACTGGCACTAACCCTAATGACTTCTGCATCAACAGGATTCCAATAACTCGGTAATTGAATGTGATGGCGCTTACACGGCAGGCCAACCTCTCGTTTACGGTGTCAGAGCGCAGACTCGCAATCAATCATCTTATTGCGATGGCCAATCAATCTTACGCAGACAGCGTGCTGGCAAACACCCTTAAAGGCGCTATATCACTGGCAGTGTAACGAGCGATTGGCGCGCCACGCGTCCTCCGCCTCCTTGGGAGCCACTGGAGAGAACCGAGGCACATTAGAGCACATTATACGCGAGAAGCGGAGCACGCCGCCGCTGACGGAATCCGGAAATGCGCTGCGCAATACCTACGGCGCCGATGTCGTAATGTTGTCCGCCCCCAGGAGCGAGCTGAATCGCTGGCCTGCGGAACCTTGGTGGCTTTGGCACGCCAAGTTGACATGATCTCGTCGTGGAAGCATTACGCTTAACTTCCACAGTAGCCATTGATTGCCATAAGCTTCAGTGGGTGGCTCAATGAGCTAGTAACACAATATGGGTTTGACCCATTCTCACTTAGAGAATGGTTTCGGTGGCACCTTGATTTCGCTACTTGCTACGGAGTAACAGGGCGTTTTTAATACGTGTGGCCTTAACCCCGGGCGTTTAAACACGATGTGCGACTGCCTCGATTCTCCAGTCCTCTATTGGAATGCTTGGGAGTGCCCATGTGGCATCGCCCGCGCAAGCACGACACCGGGCGCGATGCCGCACGGCGCTCAACGTGACGCTCATCAGATGCGCAGTATTCCCTACTCGGTTGCCGGTATTTCTAATCGCCCGCTAGCGACTCTCAGTGGCGAAACCCACGAATGCGAATTTGCCCTACGGCAAGTGTGGATAAAGTTGAGTTTCCTCGTGAACCGCAGGATAAAATGATATCAATCTCAGTTTACTCGGGAGGTCGTCAGTTGGCAATGGAGGAGATATCTTTTGTGTAATCCACTTGATGCGAAAGCATATTTCCAGCTAGACCCAAAGCGTGATCACGACTGGGATGAGATTTACGGGCTTGAGCCTTATCGCCTGGTGGCACTTGGCACCATAAGTACTTACAGATTAAAAGCGCTATCAGCCTTGTAAATTGTAATCGCCGGCCTACAGCTTTATCGCCCTATATGTGCTAATCGAAGACGATTGTTTACACCTCTCAGCCCCTTGACCGTAAACATCACCCCTAAATTCCCCTCACTGTCCTGCTATACTGCGGCGCATTCCTTATAGCCTGCCCAGGAAGGCGCCTGTATCCCTAAAATTTAAGATCTGAATCCAATAGTCGGCATTCAAAAGCGATTGCCAGAAGGCCGTCCGGCATTCGGGCGTTGTGGACTCCCTTGCGAGTATGGTAAACGTGCTTCAGTCCTTGCTTGACGGGGTTGTGAGCGACAGAGCGTGGACTTAACTCAAAAGCGGTCCGGTTTAGTTGATGGACCCAGAGCGTTTACGGCTCAATGGAATCTTGTTATGTCCGTAGCGGATGCAGCATGTTAGGGGTGCTCCGATGTTAGCGGCACAAAGAGGTTGCCCGTCTAGGTTGTCAACCGTGTCGCCTATGCTTCCTGAACCGACTATCTGCCAAATAATAGAAGAGCGGCTTGCGAGATCCTACAGTGGCCGATTTACCGAAGAGACTCGCTTTCTTATGGAGTGCGAGCTGCAACCTGATGTGCAAATATCAACGGCGGCATCTTTAAATGACGTGGTGCTGCACCCAGGAACCTCCCGCACGAATGCCTTCGAGTTGAATTGTTCACGAACCAGTTCGTTCAAGAGTCCAGCAGTCCGAATGCCTCATTGTGGCCACGCCCACAGGCTCCACTGCCTTACTCCGCTCTCTGCCGTGGCCACATGCACCCTAGCTTGACGCGTTAGTGTTGGCCGATGTACCCGCATTCAATTAAGTAGCCGTCCCGTTGGTGATCGATCTACATACGATTCGGGTGTTGGTAGGGCACAACGCTCTATCATTCCGCAATCAGTTGCGAGGACACTCCAGGTTTGCAGCGCCCCTGACGATGAATTATATCAGAAAAAAACCAGAACAACTGCGCCTCAATTCACCTTTAGATCACAAATTTTAACCAATCCTGTCGCAGAAACTAGGGTGGGGTAATCGTTGGGCAAGAACGAATGATAGAGCGCGAGCCTTAGATTCGGATCGTTACGTGTTTTAAATGCTATCGCTCAGCACGGTATTCAATTTCCGAGTGAATGAAGAGTCCTGTTGCAAGTGATCTGGGTTGCGAACCAAGAGACGCCGATAAAAAGTGGCGCAGCCAGTGGCCGCATTGGCAAGACCTACGCGAACAATGGATACTGCACGAACGCATCCACTAGCCCTAGTGCGCTAGGGGTATTTCTCTGCAACGAAAAAGCCTTAAAAGTACCGCCAAGCCCCCTTTTGCTTGCACCCATCACGGTCCTGCTAATACTCGCCCGCTGCAATGGTGCCATTGTTCATCAATGGGCCGATCTGAAGTCCCGTCCAAGGTTTTCTTTCCCAGTTTGATGTACAGGGCGGCTTGCCGGGCTTAGCGATATTTTCTCCAAATAAATACCGAAATTTCTCGCAACCTTCCCCTCGCTTTGCATTTTGCGTCATTTCACTGGGTTTAACACTTATGATCCTGGCAAATTGGACGCATGCATCGAAGCGCGCAGACATATTTTGTTCTTGTCGTGGTGTGTTCGTCGCGTTGTTTCTAAATGCACGCAGATTGTGGACCGACGCCTAACTTCGGTGGGCTCTCGCGTTGTGTTAATGCTTTGCTAGGGTATAAATTGATGGGCAATGATCATCCTAGCGCCTCGGCTTCCCCACCGCAAATGATAGGCCACCTATTAGCGCGTTGGTTCTTATGAAGTTTGCCTCCTCTTGATCGCCATTGGGGCTCATGCTGGAGGTATTGCAGGAGTCTTGCCGTACCCTCCCACAGCCAGGTTGCTAAATATCGCGTAACGTTAAGAAGCGGCCAGTACAACGGAAAAATTATAAGTATGACGAAAAATCTGATTCATATAAGAGCTTAGTCCCGACACATCACCCGAGATTCATAGAATCTGAACACCGCGTAGAGACGCCGCTGGCAATGGTATAATTAACGCCCGAGCAAATGGCCCAAATACCTTCAAGCGTCATCGCCAATTAAGCCGTAATCTATGAAGAACAACGCGGGGCTATATTGATACAGTGGCTCAAAGATAAAAAAAAGGCCCCTGCGCATGACATGAAGAAGGAGGCAGTGCAAACCTCGAGCCAGCGCCCTATTTACGGATAAACCCAAGCAAGCACAGCACCATTGATATTTGAAAGGACAAAACGTGAATCAGTCGCCACACGAGCAACCGAAAATGAAAACGCGCCTCGAAGCGCCAGCCATAGCTACCCCATGGTGATGTCATCTATGCGATGAATCCACTTAGGAAGCAAACTGACACTGAAGTTCACAGGCAGATCAACTGGTTAACTGGTCGACATACTAAAATAAAAGTTAACCAAAGGTTTGCACCCCTGTCTTTCAATCGTACAACAGTTCGACCCCTCTCATTCATCCCGACGCTGCCACTCGATCTAGGCACTTCTGCCGAGAGCCCGCAATGGTCGAAAATATGTATGCAAATCATATATTTATCTTGCGAACTCCTCGGGAGTAAAAGTCGGTAATTACACGTCCACTCAGTGCCCGCGTTGATCGACCAAGGTGCCGGCAGCGTTGCCATCGCACGCGTGCCACGCGTTGCAATCGGGCAGCCTGAAAGGAATCTTAAACAACATGGCGGCAAAACAATTGGCCGATATGTAAAGGGCAGCCAATCACCATAACCGGACTTACATCCGAGCGTGATCGACCTTGGCCGAATGCAAAAAGACATATAGACTATGCAGCGCTTGGGTCACAGCCGTGAGTATCTCAACAGTTATAGAGCCGTCCAAATCGATAACCCTATGGAGACCCTGTAAAAAGTCACCTCCTTAATTTCGATAAAGACCCCTAATCGAAGGCACCTTGAGGGCATCAAAGGCAATACCTTATGTTTGATACCGTTAATATGCGTCGTTTGGCGGCTACAACCTCGAACTATCACGAAGCTTAAGCTCTTTTATTGAAATGGAAAATTATGAACCGGACGGACACCCACGACGACTTATCTTCAAGACTATCAAGCCCGCAATTTCTTATAGATAGACACACTTACTTCGAAACTGGTGAAGACCAGTACGCAGGTGACCACGTCTATTGATGCTCGAACCCTCTGATATGTAAACAAGCAAATGCTCCTATGCCACGGACAAGACCATGGAGTGCGTGCTGTAACGAGTCGATGGTCGCGAGTGGCCGCAGACGAATACACTGTGGGTGAAAAACGCGACATATTACACCGTTTCCTGAAGCGGTAATAACAGTGGCACCGTGCCACATTAGAGTGCGTCACGAAGATAAAGCTCAAGACAAACCACCTAAAGCTGTTACAAATCTAAGAAAATGTTTTGTACCAATGCGAAGCGAAGGGTTTCGTAAATCACCTATTATTTGGATCGCCCCAGATGTCCATGTCGAAATTACAACAACTTTGGAGCAGATGAGCGCGATATCCAATACTTTATCTAAGCAATGCTAAGGCGAAAGGCAAAGAAAGATGGCGGACGCCATGGTACAATGAAGACCCCTTTCCACAAACCATCTACCTCTTCGCCTTAAGCAGGACTAGTCCGTTGAAATTCGTTTATCACCTGTACTCAGCGCGAATTACCTGCAAATATTGCGAAAGCCAAAGATCAAGATAAGTTATCACGCCATGAGTCGTTGAAAAATCGATAAGTGATGAAGAATTTTGTCGTGAATACGATCTGATATTCAGATCGTGGCGGTTGAATCAAAAATGGGTCGATGGAAATAAAGCCAATATTTAACACCTCAGTTCCTTGCTAATCCTGCACTACAACCGATCCTCAATTTCAACCGTTAAGCGGTTGTTGCGCACGATACTCATAACTGTCAGGCAACGCGTGAACATGTCGAATTGGTCAGCTAAGTTCCTAAAAAGCTTCACATCTTAGAGACGCCGAGTTCTCGCAGACCATGATCGGCGCACTGTTAAGCGTAAATGAATATGTAATATTCCTGCGCACGGGCACAGTTCGCTGAGGACGCCGGTCCTATGCGCACTCTGTGCGACCTGACTCCGTAATATGGAGATCTCCAAATTTCTATACCCACATCTAAAGAGAAAGCGCGAAGTGTGCGCATATTCAAAGAGTTAGTCGGGAGCCGCGTTAGACCGGCAGGATTAAAATATTCATCGTCAGACGGCCAACGGTAAACGACAAAACTCGTTAAAAGCGATGGAAGACGCCAAGTGGCGTAGAACTAACATTGTTCCGTCATGGTATTACAGCAGAACCACCGCACTTGCAACAGTGACTCCTATAACGAGAGGACAAACCCTACACCTTCACTCACAGCAAATTGTCCCCGACCGCCTGGCAACACAGAAAGCGTAGCCATATCCGTTACGAATGGGCTGCTGATAAAAACGGTCAGGCCAGCGTGACATATGGGAGATCGACGCCTGGTACGACGTGGTCTAATGTACCAGAAATCTCAAGATTTGTTCGCCAATGTTGATGAAAAACCTGTGCCATCGACACGTGATTTCTCGCACCGGTTAAAATAATCAACTATCGCGAGACGAACTCTCTTTGATGACTTCATGATACGAGGCTAATCGCTGGAAGCGCGCAGCAGCTTAGCGCGAGGTCAGACAGAATTCTGTTGGATTATCAGGCGGTCGTGCGTTAGTCTAGACCAACGGTGATCACGGCAGTGAATGCGAATTAGCAATGAGCATCGATAAATCGCGACAGGATTGAGCAAGATAAAGAATGGGCCAGTATGACGCGCCCCCGACTTACTTAAGGAATTGGCCGAAGAGGTCGATGTCGCAGGCATTCACGCAGTGCGAAATTCGTGTCGACATCACGCCCAATACACGGCCCCCAAGGCGATATGCAGACTGAATGCACAAGCGACCTTATAAATCGGAACGCCGCACATCGGCAAAACGCGCGTTGAAAAAACCTGTCTGCCTATTTGGTGAATACAAGAATCCAGTTATTACAAGTAAGCAAAAGCATTGATACCGCGACAATAACGGTTGGCCTCCGCGCTGGACAATTAGTCAATTGCCAATGCCAGAAGCAGACCTATCGAGTAGAGGCCTAAACATTCTATACAGTGCAAATAACAAGGTGATCAATGGTTGGATCAAGCCTCGCGCTTACCGTCGAGATCGCGGCATACATGAGCAGCAACCTCGTTCTCGATTAAAAATCCAAATAAAGTGCGCCCACATTATCGGAGCGTTCCGAACAAAACCAGTGCATTTCCATGATAATTCGGGGCAGGGGACGTTTTGGCTAACAATTACAGCTAATATTCCAACCCACAATCGCTTCTCGATGCGACACCGCTTACGCGCGGAAAAAGATAAGCGACTCGACAGCAGTGATGCGTAACAGTTGCAAAAATCGCCGATGAGAAGCCTTGTCAAAAAGTGGATAGGTAGTGGCAAAAACTTGAAGTAATGATGGCCTTGTAAGTGTTTGGACTTATGAATAGACAAAAAAAAAGGCCAACCCGTAAAGGTTGCCTTTTTTAATCGCCATTATTGCTACACAGCAAACGTCGCGCACATCGTTACAGGAATTTGAGCGTTTCTGCCGCTTCCATGTAAGACCGATCTCGTTTGAAGTTTCAATACATAAACTTCGTCAAACAGTTGCTACGTTCATGTAGACCATATACTCTCATCGTAGGGATTTGCCAATACAGAGGGCAACGCGCCAATCAAAGAGGCCAATATCACAAACGCGCCTTCGCCCCAAACGGTTAGGAATTAAACGAGTAGATGGAACCAACTGTTGATTTAGGGGCTACGTCGTGCTGTGCCCATGCCAAAGTAACAACCTGAATCTCAGTACGCGCTCCTGCAACGCCGAACACGCGTACAACGCCTCTTCGATCAACGTTTGTCCATCTTATAGAGGAAAACCCAAGCCGTTGAAATCCGCCTTGACTGCTTAATACTTCACGCCGCACGGAAAAATGACCGATGTTGCATGCATGAACCAAGACACTTCACGATCTAGTGCCTGTTTTTAATATCAACAAAGGTTTACATCGTCGGATCATTAGGCAAGCCAATATGGCTCTTTAATCTCATTGAATCGATTCGATGATTTTAAAGATTTCCGCAACTGCATCCGCTCAAGAAAAGCTCAGGGTTCTCAAACCATTCTTCCAACCGCTTTAGCGCCGCTCGATGTCCGTGCAATCGCAAACCTTCACTGATCTCCAGCGTAGAGTGTAGTTGATTGGAAGTACCATGATTGGTTCTTGCTCAAGCGGATAGAACAACCGCCAGCCGACGTCACTGAAAGGCGTCTGACAACTCATGCTCTCACTTTAAGTTAGGCCAGCCCTTCGATTTCAAGAATTCGGCCAGAGCAAATATCCTTCTTAC
>Ga0163217_1069981_pt1 | contig 17037 bp, 7 predicted proteins | sample SynspAceP_FD_185933 | JGI IMG/M metagenome (GOLD analysis project Ga0163217, IMG submission 185933) | Saline lake microbial communities from Ace Lake in Antarctica - Synechococcus sp. Ace-P (PacBio error correction) | ecosystem: Environmental > Aquatic > Non-marine Saline and Alkaline > Saline ...
ATGCACAAGGGAAAGAAAGATAAATATGCCAATAAAACCTGCCAAAAAAATAGCTTTGAGCAGAATTGGAAATCCAAAATCACTTCAATTTAACATCCTCGAAAGCCCAGCTTTAAAAAGCTTCCATATTATAACCTTTTTTCCATTTCCAGAAGTTAGCCTTTTTTTTTTCGATGGGATGTAATCATAGAATGTAAGATTTGTTTTTCCCAAATCCCAGTTTCTGCAGCCTCAAGAGCGGCTCAAGAAAATCATTGGTACTTCTATAATGAACTTTGGAGTAGAAAAGAATCTAAATTAACTTTGAAGGATCCCAAGAACGAGTCCACAATAGCATGACTCCCAGTAAAAAACTCATCCAAATTGATTTTGCCATTTCTAATGATACTACCCATTTTTTCCATCAGGTAACCATAATTGGTTTATCATCCAATACTTTCACAAATTGATTGTCGTGTGCACATTCAGCTTTGAGCCTAATTTCCACACTCATGGAAATGAAGGAAATTGATTTTCTAATCCACCCCATGACTATCAAAGTTTTCACTAAATACTTAGTAAAACTCATGCACGGAACAATTCGATGTTGCACCCAGGATAACTATACCCCAAGGAGAGCCATTTCCCATTATGTTCATCTTAGCTTCCCGAAGTGCCAAAAATCTTTACGTCCTTCTTTATCTGAAGCTTTTTACTACTCGCGTTCCATCTCAGATCTTCAACATTTCTTCCGCTAAGTTTCCATAATTCAGGATCAAGCTTACGTCCGAAAACACATTTCCATTCGAATTATAAGATGACCCTTTGTCAATCAATGTTCTCAATCATGGATAGCTTTTGTTTCAGGTATAGGGCCTGTTTGCTCGTGGTGCTATATTCTGGACGCATACATAAAGTGCATCCATATCTTGAAATAGGTATAGGTATATTTTTTCACAACCTGCAATTGGGTCAACTTGTTTCAAGTCGTGCTTTTAGCAAGCTACTCACCTTCATCTCCATCGCCTCTAAATGTCCTACAACTCATTGAATGTTTGGACATACGAACATTATAATTCTAAATATCTTAGAATAGCGTAGAACAAATATCAAAAGTACATAAGCTCTTAGCATGACCTAAATGAGCGTCCCTCCATAAACATCCCCGGAAACCACATACATACATCCGACGAAAGCGGGTTTAAGGTTCGAAGTCTTTCGTTCTGGAAAGAGTATGGTATAACTAATAATTTTGAAAGAATCCGATCAGTCACTGCATATGATTTTATGATTTCAAAAACCTTTTACAAAGAGAATTGAAAATACAATAACTTTGAAAATTCTGTACCTTAATTTCGTTCGTTCAATAGCCGAAACCTTTTAAGTCTTCCAACTTTTCTTTGGTCGGTACAAATTGATTACCCTATATCAATTTGATGTTTTTGACCTTTTTTCTTGCTGTACAATGGAAATAGCCTCCAACCTAATTCAGAAATAAGTGCCGTTAATAGCATTTATTCCAGACCTGCCATGATTTTTATCTACGCATCTGCATCATTAATCAGTTGTTGATCAAATTATCGTGAATCAGCTTAGGTGACCCGATTGTAAAATACGATCACTTTTAGGTCCCTATTAGCTTATGAAGACTCCCAGTTGGTTAGTAACAATATCGAAAGCTCTTTTTTAAATTGGGAAAAAAAAAAGGTAACCCCCATTTTCAAAAAAAAAAAGATTGTGAGTTTGCACCGATATAAGTTTTTTCACGATGTGGTTTCATTAGACTATGCATCTTTCTTAACACCCAAATACTACTTTCCATTACTCCAACAGTAGCAAAGAGGTCATATCATGAAGCATCACCTCTATTTTCATCATTACTAGATAAAATTCGCCACTCTTGGGACGTACCATTGTACATGAATTTGACATTCGTACTTTCCATACATTTTTTGAGTCAAGCCGATAACTTGGTGTAAATCCTCCTAAATCACAAGAGAAGAACTAAACTCAATCCGTTTTAACACCTAGTTGATGCAAGCTCATTTCTTTGTGGATCCAAATTGCCCATTTCCAGAAACATCTTTTCTAGATTTTTAATTTCTGAATTTTTGTATTCATCAATATCAGCAGTATGGATGCATAAGTGAGCCTTTAATAAACTGCAAAGCCACCATATTCCCACCATTTCCTTGTTCAATGCGAGAAAGCCAAGCTGTAAACGTTAAGTCTATGTTTTTCAATGATTTTCGTTCTATTCCACTTTCACATGCTTTGTGACTCTTCCATTCTGCATCATTTCAACGAAAATGCACTACTCCCATCGGTTCGAATACTGGCTTCGCCCATTCCATTTCCACATGCCGCATCCAACTTCATAATCAACAAATAACCTGGCAACCTATAATGGGAGAATCACCCACACTCATCATTTTTATATCTCATTCCACTTGTAGTAAAGCACTGCTAAATTACGTTGTGAATCTAACGCTAAGGAGCATTGTAATCATGGATTTCAAATATTACGACTGGCTTATTTCTGATGTTTTTAAGCCTTTTTTCCAGGCTTCTTTAAGTTGCTCATTTAGAATTCTTTTTTCGAACCTTGTTCTATGAACGATAGGCCCTCTTTGCGGCTAACATCACATGAGGTTGTTTCTTTCCATGACCTTTCGAGCAACAGAAATTGGATCTCAATAATCTGCCAGAAAGGCACAGAACCACATTCATCTTTTATGGTTTCATGATTAACGCATCCTAGAGTAACAAGCCACACGGTCTGGCTACCTGACCAGACACCAACGTGGTAGTACCCTCTTGGCATCAGATCACAACTCTAAACACCGTTTCTTCTAACAGCATCAGTGCAGAACCATAATTTTAATAATAGTTTCCAAGATACTTTATTCGCAACTCAGATCCCAGTGAAAATAACAACTGTTTGTGACAGAGTCCTTGATTTTCATTTGAAAGTTATATGGACTTGCAATTACTGATGCTTCCAGCAAAAGCACTTAATTTGTAAAATCTCTCTAGTTCCCCATCTCAATATTCTTTTTAAAGAAGATGTAGAATAGATGTTGGAACTCAAAAATTGTGTATCGGTTTAATAAAGTCGATGAATTTCCGCTGATTTTTTTTCTTATTAAAAGCTACCTCTAAACTCTGATTAATCAGTACTGACTTGTGTAATCTTTAATTCCACGGGTTGAACACATAGAGGTTCTATCAATAATACGGCAAATCTTCTGTTTGCCATTGCCTTCAGAAGGGCATCACAATTTGAATTGTTAATCGTTCTTGTATTTTTTTCTTGAGTCTACTGTGCAAAGTCATCACCAAGCGATTGATTTTAGATAACCAATAACTTAACCTAGAAATATAAGCCACGGTGCTTTCCGATAATGGAAGGTAAGTGATGCTTCACAGGAATGATGTTCCTTGAATATTTTTTTCAATAACCATAATCACTATAGACATATCCCGTTATTGAACGTGCTTGCTACGGGCCGATTTTGAGGTTCAGACCAAAGAAAATCCTCCTTCACACATAACAATTTTTAGCAACTCTATATGTGTGCTTTTAACTGTCATCAAGTTAAATCAAGTCCAAGATTTCCATAATCTTTTCCAAGTGCTTTCAATAATTGCCATCTCTCGGTATCGTGAGAGGTCGAAAGCATCTTTCCTCGAATTGGGTGCTAAGTCTTTGAAGAACCTAAAGTGAGCATCACCTAATTGTCTGTAGAAGTATGAATCTTGAGTCTAAGTTTTTTCAATCTGTAGTAAGTTTTTCTTGTATTTAGGTACTAAGAGTCCTTAATTTCTGTTAAAAATTTAAACAACAAAAACTAAGTGTTCCTGACATCCAATTAAATAGGGATTGATTAAGTAATTAAGAAAATATGCGAAAAAGATGAAGTTCTTAAAACTTAAGGTATTCCCTAATTTCCTAATTGAAAATATTCATAATTAGGCAACCTAATCACTTTTCAAAACTCAAAGCTAAAAACATGATAAAGCATATTGTAATGTGGGGCTTCATATAATGAAGCCATTGGTAAGTCAAAAAAGGAAATGCTTCAGAATTAAGAGTAGATTAAATCTTTACCGCAAAGTTAACCCTCAATAAAATCTATGGAAGTTGGAATAGGAATAATTGAATAAGGCAGAGCGGGTCTTTTTTTGATATGCGTTTAACTACATCCCCATATTCAACGCAGAAATTAGCCGAATAATGCAATGCATCCAGATCATTTAGATGTTGTTTGCCTTTGCCAAAAGATATCGAGCAAGACGAAAGATAATCCGATTTCGATATTTAATATTATGAACCAACTATAGAATTGCCCAATTCAATGGGGTTTTAGATTAAACACCTATTAGTCCCGAAAGAGCTTCAAGAGATAATACCTGAAATTATATGCGAAGCCCTGTTTTAGAGAAAGAGATTTACTCAATTAGGATTTATCCCTGGGAAAGGAAGGGAGTATTCGAGATTTTTGGTTCATAGTTGTTAAAAATCACGAAGAATGTTTATTTATATCGGCTAGGCAGAGACAAAAGTAGCTTGGGGGTGCAACTCTTAGTTGAATTAAAAAGAATAAGAGACACAAACGAAATTGAAAGATAGTTTTCCAAAAGCCATATAGAAAGGTATGGCGAAAATAGAGGTATTAAGTGCCAGAGTAAATAAAATATCAAAATCCGAATTACGGTATTATTACCGGAGTTCTTTTTCACTATCTCGTAATATGGATTTGCTAACAAAGTCTTTATTTACTATGTTAGCATTTTGGATCTATTGTTTTCGTCTTTTGATTGATATCCATAATAAAGTAGATTAACTGTTGATAACTTTTTGAACATCGCTTTCGGCTTAGCTAAAAAAGAACATTTGCTAAAGAATGGATCTTGATTGGAATATGAAAAATCAGTATAATCCGGACAGGTTTTGAATACAAAACCAAATCCTTTGCCAGGAGATTAGACATTGTAGGAAAGCTTCACTTCATCATCTCATTGATACTTCAATTTTATTCAGCTAGTTCCAATCTTTTGGTTGGATTTGGTTATCTGTCCCCTCTTCTCCCAACAAACAGAGGATGTTTTAAAGAGCAAAAAACAGTTAAAAGAGTTGATTCCATTACGATTTTTAGAGACAAACTTCGTGGTGATTGGATTGATAACATACAATACGAAGTTCTATACAAGAATTGGAATGTGGATGAATATGTTAACTTGGCTTAAGCTGCAAAGAAAGAAACATTAAACTACCATTGTAGTTCTATCGATTCTGTCCATTATAAACATGATTTTTTTCACTTTACTCATGAGGGACTATGAATTCCACTTCCATTAACAGCTAGTCTGTTACCTACCTTTTGATTTACACGTTTAACTGATCAGAAAGTAAAAAACTGTGTTTTGAGCCACCTTTCAGATTGAAAAATATTCTGAGACAGTTTCAAATCAATCCTTCCTCATGTCGAAAGATTTAGAGCGGAAAAAAGATCAGTGAACTAGAAAAATTATAGCCATTATCAAATGAAAAAGAAAAACCATCTATTTTATCAAGAAAACTCTGAAGTTAATGGGATCCGTCCCGCATTGCAAGCTAATAAATTAACTGCTGGGGTGATTTAATGCTTGGTAACCTTTGGGACTAATACTCATGCATGCGAGTGAAATTTAAAAGGCGAATTAGAAGTCAAAAGACTCACTGTATGGCTTAATACTTTTTATGAGATAGAAGCACTTACCTCAATGGCTAACTTTGGCATGCATAATCCAGAGTATTACTTGGGAAACAATTTTGAAATCCCAAACGATTTATTTGTTTTTGATTTCTGAGATTTAGTGTCATCCATTAATTCATTCACAAGCAAAGAATTCTAATTGATTTTGAAGTTCAAAAGGGCAATGATCTTTTTCTTAATTACGGTTCCGAATATGGCTGGTTAAAAGTACTTTTTTTTAAGAACCATTGCGTATAATATTTAGTTTCTCGTTATTGCAAGGTGCTCCATGTGTGCAAGCAGAATATCAAAATCGTATGTCCGATTCTTTTCGAGTAATCAATATTATCCGATTCTCTGAGAATGGATTATCTCCTTTATACCGAAGTAAAGCGGCTAAGGTCATTTATTGGATGAAATTAAATAAAGAAGAAGAATACCCACTTTTCTTTTTTATGTAGATGAAATTTATAGAGAACAAATAACCGTGGCGATATGCGGAAGTGCGGCTTTCCTCATAAGAATAGCAGGGAAAAATGAATCGGATTCGTTTCTTCTCATGATTAGAACTCCGCAGACCTGGAGAAAGGATTCCTACAATTGATGTAATTGGACTTTGTGAATCTATAGAAAATGTAAAGATGACTTTTGAGTAAAACTTCGCTCAGGTCCTTGCCAAGCACAATGCACTTCAAATTATGAAATGGAAGGACTTCCTTTAAATCATTAAGTTACTCTTCTCAGTTCAAAGATCGTACATAATGCGATTTTCGAATGTTGCAGGGAAATTAGCATCGTCTGTCCTTGTGCTCCACCCCAATACTCACCAACTGCCGATATTTATGTAAAAGAATGTGGATTATAACTGGCCATTCAATAACTTCGTGTAGCGTCAGCGACTCTTGTTTAAATGAAAGATGATGTTTGTCTTTATCTTCCAACCATAAAAATTTAATGTACTCTTCGTCCAAATAAGTCGAAAATATTAAACTCTTCTCGATGTCAGCCAAATTTATTTCCCCAGAACCTTTTTGCAGTCCTTCTCTATGATTAAAATGCTCCAGTATGAACGGTACCTAGAAAAACGGATAGGAGCGTAGCTGACATACTCCATAAATCTCAATTTTCACCAGATTCAGGCCAACTTACTTCCTTTCTGATTCCATCACCTAGCATCCAATGGCAGGCCATAGTCCCATTTCCTCTAAATCGGATTTAGCTCAGTATTTCCATTCTACCTCAATAACGCCACGCCTTCTTTGTTAAATCTAGCAATTTAATCACCCCCCCCTCGTCTTGGACCTTCTCACAACTTTTCTAGCAATTGGATTTGTAATGTACAATCTGGTCATTAAATGTTTATTCTTACTTGCAGTATAGTTTTGAGCTCGTTATTCCTGCCAACCATTTTGCTCCTAAATTTCTGGGTACCCATTATCACGCCAGTCCTGTTCCATTAAATTCGTCCACTCCATATTAGGCCTTCCATTTCTTCAGGACTAGAGGTCTGCTATCTTTACCAGCTCAAAGAAGGTACCAGGTAAATAAGTAAAAAAAGTAGTTTCTTCATCTGTTATTTTCTTTCAGTTGCCAAAACACGTACGTAATCAACTTCCAAGTGGATCGGGAAATAGCATCATCATTCCTTTAACGCCACCTAGTTACCACCTACAGCATTGTTCATTAAAACGTAAAAAGTGTTTATCAAAATGGCCAGTTATTTGACTTCAAAATTCATAGGCTTTCCAAACCGTAATGTAAAACGGTATCTATTCATCAACGTAAAATATCAGAATATCAATTCTTCCAAAGAATGCAAAATTGTGAAAATTCTTCCTCAATAGTTGGTAATGGGACAAAGTCTGAGCTAACCTGGTTTCCATCAATATATTGTTAAGCAATAGTGTGATTGCTACAAACGTTGAGTCGGTCTGTAGCTTACATATTCCATAATATCAATCTCACCAGATCGTGGCCACCCCCCTCTATTTTTGAAACATCTCACTAGCATCCATAGGGCGGGCCAAACTCCATTTCCCTTTCATGTCAGGCATCTTTGCGCGAATCTCTAATCTACCATACAGAAAGAATCTTTAGAAGTTTAAACGCGCCGATGAATAATAACCAATATTTTAGCCTTCGCCCTTCTAGTTTCGCGGTGCTGCCTTAACACATTTTCTAAGTCTACCGTTCATTTCAGCCTTTCGATAGGAGTGTATTTTGTAATTCTCTATTTCCCCAGCCCAGTCACCTTCTGTCAAAGAGCCATTTTGAAGTATCATTTCTGATCCTCAATTCATCATACCAGACAAGTTCAGCAAGAATCCATTTTTCATAAAGAGTATTCCTGTTTTGGGCTGTCACAAAAAGAAATCAAAAAGTGAAAATGAATAAAAAACTAAATATAATTATTTTTTCATAACTGAAGATTCAAAAACAATGGTAATTATCAATGAGCAAGAATTCTCATGATCAACATGTGATTTGACGTATAAAAGTTTCATAGGTTTCATGAACTCTCATGGGCCCAGTAATGTTTTTGTGGTCATGACCTTCGCATTTTTTTAGTTATCCAGTTTTCATTCTTCATAATCCATTAGATACCATCATTTCATCATACTTTTACGTTGAAGAAGGTCGTACTCGGAATAGACGCTTTTGTGCCAAATCAAAATAAATTTTGTGAGTTGTTGGGTCGGGAAGGTTTTCCGCCGTACAAAATCCCATAAATGCCTCTCACCAATTTCTGGTACTATCCAATGAGTTGATAAACAACCAGCTGCACAAAAACTCTGGATTATCGATTATGGCAATAAAGTGAAATCAATCCTCCCAATACTGACCCATATTGATGTAAACTGCTCTTTCCTGGTTTGGTACATAAATCTCATCAACAAAAGGTTTAACTCTTGAACAATACTTTTAAATTTCATCAGAATAAAATTGGAGAACCCTGAGTTATCATTACTTGTCTTTAACAGATTCACTATTCATTATTAGCTGGTTTTTTGTGGCACCTATATTCGGAATCGAGTTTGACGCAGTATTCACATTGCCAACTACAATAGTTTCTGGGGGGACACACCTCACACTCACTAAGTATTCATCATTATATATATATAAGGGTCCAAAAACTCTCTGCCCATCATGCATATATACTAACTGAATCACACAGAAATTCATTTTCCATCGTAATCCACTTGGTAGCCCATACTTCAATATTGCGAGATCCACAAATTAAGTATAGTATTAACAGTGCCAGTACCTGCTGTTTGATAGGAATTTTGGAGTTTCATTCTTGTTGTTTTCCAACACAATTAAGTAAATTAGAAAAGGAAATACTGTAAATTTTTCATGTTGTGAAATGATCCAGAATTGTGATAATCTGTTGAATTCAATTTTTATAATACTCTCCACAAATCTAATAAATGATCAACAAATAACTTGAATTACATTCTCTTAATTGAGTACAAAATAAATCCATTGGATATATGAAAGAAATAAACTTTGTGATTCAATACTCTAGAAGCAGAAAGAACCCTACCATCAATTAATTAAATTGACTCAGATTTAGTCTTATTACATATGTAAGGAAGTCTCGGTTTATATGGACGATGTTTACGATAGAGGGCATTACAGGTGATGCAATATTGAAGTGATAACTAATTTGTGGTTGTCATGGATGGGATTTCAGATATATGACTACTGGCGTAAGTGAATAATCGATAATGCTGAGCACTCAAATAATTTTAATCGTGGTTTGAAGATTGTTTGTATGGGTAGAATGTGATAAATCAATCAATCTTATTGATCATCCACAACCCTTGATCGCGCACAATATTAGGGGCCTACGCTGATACTCATCCAGTTAATGAAGAACCATATGCTGGTATATAAAAGAACTTGCTCAAATGATTAAAAAATTACGGTCCACCCCCCTGGTCCCTTCAAGCAATGGGAGTTGACAAAACCACACTTCCTAAATGGAAATATTTCCAGTTCTACCTGCACAATTGGCAATTCTCGCCCTTTACTTGATGAAAGGAATTTCTTAACAAAAGTTATTATAGACCAAAGCCTAAGAAGGCCATTAGTGTTAGATACCGCAATGTTTTGTATCTGATATGAGTTTTGGAGCACTTTCAACAAGAAGCAAAAATGCACTTTCAAAGTGGCCTGAGTTGGCTGGAACTGGAATTTGTAGTGGTGAAGCGGAATGCTTCCAGCAAACAAGAAGCGAAACTCAAAGTATTTAATCACGAATTAGTTCAGGGAAAATTTGGGCTTTTCTGATAAAGTACAAAAAGCCTCAAGCCTTTTTGCACTTAAAGGAGGTCAAGGTGCAAAACTCGGGAACAGGCGGGCATCTCCAGGAAATAATAGTAACCAAAGAAATTCCGAAGTTCGAGGATTGAAAGAAGGTGAGACTGCAATTTCTCTCAGCTGCATTTCCAGACTTATTCACTGCAGCGCGATTTCAAAGCCTTTGCTGAACTAGTTTTCGGGAGAACACAGGCGGAATTCCAATTGGGTTCAAAATAGCTGCAGTCATGTTGAGCCATATATTGATTTTGCATTAGAAGTTGAGTAGTACTATCCCATACTTGATGGTAGAGGTGGGGAAGCAGGATCGGCTCCACAATACTTAGAAATAATATTATGTACCTACTATTCCTCTGCTCTTGCTCGTGGCTAGAAACAGCTTGGAATGAAGTTGGCGCAAAAGGATGTAACACCTTGTAATTACAGGTGGAACTTAGTCCTGAAGATTTTGCAAAAGCGATTGATGTTAGGTGCAGATGCTATTGCTATTTCAAGATTCCCACTTAAGCAAATTGAATTTTAGAATGAGAGCCTGTAATAGTAATAATGTCCAGTTGGAATTGCTACTCAAAAAGAAAGCACTAAGAAAAAGATGATTAATTGATCTTCTGCTAATCAACTTAAAAACTTCTTTAAGCTACAATGAGTTTAGTAAAAGTAGTAGCTCGTTCAATGTGGTATGATGATGTGGCTAATTCAATCACAATATCTATAAGCACCTTTTGATTATGATATACAACCGATTAACTGGGATTTAATTATGCAGGGGTAAAACCTGTTATTTGATATGGGAACAAACTATCTCAACCTCTAATCAATACTTGAATTTTACATCATAATTGGAATTTGTTTTCACTCCTTTTCATTTTCAAAGGATTAACGAAATAGATCTCCGGAGTTTGAGGATATGGTAACTCTTCAATGTTCTGACTTTTTCTGCTTGTCGCTTTTTTGGCCAATATTTCTTTACAAAAATGGAGAAGAACATGAAAAGCCATCACTTCGAAAGTACTCTGAAAATCTGGGGATTGTCTCAGCAATTTGTTAATAATTATTTAATCCTTCTTTAACATGAGTGAAATTATACTTCCGTTCTGTGGAACAAACAGAAAAGGGATATGAAAGTATTTCTTTGGTTGGGAATTTTATTAATGATCGTTTGTTTTGTCGCGTTTCAATTAATGTTTCATCCTGAAATCACACTGCCCGAGACTTTATAATCGAGCAAACTGCTATTACAGCTTTGTGTTGCTTATATTATACTTCTATAGCCCACTTTGCGGAGATTGAATACGAAATTCCTTCCACTTCTTTATTCGAAGACACTTAGGTGTTTTTCCCATGTTCATAATCGCACTCATTCATGGAGCTTTTCATATTTCAATTCATGCTTCTTAGTGATTTAAATCCGATACGTAATGTAATTTACTTCCAATCAACAAATACTGCTGAAATAAGTGCCTTCCCATTTCAAATACTTGGTATCTTTGCGTTGTAATCCTCTTTTTAATGGGCAAGCTACCAGTTCACCGATTCTGGTTAAGATAACTTATCTCCTAGAATTTGAAGATATTACATATGGGAGTGTATGTTGCCGTATGTTATTTAGTACTTCATGTAGCTTTAAGGGCACTCCAATACGAAAGTCATCCTATGTATTGGGTGTTTTATTAATGGTGATTTGCGCCGTATTCTGTCACTTCATATAATTGCTTGGGATAAAGAGAATAAACGACTTTCTGGTGAAAAATCATTTTCGAAAGAGAGATATAGTTTTTTTTACCACGTATGTTCTGTTTCAGAATATTCCAGATAACTGTGCGAAGGGTTGTTTTGGAAGGAGCCATCGCCATTTTTTAAATATGATGAAAACACGGCGGTTCATAATGTGTGTAAAACACCAAATGGGACCATTGGAAGAAAGATTGTGGGCCTGGTTGCATTACATGTCCGGGCATGCTATCAATATAAGCCCGAAGATGCCAAGCCCGGCGCTTTACTGAAAAAACTAAGAAACTTTTGAGCTAAAAGTATTAAGATGGAATGTGTCGGGTAAATCCAATTCCAAAACGAAGAGGACCTTTGTGGAACCGTAAACTGGAGGATATTAATGAGGTAAGAACGAATTCTACATTGGATGGCAAGAAGAAATACCTCATCAAACAAAAAGCTTTATTCGAATATATTCTTATGGGGATTTTTTTACTGATTCCAGTCCTAGTATTTGCAGTGGTTAGCTCCAAAAACCGATGAATCAACCATCACTTTGAAATTTGGTACACCAGTTACTGAGTTTAAACTGGAAATATAGATCTGACGTTCCATACTTCAAGTTACTTCAGGAAGTTCCAGAAGGTTATTCAAAAGATGTAACTACTTGTTGGATTTGGACCAAATTCGGAAGCTCAAGAGATATTTCAATATCGAAAATGAAAATGGTAGTCTTTAATGAAAAAAGTACCAAACCTCAACGGGATCATTGATTTATGAGACTGGATCACTTTAATAGAGCTAACTGATACAAACGAAGTTTATAGCTGGCTAAAGAAATAGATAAGGAGTATTTAGGTTTGAAGACTAAATCGATGGAGTAAACACTAAAAGGTGAAATCCTAGACCCAAAATTTATTTCGGAGTTATGAAACAGCGCGAAGGTAAAATTCATGAGCTGTGCTATTCGATGTATAAGTGGTGAATTCCTCCTGTAATGAGAAGTGCTTAAAGCCAGATTGGCATTAGTTACATTACTATTTGGTGAATAGGAGAAAAATGGACAAACCTCAACAAAGGAAGTTCTCTACCTTAGTTGCTGAAAACAATCTCTGTATCTGGGATGAGTTCCCGACAAAATGGATGGAACGTATTAGAAGTTGATTTGAATCAACTTGATAGGAAAAATAAAATAATGATCTATTCACAACTGACAAGTATCACTATTTTTGTTCAAATTTAGCCAAAGCCTGGGTCCGGACCTTTTATCGAAAAAAGAGATATGCTAGTCACGCAGGTAAACTAATCTTTACTTCGATTCTGAAAAAAAAATTGATCGAAAACCTCATCCAATAGATTCTTCAAAAGGAAAGGTCAACTAGTATTAAGAATCACCGATTTCGTATGCTTTGATAGATGCCAAAGAAAAATACATTCAAACAGCTTCAACATTAATGCAAGGCTGCAATATTGAAGTAGAAAAAACAATTGAAAAAGGTATAAAATGAAAATAACGTTTAGATCCAGATGGTTTTCAAAGTCCTATGCACTACGAAATACCTAGAGTAAGTTTTTTCTAGGACAACCTTTCAAAATGATTAATACAGCATCAATTGATGAATGGCAAAGCTGCGAATTCTTGTACGAAGCCTGCGAGAAAGTACTCTAGGAATTCTAGATATCGATGCTCCGATTCGAATTATGGCCTCATCATTTGATACCGGAATTTTAATTGTTTCAGCTTCTGAAAACCTTCCAAGGATTGGGTCTTGCAAATGGAGGAAATGCCGAGCGCCTATTTTATATGACAGGATATACAAGTAAGAATTCCTTAGCTATAGGATCTACCCTAATTTGGGACAAGCACAATGGGAAAACAGGGAGAAGGTTTTAAGGGATCATTCTTCCATAACAAGAGTTAAAAAGAAACCACAGAGGCACTTGATCTTATATCGAAAAAAGTATGGAGGGTTCTTAATCACAATAGATATTCATGGACATCGTGAACGAATAAAATGTAATACAAAAACCCATCAACTATGAGGTAAGATTTTAATCTGGCCATAAAGTCCCTCGCATAAAAAAATGTCTTCCTGAAGATCGAGTAAGACAGTTACTGCTGCCATAAAGGAAATATGCTTAACTCATTTTGAAGGAAATTTTGGCTGCCACTAGATAATCGATGTCCCTTCCAAGGTGGACCATTAGTTGAAGGAAGTAATTGAAAATGGAAACTGCCTTAGATTCCATGGCATGTTGGGACTATCCATCCGTGTACAGGAATTCCCCAGGTGGTTTTTGATGATGAGTTTGATACGTCGAAATAAAAGAAAGAAGCTGCTGGAGCTTATTTTTTGTAGGATTGGAAGAAGAACCAGTCATGAAACAACTCATTTTCTGATGGTGATTGGCAGAGACGATGGTGAATTGGGGAGTAATCGAGTTATTTGGAATGGTAGGACATTCAAACTTAGGATTCGCCCGATGCTCCTTACGTAGACCAAGAAAGAAAAAGGAAACCTAAAATTTCTAACGGAATTCGGCATGAAGGTGCTAGCTCATTTGCAGCTTCAGCATATGAAAACTTACTGGGAAACCCGCAGATGTTTTGCCATAGCAGGACCTTCGGTTCAACCAATATGTAACACAGGACTTTGGGATGCAAAGTAGAAATGCGCTCCTATTTTAGCATTAACAGGACAAGCTAGCGACTCAAGTAGTAGGGACACGAAATTGTTCATGTGAGTTAGAGTTTTGTACAACATTTGATTCGGTTGCTGATTTAATCATAGAGTAGGGCATAATAGTAAGCATGGAGCATTGATTGTCACTAGCTTATTAAGCAATGCCATCCTTAAAAAGAGATGTCTCCTCACTGACTTTTCCCGAATGAAGTTCCGGAATTACTGTGTGAATCAAAGCAAAGAGGCCAAAGAATCGTTAACGGCTATGCCATTGCTCCTCCTAAGAAAGTTTTGAGCAAGCGTTGGGAAATGTTAAACGAAGCAAAGCGCCTACCCATTTAGGTTGGACATGGAGCCTCGATTCATATGGACAAATTTACCAAATTTGCAGACGAAATTAAACTGTCCAGTGATGACCACCGTTCAAAGCCAAAGACAGAATTTCGGATCATTCATCCATTTAGGAGTGGGGAGTATTGGGTAGAATTGGAAACTCCGATGCTTCATGGTTTAATGTAATGAGGCTGATCTATTGTAGTCCATTGAGCTTCCCTTTTCTAATCACACTGGGAATTACCCCAAGAACCTACCATTCAAATAGATTTCAGATCATTGCATTAAAAAAATCCCCCAGAAAAATTTTTTTTTCCCCAAAAAAAAAAACAAAAAATAGTGTGGATGCGCTTTGTGGGGAGAAGATATCTGTTACGGTGAAATGTTGAATGGCCAGACTTTCAGAACTGGGTAACAAATTAGATCACGCTAAAGAAATAGCAGAAACGCTGGGAAATCTGGAGAATTGAAAAAGGCAAAAACGGTTGATTGAAGACCAATGGGAAACGGAATAATTTCCTAGTTGCTGTTTTGAAATGCCTCTCAATTGAAATTTTGCGCCTGAAAGATGCTGGATGTGTGTGGATGTTGGAAATAACGCGTACTCCTTTCGGCGATATTACGAAAGCCAAAGACAATACTTTTTGATGTCAGGCTATCTACCGGATCAAATTGGATAAGTTTGCTTTACCGTGCTTCTATGGGAGCTTGGCAGCGGTTGAGATTGATCCGTCCCGTAAATCGCCGTTTGCTGGAGATGTGTATCTTGTCAGTATCTCGCCGAAATGACCATTTAGTGAAGTACAAAATGCCGATTAAAGTGCATTTGTGGTTTTGAACAACAATGAGCCTTGGGAAAATCTCAAAAGAGCAACGAGCTGGGAATTCGATTGTTTGGGCTACTGATTATCTAATCCTGATTTCGCGGGAAATACCTACTGGTGTGAGCAACGGAATATTTATTCCAACCGACGAACAACTAAAGCAGCTATGAATCGAACTTATGGCTTACAGGGTCGCGCGCTTGTGAGAGTTAAAACGGATTGGGGTTGATTTAGGTTAGCTTGAACATACATTATGTTCCTAGCTAAACAACGCAATTTGTAAGAAAAAGCCACTACATGTAGAAGATTTGTGAGATTTCATAGTACTTTGTAATATGTTGAAACGTTTGTTTCTATTGCTTTAAGTTTCTTTTGCCAAGTCTAATACGTTTATATCACCATTTAAAAGAAGCATTGAGTAAATCCCTTTTTATTATCCTGATATTTCTGGATCCACTGAGTTTATTCAAACTACAGAAAGTGAACAATAGTCAACATGTGATATCTGAACTCTTTGAAGTACTAATCGAGCAAATACTGAAGAGTTAACAGCTTGCTGAAGTAAGAAGTGATGCCCTTTTTCTTTTTCAAGGAAGAAATTCCCACCATCATTAGAAGAAATTACTTGCTCAGTGTGGAAACCATGTTCAACGGCTTTTCTATAGTCAATTTAAAGTTGTTTAGAAAAAATAGGATTGTCCATGTTCAATGCATGTGCACAGCTCCAAATCTTCAACTTAAGATTATATTTACAGGTGGAGAGCTACAATTTATAACCGTACAGAATAAATATCGAAACCATTTGGCTCTATGGTGATAGACAGCTCATCGTTTATTGAAAACTCAGTAGACAGCATAATATGTAAATTGAATGAGTAAAGAATTACCAAGTTTCTTGGATACCACCCCGATAGATCAAAGTAAGATTATATTGATTTCAAGAAGGGTAAAGGAAAGTTCATGGAAAACAGCTTAATTATATTTAAAATTCATCTATAGAAAAGAAGAATTAAAGCTAAAAACCTTTTCTCAACAAGAAAATAAAGCTTGATCAGCCTCCATCATTATTTTCACTAAAGATTTCCTATTTCAGCAACCGACTTATAACTACAATTACAAGTTCTTGCAATACAGGTAATTGCGTAGAAGGGTTGAATAGATTTGAATCAATGACACAAGAAGTAAATCGGTTGGACAGAGACATGTCTGTTTGGATAACTAATAAAAACACTTGATTTTATTTCAGTGACAAAAGAAGGGAAACCTGGACAGATTGTAATATGGAGAAATTAACTACTAAACTCCAGCTCCAGTGATGAACTTTTACCAGTTTTTTTATAATAGCCCCATTTCAAAACATTCCTGTTAACATTAGAAATCAGAATATTGGAAAGCAACATCAATTGTAAAAAATAATGATTGTCAAATGGTTTTGCGAAACGTCTC
>Ga0163217_1108180_pt1 | contig 17037 bp, 12 predicted proteins | sample SynspAceP_FD_185933 | JGI IMG/M metagenome (GOLD analysis project Ga0163217, IMG submission 185933) | Saline lake microbial communities from Ace Lake in Antarctica - Synechococcus sp. Ace-P (PacBio error correction) | ecosystem: Environmental > Aquatic > Non-marine Saline and Alkaline > Saline ...
AACCCCAAGGGAAATGAGAGATTCTCTCTGGACACTGCCGGCTGTTTATCCTTTTGCCTTTTTTCCCGTAAAATCCGAAACCATGGGGCCCCCAGAAATGAAACCCACACTACCTTTGAAATTCCCCAAAAGGTTTTTTTTCATTCTGCACTGAATACTTTTTTCATACGGAACTAAGAAAAAATGATTTTTTTTGTTGTGTGTTTTTTTGCGCAACCTCTTCCGGTATGGTATTCTCAATCTAAAGAAAAAAATCTTTCCATAGCCCAATCATTTCTTTGGAGTTTGAATTTGAGCAAGAGCCCCTTGGGAAAATGTAAATTTTTCCCAGCTCCTTGCCCCTTTTTAACATTTTGTGGTAGTAAATGCCTTCGGCCGTTTCGCTTTAATAATTGGCAGGCGGGCTCCAGTGGTTCCATTGTTTTTTTGAGCATCACCTTAAATGTCAAACTTGACCGTGGTGCAAGAAGCTGAACAAATGATAGCAAGAGCAATAGTCCGATGCAAACTCGCCATTAAAAATAAAATTTTTTCTCATTATTTTTTTTAAAATATAGCTTTGATTAAAAACCTGTTTAGAAATAACATCTTAAAACACTCATTTTTGAATCAATAAAAACTATACACTGACTGCTGGAGGTGGAGTCAAAGTAAGAAGGGTAAAAATAAAAATGCTTTAAACTGAATGAAATCCCCAGTGTGAATTCGCGTGTTTTGATTGTAATAACAAGATCCTTTTTTTCCAGTAACATGCAAAACTCTTTTGCCAAAAAAAGGAACTGATGGTAATCTTTAGTGCTTCTTTTTTGGTCGGATTCTTCCGCAATTAAAGCGTCCTCTCGTATGCCGATCTAAACCAATGCGACATAGGCCGTTTCCCTTAGTAAAATTCCTGTTACAACAATAAGATAATACATGTCGGTCACCCTTTCCGTCCTCCGACCTAACCTATTATCGTAGTGAAATTACCATTCAACACAAATGCTTTACCTATGTTTTGCGCCACTACAAATGTTTGATGTGGAGTTGTCTGAAACCAAGCGTTAGGGCATAGCTTGATAATTCTAACTCCTCATTTCATCCCAGCTCGGATCATACGTTTTCAACTTCTTTCTTTACACGATTAACTCCCATAAATTGATATAATGGGCATGGTAACCGATGCATTGGTACAGAGAATATTAAACGAGAAAGAAAGTTTCCGAAACCCTTTTTCAAATGAGGAGTAGTGTTTAATTTTGTGGTCAAAAATCATAGGCATTTTTTTAGAGCAAAAACATGCTGATGTCAAACAAGATATGTGTGAAACTACTCAATATCAAACAAAAGTCAATCAAAATTTAATAATTAACTTTGTACCAACTTACAGCAAATTAAAAGTATGAAAGAAAAGTCAAAAATATGAGGCGAGCGTGTGGAAAGAAGGGAAAGGGAAATTTGAAAACAAAACGAAGCGGCGGAAATCCCTCGTTCTAAATCTGGAGATGCGAAGAAAATCGATCGTCATTTTCGCCAAGAGGTTGAAAAAAAGCCCTTTATCGAAGGAAAGTTTTGGAGGGTAAAAAGCCAACCAGCTTCATGTCTCGATTCCTGCAGGATTCCATTTTAAGGGTTAAAAGAAACCGGAGAAAACCTTTGCACCAAAAGGCGATACAAAGGAACGGATAAATTTTGACGTAAGAAATAAACGATCAAAATGTTGTTGCGCTTAGTGGCAAAATACAATAAAGAAGGTGGATTTTAAAAAATCGAGTCCAAACCGTCCGAGAACAGAAGCTGAAGGAATCAAATCAGAGCCGGATATTTTATCGAATGCAGGTGTGGCACTAGAAAAGAACTGGCTGACGACCCTAGGTATGTGGCAGAACAGTATTGCCATCAACGGAGAAGTAGTAAACTCAATTGGTGTGAACGTAATGCAAGGCGATGAAAGTATTCACTTGAAGGAATCTCAAGCCTTAAAAAAAGAACACTGGTCGTTACGTTTAAACTAAATATAACCAAAGGATTGTTGTAGCGCTTACCTTTGTGATCCAAAAGGCAGAAAAAACGGTGATGGATTTTTAATTGCGAAATAGCATTGTAAAGAACCATTGGCCCCGTAGGCCAAAATGGAAACGGAATGACTACAGTGTTTTTGTTGTTGACCAACGATAGTTGATTTGACCTCGAAAAATTGGTCTACATCCGAATTCATCAGTAAACGAATTTTCCACTTGGCTAGACAAAAAAAGTAACAGTGAACATTTGAACTAAATGAACCTGTGTTTCAATTTAGAGAAGGAATAGTTAAAATTTAAGGGAAGTACCTAGTTTGCACGACAAAAAGAAGTGGGTTTAGAACTCATATTGGTAAAAACAGCGCCGTTAAACGTGCTTCGAGAGTTTAGTGATAATGAAGTGAGTAAAAATTGAATTGTGTTTATTTTGCTAGATGACCAAAAAGGATGTCCTAGAGGTAATGGAAAGCATTTTGAATCAGGAAGAATTGAGCTTTTAATGCGTCTCCTTCTCAGAAAAGTAAAACACAACAAAACCAGATTTTTCGTTAGGATTCTATGGCAAAAATTCAAAAAAAGTAGTTCTCCGACTTCTCTTGGCCATTGCCTATTTTCATTGCTTAGCTATCGAATGGCCTTTTCTTTTTTGAAGAAGAATTTGAAGCAAATTGCTGTAATAAACAGTCAATACATACATTAATCAGAAGATTAGGTAGAAGGGAATCGAATTTAAGTTTTCATCAAAAAGGTTCCCTCTGCCCTTTGGGTTTAAAATGTATTTGGCTTTTGGAACTTCAGAAGCGACTAAAAAGCACCCTTGTTTTCAGTTTGTCTTCCATTTTTCATGGAATTCACTATCTTGGAACATCATCAACAAAAATTATACAGTCAATAAATTAAGCTTGAAAGGTTACATTCTATCTGTATATGAAAATGGTGAAGAAAAATTATATTTTTTGAAAAAGAATCAGACAGCGATTCTTCCAACAGAAAAAGAACCTCAACTATCGTTAGAATCGTTCTAACTTGGAACAAGTAGCCCTTTTCATTTCTCATGAACCAAAACAATTATTGATCTCCATTAATATCGCATCAATTGGAGCTAGATGTGTGCGTTTACGAACACGAAATCATGACTTAAATTTGAAGACTCAAACTTCAATTGTATACCTACCAACAAGGAAGTAAATTTATTGCTGAAATAGAGCTGTGAATTAAAAATCGGTCTTCAAAATAGACCGAGACAGCTCGACTTACACCATTAAAAATGCTTGCAATTAATTTTGCAAACCTTGCATTTAATCCTCAATGATTCTTTTAAAAATTTTAAGACGATGGAAGTGTTATCGACCTCTCGATTTGCAGTGAAAAAAGTGAGTATTCCCGCAATTATAGAACTCTTTCCTGAACACAAAAATCGACACTAGAAACCTACCAAATAATGGAAACGTTCTTTTTGATGGTGATAAAAGGAGAGATCACAAGTGTTAAATCTCCATCTGTTAACTTCAATTTTCAAGTTGAAAAAAGGATCATTCTCCATAAAGAATCTGATGTGGCTTTGAATAATATCTCACTAAATGGTAAGCTATTGATAACGAACGAAAACGCAATTGCGAACTAATAAAAATTTCACTAAGAATATCATGGCGAAATTTGAAAAGGCAGTATATAATGGCGGTCTTACCTTGACGGTTTCAAGATCCAACTAATGCTTTCAATGGGAATTTGACCCTTTCTTAGAGAAACTGATTCTTTAATGTAATGTTACTTCCATCACGATTCAAATGGACAAGTTGGATTATGCTCAATCATTGAAACAAAAGGAAAGAATGGCCGAAAACTAAAAGAATTTACCCCTATCCGATGGAAACAAGCACAACCAAAGGAGAGGTAACTTTACAAGCTGTTAATTCAGATTAAAGGACAACCACAAGATACAAGAACATGTTCGGGCGGATTAATTATTCGAAAATAACGACATAAAGCCCAACAATTTGAAAAAGGAAAATCAATCAGTCCGGTAGTGATTTCAATTTCAATGGTACGCTGCACAACTTGATCGTTATTTATTTTCAGAATATCAACCTTTAAAGATGGATGCAAGCTTGCGATCTAAAGCGAATTTTCACTTGAGATGAATTGTTTATTGAGTGAACAAGAGCACAACCAAAATCAGAATTCAGCTTATCAACTCAACTTTTTTCGACTCGATTAGCTTCTAATTTGGATTGCAAAATCGATAGCCTCTCCTTCAGCAAACTTTAGTTTTTTTTCTTCACTCAACATTTGGTGAGTTTGCAAAAACAAAATCGCTTAAAGCGAGTGCGTTTCCATCAACGACCATGCAGGGAGATCCACAGGATATTTGGTAGTGAATACGACCATCTAACAAAGGAGAGTCATTATTTTTCAGAAGCTCAGCTGAAACACATTCCATCACGATTTTTAATGCCCTTTGGAAACTTTGTCATGCAAACCATTACTGGCTCAATAACTTAAAAGGAATCGCAATGGCGAACATTGAGTTTTGATTCAGAATGGACCCCACATACTTGGCCTGTTCGAGCAAAAAACGCTAGAAGTTCAAGCTGACTTTGAACATTGAAAAAGAGAACTCATCAATTTTGCATCTTTAGAAAGCATTATTCAGATTACATCGCTTTGACGAATTGAAAACCATCAAAATTTTTTCCCTTAAGGCCAATCAAATCATCCATCAAAGATGAACGAATTTTCATCCCTTGCATTCGACATAATTCCTCGGCAATGGAATTTAAAGTTTTAAAGGAAGTCACTCATCTCGACAACGACATTTAAATTATAAAATTTCAATTGTTTGCTCAAAACGACATAATGGGAAATAAAGCAAGCAGCCACGAAAAAAACAATCGGAGTTGGACAAATCGAAGACGATGGATTGGGCTAGACGCGACTGTTTATTAAGATGAACGGGGTAACTGAGCGATCCAAAAGTAAGCTATGACACAGATGCAGTCTCAAATTTGTATTGGAAGGAGGGTCTTAAAAGTGAAAAAATTAGTAAATCGATGTTGAAGAAGATTCGTTTGTTTAAAAAAAGACACAAATCTTTGAAAAGCACCCAGATCGTTCAAATGCAAAAAAACAAACGTTCGAGTTGGAATGGGACAAGATGAAAACCAACTCCCACAAAAAGACGTAAAAGAGACAGAGAACGGAGAAAGAAAAAAACTAAAAAAGTCGGGGAATTGGAAAATTATTGATAAATTTGCCACCCAACGAAAATAATTTGAAGAATAAGGTTTCAAATTTAGAGTCACGGCAACTAATGCGATGAAACATTCGTCATTATTTATTGATTTAAAGCGGAGGAAGTTTTGAAACATATATTCCAAAAAAGCAGCGGTGGAAATTCGGTCTAGCAATTGTTGCAGCTCTACTGCATTTAGTGTCCCCTATGGTACACCCCAATGTATTGGTGAAAGAAATTGCTGCAGAAGAAAAACCTAAAAGTGAAAGAGGTTGGGCAGAAGCCATTGTAAAAGAAAGCAGAACTTGGTTAATTACACAACACATCTTTTCAAACACTATTTTCAGAAGAAGAGCGAAAGCGAGTTGAAATATGGGCGAAGCGAACAGAAGGAAAGTAAGTAACCTCGGTGTTCAGGACGACTTTGAGTTTTTCCACACAAATTTTATTTTCCAAATACGCCCTCCATATCTTACTGACAAGTCAGGCAAATTGTATCGCATCGAAATTTCCCAGAATCAATAAGTTAAGGATTCTGCCTGCTGACGGCTGAGTCTGCCGTGAGTTGCAAAACAAATACGCCCATTCGGAAATCGCGTAACTTAACAAATGAAACTCAACTACTCTTTAATTAATATAGGAGTCTTACTTCTTTTCTTGAACTTAGAAAAGTATTGCAGAATCAAAATCAATTCGTTGAACATATATTTATAATATTAAACTCAGCTTCGTGCCAGTTATTTACACTCGCGATAGTTCGCATGCGCCACGTCATCGCGTTTTGGAAATATTAGACAGCACAAAATCAAAAGATATAACCGGCCTATATAGCACAGCAAAATTCTAGAATGGAACTTTCAAAACAGTCCTATTGTAATTGTATTGGTAATGGGTGACATCAATTATATCTAACTATGCCGATTCGCATTTGTTGAAGCATTAAAAAACCTACTCCTTGCCATTCAATTTGGGAATCATAGCGTGCTTTTACTAATCGCTACCGTATTACCTATTTAGTACGGCAAGAAAATGTAGAGCAAAATCAAGTTGGGTGGGTTGGCGAAAGAAAGCTGCCCATCAATTAGGAACTCCACTTTCATCACTTTTAGCATGGTTGGGAAGTATCTAAAAAATGAAATGTAGATGCCAAAACAATCGAGGAAATGGGCAGTGATGTTCACGCGATTGGAAACAAATTCACCGAACGATTAATCCAAAATAGATCAGTAACCTTCATTGGAGCAAGAATATCTCAATAAAGTCATCCAAACATTCAGTGGAATTAAAATTTCAGAGCTCGTATTTCGCAAGAAAGAACGTTTCCTATCCAACTTTCCGACATAAAGACGAAAGTGAATAGCTAGTATGAAATTCCACTTTTTCGAATGGGTGTTAGAAGAATATCATCAAAAAATGCAGTAGATGCAATGGAGGGCGATGGAAATATTGATATCAGTTTGTGATTTGATCAGACCAATACGGTAGTATATAGACATTTACCTATAATGGACAAAGAATGGCAAAAAGTAAAAAAGACATTTTCGACCAGCTTTCCCCACCAAAAACGCGGTTTGGGATTAGGACTTCTTTGACCAAAAGAATGTAAGAAAACTTCATGCAGGGCAAGATTTTGTAAAATCAACTGAAATAGAATAAAGGAACAACTTTTAGAATTGTACTCCAAATAAATAACCGACCAAAATGGCAGGAATTTTTACATCACGTCCTTTTTGTAACAAGCTGTCATCTACTCGCTGACTTTCACTTCTCTTTACTCTTTAAAAAAACCAAAGCGGCATTAATTGAAGCGCTGTTGCATGAATGGACGCAGCGAGCGACTATTGCTACAAAGGAAATTCAAACATCCTATTTGGCGGAGAAACACATTCCCTATTAGAAAAACATGAAGAAATTGGAGCAGTGTTTTACTAAAATTGACTCTCTCTTCGAGTGTTGATCAAGAAACGCTGAAATTAGCATTAGAAGCCCATCCTAGACGACCTTAACGCATTTCTAAAATAAAGAACTTAAAGGCAGCTTGGAATAATCGACTAAGTATCTTGGGAATTCAATCTTTTATGATGAAGACCTCAGCGGACATTGAATCGAGCTCAACAATGTCCTAGCGAGGCCAAAAGTATCGTGCAGAATTGTCATTGGATCAAGGAATCGAGCACCTCGAGCATCGATTGATTAAGGTGGCACTACCCTATCATACGAGCATTGGATGCAGAATTTAAGAACTGCATTTGCTTCGTTGGTATTAATCACTTTATCGGCATACTCATATACGGTAGAACCCAAACAAGCTTGAGCAGCTCAATCGCAAGGGGAAAAAACCACCCTTGAAAAGATGAGATAATCGATTCGCCCATTTTTGAGCTCTTGATGTCCATTGCAAAAGAACACGGTTTGAACATTATGAGAATATTTCCAACCTGGCGAAACTGGGCCATTACTCTACCCACATACACAATACTGGAAGGGGAACGTATTCAGGCGTTGGACCTTCTGCTCATTCTTTTGATGGCAATATAGCCGACAATGGAACGTTCGAAATAACAAGCCAATACATTAATAAAATAGGCCGAAGGTGGCTATTTCGAGCAAGAGTACCTCTAAATCAGACAATATTAACGAGTACATCAAGATGATCTCCACTTCGTAACTACTTGGGGTGTAGATTTCAATAGAATTCAAAAGACACGATTTGGACTGAATATGTCCTACCTCGAAGAACAGATTCGACAAATTACATCTAACTGCTGATCTGAAGATACGTTATTGGCTTTAAGCTTTTCTCCTTCAGGATGCAATGTAGCGGGATACGGTTAATTTCGGAGTTGTTTTTTGGGTAATTAGATAATTTACAAACCCTTTAAACTGAAAAAATCGTTATGCAACTTCTATTGACATTCCCTAAAATACCATAAAAATGTATTCAATACATTGAACTCAAAAAAGGCCCAGAAAATGTTAACATGTTCAATATGCCATTTTATGGCTCTATGAACCATATTAAATTCCAAATATCTTCCATAAATTTATTTTTTAGATATTTATAGAGATATTGGGATTAAATAGAATTTTTAATATCTATTAGAATTAAACTTAAAAATAAAGTCAAAAGGGCTGAACCAACCTAGGAAATTAAATGACAATAGCGACGAATATTCCAAATTACAAACCAAAGGCGGTCAGCCCAAAAAATTTATGTTTATACAAAAATAAGATTATTAGACAGAAAAGCTGTGGTTTCCATGCTATAATTAAGTATGGTAAGTATCTCTCTTGTAATAAAGGAAGATATCGAATACCAAACGAGGTAACATACCTCCAACTATTATGAAATATGAATTAAACAACATTCCATTAGAAAAAGTAGCACATCATCAATTTTTACAGAAAAAAGCGGCAATTATATCTTATATTATAGACTACTTGAATCATCTAATCCTATGGATTTAAGATGAATGAAAGATTAACAAAGCCTTTTGTTCAATTTGACGAAGCGACATCAGATTGAATAACAAGATATTCAATTCAATCAGTAATAATTAACTAGGCCAGAAATTCTGAATAACGTCAAGCTGCAACTAATTAGAACTTGAAAACGAGTAGCTCCTAAATTTATTTTAAATAATTATCATGCTAATCTAACAACCTCTTATGGGCTTGACTTGCGGTCGATCGCAAATAACTACGCATCGTCCAATAGCAACCAAACTCAGAGTACCTCTGAGACTGGCGAACTTGAACATCTTATGTTGCTTCTTATTTTTTGTTCCAAACCTAGAATAATTTAGACCCTTCTTGTACAACACGAATTATTTCCCCTAAACTAGGTGGACTGGCAATCAGGAAATGAATCTCTTGAAGACAATATAGTCGGGTGGTATTAAATGCAAAATGCTACATGATAACAGGTAAACGAACCATTATTGATGAATGGCAAGCTCATCTATTGACAACCAACACCCTATTTTCAATTGATAACGTCAATACGATCAATAAAGATAATACCCAACAACCAAGCGAGTTCCATTATGGTATTGATTCTTGTATATATAAAGATAGTTCAAACTTGATAAAGAAAATAATCAACACCTTAAATCATCTCGCAATCTACAAGAAGTTTCAGTTCAAAGGAACATGAATAAAAGGGAGTTCATACTCGTTTATGAGAGTTGGACCTAGTTGGTAAAATCTGAGTTTTGCCGTTGTTCGCATAAGAATCGAACCAAAATGGAGACCATCACTTGGATAACAATGGTATGTGGCTACAAAGTAATGGCAAAAATATCTAAGAATAACTTCAAACGGATCCGTGATGCAATGACATTGGAGTCATCATGCATGCGATTGCAGCCATGGTATAATTCTTGAATTCCCATCTGTACATTAGAGGGATGTAGTTATGTCTATTTGGAATACATTCGAAGAATTTGGAACAGATAACCCAAAGCATTAGTACTGTGAATCGAATGGAACAACATTATACCCTTCAGGGAATATGAAATAATTCCAAGTGGAATGGTATAGCCTGGATTCTTCAAACGTTAATATTCCAATACCCAATTTACATGGATTTCATTACTATTGGCGCACATGGGAATAACTCTGGAAAAAGCTGATTTTAGGCTTGGATAGTATATATATAACATTAACGTCCGTAAGGTGAGATAATCTCCTACGGAATGTTTTACTTTAATCGTCATTATAAACCTACCAATTCAATTCATACTTTTTTTCTGTACAACAATCCTTATTCTCTCAATCAATTATTAGGTAGCTTCAATCAACGGCATCTGGACGTTCCTAATATCAAATAGATTACTCCCCCGTTCCCGCGCGATTTATCGCGTGATTAGTTACTACAAAAATGCCACAAAAGCTTCTATCCATAAAGACCCTATTAAACAAACTGCATTTTTCTAACACCTTTTTCCCACTATCTAAAAATCAATTTATAACTTTTAGAGGATGTTAGCAGAAATCACTCACAAAGGGAAAACCTTTTTCTGTCAATCTTGGCGAACCGATTGACATCTCCATGCCACTTAAGCAATCCCAAAGACCCTGCATCTGCCTGTATGTAGACGCAATAGTGTTGACCTGTACATACAGATCAGTTACAGGAAAGTGTAGCTTTGGTGATCGTTGAATTTTAACAATATCTTTTTTAACCCACATGGGCACGCGGCACCCACACCAGAATGTTTGGCACATTAGTAAGAATTTTTACAGTGGTTAACGACTGCTTACCAACTTTCTTTTTACAGCCGAATGATTAGTGGTAACTCCCGCGAAAAATGCCGAATGGGGATGGAATGTTGATACGTTGAGTCTTGTTGAAAAGGCATCTGAAGGAAACTCTGCCAGAACGATTGTCATCTCGAACCTTACCTCAACTCATTAGAAAAAAGACATAGAATATTACAGTGCAACCAATCCACCTTTATTTGGCTGAGAAAGCAATGGAATTCTCATAATAAAGGTTTTTGAACATTTATTAATAAGATTTGCCATCTCGTAGACCGAGAAAATGGATGAAGGGGTTTTTGGCATCGTCAATCATTTATTTGAACTACCGCAGCAGATCCAAATACGCAAGAAAACGATACCGATTCATCTATGTAACAGATTGCAAATAGCTGAACGGATATTATTATAAACTTGCAATAGCTCCTTTGAAAATGAATATGCGAGCCTAGCAAACCAATTATATATAACGAAATAAAATAAAACATTGCAAATTAGGCATTAAAAAATCTTATTTTTTGCGGACCTCTTTTTTACAATCTAGATGATAACATGTAGAAATTAAATTAAATATGCAGCGCATGAAGAAAGACATACATCTTGGTTGAATTCTTTTGGTTAGTAATCCAGAAATCATAGAACCAGGATTCCTACGTATGAAAAATTGGTAATGTTACCTGCCTGCTGAATCCAGCCGGTGCAATCCCTATCGTCAAAGTTATTGCGAACCTTTTCTCTCCACGTTTCTCGACCTCTACGGTGTGGAGCGCGGTAAGTAGTAAGCCAGAGAAATCATCTTGCGATACATAAGCATGGCCTTGAGTAACCAAGTAATGCCTGCAGAGTAGAATTTATTAACGTTGCAGCTACGAAAGCGTAAACCCATGAAATCGTTTACATTACTTGAGAAAGCTTTCGAAGCTAACTTCATCACTCTGCATTAGAAATGCGAAGCAGGCGTTTCTGAGTAGATCAACCTTGGAACGTTCGACTTCGACTTATCAACCATTGAGAAGCGAAGCGCGACAGATCGCCAAACCCAGGAAATATACTAGAAAGTTACGGTTCACCGATAACGGATGGAAAAACCAAGCATTGGTCTCCTATCCGATCATCCACAGGAGAAGTATTGAGCAATATATAGGAAAATCAGAATTCCAAAAGTGAAGGTTTTAGAGACGTATGCTTATGAAAATTGAGATCGAACAACATGATTTGTGTACTGAAAAGGATGAAGCTCACTACCATGGAAAATGATTTGCTCCACCCAGCTATTTGAACGCACGAAATGCAACAAAATTTTTTAGTTATTCGGTTGTGTGACGGTGGTACTGTCGTGAATTATTAAAGCACAGCTCAGTAGAAAAGTAACAAATGGAAGAAATTGATGAAGCGTAGTTGAAGCTTCTAATTGCCATCTACCACATTTATCTTCTTGCTTTCGGTCATGAAAATTAGATCAATCATTCGTGAGGTATCAAATCGTAGAAGATGCAAAAGCAGTTCTTATGATCTGAATAACCGTTGACGGTTCAACCCTGTTGGTCCCTGCAGAAGGTTTTTACTAACAAATTCTACCAAGACTGTAACAAAACCATTGAAATGACAAAGGGAATTTTAGTTCACAAGGAAATCCAATGTTCCAATCGAGCAAGTACTTGAATTGACACTCCAGCCTTAAAAGATGTATTTGAAAAGAAAACTGTTCACTGTTTTACATTTAGTATCTACCTACCCTACTGGTAATTTGAGTTTCCAAATGGCGATAAAAAGGTGGCGGACATCCAACTAAAAACTTTTGATGCACAAAATCTGAAGCCATTTCAGAACGCACAATTTAATTACTAAGCACGAAGGAATTCACATTGGAGCATTTGCTTTTAACCAACATTTTATTAAGAGAAAATTTAATTCATAAAATGATGAATTGGGAAAGAAAAATACGCCGACTTTAATCCAAACAGTGGTTGCGTTGAAATGGGTAAACTATTCGGAATTTCCCTATTCATTAGAGGATGCAAAGTTGGTGATTATCCAATTCCTTGGATTTCACCACTTCTATAGCCCTGGCACATCCAAAGCCCAAACCATTTTAGACTTCTTCTTTACAGTTGGATTTTTATGATCCGTACTAAAGATGCATGGAAATAATGGTATCGAATGGGAAATCCAAATTTCGATGATATTGCTCATAAAAACACCTTATTGCTAAAGATGCTGACGCTACATTACTTTAGAATAAGGAATCAACTTTCGATTCGGAAGAAATCAGGCCGTTTGCCAAAATTAATGCACGCCACAAACTTAAATTTCGTGGTAAAAGAACGCCAATATCTCAACTCATTGGATGAACCAAGGAAAATAGTTGTTAATTGGTGAGACACGTACACCTAGGTTAATAGTACAAGCCTGCAAAAAAGCACGATTCGGTATTCTTCAAGTAAAGCTCACCGATTAAGAAGGCTTACGAAGGATTTTGGAATTTCTCATGCTCCTATTTCTACCAATTCACTGAAGATTGAGAATGTAAAAAAATTACGTTCAATCGGATTCGGACAATTGCCCCTGAAAGAGGTTGAGCTATCGAACCAATCCAACCCCATTAAAAACTTTTTTCCGATTGGGAACTTAAAACGGCCACTCTTCGGTAAACTTGGAAGATGAATGCAGAGAAATCAATCAGAACCTTCTGATAAATGTACATTATTTGATATCGATGGATTAGATCCTACCTTGCCCAAATACAAGAACTCCCTGAGCAGGTGGTTTCCAATTCAAGAAGTGTTCCATTTGTTAATCTATTGCTGAATCTAAGAAGCAAATTATTGGTTTCGATTGTGTGAAGTAAGTCATCTAAAAAATCACGATTGATGAAAATGTGGTGGCAAAGTGTTGTACATGTGTAATTTGATGTAACAAGTCTCAAATCTATTGTTAATAATCTGTTATATGTATTAACCCGCAAAAGAGCACAAAGCTTTCCCGAAACACAAGTAATTTTAACCACTTTTTTTAATTCAATTGCTGATTAATTTATGACTGATTCACTATTAATCGATTCACTTATTCTAGTAAAAATGAAAGCCAACTAGCTCAAACAACAAACATACTAACTCTGCACTGACGCTCATCTTGTTCACAGCAACTTAGAAAATTAATCACCATAGAATTCCGACTAATTGGTATGGTTTTCGAAGGGACGCCCACCATTATTTTGGCAGGATATATGCTTCATAAAAGCACTCTCCGCAAGAAAAAATAAGGCGATATGGAAAAACAGTTTTGACTGGATTTGCATGCAGCCACTGATCTTCTTTTTGAGGCCCTCATCAGTCGAAATGTCAATCGATCACGTTAGCACTATTTCTTCTACTCCTGTTTTACTTCTCTGCTGAGCCATTTATCGTTTTCAAACGAAAAATATTTGTGGTAACGAATTAATCTTGGTGTCAGCACCGGTGGATTGGCTTTAATTTTAAATTGAAACTTGAACTAAATTGGTCCTATTTAGGCAATCCTGCAGCTTTAAAAGCCCGACTTTACAGTGATTCAATGGTACATAATCCACTCAATATCGATTCTCAAAATATAATCTTGTTGAATGGAGGTGGTTTTTAGCTGTTACAGCCTTACCTATTCCTTCTAAAGCTTTCCGCCAATGATGATTTATATAAGCTCAATCGGATTGCTTACATTAATTCTAGCCGTGTTTGTACCGCTTTGCATTTGTAGTCATGTAGAGGTGAGAAAGAACCACCCTCACGGTTGTTTGACTTAATCTGGAACCTGTTTTATGGAATTATTTAGCCATCTTCACTTGGAGCGATGAACAAAATGTCACCTGGGTTTATGCGGGGGCTAATTAATTATAATGTCTCCTCTGTTTTGCAAATTGCGATTAAAGAAAATTGTTAAAGAGAAAGAATGCTTTCCTCCAACTTTGATTGATTAATCGATTTTAATGCTGCAACTTTTAATTGGTTATAAATCAGACTTCTATCTTTAATAAAATAGAACTCATCCTTACCGCCATAAAACTTGAATGATAAACAACCGTTTTGTAACCCTTTATTTGTGTTGAATTTGATTCCAAATACCCTTTTGACCGAGGATTTAAAATTTGAGACATTAAAGTTATGATCCGTCAATTGTTACTTTTCAATTCGGTTAGGAATAATTTTGAATGGTTAGTCTATTTTCATAAATCCACAAATTACAGTCCAATTAATCTCCGTAAACTCCATCCATCTGCAATAGAAAGAGCCGTGCAACTGTCACTTGCACAGTATTTTATTATTTCCTCCCAACACTCACATTTGATGGTGTGGTTCGCTTGCCAAAATAAGAATTTTATCATAATAAGGTAGATAACCACTGTAACAAAACAGACAATCCATATCAATACATTTGTATATCCAACAACTATATCTGATGAACTGGAGCACATAAAAACATTCCCTTGCTTCGTGAAATAGAGTCTACAACCCAACTGGCTATATCTGATTGAAGTGCAAACAAAACCGCAAACATAAGTCTGCAAAATAAACGAAGATACATCCCTCACTGACCATCCTGATTAACTTACTGCATCTGCGAACATATAATCATCACCTTTACATCAACATTCCATTGGTAAACATCTCCATTAAAGTTGTCGCTCCTCAACCCATAAAGAATCATACATCGCAAAATGTGAACCTCCATACTAAATCGCATCAAAGGAACAGCACCATTAAACATTCCACTAAGAGATTGACATTGGTAATAGGCGCGTCAAGACGGTGCCGTTACATTGTACAGTCCTTAAATCAAGCTCATCAGCATCTGCCATGGATTTGTTCCCCCATGATAAAAGAAATTAATTTGTTTGATCCGGTTGAGATGGTAAGTTTAACGGAAAATCGACATATGTAGCAGGAATATCCCCTATCTAAAGTAATCCCAGACGAGTATGAATCAATAGTTATCACTAACATCAGTCGTATCAAAAACACCATCAATTGTCCAAATCGACATCAAAATTATAAAAGTGAAGAATCATCAAGAAACCACTGTCATGATAATCCAGGTTATCCGTTTCCCAAGTCGTCGCAAAATGATTGAATCTTTTTGTGCAAACAACTGAAATTGCAGAGGAAAGAGTATTAATACCAACAAAAAGTCTTCTTCATATACAAAATTAGGTTAACTATTAAAAAACAAACACATTACGATATAGATTCCACTCTATTGTAAAAATAAACGTCATCAAAAAAAGAAAATGCCTTTCACCTAAATTGATTAGGTTTTAATAAATTTTAGAAAATAGTACTCTTCATGGCGTCCTTTGTACAACCTCTTGTAAAATTTTCGAAAATAACGAAAATAAAATCATGAAAAAAATACTATTATACTACGCAATACATCTTATTCAATAACTATCGCAACTCCAACTTAATTATTTCGGCAAAAAAGAGAAAGCATTTAACATAACAGTCAATGGCTCAACCAACCTAAATATTTCACGATTCTAAAGTCGCGTTGGGGGGACGGAATAAAGATATTTTGTACACTAAAATAACTTTCAGATAACCTCTAGTGAAATCAAAAAAAAGGTTGAAGATTGCAAATATGGAAATGAACATCCATTTAAAAAAGAATAAACAAAGACATACGTCATCAAACCTGTTAGCCATATTGGCCCATTCCAAATCTCCAATAAGAGCATATCTCCTCCCACCAGTTTCGGAGAAGTGCTGCCCAAAAACAAGAGCCGCATTAAATAGTTGAACCATTAAATCCAATCCACCACAACCACTGAATCACAAACCCAATCAGTCACAAACAGCACAACAAACAGTGGTAAACCTAAATAGAATTAAATATCAACTGAAATCAGTTGGGAGTAGTCAAAAGAATTGGTCTCCGGCATTACCACTTACTTCTACTACACGACCACAACACAAAACTATAAATCCCACTACACTGCAACGAAGAAATTGAAGAAGAATTGAAGTAGTTGTCTCCCCAAGCCGACGAATGGATTTTAAGTGCCAAATCGATGAAGTAAATCATTTGCAGAAATAAAAACATTACAAAACAATGCTAGCGACCAATGTGTCTCTACTGAAATCAGGTATTGAATTCAACCTTTAGTTTAAGATAACTAAAGTACAAATTTCTAAAGCTGCTATATAAGACCACAGACCAATCGGAAATTTACTATAAGGTAAAGATGCTTACCTATCTATTCCATCGATGAATTGAATTGAATTTTTGGAACGAATAAGAAATACTAACAAACTATTATCAAAACCACGAATTTTCGCTGGCCTTTGGTGTACTATCCTTCTACTACTATTTTGCAACTTTATTCCCGATATTTATCATTAAAAATCACAACATGAATTACAAGCTGCTAAAGCCAATTAAATCAAGCAATCATCCAACTCTATACCGACACTCGAAATATTAGGACAGGCAAGCACAGAAGTTTTAAGCTAAAACACTGGGGATGGAAAAAGAATCCTTTTACCGCCGTTTAAACACTTTCAGCAGCGATTA
>Ga0163217_1107405_pt1 | contig 17032 bp, 18 predicted proteins | sample SynspAceP_FD_185933 | JGI IMG/M metagenome (GOLD analysis project Ga0163217, IMG submission 185933) | Saline lake microbial communities from Ace Lake in Antarctica - Synechococcus sp. Ace-P (PacBio error correction) | ecosystem: Environmental > Aquatic > Non-marine Saline and Alkaline > Saline ...
CGAGCGCGGCAGGTGGCGGATGCTGCCTGGCCCAGCTCGTGGGGCAATGGCCGCAACCGATGGTGCCGCCTCGCGAGAGGCGTTTGTGCGGCTCTGGCCGCCGCCAGCATTCGCGCCGAGGCTTGGTGGAGCTGTTCGGCGCTGCTGGCTGGAGCGCACCGACCTCCTGGTGGCGCGCCGCGCGCCTGGCCGGCTCTGGCCGCTGGCGAACCAGCCCCCGCCGTGCCCCTGAGCTCGCAGCGGGCCGCTACTGCCCGCCGCCGAAGGGTTGGTTCGCGCGGTTCGGGGTGGTATTGAGAGCGAGGCCCGCCGCCTTGCCCGGGCCGCGAGGGTTCGTTTGTTTTGATGAGGCGTCGCACTGCGAACTGTTCTTCATCACCCTGAAGAAGTCCGAGCGCTTGTTCTCGGACCCCACCACCCGGCTTAACAACGACTACGCCATCTCGCGCCGCGAGTCAGGCTGGGAGAAAGGCCAGCGAGTCTCACCCGCGAAGCCTCAATCACCGGCCAGCGTTATAGGTCCATCACCGCGAGTGCGGCAGCCGGTGCTGTGTTTGGGTGCGGAAGGAAACAGGCGGCGGTGGCGTGGACCGGGCGTGGCCGGTTCGTGGTTGCCTCGCTTGTTTCCGAACTACACGGGGTTGAGCCACGAAAGGCGAACGCGCCGATGGCGTGTCGCGTGGCGGCTGCAGCGGGCGAGTGTCCGGGGCGCTTCCTATCCGCAGGCTGGCGGGTGCAGTGTGAAGGGGTGTTGCAGGAAATTTTGGTCCAGGATCTTCCGGCCGGCTGCCAGCCCTGTCAGGATGGGGAGGTGAAAGCCGTAGGTCCATGGAACTGACAGCGCGTGCTTCAGGCCCGAGCCGAAGAAGGCGGCTATGTGGCCCTTCAAAGCCGCCGAACCGGCACCCAAGCCAGGGCGCGAGTCCATTGAGTGGAAGCACTTGCAAACCTGCGCGAGGCGACATCTTTGGTATCTCGAGGAGTTTTTTCCACTCGTGTTTGACGGTCACCCACTGGTCACGATGTTCAGCATTTCCTGGCCCATTTTCCTGAACTTTCCGCACCTTTCTGGTGCGGGAAGGTCGATTGTCGGGCATTGGACCCTGGGGTTCAGCGCTGTCCGGCAGAACGGAAGCCACGTGGGTGATGGCGCTGCGGTAGCCGAGTTTGCCGTGGGTTCCTGGTTGCATCGAGGCGCGGGTCAGAGGTGGGCACCGCTCCGCAGGTATTCTCGCCAGGGCTTCCGGTCGACGTCGGTGAGTTCCTCAGAGGTTTCTTTGATCGCCGCAACGGATTGAATGTGGCCGCCTCAAGTGGCGAATCTCCTCCTGGCTGGCGGGTGGTGGTTTAAGGGGCTCTCCCGCCTTCAAGCTGCTCCTATTCCTTGGGGGTGTCTGGAATGATTGCGCAATGGTCCGCGCATTGAGCTCAAGCGATGAAACAGTCCCCGGGCCCTGGCCGAGGTGGCGCGGCTGGCTCAAGGCGTGCCCAGGAGGTCGGCTGGCCTCGGACGGCGCCGTCCGCGATCTCCTCAGCCGGACCCTCCGCAGACTTCGGAACGGCAGCCGCATCGAACGTGGATGGCAAGAATGAGGAATTTTAACGTCGTCTGGCGGTGATCCCGCTATCTCCGCCTCAGTGAGGTATCTGGAGCTGCACCGCGATTGATCGGCCACGTTCGGCGGTTCACGCCGATTGCGGATCTTTTTCAGGTGTTGATTCTCTATCCCACTCTCATCGGAAAAATCTGCCGATTCTTGGGCTTGTTGTCCCTGATGCAATGGAATCATGCCTTTGTGATGGCATAAGCAGAGCGTGTTGGCAATGGCCAGCCATGGAAGTGATGTTGATGTTAAGCCGCTATGGAGTTTTTTAAGACCGCTTCGCCAACGAAATCCACCTCGAAGGCCGTTGGTTCTTGGCCCGTGCCTCCGGAACGCTTTGATGCGGCAGGCATTGACGCGAGTGGTTTAGGGAGCAAGATCAGAGCCTTGGGGATGAGGTTGGCGGCCGAGTTCCGGGGTGTATTAAGTCCGGAGGCGTGGCGGTGGCGGTTTTAAGCCTTGTTGCCAGACCACTCCGTGAGCGTTCCCAGGCGGCCAGTGGACGGTCAGTGCAGAAACGTTGATGGAAGCGGCAGTTACGCAGCGACGCGCCCGGTCTGGTAGGTGAGCGTTTCGGCGTGCACAGCCTGCGAATTATTCGCTCTGGGCGGTGGGCAACAGCAGACAAATCGACAGCGATGTGGAATCTGCCTGGTGGGCCTGTCGAGAGCGGCCCTGCCCACCGCCAGAGAACGCTTCTTGGCCTGTCAGCTGTTGCCTAGAGATCTGGCTGGCCAGCAACGCTGTCGCCGATGCTGGGTGAGCGAACAGAGCACTCCGGCGGGAGCTCGAGACCTGCAAGTGGAGCGGGATGCCCATCCCCTCTGACGGCAATGCCGAAACGTGACTGGTGGCCTGCAACCCGCGACCTGGGCCCTCGGCCCTCCGCGGTGTCCATTGGGAGAGCCAGTGCCTCCGGCTTTGCGACTATGCGGTGAGCCGTGAAGGTGAGCGGCCGCTGGGCGATTGCGCTGGCGGCTGCAGGTGGAAGCCGATCCGGGGGCGTTCTTACCCGAAGCTGCGTGGCGGTTTGAGGGAACCCACGACTCCACTTAACCTGACCTCCATGGACACGGCTGCCCCACTGCTGCCCTTGCTGTAATCGATCCGCTTGAAAGCCGCTCAGGCACCTGTGGGCGATCGCTACGGCGTGGATCGGCTTGAAGTGTTCGGCTCGGCGGCGAAGGGCCTGTTTGACCCTGCCAACAGTGAATCGGACTTCATCGTGCAGATGAACGGGCCAAGCGTGAACCGGGCTATGCCCGGCGCTTCCCTGTTCCTTTGGCCGATGATGGAAGCCCTCTTCGGCCGGTCCGGTGGATCCCTGACGGAAGTCCATGATCCAGCAATGCCCTATTTCCGCAGAAGACGTGGGACGTCTGCACGGCGGCTTCTCGCTGGAGGACTCTGAAACATGCGAATGGAGGCGCTGAGACGGCCCTGCGTTGGAGCGCCGTTTGAGGCCTCGAGGCATGCCCGGCGTTCTTGATGTGTCATCCCGATCTCCGCCGCAGTCGTGGGGTACCCGCAAGCAAGGAATCGATTCACGTCTACGAAACGTGATCAGCTGATTGTCCTCTGGGAAGAGTTGCGATCATGAATGACCTCCCGTGGCCTCAGAAACCTCTCTGCAGGATGGTTACTGGCGAAAGGAACGCCCAATGCCTTAGGCCAGCGGAAGCTTGAACGCATCCAAGCGGCCCTGGAATGGGCCTGCGTCTCCCCATCGACTCGAGATGCGGGGCGTGTCCCAGACGCTGCCGTTGTCCTGTGCCTGCGCAATTGCGATCCATGAAGACCACGAAGGCGAACGGCCAATGCGATTTATCCGGAGCTGGCGGTGGGCGGTGTGAGGGGGGCGCTGGAGGGCTGCGTCTGCTGCGCAGCCTCAGCGCAACGGTCAGCAGTGAAGGTGTTGGGGGTTTGCCTTGATGAACGACACGATCACATGCCCGGCCTTGGTCAGACAGAGATCCTGGAGATGGTCGTTGGGTGCGTGGTTTAGTTGCCGGACAACTAGCCACAAAGCACCGGTTTGGGTGGTGCAGCATGCCCGTAAAAGCTGCAGGTCCACGAAAAGTCATGCGAATCCGTTCGTGAACGAAGGTGAACCCACCTGGTTGAGGCGGAAACTGCGCAGATGTTAAGATCCGCTGCAGCCCGTTGAGGCCGCGCATCGGCGAATGTGGAATGCTGCTTGGAAAGGAAGCCAGCCATGTGCAGATGCCAAGACGAGGACTGAGAAATTTGTTCATCTCAAGAAGGGGCCGCCAGCGCATCGAAGGCAGATCAGCGGTGCGTGGAGGGTCACTCAGGGCGCTTCTCACGATCTTGCGCGGCGTAACTTCAAAGACAGGCCTGAAGATGCTTCGCCACCCGCAAGGGTCAGGAAAATCGGCCAGGATATCCTCCTGAGCGCATGGCCGCTGGGCCAGGGTACTTCCAACAGCATCCGAAAGCACTGATACGGGGTGACCTTGCGGAATACAGGGTTGTTGCCGCTGCGGATTCCGGCGTGGCAGGTAACAGAGGAGTTGCCTGGTCTCGTCAGCCGTAGATCCATGCCAGCGCTTCTTATCAACGATAAGGCGAACCAAAGGGTCCATCAACGAGACGAACGCCCGGATTGGCGATGCCGGCTGGCGCCTGTCAAGGGCCGATTCCGGGGCGTTCTATCCGGAGCTGGCGTGGGCGGTTTTTGAGGGGGCGCGGCCTCCCCTTGTCGACCTCTCGCTGTCCTTGGATTCCGGAGGGACTTCCATGGCTCGTCGCCATTGAGCTCAATCGAGAGAACAGTCCCGCGCCCTGGACGAGCTGCCGGGCTGCTGCAAGTGACCCGCAAGGAGTTCTGGGTCCTGCCGCGCGGCTGTCCCGATGCGTCCTGAAGGCCGACCCTCACGCAGACCTTGCGAGCAGCCGGCAGTCGAAGCCTGCGGCAAAAAAAACGAGGAGCTCCTACCGTCGTCCTGGCGTGGATCCGCTATCTCCGCCGTCGGGGAGGTACTTGAGCTGCACGCCGATGTGGATCGCCACGTCGATGGTTCGAACGAGCCGGATTACGGGACATTGCTGCTGGAAGGATCAGATCTCGCCATGCTCCGCCAGAGCGTTTTCAGGTGTTGATCCTTCTATTCCCACTCTCATCGAAGGCTGCAGTTTCTGTGGGCTTTTCCCTAATCAAAAACCATCTCTTTTGTGGGATGGTACGAAGCTATCGGCCATCGCAGCCAGGAATGATGTTGAATACTCAAGCAGCCATGAAGTTGGCGCTCCCATCGAATCCGCCGAGGCGCGTAGTGTCTGTGCTGTGGCCTCAGGAACGCTGGATCGGCAACAGATTGACCGACTGCAGTCCAATGGGAGCTTCCTGGATGCTCCCTTGCCAGAGTCATGCCGTAGTGGCCGGTGATGGTCGATCTCCCGCAGCAGTTGCACTGGGAGAGCAGAGCTCGCGCGCGGCCGCCCGGGTTGCCTGCTCGCAAAAGCGCTCCAGGCCTGGAGCCCGTGGATTCAGTGCGCGTGGCGCTCTGCCGGACCCTGGGTGGCGCCAGCGTCCAGGCTCCAGCTCCGAATAACCAGAAGGTCCTGACCATGCGCAACGGCCCTGCCCGCTGCTGCCATGGATGGAGAAGGGAGCACCGGTGGATCCTGGAGCTCGTGGGAAAGCAACCCTGCGCGACGAGCTGGCTGAGTGCGGCTCTGCTGATGGTGGCAGGTGGCCAAAAGTGGAGTGGGGCCACCCTGTCCTGGTTCACAAAGAGGCTGTCTGCGCATCCGCGGCCAGCCGCGCTATCGCAACAGCCCGGGGCCGCCGGCGGTGGTGGCGCCCTCTGGGTGGCGGAGCTGATCCGCCCACCCGCAGCCCGTTTCTGGCCAGACTTCGCCTCAAGCCTGCTACCAAGAAGCCATGTGGAATGCATCGCGGTGGCGGCCTTGGTGGAGCTTCGAGTCGCCGCCTCGCTATGGAGGGGGGTGCGCTGGGCGGCCGCGAGGCCCTGTGCTTGCTTGAGGCTTGAGACGGGTTCGCCAACGTGGGGATCGGCTCACGACGAACAGCTGTAGTGGGACACGCAGCCGGCGTTTGAGAATTCTCTGGCTTTCAGGCCGTCGTAGATGGCCGCCAGGTTATCCGACCGATGGCTGTCGTCATAGGATGCGAACACCTCCTGCAAGTTGCCTCGATCAGGCTGGTGTCACCTTGCCCTCGGCCTGTTGATGAGGCGGGCCGCGATAGCCACTCGCGCGCGAAGGTGATCTTGGGGTTGACGCGCTCAATCGCTTCGGGATGTCACGCGCCTGGTCCCGCCGCTTTCGTGTGGATGCGCCTCCCGCCAGCGTTGCGAGGCCAGTTGTCCACTACTGCGCAGTCGAGTCTGCTGAACTGGGCAGGTAGAAGCTGCTCTTTTCAGGGCTGAGGAGTTGCTCGGGAATGTCCCAGAGAGCTGCGAAGAAAGAGTCGTGGTAAGTCAACCTTGGAGGAGAACCAGGAGCTCCAGGTACCTCGTTCACAAGCGTGGGTCCGTAGTGGATGCAGTCCGGAGTTTTTTGGCCCACAATGGCCGTCGGATCTGCGCCGGTCATCGGCTTCAGCGAAGCCACGTGGATCTGATCCAGGCCGCGCATGGGCTTCGGTGTTGCCATCGAGCAGCAGTCGGAGTGAGGGCCCAGAACAATCTGATAGTGGGCTTCGGCTGCCACCGGGTGGTTGAAGAGATGAAAAATGTCGCCGCCGCCGTCCAAGGCTGCAAAATCCTGGCTCGAACAGTGTCGCAGAAGCCGAAGGGGCCGTATCGAGGGTGAAGCCTCCTGCGGCGGCAGTTGTCGCTGTTGAAATTTGCCGCTGGCAATGAACCACGCGCAATCCAGTTGGCCACCAGCGAAGTGAGCCGGTGGCGCGAAGAACAATCCCGGCCAGCTCCACTAGCTGTCGCTGAGACTGCCAGGCCCGGATGCAATTTCCCTGCCGGTAATTGCGCTCAATCAGGTGACTCGTGAGTCAATCTGATTCAGTCAAGCGCACCCGAATGGGCTCGCTTGCGGGCGCGGACGGGCGAACAGCTCCAGTTGGGCCCACCCGCAGAAAACGACGGGGCCACGCGTGTGCAGATCGCCGCCGGTGTTTTGTTCCCACCAGGAATGTCCGGGATCTGAACGACGGGAATTCGCGGAATACAGGGGCCTGCGCGACGTTTCGCCCTCGTCGACATCACACATCAGCGAGCGTGAGGTGGGGAACCCCAAGGGCGTGCATGGAACTCCTGAGCAGAAAAACTCGCGCCACGCTGGAGCGCAGCACGGCGCGGTCCATCCAGGCGCCGCGCAAATAGGGCGTGGGGCCACCGCTTTGAGTTCAATCTCCCAGCGCCTGCCCTCGAAAGCCCTTCGAACGACGGAAAATGGCCCGGCCAGCGCCGTAAGCCGTTGCCGGTTCCACAAACGGGCACTGCGGTTGTACTCCGTGCCGTAAGATTCGACAGGATAACCGGTCGCGGCAGCCAAACGGTCCGCATCGGCCGCGCTGCGCCACGCTGATGTCGGCCGAAACGTCGAATGAACTGGTCGTCCTGGGGCCAGCGCATCGCTTCAGGCCCACTCGGTGGGAACAGGGTTCGGCCCCCCTTTTGTTGGGCAAGCGATCTCCGGCGCTGGAGATCGGCGTGGTGTCACGCGGCACGTAATGGCCTGAGACACCCTGGCGGGGCCGGTGATCGAGGCCATCACGTACTGCCGCCTGAAGATCCGCATGGCAGTGACTCCAGCAGCGAATAGTCGGCCCGTTTGGGCAAAACTCCGCGAAAGTTGTTGTTCGAACTGCTGCTGGCACTGTTGTCGTCACGGTCCTCTCGGTTCTGGCCATGCCTGGCCTGGGCCCAGGCGTTGAGGCATCCAGTCCCTGGCGAGTCTGTTCGCCCATCGTGTCACGCCAGTTGAGGGCGCTCAAGCACGAACCCAGCTGCACCAGGAGCCAGCCTGTCTGGGCCGCTCCAGAGCTGAAATCCCCTGGGAGGAGCCTGTCCGCGCGCCGCAACCGGGAACTCAGACCCTCAAGTAGATCGTTGGGCCGAAACGACCCCCGCTGTGCGTGGCTGAGCTGAACAGGGGTGGATGGCTTGGCTAGGTTCCTCCAACACGACCCTTTGATGGCAAGCGGCCATTTGTTTTTCCCCCCCCCCCCCCAATGCAGAGACGCCAGTGTCTGTGGCCTGTCTATGAACACAAAGCCAACACCGTGCTGCACCCTGCCAGCAGGCCTGCAGCAATCCGATCTGGATCTGCGCTTTCTGAATTTTCGCCTGAGTGTCGAATACAGCGGCTTACGGCCGATGGGGGCGCGGGCTGTTTGTGTGTTTGTGCAATGATGGTTGATTGACAAAGCTGTCCTTTGGAATCCTTGGCCAGGCCAGGGGCGTGCGAGCTGGTGGCCCCTCCCCCCGGCTTTTTTTTTTTGGCCCGCCCACCGGTGGCAACAACGTGGACATTCGAAGCGGCGGCGACGATCCTGGCAATGGCCGTGACCCGCGTGCTCATGCTACTCACCCAATGCGTGGCCGAGCATGCGTGGCGTGGCTGTGACCCCTGATCGCCATTTGCACCGCTCGTTCAACGCGGGCGGGAACTCAATTTCTCCCCTGCAGGGCCTGGTGGGCTTTGGATCTCAATGGCAAGGACGGCCGGCATTGTGGGAACGGGCCAAGATCGGGGCGGGAATCGTGGCCAGGATCCTGCGCGGTTTCGCGAATGGTGGGTTGTCGCCTACGACCCCTACCCCGATGGGCCTGGGCGATTTTCGCGAGGGCATCCTATGTGGATCCGAGTCACCCTGTCCAGGCCTCAGTTGATGTTGGATCTCCCTGCATGTTCCGCTGAATGCCGGAAACCCATCACATCAATCCGCGGCGTGAAAAGCCATCGCTGCTGGAGAGCCCGGGTGTGCCTGGTGAAATGTCAGCCGGGGTGGCCTATCGACGACGTGGCCCTGAATCGAGGCCCGTTGAAGATCGCGGACGCCTTTGGGTGCGTGGGCGCTTGGATGTTTATGAGGAGGAAGAAGGGGTGTTTTTCGAAGATCTTTCCGGAGAGGTGTTGCGAATGATCCTGCGGGCGCGGATGCTCACGCTTTCCGAAGTGGTTGTTGACACGAGCCCACCAGGCTTTCTCACCCACGAAGCGCTCTCAAACGGACTTGCTCGCGTCACCGCCGCCAATACTGCACGCCGCTGATGCAGGGGACCCCCTTCGTGGGGGGTCCTACTCACTTAGGCCAGGTGGTCTTGCCTCCGCCGCCAGGCGATCTCGCGCCACGTAGGCGAAGTCCCCGGTGAGGCCGTGTCGCCGGTGGCGATCTGGTGGCCCAGGGTTGGCCAACGATTGCGAGCTAGGACCGGCAGCAGGCGCGATGCGCTCTGCCTTGAAGGCTTCCAGCTCAGGTCGAAGGCCGTTGCCCCCAGCCGTGCCAATGCTGAGATCTCGCTGCGACAGCTCCTGGAAATCGGCGCCCTGGTCTGGCCCCTGGCCGACCGTGCTGGGCTGGCCGCGCTCAGCGGCTCCCCATCCCGAGCGGCCTCGCCGCTGGGGCAGTGGGGGCTCAGCCCACAAGAAAGAGGTCTGCCATTGATCCGCAAGTCCGCCGCGATCAATGCTTTCGACTGGAAGATGGGCGTTCGGCGGAGATGGGTTTCTTAGATCCACTCAACGGCTGAGGCTCACCTCAACCTCCGTACCCTGAATAGCTGCTGATGGGTCTGGGCAGCTGCCACGAATGCCAGCTGAGGGGAGGGCAAGGCGATGGGGGGCTGAATTGCGGGGGCCAAGCCGGCCGCCGGCTGCTGGCGGCGTCTGTGGCGGCGCCTGCTGGGTCTGGCCCTCGCCGCTGCTGGGGGCAACCCGCCGCCGCGTACTGAACCTGGGTCGGAGCTGGTGGCGAACGAACGGTGGCGGAGCGGAAGAGGGGCTGGCTGGATCGCGACAGGCCTTTCTCGGTGCGGGTCGTCTCTGGTCAGCAACCGTGGTGTTTCCGCCCGAACGACGGTCTCCAGCACCCGATCGTCCCTGGCCATCGGGATCCGGCGAATCGATGTCGGCATCAGACGCCGCGCGGGGCAGCGGAGACGCGGGCCCGCGAACGGTGGAGACGCCAGCGTGGGAGGGGTGATTGGCCCAATCGTGCGCCAGGCCCAGCGGGAGGGAAGCGCCGCCCTGTCGCCGGAGCGGCCGCAGGCCGCGGCGGGCGGTGCGTGAGAGCACGCGACGCTGGCTGTCGCGGAGCTGAACGTGCTGGAACGTGTTCAGACGCCCGAGGCCCTGCCATCCCTTCACGCCCACCGTGGCGGTGGGCTTCCGCAAAGCAACGTGGCCGGTGGGTGTTCAGCCCGCCGCTCCCTGAACCTGGGCCCTGGGTCCGCGACCCTGCTCACGGTCACCGGAACCCGATGCGGCCTTTGGCCGGCAGCACCGACGATGGAGCTGGCGGAAGGCGCTGGAAACAGGTGCCGCAGAAGTTGAATCAGCGAATTGCACTCTGGGGCCTGGAGTTGAAAACCGCCGCTTTCCCGCGGTCGCCTGGTGTGGCGGCGGCGGTGGCCGGCTCGTGCTTCTGGTCCAGCTGGCCCTCTCGTCCGATCCGCTTGGGCGCTGCGGCACGCGTGCGGGGCTTGCGGGACAGAGCCGCAGGCCTGCGCGAAGTATCGGCCACCGGAAGGTGATGGCAGCCTCAGCAGGCAACCTAGGCCAGAAACGCCGCGCCCAGTTGGAAGGGGAGCGGACGGAGAGGGTTCGCCGAGGCGGTCACCCAGCCCCGGCGCAGCTGGCTGCAGCGCCTCGGCCGCCGCGCCAAGCCGCCACCCCAGCAACTGATCGAGGGCACCGGCCGCCTGATCGAGGGCACCAGCCGCCGTGATCGAGACCTCTTTCGGTCGCTCAGCGCCCCCGTCAGCAGGGCTGGCGCGACCCCGAAGGCCCCGCAACCTGCCGAGATGGGCAACTGGCTGACTCACCGGTCTGCTGCAGTTGAGTCTGGTGGCGGCCGGGCTCCGGGCGACGCGATCTGTTTCCCCAGCATGCACGCATCGCTCCCTGCTGCGATGGCAGAAGTCGGTGAGTGTGCCGCTGATGTGGCTGGGCTGATAAGTGGTGCGCCTGTTGCTGCTGCTGGCGATTTGACCACAAGCGTGAACAACTGGGTGATTGCTCCACACATCAGCAAACCCGCTCCCGGCGCTAATGCCTGCAGCGGTGACCTACACCAAAATGCCTCAGGAACACGGCCACGATGGTGTGCATCACGATCGGCATCGTGCTCACCCTGCTGCTCGTGAGGCATCAACCGTTCGGTGCTCCACGTGCGGGTGGGCCGTGGCGGCTGGCCATGCGTGCTAGCGCAACCTGCTGGAAGATTGTCATGCAGGGGCTGTTGATCATGCCTCACCGAGCCGTTATGGCCATCGCGATGTGGTGATCATCGCGCCCACGATGGCTTCGTGGAGAGACATGAATCTGTCAACACCCACTGCGCGGCCTCGACGGCCAGCTCACCAGCCTGCCCAGAACGCCAGATCCGCGCCCATCGAGAACTCACAAAGACTGGTCCGCGGGTGAACTTCACCATTGAGGTTTCAGCCCGACGAAGACCTGCGCGCCGTGCTGGAGCTGAACGGCCGTCGAACGAAAGACAATGCGACCAACGATCCCGACTGGCCTCCGTACGTGCTCGGGACCCCCGGAAGTGCTGGGGTGGATGAGGTGCGCAGTCGGGCCTGCCTGATCCGGGTCTGGATCCAGAACCCTGCCGCTGGCCCAGTGGCCGGTGGGGCGGGGTTCCGTTTGCCGCGTCAAGGAGGCCTTCGATCGCGAGGCAATCCGCCTGGGCCTGCCGCGTCCAGAAACTGAGCTCAGGGGACCTGCGCAGAGGGAGATCAAAAAGAGCGAGGCACTCTAGTCAGCCCTATGAGACCAGTTGAATAGATGAGCATGTTCTCTGTCGGCGTCAGGAGGTCACAGCCGTAGTGGAGGCTCACCTTGAGTCTGATCAAGAGCCGTATGAGCCCTCAGAGCATCTGAGTGGTCTGCTCTATCCCGCGAGCGCTTGCGTCTTAACATACAGAGGTCCTCGGGGCCGGCAATACGCAGAGAGTCCTCTCGCGAGCCGACGCACGATACACAACTAGCTTATCTATGAATTGGACTCATTCACTATCTGGGTAAAATAAGCCTAGCATAAAGCACGAGCGAGCTCCAGCGAGATACGTTGTCAGAGCAGGTAGTAGTGCTGGGTTAAACCAGAAGTTTCCTGTAAATGCTCTGACAGTGCAAGACACGGAAGAAAGAGCTAGACGCATGGGCTGTTAGCGCGCCTGGGGCTCGGTATGTGTAGGCGCGCGAGGCGCTGAGTCACAGGGGCTCCAGGACAGCTCCGAGCGCTCTTGCCTGAGTCAGAGACTCTCGTCAAACAGCTCTTCTGACGAGCGCACAGAGCGCCCGGCGAGCGCTGCTGTGTTCTGTCTATTGTCTGGAGGATGTTTCTCGTGTTTTTCCGGGGCGCCAGGGGTGCAGTGCGGAAGGGTGGAACAACCCCCTAAGGTCTCTGCACAAAGATCAGCCCCATGAAGAAGACCAATGTCAGCTAGCGCGGGTCATGTGGGCTCCTTCCCAGCGGCTCGCGCGATTACGCTGTGAGTCCATGCAGATCATGCCAGGATCAGGGAGAGTGCGTGGAAGCGGCAAATGGGAGCGGGGGGGCGGCGGCAGAGGAGAGCGAGTTCAGTTCAATTTGTGCTCCAATTCGCGGGAGCTCGACTTTATTCGTCGCACACCAGCAAAATTAGGCTGTGATTGCGCGCGACCTGAGAGGCGCGGATATATTGCCAGCACTGGCCGCACTTGTTATCGTTATAGGCCCTCCGGCCACAGGCGCGAGATGTTCATTGTATGAGACGGCAAACCGGCGCGGCCGTCCGCCAGCGAAGCGCAGAGCCGCACGAGTCCGCGTATGGCCATCGAATGGAGCCGGTATCAGCGGGTCTAGGTAAGAGAGCGCTGAAATGGAGTAGCAGGTTGCTTCTCGATCACCGCGCTGTCGCGCACGGCGCCTGATCAGTCATCTCAGCACATCCGCTGGCGTGTGTGCGCCTCCTAGACCAATCTCGAACCTTCGAACGAACACTCAGCGGCGAGTGCCTCTGCGAGAAGTTGAGCCGGTTCACGCTCCACACGCTAGGCGTCGCGTGACCAGGTCCTAGGCCCTCCTAGCTTGCCGCCCCACGCATGACCCCGGGATTGCGGATCAAACTGATCGTTGGCTGTGGCTAGTGGCAACGGCCCTGGCACCGCCATTGGCCCAGCAGGCCGGCACTCACCAGGACCTGATCGAGAGGCGTGAACACTTTTTCGCAAGCCAAGGCAAGACTAGCAGATTCTCTGACGCGGAGCGCGAGAGAGCTCTTGGGCTGCGCGGCCGTGAAGGCCGACATATGCGGTCATGGTGGTTGATGTGTCTTCGGCACTGGGCTCTAGAGCATGGACCCATCGGCACGCCAGGCCCTGCCTTGGAGAGGTTGAGGCCGCCGTGTTCTTGCTGGCGCCAGGGTGAGCGGCAGGTGGATGCCGGAGACGGCACGAGGCCACCTTTCTGCGGCAGCATGCAGCCCTGGGCCGCCGTGGTGGGCGAGCTTGCCCAGCCTTCAACCAAGCTGCGTAGCACCGCCAGTGTCTCACGGAGACCACAAGATACTGAGCACAATTGAGCCAGGAAGGCTGAGATCCGTCGCTCTAGAGGTATGCAGACAGCAAACAACACGCAGCTTGATAACCAGGCAGGGGCCCACCGTGGCCAAACGAAGGCCATCAATTGGCCCAGAGTGCGCGTGAGTCAGCGATCTCAACAATACGCGCTGAAGGCCACAGATATGTGGTTATGATTGAGCTGCGCACCCTCGCCACACAGCCGGCCTAGCAGCAGGGGCGCACACCATGTGAGGTTTGGGTTGAGGTGCCGCCTCCACCATTCGGACCCCTAGGAGACCACACCAACGGAGATGAGTGCTGTTACGTTCCCGAGACCTCGCGCTGTGGAGCAGTGCGCGAGCGGCCACAGGGAAGGAATGTCGCAGCACACAAGTTATGCGCACTCCAACCAGCTGGGAGTCTAACAGTCACTTGTGAGCGAGAGTTTATCTTTATCGCCGCGCGCGCGCGGTATGCGGGAGCAGTCTGAGCACTATCCACCAGCATTCTAGAGTATCGCAGCAAAAATTAAGAAAAGAGTAGCGCATATCAGATTCACGCTATGGTCTGCATTACTAACGCTCCTGATTCAGAGCGTGCAGAACACCCTGGAATTACTCGCGAAGCGGAATCCGTGACCCGCTAGCACGTCGCCGAACTTCAAGCCAGCGAGAGCCACCTTCTTAGCCGAGGTAGGCCTTGTATGCCGCGAGAAAACCGCGACGAATAATAGCTGGAAGTGACGCGCGCGTCCAGAGATCCACCGCGAAAGAGAATCTCGAAGTATATCCGACGGTCGCATGAGCGACTTGACGGTCGTCCATGATAGCAACCCGAGTTTCGCCCCGTTCTGTCCAGAGATGCGCGCATAGCAGGCAGCCGCTGGCGCCCTCCCCGGAATTGAGCTTGTACGCGTATTCTGCGCCCAGCAGCGTGCACCAGACCTAAGGTCCTTGTAGCTAGTCGGTCCGCACATAGAGCTATGCCCCCTCTGCCATCCAGCAACTTCGGTCTCTCGCAACTACGAGGTGGCGAGAGACCCACCTTGTAGACAGCACCGCTAGCAAACACGAGCGACATTGGTGAAGGCTAAGCAGAGAGCTACCAGTACTGCCTGAGTTGCATGCGAGTGGTCGGAGGGATCACACAAACCTGATCCCAGCTGCCTTTCAGTGCCTGCCAGCACCGGCAAAGCTGCTTCCTACCGTGCTCCAGGAGAGCAGACAAAATCGCAAACACCCTGCGAGAGGCCGCAAATCAAACTTCAGAGACCGCCCGTGCCAGTATGATTACACCGCAACTAGACCAGCACCTATAGAACAAGCTCACCGACGCGCTGCGCCTACGAATGCCCGACGCACGCTAGGGTGTGTGTGGTGTGCTGAACGGCCACGCGTAGCGCCTTGGTGCAGCCTTGATAGCTTATCGCCACTCATCCCCAGGAAGCGCGCAGCACGGCGGCATGTGGTTGAGGCCTCTATTTGAAGCTTTAGTTAGAAGCGAAGAGCTCTCTGATCTGTCTGAGGAGCAATCTAAATAAAATCTCCCCGCTGGCAATGATACAAAAAGAATAAGCGGCGCACAGCCCCGAGCATCTGTCCGGCGCGCGAATCCTTGTATTCGTCGAGCATCTTACCACTCTATTGAAGTTTTCCGCGCGACGAGAGAACACGAGACGCCGCGATAATCACAACGCGCGCGAGTTAATATGCGCTTGTATGCTGTGGGACGACGCGACTGGAGCACCGCATCTGCGTCTAACCTGGGACTGTTACGGCGCGCCGCGCAGATCCTTTGAGATCGAAGCGCCTCACTCTCTGTGAAACAGCACACACCGTGAGGAGCGACGAGAGCCGCGATGCTCACGTGAACGACGTGAGATATTCACAGTGAAGGCAAACCTGTATATACCACTCCGGAGCGACGAGAGTCCCCGCCAATACATGTATTTGTTATGCTGACGAGCAGAATAGAGAATGCAATTTATCCGTAAGAGACTGTTAGCTTACTGTGCACGAGTGCGCCCACACTGAAGGTTTATCGCAGAAGAACAAGAAGCGCGGAAACTTATATGAAGCTTGAACGCAGTCTAGTTAATTCACGACAACTCATTATCTTACACTCGCGCTGTCTGAGAGCTTGGACCAGAAAGCCCGCTAGTTCAGCGGGCTTTTTAATTTCAGAGTAATAAAAATATTTATTTCTAGAAAAAGTATCACACAAAAGTCATCTTTATCCCGCTTGAGCGCTTCGCTTGAATTCGCGTAGGGTTTAAACCATTTGATAATGTTACCTTCAGCAAATTTAGTCGCTGCTTCCACTTAAAGGCTGACAAGTCATTCCCCTGGCTTGTGGTAATTGGTCAGATGAGAATTTTATTAAACTGCCATCGCTACCATCATTATTTGGATCAGCAGACTGTAAACCCGGTACTAAGAAACGACAGAGGGAACATGACCTTGTTTAAACAAAACTATAGTGTAGAGCGCGTAAATAACGCTTGTTCTGGCCAAAGGGTCCAGGGCTGAGGCCTTAAACCGATATTTTTTGCTGCGCTTGCCCCGAGCTTTTAAATCACTGGTGGTCGGCCCCAAAGGCAATCAACAATCAAGCAAACCTCGTAAGTTAATATAGGGCATGTCTAGGTTACATTCGCTACCAAGGCGCCTGTGTGGCCACAGTGGATTCTGAGCAAATAGTCAGAAGCCCCCAAAACCTTTTTCTTCACCCGTGCCAGCTAACAACAAAAATGGAACGTTTAGGTTTTTGTTGCAAGCTGGCTAAATAAACGCGCTGTTCAAGTATACTTGAAGTGCCGGTGGCGTTATCCCATTGCACCATTGTTTATTTTGTCTTGCGACAGTTTTAGCAAAAACCGATATGGTCAGAATGAGCTTGAATAAACAATAATACTGTTTTTTTCAACTCAGGGTCCAGACCCCTTCTTAAATATTGCACCTCCGTACTCTCCAACAACATTGGGGGCTTGAAGATGGTAGTGGTGTTCACTGCGTGATTCGTTTGATGCTAAGGGGAATATCAAAACCCTGAGGAGAGACATCTTCTTCCAACAAGTGCATATAGTTTGCTCAAGAGTTTGTGTGCCTTAGCAAAACCCAACTCAGGCCCGCCTCCTTTACTCAAGTATGGCAAGCACTACTTGTAAGTTGTGGAAATACAATCAGCAGGTTGGCCACTTGGCATCTAACCAACGCACGCTCGAGTGTGTAATAATTGAGTAAGTTCTGATAAGGCCGCACTTTTTCTTGCTGTAAGGTGTACCTCACTGTAATAAAAACAGATGGCACCATTTCCGTCGCGTGTTTTTGTTTTTGCGAAACTTAGAAGCCAAAATGTGCAGCCTTCTTCACTGGGGAAAAGACTTAGGTTTTTCCGGATAAAGCGACTACAAACCTTACCCTCAAACGATCTAAACCTGAATAATCATCAATAGGTATTCAGGCTCCACCGTTGCGGACGAATTACGTAACCGACAAAACAAGTTTAACCTTCGAGCTAATGCTTGTTCTGTACACGGGAATTAGCCCCGCTTAAAAATTGTTTTGGGATAAGAAAATAATTCATGTCGCCTTCTTCACCGCTTAAGGTAAGGTGAATAGAGATATGATCAACATGGGCCTGTCTGAAATGATGCGCTGCCATGTAGGCTACCGTGCATTCACCACCCGGTTCAAACGCATATTTATCTC